>ODAK010000106.1_pt1 | contig 89741 bp, 69 predicted proteins | sample 1539591 | NCBI WGS metagenome assembly ODAK01 (sample SAMEA3539303, study PRJEB22396) | soil metagenome | biome: tundra; feature: field; material: soil | place: USA | collected 2010-05 | depth 0.15 m | reverse complement strand
AAACTGAACTGCACACGTAGACTGCAATCAAACGAGTAAAGAAAGAGGTCGAACGTCTTGGGATGGAGCGTCTCGGTGATGTCGAGCAGCGTGCTCGCCATGTATTCCGAGGCTACAAACAGAATCGACGGCAGAAATCCATAAAGGAGAAGTTTGCGGTCGTCTCCTTCGGCCCAGAGGGTGTGCGTGCCCAGAACTGCCAGCGCAGCCATGCCTACGAACGAAAAGCCGGCCATGAATACGGGGTGAAACTCCATGACGCGAAAGTCGAGCACGGCGAGGAACAAGCTACCGGTCAAAACCCAAATCAAGTCGAACCAGGAGCGCCGGATCATCACCAGCACAATGAGGGCGCTGGCCAGCGCAAGAGAAAGAAACGCGGAGGTCATCGAATCGGAATAGAAATCCCGATTGAGGGCAAGCGCGAGGATCACTCCGTACAGCAGCGCCGTCAAGCCGAGCTTGATCGCGACCTTGCGGTCGATGGTGCCGGCCTGCGGTGGATTTGTTTTATTGCGCACGAGTGGTCGCGAGGCTGTCCAACAAATAGCTCGCACTCACGAGTTTAGGGGGCAGCGGAAACCGGGGCAACCCGGTTTGCCGCGGCGGCGGTTACAAGAGTAATCCTGCACAATCGGATGGACAACGGATCACGTGCAGCCAGATCGCAGTTTAGGCGCCGCCGCTCAACTTTTTCTTCGCCAGCGGACGTGCGTACGCGTTCGCCGGATTATGGCTGTTGATCTCGAGAACTTTTTGGTAGCAACCCTTGGCTAGAGGTGCGTAGGCAGATTTCTCATACGCCTCGCCGAGCAGCGCCAGAACCATCGGATCATGCTGGTCGGCCTTCTGCAATTCCTCGATCGCGATCTTGGGGTCTCCCGTGTAGAACGCGACATATCCCGTGAGGTAGGGATAGAACTTCATCTGCTCGGGATTGTTGGCATTGTCGAGGGCGGTTTTGGCGGCGGCCATATGTTGCTTGGCATCGTCGGCATTGCCGCGACGGGCTGCAATGCGAGCCTGAGCACTCTCCCAGCGGAACATCCACAGATGCTTGTCAGCTTCCGTCAGGTCAGGCTTGTGGATGACGGTGTGGTATCCCATCTTGTACCACTTGTAGGCGTGATCCGGATCATTCGCGTCGAGGTAGATGCGCGCCAGTTCGTTGCAAATCTCGGCTGCGCCGACGGAGTCGCTCTTCGCCAGGCGTGCATTGAAGACCTGCATTTCGAATTCCGCTGCCTTGAAGGTGTTGCCCTCGAACGCATACGACACTGCCATCGCGCGCAATGCCTGCCCGTTGGAATCGGCGGGAGCCACTGCGATCGCCTTGGTGAAATGCTCGTGCGCTTCGGTGTAGTCGCCCTTGAGATCAAGCGCCGCTCCAACGGCCAGATGCGCCTCGTACAGATCCGGGGACTTGTCGAGTGCCTTACTGTAGAGGGCGAGCGCGTCATCCAGTTTGCCGTCGCGGCTCAGTTTCTGGCCTTGCAGCACCAAGTCGACCGCACTGCCGGGAGCAGGGGCTGGCGCGGAGGCGGGCTGCTGGGCGTAAACAAGCGCGGCGAACAAGAACGGAACACAGGCAGTGCGGACAATACTCCGAAGCATGAGGCCTCCAAATTTTGGCGCTAGTGATTATGGCACGGCCGGCACGGATGTGGTAAGCGAGGTGGCGTCATCCCGAACCCGGCGCAGTTCAGCCGGGTGAGGGATCTCGCGTGGGACTGCGCGGACTATCTACGCGCGAGATCCTTCGCTCCGCCTGAAAAACGGCTCCGCTCAGGATGACGCCTCCTTGTAGATTTGAGAGTGCCGGATTGACGGGATCATTTCCGCAGCAGCAGGTCGCTCGCGACGAAGACAAAGAAAAGCACCGAAATGACGCCATTCATCGTGAAGAAGGCGGCATTGAGCTTCGACAGGTCGTTGGGCCGGACGAGAGAATGTTCGTAGAGCAGAAGAAGTGTCACTGCCCCAACCCCAACGGCCGCGATCTTCCCCATGCCGAAGACGATCAGCAGGGCGATGAGCAGGCCGACCATCACGAGATGAAAGCCGCGCGCAATCCACAATGCAGTGGGAATGCCGACGTATCGAGGAATGGAGTGCAGCCCACTTTGCCGGTCGAATTCGAAATCCTGGCAGGCGTAGAGAACGTCAAAGCCTCCCACCCAGAAGGTCACCGCGGCGGTGAGCAGCAGGATGCGGGGATCGAGCGAGCCTCGCACCGCGATCCATGCCGCCGAAGGCGCGATGCCGAGCGCGAATCCCAGCACCAGATGCGACCAGCGCGTCACGCGCTTCGTATAGGAGTAAAGCAGCAGGACCGCCAGAGCTACCGGAGACAGCAGCAGCGCGAGGCGGTTCAGTTGGCTGGCGGCAACGATGAAGATCGCGCTGGAGACCACCACGAAGGTGGCTACAAATGCGGGAGAAAGGTGTCCAGCAGGCAAGGCGCGCGTGGCAGTGCGGGGATTGGCGGCATCGATGGAAGCATCGGCCCATCGGTTAAACGCCATCGCCGCTGACCGAGCCGCGACCATCGCCACGATGATCCACACGAGTTGGCGCAGCGAAGGAAAGCCTCCGGCCGCCAGCATCGCTCCGCAGAGAGCAAACGGGAGCGCGAAGATGGAGTGCTCCCACTTGATCATCTCCAACGTGACGCGAAGGTTGTGCAGGACGGGCACGGAGTCGATTGTAATGCAGGAGCTGGGATCTCAACTCGATTGTGTGCGATGGTCACGACATAAGTTTAACCAGTCATCAATTTTCTCTGTCATCCCGAGCGAAGCGAAGGACCTATGCAACCCCCGACGTCATCGGCACCGCCAGCGGTTGCACAGGTCCTTCGCTTCGCTCAGGATGACGGGGCATATTTATTTCGCGACCTTACTGAACTCGACCCTGATGAGTGTCCGAAACCAGCGGCACAAAGCGGCACAGTTCGCGCAACGCGATTCGCGGCTGGCCATTTTCCATACGGATCAACTGCAACTGCTGGGAATCCGCTGTGCCCACCGGTAGAATCATTCGGCCGCCTTCGGCTAACTGGGCGAGCAGAGCGCCGGGCACCTCTGCGGCCGCAGCCGAAACGATGATGGCATCGTAAGGCGAGGCCTCCGCAAATCCCTGGCTACCGTCGCCCACGATCACTTCCACGTTGCGGTATCCCAGGCGAGCAAGCAAACCTCGCGCCGCGTCCGCCAGCACGGCGTGACGCTCCACCGAGAACACCTGCGCCACCAGTTCGGCAAGCAACGCCGTCAGGTAGCCCGACCCGGTACCAACTTCGAGAACCCTGTCGGCGGGCGAAAGCGCCAGCGCTTCCAGCATGAGCGCAACGATGTATGGCTGGGAGATCGTTTGGCCTTCCCCGATGGGCAGCGGGTGATCGTCGTACGCCTGATCGCGATAGGGTTCTGGTGCGAACTCGTGGCGCGGCACTCGCGCCATGGCGTCGAGCACCCGCTCATCTTTCACGCCGCGTGCGCGCAGTTGGGCGTCGACCATGTGTGCGCGCAAGCTGGCGAATAAGGAGCTATTGCCGGAGAAGTCCATTCAGAGATTCGGGAATCTGTTCCCCGCGAGAGTAATTCTATTTCTTGCGGCGCCGAATGCGGACATCGAAACTGACCACGCCGTTCTGATCGCGCGTGCCCACAATCGAAACATTGCGGTTGACGTAATACTCGCCCTGAATAATCTGCTGCGAACTCTGCGAAACGTTGGTGCTGTAGGTGAGAGTAACGTTATTGGCGAACTGCTGCTCGATGGTGACTTGCGGGCCCCGCGCCGTGGGATTCGTTTCGGTGGTCAGGCCCTGAGGATCGATCTTGATCCGGCTGACCCCGAAGAGTTTCTGCATGCGGCTGCTCACGGTCGAGTTGATGGCCTGGCTGATGATGAGATTGGTGGCCTGATCGGTAAAACCTCCCTGGCCCGACTGCTGCTGCAATTGCTCCGACTCCTCGCTGGTGCGACCCAGAGCCAGCAAGGCGATGATGTCCGACTTGGGCAGCGGCGGCTCCGAACGATAGTTCACATTCAGGCGATCGGGTGTCCCCGTAACGGTGATGTCGAGATCGTAGTTGCGAACGTGAGTGGTCGCCTGCAGGTTGACTTGAGGCTCAATCGCGACGGGATTGGCAAACGTAATGTCGCCGCGCTCCAGGCGGAACTTGATTCCGTTGAAGGTTGCGTCGCCTTCCAGAATGTCGGCGCGGCCGAGAACGCTCGGGCGCGCCACCGACCCGTGCAGGCGCAAATCAGCATCTCCGGAGAGCCGCGCCATTGCGGTCTTCATCTGCAGTTCGGGAGCGGTACGTACGGCCACGTCCAGCTTTACGTTGTACAGTGGCGAATTCGCCGGAGTGATTGCAGCCGACTGGCGGCTTCGCTCCAGGTACGAGCCAAAGTCAAAACCGGGCGTCACTGCCAGCTTCGTGACCAGGATGTCCCCGGAAACCATCGAAGCGGAGCGGTTCCCGACCCAGTGCAGTTCCGCCGTCGCCGTCGAACTCACGCCCGGCGGATACCGCAGACGCACTTCTTTCCCCACGGCGGTGAGGTTGAAATTGAGTTGGCCGTTGTAGTTGGTCGCGTCACCTTTCAGGTCGAGGGAGCCGCCGCCGGTGCGGGCCGTCAGTTGGTCGATATGAGCGCGATCCCGTGTGAAGCTAAGCGCGCCGTTCATCTCGCTCAGGCCGCTGGGCAATCCTGCGTACGTAGCGCTTCCATTCTTGATCTGGACGCTGCCTTGCGGGAGCGGCTCGCTCAGCGTGCCCCCTAAAGTCATGTGGATCGTCGACAGACCGGAAACGGTGAGATCCGGCACCATGCTGCCCAACAGCTTGAGGTCAATTTGGCCGTCGGCAGCCAGATCGAGTTCCCGCGCTCCCGCGAAATGAATCGACCCGTGTCCGGTGACATCGGTTCCCTCCCCCACGAAGTGCGCGGGATCGATGTGGGCGGTCATATCGGCATACGTGAAACTCACCGGACCCTGGTTGTGCAACTTAGCAGTTTCCAGTTCGATGGCAAGATCGGTGGCGGTTCCCTTCAGCGTCCACTGCCGCGGATAGCGCAGCGGCCCCTCCATGGTGATCATGCCGCTGACAGAGGAGTGGCCGGTCAGCTGCTGCCCCAAATAAGCGCGCCACAAGGCATCGAGATCGAGATGATCCGTCCGCGCTGTAATGTTCGCGGGATAGTCCCCGCGCATCACGACGCTGCCTTCAACGGCGAGGTTGCCATGCGGAAATTCGGAGCGCCCGGTCACATGCAGTTCGCCGTCTTTCGTGGTGGCTTCCAGATCGAGCCCGCCGGCGAGTTCCCGGTCGAGCGTAAGGTCGCGCACGTGAACTTTGGCGTTAATCGCTGGACTTTCAGTCGTGCCGGAGCCTTGCAGGGTAAAGTCGGCTCGACCCGCCATCGGCAACGGGTCCAAATGGATCTCGCGAATGCGCGCGATGTCAAAGTTCTTTCCGGCCAGGTCCAGGCGGAACGCGTGCGTCGCCGGGGTATAGGCGGCGGTGCCGGAAACTTCGGCGTCCTGATGGGTGAGATGAATATTATTGAGAACGGTCTCGTTCCCCGCCATGCGCAGGTCGGCATCGAACGTTTCGATCGACTCGCCATAGGCCGAGGCATTCTCCGCGTGAATGTGCCCCTGCCCCTGAGGATGCGCCCGCGTCCCGGTGATCTGAACGGACACATCTGCCGTTCCGGAAACCGGATAGTCGAAGCCCGCGATCGCCGCAGTCGAGGCAACATCCACCTTGTGCAGGTTCACCCGCGCCGTGAAAGGAGTCGTCTCGGTGAACGTCCCATTTTGCAGATTGGCTGTGATATCGAAATCAGCGCTGGTATCTCCGCGTTTGAGAGTGCCCCCGCGGAACGCCAGATCATGCGAAGAGAACTGGATACTGGCCGCCAGCGAATCCCAATGCACCGGTTGCACGGGAGTGCGCGAGGTCGCAGGCATGGTGAATTCGAAGTCCTCCGCAACCAGCGTTCCGGCCAGGGTTAGCGCGGAAAATGTTCCGCCGGCAACACCGTTGAAGATCGCATTGCCATCCACGCGGAACGGCAAGTCGGCGGGACCGCCCAGGGCCGCCACCAGCGGCCGCCACTCTTCCAGATTGGAAGTGGTAACAGAAAAGTGCAGCGTTGAGGAAGCCGCCAAAGTCCCGGATGCCTGAATTTTCGAAGCCGGCGTAGTCAAGCTGAACTCCGCGAGTTCCAGCGAGTCGCTGCCGAGGCGATACTTGCCTTGAACATGGGCGGTCACCGGCAATTCGCCTGCGGCGAGACGCGCGGGCGGGTTGACCTCAAGCGCAAATCCAACCTCGGCATCCCGGTACGATCCTTTCCAAAGTGCATCCACGGTGCCGCTGGCCGCGCCTGCGGGGCGAAATCGTCCTAGCGGGTGCGCGGGAACGCTTAAGGCAGACGCCACGTCCGCGACAGAAATATCTCGCAAACGCACATGCACCGTGCCGCTCTGCACGCCTGACAGCCTTACTTTTTCGCCCTTCTTCGCTGGAGGCCGCACCGCGGTAATCACCGCAAGGTTTTCCGTGCCCTTCTTCACCTTGCCCGGCGGCATCGGGAGGATACCGTGCAGCCAGTTACCCACCTGTGCGTCGCCCGCGAAACTGCCGCCGAATAACCTGCCCTGCAACTTCGAGAGCTTGATCTGGTCATCCGTCACGGTGTAATCCGCGGTCGCGCTGGCTTTCTTGAGCACGATCTGATCGTCCTGCCAGCCTGCGTCGCGCAGGGCCACGGCGCCCGTGGTGGAGAACTCGCTCAGCGACCACTTGCCGCTGCCTTTGAACTCGGCAGTCCCTTCGCGCAGATCATGCCGCCTAGCAATCGCGGCGGCGTCAGCGAGATCGACATGCGCGTCGTAGCTTCCGTCCAGATGGGGATTGCGGAAATCGTCGATGCGTCCGCGCGCTTCCAGAGTAGAACGGCCGGATTGCCACTTCAGCGATTTGACGTCCACGGAGGTCGATGCCAGGCTGAACTCGGCCGTAGCCATCCACGCGAAAGGACGGAAGTCTGCGAAGCTACTGTCCACTTTGCCGATCGCGAGATGGCTCTCGTAGCGTCCATGCAGGAACGAGTAATCCATCTGCACGTTGGTGTCATGCACGGCAAAGTCCAGGGGAATTTTGCGGTCTGCCCACAGCAATTCGCCGCGCCGTACCGAAAGATGATCGATCGACAGCGCAAACAACTGCTCGATCGGAGTCTTCTCCGAAGGTTTCTGAACTCCCTTGGGCGCAGGGATGTTCGTCGTTCCGTCTGGCCCGATCGCGATGTGAATCTCCGGATGATCAAGAGTGACTGAGTAGAAGCCGAACTCAGTGCGTAGGAACGAGATGATTTTTACCTGCGCCTGCAGGCTGTCGGCATGAACCAGGGGAGGGTCGGTCGCGGCTTCGGTCCCGTGTACGGTAATATCGCGCACTTCGACCTGCAGGTGAAACGGGACAACGTGGAAGCTGCCAATCGCGGCGCGGCCACCGGTAATCCGCTCGACTTCGGCGACCATCCGGCTGCGAACGTAGGCCTGGAAAGAATCCGTGGTGGTGTACCAGAGGGCGCCAAGCATGGCGACGATGCCTACACCGGTGGCAATCAGCAGATATTTCCACCAGCGGCGCGGCCTGGCGGGGGATTCGGTCACCGCGACTGTACTCCATCTCCAGCGGCCCCGGTCGATCCGGGAACGCTCACTTTGCTCTCCGACCGCAGGGACTGGAGCCAGGAGACCATCAGTTCGTTGACCTTCTCCTCGGTGAGCAACTCGCGGATCTTGGCGGCGACATCGGCCGGCGGAACGTCCCCTGCGCCGGATTGCTTCAGCTGGGGAACGAATTTTTCACGGTAGTACGCTTCGATGGTCTTGGAATCAATCTGCACCGCGGGACGCAGGCGGGCATCCACCAGGCGCATGAGATCGATCTGCTGCTGCACGTGCGCAATCACGTCTCTTTCAGCCAGCCCGAACCGGGCCAGCACTGACTGCCAGCCCTCGGCCGTCGCCGCTTCCGGATACGCCTTCCGCGCTTCGGCAACGCGAGCAGCAGCCTCCGCCTCGGACGCGTGCTGGAAGTAGGCCGACTTCATCTGCTCCCCAAGAAGCTCCTGATCAATGAGGCGATCGAGTACGGCGCGGCGGTCCTCGTTCGAAAACTGGTTGATCGCCTTGCCGTTGAGCAGGGACTCGTAGCACATGGCTTCGTCCCAGTCGCTCTGCAGAATGATGTGCCCGTTGACGGTGGCCACGATGCGGTCGATTACCTGTCCCGCGTGCACTGCAGGGAGACTGAGAGCACTCATGAGTATGGCGAGCGCGACCACGGCGATCATCTTCTTCGTACGAACTCTGTCTCTGGGCATCAGAATGGCTGGCCTATGCTGAAAAAAAAGTTGAAATGCCGCAAGCGCTGGGTCTCATAGCTTGTCAGTTTTTGGGTTACCGGGTCGAATACTCCCTGGAAGTATCTGGTTGGATTCAGGTTGTATCCAAAATCGAAACGCAGGGGCCCGATCGGAGTCTTGTAGCGTACGCCTATTCCTACTGCATGCGAAGTGTAATCATACCCTGAATTGTTGAATTGATTGAAGCACGAATTGGGAGTTGTACCGACGGGTAGGCACAGGTTCGGATTGGCCTGGTGCCAGCGTAACAGCCCTTTGATCATGTCGTGTTGCGCCGTAAAAACGTTACCCATATCGTCAAAAATGGCAAACCCGAATCCTTCTCCAAGGTATGGCATGGTGATCGGGGGAAGACGGAGCTCGAAATTGTTCACGAAGAGCGCCGTACCGCCCAACGGGAAACCGGATGATGGGTCGCGAGGTCCTGCCTGATTTAACCCGAAACCGCGATGGGAGTTTCCGCCGCCCGCAAAGAATTGCTCGGGCAGCGGGATGGTTGTGAAGTCGGTACAGGTCGGCTCCCCCGCCGCATTCAGCGGACACGAACCGGGAGGCAGAACCCGGGTTTCGTTAACCGGCTGCTCCACGCCGATGGTCGTCGAACGGGCGAACACGTATTGATGACCGGCCTTGCCCTTGCCTCCAAAGGCGTAATAGGTGGAATTCTGCGCCAGCGCGCGGCCGAAATCGGCTTCTGATCCAAAGTACTTGGACGAAGCAAAACCATCCAGCGTGAAATAACTCCCCTTCGTGCTTTCGAGGGGATTGTCACGTTTGTCACGGATGTAGGTGAAACCCGGACCGCCTACGCGTGCCGGCAAGGAGAGGACCGTGATTTCGCCGGGTGAGAATCCTTCCGCGAAGTGGTAAGCCTTCACCAGACGGAAATCCATGCGATAGGTAATCGAACTCGGTCCCGGGCGGGTCCCGGGCTCGTGCCCGGAGTTCCCGATCTGTTGCCGCAGGTCGATCTTTCCTTCCAGGCGCTCGGAAGTGAACGTGGCCACATCGAGACTGTTGTCGTAAAAAACCGTGTAGATCAGCTTGAACTTGTCGTTGTCAAACAGCTTGGGGATCGCGTAACTGATCAGCCCGCGCTGTTGCAGGCGGCCCACATGGGACTGGAACGTGACCGTCTGATTGCGGCCGCCAACGTTCAGCCTCGTCACGTCAAACTCAACTCGGGGACTCACTCCAGTAGTCCCCTGCGGCGCGGTCGTCCCCGCCGGCTGCCCGGTCTGGAACTCCAAGCCAACGCCGTAGGTGAAGGTGTAGCGCTTGGCCTCCTTCACCTGTACCAGAACATTTTTCTGCGGATCGGTGCCCTCGGGATTCTGCACAGCCGTGTCGACCTGGCTGAAGATGCCCAAGTCATAGAGTCGCGTTTGAGTACCCAGAAGATCCTGCTGGCTGAGGGGATCGCCCTCATGCACCTGCAACTCCCGCTGCAGGACGTAGTCGCGGGTGTGTTCAGTTCCAGCCACCATCACCCGATTCACTGTGAAGCGCTCGCCTTCCCGGATGGTGAAAGTGACGTCTTCGCGATTGGGCTTATCGGATGAAGGCTTGGTGGTGATATCGAGCGTGGCGTTGGGAAATCCGTGATCGAAGTAATAACTGAGAATTCGTTCCCGATCGTTCGCCAGATCCTGCTCGGAATACGGCTGGCCCGGCTGCGTGGTCAGTTCGGGAAGCGCGGTGGCCGCGACCTTCTGCGTGCCCAGCACATGCAACTCGCCAACAATCGTCCGCACTCCTTCATCAATGTGGATGTGAACCGCCAGCTTGTTTTCTCCGTGGTAGTTGTCGTCCACTTTGGTGGTGATCTGAACCTGCCGGAAACCGCTGGACCGGTAGAGCCCTTCCAGAGTCGCAACATCACTCTTGAGCAAGGCTTCGCTATAACGGCCATGGCTCAAAAGGCGGCTCGTGGGCTGGATCTGCAGGTAGGATCGTAATTTTGCCGTATCCAGAAAATCCTTGTTGCCGGTGATCTCCACTAGCACCAGCTTGTGTATGGGCCCGGGATCGATTTGATAAATCACGCGCAGGGTCTTCGCGTCACTTTCTTTTTGGATCTCGACCTTGGCGCCAAAGTGACCTTTTGTTTGCAGGTAGTCGACGAGGTTACGCCTGCCTTCATTCAGCAGATCGTCATCCAGGGCATTCTCTTCGTAAACCGGGATCTCTTTTTTCATGACGCCGTGGCTGACTTTGAATCCCCGGGCATAGATCACGACCACCGGGCCGGGATCGATCTGGAATGTGAAATCCACGGCATTGTTTTCCGCATGGTAGGACTGGTCGGCAATGGAAACCTGTGCCAGAGCGCGATTCTGTTTCTGGAACTTTTTGCGCAGCCGTTGCAGCGATCCGCTCACCCGGGCAACGGTGACCTTGTCCCCGGGATTCATGTGCGCGATCCTCTGCACTTCGTAGGACGACAGGGCGGAAGTCCCCGTGACTTTCACTTCCCCCACGTGAGCCTGCTCCCCGCGCGTGATGTGGAACAGAATGTCGACTTGCTGGGTGGCCGCGTTCGACGTGCTCTCGGCGGTCACACGCGCCCGGTAGTAGCCGCCCTCCTGCATGAGTTGCCGTACGTTTTCCAGAGCGCGCTCGAGTTTCTCCCGCGTGTAAAGCTCTCCCAGTTGGAATTTCGATCCGTTGACAATCTGGTTCGTCGTGGGGCGAGTTGGAGCCCCGTCCACGTCGACAGCTCCCACAAAGAAATTCCCCGAGGTAGTGAAAACCAGCCTGACGCCCTGGCCCGAAGGGGTAACCTCCGCCTGGATGTCGGCAAAGCGGCCGGTGGCATAGAGCGCGCGAATGCTGTCGCGGACGCGTCCGCGGTCCAGCGGTTCCCCGGCTTTCTGCGGCAGCAACTGCAGGATGTGCTCGCGATCTCTTTCCCCAACACCGGGAATCTCGATCGCTAGGACGAGTTTCCCTTCGTACCCAGCCATCGCGGCCGTAGAGGGCGTTTGCGGTTCTTGCGGAGCAGTAGGGGCAGGCTTCGCTTCGGAAGGGTTTACCTGAGGTAGAGTCGTTGGATTCTGCCCAGCCGCCCCCAACACGAACACCACAGACCACAGCAAGATCTTCGCGGTCAGAAGTGTCGCGTACCGTTTCAGCAAACAGTGTCCTTGGGCCCAAGCGCTATTGACTTCGATGGGATGCGCCCGGCAGTTGTTGTACGAATTACTCAGGCTCACGCTCTGAAGGCGAGTCCGGCATTGGTAAGTCCTCCACCGGCGAGCCTGACACTTATAATAAAGGTTTTGCAGACTGATACTGGTGACCTCTTTGGCACAGGAAACACAACCGAGCGGACGAAGCGGGAATTCCGAGCGCGACTCTGCTTCGGGCCAACAGGACGAACGCTACTCACGGCAGGTTCTGTTCCGTGGGATCGGTGCGGAAGGCCAGCGCAAGCTGGCAACCGCCCGCGTCGCAATCGTCGGATGCGGCGCCACCGGATCCGCGTTGGCCGGGCTGCTGGCTCGGGCCGGCGTCGGCACGCTACGCATCATTGACCGGGACTACGTCGAGCCCAGCAACCTGCAACGCCAGTCGCTGTTCGATGAGAAGGACGCTGCGGAGTCTCTCCCGAAGGCAATCGCCGCCGCGCGCAAGATCGCTGGCTTCAATTCCCAGATTGTGGCTGAACCAAAGGTCGAAGACCTGGTCCCTTCAAACGTTGAAGCCTTGCTTGAAGGAATGTCGCTGATCCTCGACGGCACCGATAACTTCGAAACTCGCTACCTGATCAACGACTATGCGGTCGACCGTTCACTTCCGTGGATCTATTCCGCTGCCGTCGGAAGCTACGCCGTGACCTTGAATATCGTGCCCGGGCAAACGGCCTGCCTGGCCTGCATTTTCCCCGACTTACCGCGCGGCATGGTCGAGACCTGCGAGACCTCCGGCATTCTCAATTCCGCGGTGACCCTGGTGGCGTCAGTCTCGGCAACAGAGGCGCTCAAATTTCTGGTCGGTGGACCGAACGCTCCCCAGTTGCGGCGAACACTGCTTTCGTTCGACGTCTGGACTAACGAGCACGCGGAGATCTCCGCTGCCAAACCCCGTCCCGGCTGCCGCGCCTGCGGGGAGCGAGACTTCGTCCATCTCGCCGGCGAAGGCCGTCCGCATATCACGTTGTGCGGCAGGAATTCCGTGCAAATCCATGAGCGCCAACGCCCGATCGACTTCACCGAACTGGACCGCCGCCTCCAGCCGCACGGCGTCGTCCGCCACAATGATTTCGTCCTGAAGTTTTGGCACGAGCCGTACGAGATGACACTGTTCCCCGACGGCCGCGCCATCATCAAGGGCACCACCGACACGGCAGTGGCGCGGAGTTTATACGCAAGGTATGTGGGTAGTTAAGTTCCAATTTGTCATGCTGAGCGGAGCGGTGAGGAGAGCGAAGCGATCCTCACCGCGTAGTCGAAGCATCCCTGCGCCTACTCGAAATCCCGCGAGGCACACGAACTGGTGATGGTAGGGATGCTTCGACTTCACATTGCGGATCGCCTTCGCGCTCCGCAATGCTCCGCTCAGCATGACAATACGCAGCATAGGAGCGAGAAGCTGAATTCTGCTACTCTTCTCTGCTCGTCGTCCTGGAGTTCAATCTGCTCGGAAAAGAGCGCTGATGCCCGAAACCGTCCGTCCTGAGCCCAGCCGCCTCTATCGCTGGATGGTGCTGGTCTTCCTCAGTCTGGCCATGTTTGGCAGTTACTACGCGTACGACGCGCTCAGCCCCCTGGCCGACGTCTTAAAGCAGCAACTCGGCTTCTCGGATGAGAACATCGGGCTGCTCCAGGCGATCTACAGTTTCCCCAATATTTTCACCGTTGTGATCGGCGGCTTCATCATTGACCGGCTCGGGCTGCGAAAGTCTTTGATGATTTTCGGCGTACTTTGCCTGATCGGACCGGCGATTACGGCATCGTCCGGCACCCTCGCGGTTATGGCCGCGGGACGGCTCATCTTCGGCATGGGCGCCGAATCCCTCAATGTTGCGGTCACTGCCGCGTTAGCCCGCTGGTTCAAAGGCAAAGAGCTAAGCTTCGCTTTCGGCATCAACCTCACCATCTGCCGCCTCGGTTCGTTCGCGGCATTGAACTCCCCGACTTGGGCACGCGCTGCCTATGCGAATTGGCGCTGGCCATTCCTGATTGCCCTGGCCTTCTCCGTCTTTTGCGTTATCGGCGCAATCGTCTACTGGATCATGGAAGTACAGGCGGAAAAGAACTTCCATTTGGGCGAAGCCTCCACTGACAAAGTCGTCTTCAAGGATCTGTTCAAGTTCGGCGTCAGCTACTGGTATATCGTGGCCCTCTGCGTCACCTTCTACTCGGCCATCTTCCCCTTCCAGACCTTCGCTGTGAAATTCTTCATCGAGGCGCACGGGACCTCGCGAGAGTTCGGAGGATTTCTGTCCAGCACTCTGACTCTATTTGCCATGATCGCTACTCCCCTGTTCGGCCTCTGGGTCGACCGGATCGGCAAGCGCGCCCTGCTGATGATGTTCGGTTCCATGCTGTTAATTCCAGTTTATCTAATGATGGCCTACTCGCACGTGAGCTTGTACGTGCCCATGGTGCTGATGGGGATAGCATTTTCCCTGATCCCGGCCGTGATGTGGCCTTCGGTCGCCTATATCGTCGATCAGTCCAAGTTGGGCACCGCCTACGGACTGATGACCATGATCCAGAACATAGGCCTGTTCGGATTCAACCTGATGGTCGGGTGGGCCAACGATTACAGCCACGCCGGCCCTGATCATCCCAGCGGCTACAACCTCGGCATGTGGATCTTTTCCATCCTGGGATTCTTGGGCTTGACGTTTGCTTTCCTGCTCCGCCAGCGTGAACTGGGGCCGCACGGACACAATCTGGAGACGATCACTTCGAGGCAGAAGTGACCTTTTCAGCGACGCCAAATTTACCAATTTCCGAAGATCGCGACTCTAAATTCGGGATCGGGTTTATAGCTCGGGGAGCCAGCCTGTTCAACCCTGCTCAGGCAAAGGATTTCCACCGCGACGGCATCTCATCCGAGTATCCCAAGTTCGGTAGAATGCCTCTGATATTCTGAATATGACGATTACTTTCGTGCCGTCGCGACGGCCCGCAAGCCATACAACGCAAAGATAGTTAGCCCGCATCTCATGGGGTGCGGCCGGAAAAGGCAACTTGACCGACCCAGAACAACGACAAGGCAAGGACTCGAACGAAGCCGAGCTTATCGAGCGAGCCAAGCAAGGGGACGCCCAGGCGTTCCAGGCTCTCTACGACAAGCACAAACGGCGGGTGTACTCGCTTTGTCTGCGCATGACCGCGAACACTGCCGAGGCCGAAGATCTGACCCAGGAAGCGTTCCTGCAGCTTTACCGAAAGATTGGAACGTTTCGCGGCGAATCGGCGTTTTCGACATGGTTGCATCGCCTGTCGGTGAACGTGGTGCTGATGCAGTTGAGAAAGAAGAGCCTCCCGGTGGTTTCGCTGGAAGAGACCACGCAGGGCGGCGAAGAAGATACACCGAAGAAAGATTTCGGGGCAGAAGATTTGGCGTTGGCCGGATCCATCGACCGGCTGCAGTTGCAGAAAGCAGTCGACGATCTCCCTCCCGGCTACCGCACGATTTTTGTTCTTCACGACGTCGAAGGTTACGAACATAATGAGATCGCGACGATCGTTGGTTGTTCGATCGGCAACAGCAAGTCGCAGCTCCACAAAGCACGCATGAAGCTGCGCGATCTGCTCAAGATGCAACGCGCCGAAAAGGCCGACAAGTCCTGAGCAGCAAAGAACGAGAAAGTGATCCGGCACAGACCGGACACGGCAGTAACCTCGGCAGAGGCGCAACACTGCAAGCTAACGTGAATTAGCAAGTACACTGGTTCAACTGAGGCTGATTCAACTGAGGCTTGGGGAGAGCAGTATGAATTGCGTTGAGTTGCAAGCCAGCCTGGCGGAGATCGACGACGGCCGAAATCCTGGGCAAAGTCCGGAACAGCGGGCACATCTGAAGACCTGCCCTGAATGCTCGGCCCTGGTCGCGGAACTGGATCTCATCATCGCCACGGCTCCCGAATTGAGTGCGGCGGAGGAACCTAGTCCCCGCGTCTGGAATTCCATCGAAATCGCATTGCGGCAGGAGGGACTGATTCGCCCACAGCGGCCGAGCCGCTCCCTTCTGCCTTCCCTCAGCAGCCCTTGGAGATGGGCGCGTTGGGCGGCACCGGTCGCCGCCGCCCTCCTGATCGCCGTCGGCCTGTATGTTCGTCAACAGTCTCCTTCGCAGCCACTGGCAGTCAATCCAACGGTCGCTACGCCTGTTTCCGATATGGCAGTCGCAGGGTTGAACGATGACGACCTGCTGCAGGAAGTGGCCCAACTGTCGCCTGACGTGAAGGCGCAGTACGCGGACAATCTGAAGCACGTCAATGAGTACATTCAGGACGCTAAGAGCGTGGTAGCCGCGAACCCGAACGACGAGGAAGCTCGCCGCTCGCTGATGGAGGCGTATCAGGAAAAGGCCATGCTTTTCGACTTGGCGATGGATCGTTCTTTGCCGTAATGTAGGGGCAATTCTCGATCCGCCAGCCTGGCGCTGCGCGGATCGGGCAGGGGCATTCGAGGAATCTAATCTTATGAGCGGGCGCACAATCCAACTTGTAGTCGTCGGCGCGATGCTGGCCGGGTCGCTGGTCGCCGAGACCCACAAGGATTTTCACTTCAACGTCGGGCCCAAGGCCGGAGTCTCGGTCAATAATCCGTACGGCTCGATCTCGGTCAAGCCCTCGACGGGCAACACCGTCGTGATCAATGCTGTGCTCGCTTCCGACAAGGTTGAAGTGGATAACGCTCTCGTGGGCAATCGCGTTGAGATCCAGTCGCATCTGCTGCCTGGAGCCGATGCGCAGTCCGGCCGCGTGGATTACGAAATCCTGGTGCCCGCCGACGCCAGCATCACCCTGCACTCCAGCACCGGGCCTCTGCGCGCCGAACGGCTTCACGGCGATGTAACGCTGGAAGGCTCCGCGGCGACCGTGGAGATCCGCGACATTACGGGCAGCCACGTCCACGTGAAGACTCTGAACGGTCCGGTCACCCTCACGAACGTACAAGACGGCCACGTCGAAGTTGATTCCTTGAGCGGCGATGTAACGCTCAATGCGGTCACCGGCCCCCTGGTGCAGGTGATTTCCACCAGTGGCAGCATCAACTACATCGGCGACTTCGGCGATCGCGGCGAATACCGCCTCACGAGCCACAGCGGGAACATCGAAGCGACCGTGCCCGACTCCACTTCGGCCGACGTGAGCGCACGCTCCGTGCGCGGCGAAGTCCACGACGACATTCCTCTCCAACCCAAAGCGCACACCTGGTTCGTCATCAAAGAGGGAAGTGCCTTCTGGGGTACCATGGGGCGCGCCGCGGTGTCATCAACCGTAGTCCTGCGCAGCTTCAGTGGTAAAATCCACCTCAGGAAACGCACCTCAAGATAAATACAGCTGCTAGCTCCTAGCTTCTGGCTTCTAGCCAAACTTCTGGGTGGCTAGCAGCTAGAGCTGACTTGAAGAAGGGTTCTGGCAAAACCGCGAAAGCCAAGCGACGCATCCGTGTGCGGCCCAAACAGCCGTCCGCGAGGCTCGCCGGTCTTCGCGGCAACTCTGTTTTCCTGGTCGGCTTCATGGGAGCTGGAAAAACGAGTGTCGGCCGTGCCCTCGGGCAGCGGCTGAATTGGATTTTTGAAGATCTCGACGACCGCATTCAGGCCCGCGAAGGGCGTTCGGTTGCGGAGATTTTCCGGGATTCGGGAGAATCCGAGTTCCGGCGAGCCGAGCACTCGGCCCTGCAGCATGTGCTCGAGGAACTTCGGGGCGGCGGCGCAAGAATCGTTGCGCTGGGCGGCGGAGCCTTCGTGCAAAAAGAAAATGCGGCCCTGCTGAAAGCGTCCAGCGTGCCCACGGTTTTTCTGGACGCGCCGCTCGAGGAATTGTGGCTTCGCTGTCGTACGCAGGCAACTACAAACGGAACCGAACGTCCTTTGCTGCGCAGCATGGAGCAGTTTCGCAAGCTGTACGAAACTCGGCGCAAGAACTACTCGAAGGCATCGTTGAAAATTCAGACGGGCAGCCGCGCGGTGGAAACGATCACTGCCGAGATCGCGAAAGCACTGGGCCTGAAACAAATCGCGCTACGCACTGAACAAGGAGAAGTCGAGTGAAGTTCGAAACGCCCATCCGTCGTGCCCTGGCCCTTCTTCTGGCCTCTTCCCTCACCGCCTTTGCCGGTGCCAGCGCGGCGGACAAAAAAGACAAGCAAAAACCCGCGGCCAACCAGACCATCGACTCCGGCTCGTTCGGAATTTTCATCAAAGGCCAGCGCGTTGCCACCGAGACCTTTCACATCGAGCAGCAGGCCGGCAACAGCATCATTAAGTCGCAGCTGAAGGATACCTCCGGGTCAGATTCCAGCCAGAAATCGGACCTGGAGCTGAATTCGAATGGCGAGTTGTTGCGCTACGAATGGAGCCAGTCTTCCGGTGGTTCGCTGAGCGTGTTTCCCGACAACGAATTCCTCAAAGAGAGGATCAGCACCTCCACAAGCTCGAAACCGGCCGAACAACCTTTCCTGCTTCCCGCGGTCACGCCTATTCTGGACAACAATTTCTTCATTCATCGGGAAGTGCTGGCCTGGAAATATCTGAATGCAGTTTGTCAGCCTGCGGGCGTCGACACGAAATGCCGGCAGGAGTCGGCGGACTTCGGCACGCTCGTCCCGCAAGACCGGACTTCGATGAGTGTCCGCATTTCGCTCGGGGGCAAAGAGAAAGTGACCATTCGCGGCGTCGAGCGAGATCTGCTGCGCTTGAATCTTCATGGAGATCAGTTCGACTGGGCCCTTTGGGTAGACGATCACGACCATTTCAAGTTGATCAAAGTAGCGATTCCTGCCGATAACACCGAGGTAGTTCGGGATTAGGCTGTGCCCGCCCGGCGGCAGAATCGAGATTTGCCCTGGAAAACTTATTGCTGCTGACTGACTCACGAACGGCGCGGGCCCTGGTCACGGTGCTGCTGTTCGCGCTGGGGCTGGGATTCCTTTACGTGGCTCGGGCCACTCTGATCGCGTTCCTCTTCGCGATCTTCTTTGCCTATTTGATGAGTCCGATGGTGAGCCACCTGGAAAAGGTGCTGCGCGGACGCGGACGGGCCATCGCCGTCATCTACACTCTGCTCCTTGTGCTGGTGATTCTGTTCTTCGTGGGGGTAGGCCCGAAAGTGACGCGGGAGGGCGCAAAGCTCGGACAATCTCTACCCGCCCTGCTGAACCAACTGAGTTCCGGTCAAATCGCACAGCAACTCGGCGCAGAACACGGCTGGAACAAGCGGTCGACCGACCTGCTCCAGTCGTTCCTGCTAAGCCACAGCGAAGAAATCACCGAACTGGCGCAGCGCATCGGGCTTCGTGTGGCCGACGTCGCCAAGCAGGCCTGGCTGTTCTTTGTCGTGCCGCTGTTATCGATCTTCTTCCTGAAAGATGGCCGCGCTTTCAGCGACTTCCTGCTGTCGACCATCCAGTCCCGGCCGCAGCGTGAATTTCTGGAAAACGTGCTCAACGATCTGAACCAGATGCTGGCCCATTTCATCCGCGCCCAACTGACCCTGGCGGCCATGACACTGATCATGTACTCCGCGTTCCTTGGCGCCATGCGCGTTCCCTATGCCCTGGTACTGGGCACGATTGGCGGAGTGCTGGAATTCGTTCCCGTGGTCGGCCCGCTCGCCGGCGCACTGATCATTGTGACCGTGGCCTTGCTCATGAGCTACAAGCACTGGCTGATCCTGGTCATTTTTCTCGGGATCTGGCGCCTGCTGCAAGACTACGTGTCTTCGCCCCGCATCATGGGCGAGAGTATGGAACTGCATCCCTTGGCTGCGATCTTCGGCGTCATGGCCGGAGGCGAAGTCGCCGGCATCCTCGGCGTCTACCTCTCCATCCCGGTGATGGCCAGCCTGCGCATCGTCTTCCGCCGCTGGCGCCTCTACGCCGAAAAGAAAAAATTCGGCCCCCTCACCGACTATCCTTTCCGCAACCAGGAAACCCACCGCCCGTAGTCGCAGCAGGTCGTTCAGTAGCGCCGGCGTCCCGCCGGCTGTCCCGGGGGCGTCTCGCCCGCGCAACCGCCAGTATCGTTGGCTCGGCCGGATTCCCACCAACGCGACCGCCGCCATTGCCCGAGGCAAGAATCCAGCCACGAAAGAAAAACGCCGCAAGCCTCAACTGGCCTGCAGCGCTCTCCCCCGACGCGATACTTCCCTACTGCCCCATCGCGGCTCCCGCCACCTTCTCCACCGCGACCTTCCGCAAATACTCCGCCGCGGCCTCCGGCAAGACCGAATTGATGAACATCCCCGACCCCAACTCGAACCCCGCCACCCGCGTCAGGCGCGGAATCACGCTGACATACCAGTGAAAGTGCCGCGCCGCGGCATATTCCGCCGGCCCGCTGCGCACGGTGAAGTTCAAATCCGGATTCTCCAGCCCCACATAAATCTTCGCCAGCAAAGTCCTTAGAACGCGCGCCAAATCGACCACTTCCATCTCCGAGATGTCCCCGAAGCTGGCCATGTGCCGCAGCGGGAAAATGTGCGTGGCAAACGGCGTAGCCGACGCGAACACTTCCATCGCCACGAAGCGCTCGCTCTTCAGCACCACCCGCGTCTGGTCCTCCACCTCCCGCTCCACCATGTGGCAGAACATGCATTCTCCGGCGTCGTCATAGTGGCGCAGGGCTTCGAATAGGCGGTGCCGCACCTGGCTCGGGATCACCGGCGTCGCAATCAACTGCGAGTGCGGATGCGCCAAACTCGCGCCGGCGTCGGCCCCGTGATTCTTGAAAATCGTAATGTGGTTCACCCGGTGGTCCAGGCTTAGCGCGTTGTAGCGCTCTCGGTAAACGCGCAGAATGCTCGCCACATGCGCGTCCGAGAGCAACCCCATATAGCGCGAATGGTCCGGACTGTCGATGATGACCTCGTGAAACCCGAAGCCCTCAATGCGCCGCCGCAGATGCTGCAGGCTGCGAGTAGGCTGCAACTCGCTCGACAACGCGGCAAACTTGTTGGGGATCACGCGCACCGCCCAAGGATTGCTGTTCGCCGGGTACCGCAGCACCTCCGGCGGCGTCTTGCTTTCATTGCCGGGACAGAACGGACAGCTCTCGACAAACTCGGGTATGGGCTGCACCACGCGATGCGTTGCCAGTTCTTCGGGCCGCTTGGCCCGCTCGGTCGCGATGATGACCCATTCCTTGGTGAAAAAATTCTGGCGAAGCTCGGGCATGTGAATCCCTCCAGCTTCTCCTATCGGCAGATGGAAGGATTTCTGCACATGCCCGAGTCCAGCGGATTATGGCTCGGAAGTAGACCTCCTTTCGCTACTTGCGGAGGCGCGCCCGGGCATTGAACACTAGCCTTGTCATTCCGACCCCCGAGCGCAAGCGAGGGGCGGAGGAATCCGCTTCCCCCGACTGTTATAGAATTCCAAGTATTCTATGAACCGCAAAATTCCTATTGGTATTCTCGGCGCTACCGGCGTCGTTGGACAAAGATTCATCCAGATGCTGGAGCACCATCCCTGGTTCGAAGTGGCCTGGCTGGCCGCTTCCGACCGTTCCGAAGGCAAGGTCTACGCGGAGGCCGCACGCTGGCGCCTCAAGACTCCGATCCCGGCAGCCGTGGCGGCAATGACTGTTTCTCCAGCCACTCCGGAAGGCGCGCCCAAGATTATTTTCGCCGCTCTCGATGCCTCGATCGCCGCCGAACTCGAGCCTCGTTTCGCTGACGCCGGCTGTGCCGTGGTCTCGAACTCGAGCGCCTTGCGCATGCAGGAAGACGTGCCGCTCGTCATCCCCGAAGTGAACAGCGGACACATCAAACTGATCGACATCCAAGCCTGGCGCAAGAAATCCGGCGGCTACGTCGTCACCAACCCCAACTGCTCGGCGATCGGCCTGGTGCTGGCGCTGGCCCCACTGCACCAGCAGTTCGGCCTTGAAACCGTCATGGCCGTGACCATGCAAGCCGTCAGCGGCGCGGGATATCCCGGCGTGGCCTCGCTCGACATCCTCGGCAATGTGATCCCCTACATCCGCAACGAGGAAGAAAAAATGGAGGAGGAAACCAAGAAACTGCTCGGCCAGCTCAATGGCTCAAAGATCATTCCCGGCGCATTCGCCATGAGCGCGCAATGCAACCGCGTCGCCGTCGAAGACGGACACACCGAATCGATTTCCATCCGCCTGAAGAAAAAGGCCAAGGCGCAGGAAATCATCGCCGCCTGGAACGGTTACCGCGCCGAGCCTCAGCAGTTGAAACTGCCCAGCGCTCCCGAGCGCCCCGTTGTCTATCTCGAAGCCCCAGATCGTCCGCAACCACGCTTCGACGTCGACATGGGCGCGGGCATGACCACCGCTGTCGGACGCCTTCGCCCCTGCGGCGTGCTCGACTGGAAATTCACCGTGCTCTCCCACAACACGATCCGAGGAGCCGCCGGCGCCGCAGTCCTGAATGCAGAACTCCTAAAAGTCAAAGGCTACCTGGGATGATGCTACGAAGGATGAAGAGCAGCGGCGCCGCAACTGTAGCGCCGGAGCCTGCCCTGAGCGAAGTCGAAGGGTCCCGGCGGCTGTCGCGAGCGCGTCCCGCGCGCGCAGTCGGCAGCGCCCATGCGCGGCAAATTCCCGCAAGGAAGCTCCACTCATGATCGTCATGAAGTTCGGCGGCACTTCCGTCGAAGACGCCAAAGCCATCGACCGCGTCGCCTCCATCGTTCAAGGACGGCTGTCGCAGAAGCCTGTCGTCGTGGTCAGCGCGATGGCGAAAGTGACCGACACCTTGCTGACCATGGCGAAGGCCGCCGGCGCCGGCGAGCGCAAGACCGCGCTCAAGCTGTGCCGCTCGCTGCAGGAACGCCACTACAACACCGCCAGCGAACTCCTGGGCACCGCGCGCTTCACCGAATTCCATTCCGAACTGGGCACGGACTTCGAATCGCTCGACGAACTGCTGCGCGGCATCTCCGCCGTTGGAGAAATCACTCCCCGCACCACCGACCACGTTGCAGCGTTCGGCGAAATGCTCTCCAGCAAGATCGTCGCCGCCGCCTTCGCCGCGCGCGGCCTCAACGGAGCCCACGTCGACTCCCGCGACGTGCTGGTCACCGACAGCGCCTACATGCAGGCGGTTCCGCAATACGAAGAAACCAACGTCAAGCTGCAGGAAATAGTTCAACCCCTGCTGCAAGCTGGGCAAGTCCCAGTTATGGGCGGCTTCATCGCCGCCAACCGCGCCGGCATCACAACGACCATCGGACGTGGCGGCTCCGATTTCTCCGCCGCCATCTTCGGCGCCGGCCTCGGCGCCGACCGCATCGAAATCTGGACCGACGTCGACGGCATCCTCACCACCGATCCCAGAATTTGTCCCGAGGCCCGCCGCATCAAAGTCATCAGCTTCGACGAGGCCGCAGAGCTTGCTTATTTCGGAGCGAAAGTCTTGCACCCCGCGACGGTGCTGCCGGCCATCCAGAAAAATATTCCTGTTTACGTTCTGAACTCGCGCAATCCATCCTGCGAAGGCACCCGCATCACCACGCGCGCCCCGCAGGGCAAAAACATTTTCAAAGCGATCGCCGCCAAGAAGCGCATCACCATCGTCGACGTGGCCGCTCCCCGCATGCTGCTGGCCCATGGATTCCTGCGCTCGATCTTCGAGGCCTTCGACCGCCACAAGGTTTCCATCGACGTGGTCTCGACCTCCGAAGTCAGCGTTTCCCTCACGGTCGACTCGAATCAGGCGATCCCGGCCCTGGCCGCCGATCTCGCCAAACTGGCCGACGTAAAATACGAAGGCCGCAAAGCTATCGTCTGCCTGGTCGGCGAGAACCTGCGCGATACGCCCGGCATCGCAGCCCTGGTCTTCCGCGAGCTGGCCGACAAAAAGATTCGCATGATTTCCCAAGGCGCCTCCGAAATTAACCTGACCTTCGTGATCGAAGAAGACGAGGTCCCCGACGTAATCCAGCGCCTGCACAAAACCTTCTTCTCAGAATTGGACCCGGAGGTCTTCGCCTAGGCAGCACGCGTAGCGGCGGACGCATTCGTCCGCCCGCAGGATTCAGCTTGAGATGCGGCAGCCCCGGACGAATGCGTCCGGGGCCACGTGATCCCTCCCTGGCACGGAAAGCAACCGAAGCGACGGCAGCTGAGGTAATCTGTGTGCAGTCGATCTGAGCAAGCATGAATCTGCTGATCCTAGGCCGCGGCAAAACAGGATCGCTGGTTGCGGAAGTCGCCGCCGAGCGCAAGCATCACGTTAGCGTAGCTAACTCGAAGGAGAACGCCGCTTGCGCTGCGCTCACCGAAGAGAAACTCCAGGCCATCGACGCCGTAATCGACTTCACCACTCCTCACGCCGTCCTCACCCACATCGAAACCTGCATCAAAGCAGGCAAGAACATGGTGGTCGGCACCACCGGCTGGTACAAAGACATCGACCAAGTCCGCGCCCTGGTCGAACAGCACAAAACTGGATTCGTCTACGCCGCAAACTTTTCCGTAGGCGTGAATCTCTTCTTCGACGTAGCCCGCGCCGCCGCCACCGCCCTTCGCCACGATTACAACGGCCAGATCTTCGAGCGCCACCACGTCCACAAAAAAGACGCCCCCTCCGGCACCGCGATCGCGATCCAGCAAGTCATCCGCGAAGCCAGTGGTCACAAAGAAAATCTCGAGATCACCTCCTTCCGCGAAGGCGACGTAGTCGGCCTGCACGAAGTCGTTCTCGAATCCCCCGCCGACCGGATCTACCTCTGCCACGACGCCAAATCTCGCCGCGGCTTCGCCGAAGGCGCCATCCGCGCCGCCGAATGGCTCGCCGGTAAGAAAGGCTTCCACGACTTCAAGGACGTCTGGCGAGAACTGTAGAAACTTGAATGTGGGGACAGCCGCCCTCGGCTGTCCATCGAGCGAAGCTCGATTGTCTGTGAACTCCGGCCCGAGTTTCCCTCGACCCCCATTCGCGTTATCCTACTTTCATGCAACTCCGTGGCTGTGGCACCGCACTCGTAACTCCGTTTCATCAGGACGGCTCCATCGACGACACAGCCCTGCGCAATCTGGTGGCATGGCAGGTCGAGTCCGGCATTGATTTTCTGGTTCCCTGCGGCACCACTGGCGAGACTCCGACTCTCACCCACGACGAATGGCTCTACGTGATCGACACCACCATCGAGGTCGTTGCCGGACGCGTCCCGATCATGGCGGGCGCGACCTCTAATGCAACGCATGATGCCGTCGAGAAAGCGAAAGAAATCGCCGCGCGCGCCGGAGTCAACTACATCCTCACAGCCTCGCCCTACTACAACAAACCCACGCAAGAAGGCCAGTACCGCCATTTCAAAGCGATCGCCGAAGCGGTCGGCGACAAGCCTGTCATTCTTTACAACGTGCCCGGACGCACCGCCGCCAACCTCGAACCCGCAACCCTGGCGCGCCTCGCGGAGATTCCCAACATCGTGGGCGTCAAAGAAGCCAGCGGCAACATGACGCAGATTGCCGAGGCCATCAACGCGGTCCCCGATCATTTCCTGGTCTTCTCCGGCGACGACGCAGTGACGCTCCCGGTCATCGCTCTCGGCGGCGTTGGCGTCGTATCAGTCGCCGCGAATGAGATTCCGCACGAAATGGCGTCGCTCACTCGCGCCGCACTCGCCAACGACTGGACCACCGCCCGCACCCTGCATCGCAAGTATCTCCCGCTGATGCAAGCCAACTTCATCGAATCGAGCCCCCTGCCGGTGAAGGCGGTTCTCGCCATGATGGGCAAAATCGAGGAAGTCTACCGCCTGCCTCTGCTGCCCATGCGCCGTGACACCCGCTCGCGCCTTCAGAAAATCGCCACCGAAGTCGGATTGATCGCCAAGCCCGCCACTCCCGCCGCTGAAGCCCCCGATTTTTTCATCTATGAAAACTGGGCTGCTGGCCCGCGCAAAATCGTCCTGCACCGCGGAACCTGCGGCCAATGCAGCCACGGCAAAGGACGCCCCGCCGGCCACGACGTCAACCACGCCCGCTGGCACGGCCCCTACGCCACCCTGCCCGAGGCCCGCGAAACCGCCCACGCCATGACCGGCGTGCTGATCCGCAGCGAATGCAAGTGCGTGTAGAAAAAATTGCTGATTGTTGATTTTTGATTGCTGATTGAAACCCAAGAGGATCGCCCTCTTCGAAGGCGTCATCCTCAGCGGAGCCACGTGGACTCCCAGAAGGCGTCATCCTGAACGGAGCCGTTCTTCAGGCGAGTGAAGGATCCCGCGGGCAGCGCAACCGCACCACACCAACCTGTCATCCCGACCGGAGCGAGCGAAGGCGAGCGTAGTGGAGGGACCTTGTGTCGTCCCTTTTGACAAATCCTCAATCAGCCATCAACAATCAACAATTCATGTCCTCCCTAAAATCCGCCATCGAGCGCCTCGCGTCCCAAGGCGAAGTCGAACACGATCCCGACGCGCGCAAAACGTTCCTCGAATTCCGCGACCAGCTCACGCAAGGCAAAATCCGCGCCGCTGAAAAACGCGACGGTCACTGGACCGTCAACCCCTGGGTCAAGCAAGGCATCCTCCTCGGATTCCGCCTCGGCGAACTTGCCGACATGACCGCTGGCCTTTCCTTCGTCGACAAAGACACCTTTCCTGCCCGCCAGTTCTCGATTGCGGATCGCGTCCGCGTCGTCCCCGGCGGTTCTTCAGTCCGCACCGGAGCCTACGTCGCCCCCTCTGTCATCTGCATGCCGCCCATGTTCATCAACGTCGGCGCCTACGTCGACGAAGGCACAATGATCGACTCACACGCGCTGGTCGGATCCTGCGCGCAGATCGGCAAACGCGTCCACTTGAGCGCCGCTGCGCAAGTTGGAGGGGTGCTCGAGCCCATCAACGCCGCCCCCGTCATCATCGAAGACGACGTACTGGTCGGAGGAAACTGCGGGATCTACGAAGGAACTCTAGTGCGCGCGCGCGCCGTTCTCGGCGCAGGAACAATCCTCACGCGATCCACGCCGCTCTATGACTTGGTCCGCGGCGAAGTCTACCGCGCCACGCCCGACGCGCCGCTTGAAGTCCCGGAGAACGCAGTAGTCGTCCCCGGCTCGCGCGCCGTAAAAAAAAGCGCTGCTGCCGATTGGAATCTATCGCTCTACACGCCCGTCATCGTGAAGTACCGCGACGAAAAAACCGACCGAGGAATCGAACTGGAAGACTGGCTCCGGTAGAAGAGTCAGTCGAAACGATATCGTCTCGACTGAATGCTTGCGCAACGGAATCGAGCCGCTATTGACTACCTCACCTCGACCCCCAACTTCCCCGCCCCGTTCACCGTAACCTCAATCTGCCCCAGTTTCCGAATCACAGCGTTCGCCTGCTCTAACGCACTCACGCCGTAAGTACTCGTAATCCCGATCACCGTTGTCCCGGCCGCGCGCGCCGACTGAATCCCGGCGGGCGCATCCTCGATCACCAGGCAATCCGCCGGACTGAAACCCAACCGCCCCGCCCCCTTCAAATACGGCTCCGGATGCGGCTTCCCATGCGTGACATCGTCGGACGTGACCAGAACTTCAGGAACCGGTAGCCCGCAAAAACGCAAACGATTCGTAGCCAGCAGCCTCGACCCGGACGTCACCACGCCCCACCGCCCTTCCGGAATCGATCGCACCAGATCGATCGATCCGGGCATGACCGTGATCCCCCGCTGGTCGCCCGCCTCGTGATTCTCGATCAGCGCCGCCTCGGCCGCGGCGTCCAGATGCGGCGCCACTCGCCGGATCACCTCAACCGTCCGCACACCGTGTGCAATGGCCATGATCGCGTCGCCGTCGACTCCTTTTTTCGCCGCCCACTCCCGCCACTCGCGGTCCACCGCGCGCGTCGAATCGACAAGCACTCCGTCCAAATCAAAAAGAATGGCCGAGCAAACAAATGTAGGCATCTTTCAGTATTTAATCACAGTAGCGCCGGCATCCTGCCGGCTGTCCGGCGGGCGTCCCCGCCCGCCGACCGGACGACAAGACAAAGTCGCAAGCTTCCTGCAACCGCCCCAGGCAGCGAAGGCACTAACCTCCAGCCGGAAGAATCTCCTGCGCGTGCTCAATCCGCCCCTGCCGCGCCCGCTCCCGCACCGTCAAATGCCGCTGCCGAAAGTGATGCTTCGCCCGCTCTCCCCAAGCCTTCACAAACCAGTAATTCAATCCCGCGCCGATCGCCGCGCTGGCCAGCGGAATCATCCGCCCCGCCCACTTCTCCACGACTTCCGCGCTGGCCTTCGCCGCAATCCTTTGGATGACGCGCGGCACGAATTTGTTGACGACTTCTTTCTCCAGCAACTCGCGGCTGATATCGACCCCCGCCGCGCTCGCCGCCGCAACCCACAACTCCGCGATTTCGTCGTCGGTCTTGAACTCGAATCCATACACCAGGCTCAGCTTCTCTATGGTCCGCATGGTAATCGCCGAAAGAATGCCCAGATCCGGCACAATCGTGATCAAGCCGCCCAATCCGAATCCCGCGCCCTCGACCGCCGCGACTTTCATTCCGCTGCGGATCACCGAGTCGGCCACCGTATCGATCTCTCCGATCTCCAGCGAATACACGCCGTGATAGCCGCTAATCGGCATGCGATAAGCCGCGCGCAACTGCAGCAGGAATTTGTCCGGATTCACGCGCACCGTCGAGTAAGCGCGCGTCAGCCCGCGCACCATCCCCGCCTCAATCCGCTCGCGCAACCACGATTTTCCAGGTCCAGCCATTGCTTCCACCTTACCGCACGTAGAGCGAGAATGCTATCGAGTCATGAGCTGCGAGCTACCAGTTGCGAGCGATCAACCACGAGCACGCCCGGTCTGCTCGCCGCACTCAGCTCTCACCCATCGGGCCTCTCTCTGATCCGCCGAGCGTGCAACCGTGGAAGAGCGGCCCTTCAGGGCCGCGTTCAGCCCAAACTAGAAACGGCTTTAGCCGCTGCGGCCGCACTCGATTGCGGCGAGAAACGTCCACCAGGGCTAAAGCCGCTCTCCTCCACGAGACCCACGCGGCGCTTAAGCGCCGCTCTTCCACCTCGAAGCTCACAGCTATGTGCTAGCATCATCTTTACTCAATGCCCACTGGAAAACTGCAAGTCATCCCCCTCGGGGGCCTCGGCGAATTCGGCATGAACTGCATGGCGGTCCGCTGGGGAGACGACATCATCGTCATCGACGCCGGACTCATGTTCCCCGAAGCCGAGTTGCTCGGCGTCGATATCGTTGTCCCCGACATCACCTATCTCGTCGAAAATCGCCAGCGCATTCGCGGAATCGTCCTGACCCACGGCCACGAAGACCACATCGGCGCGCTTCCCTGGATGCTTTCTGAACTCAAGGTCCCCGTCTGGGGCACCGAGTTCACGCTCGCCTACGTTGAAGACAAACTCGACGAGCACGGCCTGCTCGACGACGCCGACCTGCGCGAAATGCGCCCCAACGAGCGCTTCAAAGCCGGACCGTTCACCATCCATCCCATTCAGGTCACGCACAGCCTGGTCGATTGCGTTGCGCTCGCCATCCACACGCCCTTGGGCGTCATCATCCACACCGGCGATTTCAAAGTCGATCCCACGCCCACCGACAACAAGCTCTTCGACCTGCATACTTTCGCTGAGTACGGCAAGAATGGTGTACTCGCCCTGTTTCAGGATTCCACCAACGTCGAGCGCAAGGGATACACGCCCAGCGAACGAGCAGTCAGAAGAAAGTTCGACGAAGTTTTCGCCCACACCAAGCGCCGACTTTTCATCTCGTGCTTCTCGTCGTCCATTCACCGCATCAATCTCGCAGTGCAACTCGCCCACGAGCACGGACGCAAGGTCGCCTTCCTCGGCCGTTCCATGAACAATTCCGCCGAGATTGCCGAAGACCTCGGCTACATCGAAGTCCCCGACGGACTCGTTATCAATCCCGGCGAGATGAAGAATTTCCCGCCGGAAAAAGTCTGTGTGCTCATCAGCGGGACCCAGGGCGAGCCGATGTCCGCGCTCTCCCGCGCCGCAGTCGACAACCACAAGCACGCCAAAATCGAAAAGGGAGACACCGTCGTCCTCTCGAGCCGCATCATCCCCGGCAACGAAAAAACCATCTACCGGATGATCGACCACCTCTTCCGACGCGAAGCCTACGTCATCTACGAAGACGGAACTTCGCCGCCGATTCACGTCAGCGGACACGGCAGCCAGGAAGAACTCAAGCTCATCATCAACCTGGTCAAGCCGCGATACTTCATTCCCATCCACGGCGAGTACCGGCAACTGAAGCTGCATGCCGAAATGGCCGGAGCCATGCACGGTTCCGTCGGCAAAGTCATGCTGATCGAGAGCGGCGACGTTCTCGAATTCGACGAACTCGGCGCGCGCAAGGCCGCCCGCATCAAAGTCGGCCGCGTCTGCATCGACTCCGGAAGCCGCACCGACGTGGTTGAGGATCTCATTATTAAAGACCGCCTGCACCTCAGCGAAGACGGCATCGTGCTGCCCATCATCGCTATCAACAAATTGACGGGAGATGTCGAATCGGCGCCAGAAATCGTGACTCGCGGTTTCAATCCCGGCGACGACGGCCTGATGGAAGGCGCCAAGCGCATCGTCGAAGACACGCTCGCCCATTCCAGCGACGAAGAAAGAGGCGACTACGGCGTAATCAAAGAGAAAATCCGCGCCGACCTCAAGCGCTACATCTCCAAGCAAACCCAAAAACGCCCGCTCATCATGCCGGTAATCCTGGAAATCTAGTAGGCTTGAATGCTCATGTGGGGACAGCCGCCATCGGCTGTCCGCCTGGCGCAGCCCGGCCGCAATCAAGACAAATCTCAAGAGCCTGTCATCCTGAGCGGAGCATTTGACTGCGCGAAGCGAAGGCAAATGCGCAGTCGAAGGATCCCTACCCTGTTCCGCTTTCTTTCGACTCGGCAGGGAATTCCCTCGACCCAGCAATGTGGTCCCGGAGGGACCCCTGAAAATAGCCCGCCACTTCGAGTGGCGGGAACCACGCGATTAACGATACCCTGTGCCGTAGGCACAACTGAACTCACGAATGATCACCCTCGACGATCTCCACTCCGCCCGCACCCGCCTTGACGGCATCACCGTCCGCACGCCCCTGATCGAATTCATGTGGGGACAGCCGCCTTCGGCTGTCCAGCCCGATTCTCGTCGCCTCTTTCTCAAGCCCGAAAACCAGCAGCCCATCGGTGCCTTCAAACTTCGCGGAGCCTACAACAAGATCGCGTCCTTGTCCGAAGAAGACCGAGAGCGCGGCGTCATCAGCTACTCCAGCGGCAATCACGCGCAAGGCGTGGCCTATGCCGCCCGCGCACTCGGCGTGAAGGCCGTGATCGTCATGCCCAACAACGCGCCTGCCATCAAGCGTGAGGCAACCGCAGCCCTTGGCGCGGACATCGTACTGGTAGGCCCCGGCAGCACCGAACGCCAACTCAAAGCGGAAGAACTGGCGTCGAAACACGGCTATATCATCGTGCCTCCCTACAACGACGAAAAAATCATCGCTGGCCAAGGCACCATGGGACTTGAGATCCTCGAAGACCTGCCCGACGTCGAGACCGTCCTCTCTCCCGTAGGCGGCGGAGGCCTCATCAGCGGCCTGGCCGCAGCCATCAAGCTGAGCAAGCCGTCGGTAAATGTCTTTGGCGTCGAGCCTGAACTGGCAGCCGATGCGCAAGCCAGCCTGCGCGCTGGAAAGATCGTTCAGTTCCCCGCTGAGCAGGTCACGCGCACCATCGCCGACGGATTGCGCACGCAAAGTGTCGGCCCCATCAACTTCGATCACATGCAATGCTTCGTCGACGGCATCGTCACGGTCACGGAAGACGAGATCCGCGAAACCATGAAACAACTGGCAGCCAATCCCGAAACGGTGGCCGAGCCCAGCGGCGCCGTCGCCACCGCCGGATTCCTCTTCCGCGCCGACCAATTGCCGAAAACAAAACTGAACGTGGCGATCATCTCGGGCGGCAACATCGAACCCGAAATGCTGGAAGAACTCCGTCGCAAATAGGGAGGAAATAACTCCCACCGTGCTATGGGGAGAAAGCGAGTTCTAGGCATAACAAGTTCTAGGCATACGGAGAATGAGACCCACGCACCAGGGGAAATGAGTTCCTCTGAGAGACTACGCACGCAACCACCCAACTCCAGCCGCGAAGCGGCGGCATGTGAAAGCCCGGCACAGAAGTGCCGGGTACAAATCGGAAAGCCCACGCGAGTCCCGCAGGGACGGCACAGATTTTTTGTCGCATGGCGGAGAGTCGAGGCACTCATGAACTCACGGGCTCATGAAATCCACAGACCTCCGATGTTCAATCAACCTTGACTTCAACCAGAAGAATGATGATCCTGAGAACGCCCAAAGGATTCCTATGACAGCAGCGCCCGACAGCGACCGTAAGTCCTTTGTTGAGAAGATTTTGCCCGCAACTCATTGCAACTCTAGGATTTTTGCGCGATTTCCAGCTAATCCCATGATTCCAATAGACCGGGGGGGAGGGGGGGTACCCCCCTCGAAACCCCGTTTCCCATTTTGGGAAACGATGATTTTCCTCGCCACCCTTGCCTCGTCGCTTCTTTTTTCCACACCCTTCGCCTCCGCCCAGGCGCAACGTGGCACGCTCGTCCACGAAGAAACCATCCGCGTCTCTCCTGCTAATGACGCCGCCAAACTCGGCGAAGCTGGCCGTGGACACGAACTCGTCATCATCGAAACCAGCCGCGACTGGACCCACGTTGAAGCGATCCTCCGCGAACCGAAGAAGGACGCCGACGAAGATGATCCCGAATCCGAAGGCAAGACCATCACTGGATGGGTCAACAGCAAAGCCCTGGTCAGTCTGACGACGCCCAACGGCGACAAGATTATTTTCGGCGAGGCTGCTGATTCCGAAGATCAGGCCAGCCGCCGCCGCGGACGCCGCGACGCCGCCCAGGACGCCCTGCGTCTTTACTACCGCGTCTACGATCTATTCCCCACGTCACCGCTTGCTGCTGAAGGACTCTACCGCGCCGCCGACATCCGCTGGCAGGTCGAGCGCTCCGATGTGCTCACGCGTCCTTCCGCCCGCGAACGCGACTCCTACATGCGGGGCCAAATCGACGAACAGTGGATGAAACTAGTGATGAAGAAATTTTCCGGCACCAAGTGGGCCGATTTAGCCGCCTTCCATCTCATCGAAAACAAACTCTGCGGCGATTGGCAGGGAGCATCAAAGTGCCCGGAAAAAGAAGCTGAGATGTATGAGAAGTACGCGAAGGAACACGAACAGTCTCCCGCCGCGCCCGAAGCTCTGTACCAAGCCGCTTGGCGCCGCTCTGCGCTGATCGAGATTTACAAAACCGAGGCCAACCAGAAGAAATCCGACGAAGCAAAGAACCGTTCCCTGGAACTGGCGCAAAGAATCGTCAGCCAGTACGCGCAAAGCGACTGGTCCTCACGCGCCCTCACGCTGATTTTCTACATCCAGCAGGGCGTCCCCACGTTCGGCAACGCCAGCGACTAAACGGATCTCGTTTGTGTGGACCCGCAGGCCATTGCGCTCGCAGCGGTGATGTTTTACATTCAACAGGCCATACCAACCTTCGAAAGCGCGACCAACTAACTTGCCAATCTATCAAGCTATTGTTCTTGCCATCGTCCAGGGCATCGCCGAGTTCATTCCTGTCTCCAGTTCCGCCCATCTGATCATCGTGCGCCGTTTGTTGGGCTGGAACGAACTTTCGCCCGCCCATGAACTGAGTTTCGACGTAGCCCTTCACTTCGGAACGCTGCTCTCCGTACTCTTCTACTTCCGGCGTACCTGGTTTCAGATCGTCCGCGCGGCGCTGGGAGGAAAGGTCGTTCGATTCTCGGAAACCAACGGCTCAGATGCGAACCTTAGCGCCGACGAGCAGAAGGAAGAGCGCTTACTTCTCTGGTTTCTGGCCGCAGCCACGATTCCCGGAGCGATTGCGGGCAAGTTGCTGGAACACTCCGCCGAAGACTACTTCCGCGAACACATTGTGCTCATCGCGGCGGCGCTGATTGTGGTAGCGCTGCTGATGTGGCTCGGTGAGAAAGTGAGCCGCCTCGAGAAGCCTCTGACTCAAATTTCTCTTGCCGACGCTCTGATCGTGGGCATAGCCCAAGCCGCTGCTCTGATTCCGGGAGTTTCACGATCCGGATCAACGATAACCGCCGGCCTATTTCGCAACATGACGCGCGAAGCCGCTGTTCGCTTTAGCTTTCTGCTTTCCACTCCGATTATTGCTGGCGCAGCTCTCGTCAAAGCGCACGAACTCCGCAAGGAAGGTTTGCCCGCCGGAATGCATATGCCATTTCTTGTGGGTATTCTGGTTTCTGCATTGGTGGGTTACGCGGCGATTACGTGGCTCGTCCGCTATCTCCAGTCGAACAGTCTGCGGGTCTTCATCGTCTACCGCATCGGTCTTGGTATCGTGGTGATTGCGCTGGCCTACGTCTGGCATCTCCAATAAGCCAGATCCGATTAGATCCCGCTTCTGGCGCTGGATTTGGCCGGGAAGCTAACTGGATACTACAGGGGTTTTCCTGCATTGTCGGATTGCCGGCTTCTTGGCATAATGTAAGGGCTCTGGCCGATTGCGGCACCGAGGAATGTAGTGTCTTCGGTGTGAATCAGCCTACATGGATTATCTGGCAGGCATCTTTGTCCCCACCGGGAACCGGCGGCTCAACGAGCTGATCGGATTCCTGATGTGCGTCTCCGCGCTCCTCCTGTTCCTCGCGCTCGTCTCGTACTCTCCACTCGACCCTTCGTGGAACAGCGCCTCGGTGCTGACCGGTTCGCACGCGGCTCGTAACTGGATCGGCGTCGTCGGCGCGTTCACCGCCGACATGATGCTGCAGTTCTTCGGCATCGGCGCATTCCTGCTCGTGATTTTCCCGACGATGCTGGGTGTGCGCTGGTTCCGCTCCATGAAAGTGCAGTCCCCGCTGGCGAAGAGCCTGGGCGGAATCTGGCTGGTGATGTTCGTGCCCGCCATGCTTGCGCTTTTGCCTGGACACCTGCGCTGGATGCATGTGATTCCTATCGAAGGCCTGCTTGGGCGCGTCATTGGCGACGTGCTGATCCACTATCTAAATCTGGTTGGCGCTTACATCGTTTGCGCCACCGTGCTCGCGGTCGCTCTGTATCTCTCAACGGCGTTCTCGTTCTCGGCGATTCAGCTCTGGGCTCCAACGCGCTTCGCATTCGTTACCGCCCTCTGGAATCGCTACAAAGATTGGCAGCAGGAACGCGCCAAGAAGCGCCAGCAGAAGGAACTGGAACAACGCCGCATTTCGAAGCCCGTCGTGAAGAGCCAGTTGATCCAGTCGCGGCCAACTTCCTCCACGCAGTCTTCCGCAACAGCAGAGCCGCGCCGCACCGGCATTGAGCGCATGATGGAAGAGGAAGCGCCCAAGGCTGACGTGAAGTCCGCGCCAGCAACAGGCGGAATTCTGGCAGAACCTCTGGCCGCAAACCCTCTGACCGGCGCAGCCGATCCCGAAGTCACTGAGCGCGCCGACAGCGGAAACAAAGCCAAGACCACAATGCCCCGCATCGCGGGCGGATACAAATTGCCATCGAGCAGCCTGCTACAGCGTCCCGACGAACAACAGCAAGTCGATGCCGATGAACTCAAACTGCTGGCGCAAGTGCTGACTGAAAAATACGCCGAGTTTGAGATTCATGGGCAGATTACCCAAATCAATCCCGGACCGGTCGTCACCACATTCGAGTTCAAACCCGAAGCCGGCATCAAGTACAGCCGCATTACCAATCTTGTTGACGACCTGTGCCTCGCGCTCAAAGCCGAGAGCATTCTGATCGAACGCATGGCAGGCAAGAGCACGGTTGGAGTCCAAGTGCCGAACCGCCAGCGCGAAATCATCTGGCTGCGGGAAAACATCGAGTCGCAGGAATTCATGGGGTCGAAGTCGAAGCTTACAATTGCGATGGGCAAGGACATCAACGGCCGCATCGTAACGGCCGACTTGGCTGGAATGCCGCATCTGTTGATCGCCGGCTCCACAGGCGCGGGCAAAAGCGTCGCGATCAACGCGATGATCATGTCGATCCTGTACAAGGCGACGCCCGATCAGGTGCGCCTGATTCTGGTGGACCCGAAGCGGCTGGAACTGGGCAACTACGAAGGCGTTCCGCATCTTTATACCCCGATCATTACCGAGCCGAAACTCGCGGCCAATGCGCTGCGCAACGCAGTGCGTGAGATGGAGCGCCGGCTAAAGCTGCTCGCCGCGAAGGGCGTCCGCAACATCGACCAGTACAACAAGTTGTTCGATCAGAACGGCACGCCAAGTTTGTTCGACGAAGAGTCGGACGAGAAGCCGATTCCGTACATCGTCATCATCATCGACGAGTTGGCTGATTTGATGATGCTCGATTCCAGCAACGTGGAAGAATCGATCACGCGCCTGGCGCAGATGGCGCGAGCGGTGGGCATTCATTTGGTGCTGGCGACGCAGCGGCCATCGGTCGACGTAATTACCGGATTGATCAAGGCAAACTTTCCGGCGCGCGTTTCGTTCCGTGTCGCGACCAAAGTGGATTCACGCACGATTCTCGACGCCAACGGCGCAGAAGCCTTGCTTGGTAAAGGCGACATGCTGTATCTGCCGTCGGGTTCGGCGCGCGTGCATCGCCTGCACGCTCCGTTTGTTACGGAGAAGGAAATCGCTGCGGTGGTCGAGTTCTGGAAGTCGCAAGGTCTGGCAGAATATCAGCAGCAATTCCTCGAAGCCCCGAAGGGCGAGCGCGAGGCCGGATCAGAAGGCAGCGGCAGAGACGCTGAAGCCGACGGCGAGGCCGAAGACGATCCCATGTACGGCGACGCGGTGAAGCTGGTGGTGGAGTTCGGCAAAGCATCCACTTCCCTGCTGCAACGGCGCCTGCGCATCGGCTACGGCCGCGCGGCGCACCTGATCGATCTGATGGAGCAGGACGGCATCGTCGGTGCCGCCGACGGTCCCAAGCCACGCGAAGTCCTGAAGCGTCCCGATTGGATTTCGGAGATCGAAGAAACCACGCGCTAGACGCTCGCCTCGCTGTCTCGTGCTCAAGACTGTTGTTTCTTGGATAAAGCAGGCTGGCAGGATGGAAAATTTTGTGAACAGGATTCGTTTCGTTCCGACGCTTATTTTCGCATTGGTTTTCACTGCGGCCATTTCAGCACAAGCTCCCTTTCAAAATCCGCCAGGCGTACAGAAAGCTGCCGACGGGCAAGCCGAGCAACGCAATCCAATACCGCAAGACGCCACCAGTGCCATTCTCGCTGCCTTCGACAAATACGAAGTCGTCGGGATGGACGCGGCGCATGGCAATAAGGACCTAGACGACCTGATCCTCCACCTTGTGCGCGAGCCCGCCTTTCTAACCAAGGTAGACGACATCGTTGTAGAGTGCGGCAACTCTCTATACCAGTCAATTCTGGACCGGTACATTGCAGGCGAAGATATTTCACTGTCGGAGGTGCGACAAGTTTGGCGCAATACCACGCAGATGATGTGTAGCGTGTCGGGTTTTTACGAGGAACTGTTTCCCTTAGTACGCAGGATCAATCAGACGCTTTCGCATGGGAAAAAACTCCGAGTTCTTGCGGGCGATCCGCCGCTTGACTGGAGTAAAGTCACCGACAAATCTGAAGTCATGCTGGACCGCGACGCCAGCGCTGCCTCGGTGATGCAAAAGGAGGTGCTCTCCAAACACCGCAAAGCGCTGATGATCTTCGGCACATTTCATCTTTTTCACAGCAACAACAGCGCGCCCATAGGATTGGAATCGGCGGTGCAGCGGTACGAAAGAAACTATCCTGGCGTAACCCTCGTGATTGCAGATCAGATGGTGTTTTCCAATTCGACCGATCTAGCAAAGTACAACGGTGACCAGTTGGAAGCGCGAATGGCTTCCTGGCCCATTCCATCGATCGTACAAAATATCGAAGGCACCTGGTTCGCAGACGTGGACAAGACTTTCTTTTCAAGAATGGTCGATGCTTACCTGTATCTTGGTCCAAGCGACTTGCTGCTGGTTGAACCAAGACCAGCAGAGATCTTTTCTAACAAAGATTACATGGCGGAACTCCGAAGAAGAGCGGTCATCATCGGAAACGAGGTGACAGCAGACCAGGCTAATCCGGACAAACTTTCCGACCAGGATTTCAGCCCGTTCCTGTATCCCCTTTCGCGGCTTCCTCAGAGGTAAGCGAGTCTGCAGCGGCGGTCTTTACGGTCCAACCCAGTCCAGGAAGCGCCCCTTCATGCGGCGAAACCAGTCCGGCAACCAGCTTTTGTAGCGCAGCAGAACCGTCGCGTGGATCGCCTTGGACGTTTTCGGCGCAGCCTTGTTGCTGAAGACGAGGTAATAGATTCCTGCGCCCGCGGGAACCTCCGCCTGCATAGTTCCCGCGGCAACCTTGCCGCTTTCGTAGAGGGAGCTGGTCGCATATCCGTTCTGCCAGACGGTAAAGGCGGGTTCGCTCAGGACATAGACTTCAATGTTGTTGTCGGTCTCTTTGTCTGCGTCTTTCGCTTTGTCCTTGCGGTTGCTGGAGCTTTGGCTGTCGGCGGCAGAAGTGAACTGGCCGACGACGGCCACGTTCACCGATCCTTCTGGCAAAGCGAATTTGTAATAGCGAAAGGTATGGGGACCGACAGAAAACGCAGAGTCAAGGATGATCCGATCCTGCTTGAGACCGACGAACTCCTGTACTTGCTGCGCGCCTGTGCTGTCACTGGTCACCGCCCACAGAATGACTGCGACCAGGATAGCCAACAGGACCCAGAGGAGAATGCGACGCTTAGGCTTGGGCCGGGCGATTCGTGAGGCAGGCGAAGCCGCCACGACGGGGGATACTTTCGGCGGAGAACTTACGGGCTTGCCGCATTTCAGGCAGAACTGCGCTTCGTCGGGCAGGCTCGCACCGCACTTGCTGCATCCTAAAATGACCTTGGTTGTAGGCGGCGTGGTGCTGTCTGTCGGCATACGGACCGGCTCTCCGCACGTTCAGATGTGAGGTGCGAACTTGGGGGAAGAAATTGCCAGCCGATATTAGCACAGGTTCGCGGTGAGTTCCTGTGTTCTCAGTCAACCTTCCGCCGCGAAGGGTGGATTATCCGGTTTTGACCGCGCTCCCATCCAGACCGAGTTTGTCGGCGATGGGCTTCAGGGCCTCGATGCAGAAGGCGATGTGCTCGTCGAGATCAACGCCCAGAGCGGCGGCGCCCTGGATGATGTCGTCGCGGTTCACTTTGCGGGCGAAGGCCTTGTCTTTCATTCTTTTTCGCACCGACTTGGTATCGACCTCGGCCAGCGACTTGCCCGGTTTGATCAGCGCGACTGCGGTGATGAACCCGGCAAGTTCGTCGCAGGCGAACAGTGCCTTTTCCATAGGCGTATCGCGGGTGACGCCGGTATATTCGGCGTGCGACATGATGGCGCGGCAGATTTCGTCGGAGTATCCGCGCTCTTTGAGTATCTCGTTGCCCTTGTAGGGATGATCTTCGAGGCTGGGCCAGCGTTCGTAGTCGAAGTCGTGAATGAGTCCGACCGCGGCCCACAGGTTCTCGTCTTCGGGCGAACCATTTCCCCATTTGCGGGCGCAGGCGCGCATGCAGGCTTCGACAGCCAGCGCGTGCTTGCGCAAACTTTCCGATTGAGTGAACTCAGTTAGTAAACACCACGCGGATTCGCGATCAATCATGGGCTTCGCCTGTTTTCTCCGGATATTTCACGTGTAGTTTCTCTTTTCGCCCGCAAAATTCGCGGGGTTCCAGCATTTTAACCTTGACTTCCACAGGGCACATGCCGCAGATTGACCAAGCAGTCGGAACCCGTCCCCCAATTGGTTCCATAGCACCAAGGCTGTAAGGAGTAGCCCGCTCTGGCACTCCCACAACCCGATGGCCACGACTCTTGCCCCGGTAGATTCACGGGAAGTCGTACGATGCGATCACTGTCTGCTGGTCCAGTTCCGTACATCCAATAATAATTGCAGACGCTGCCACGCGTCCCTGGACGAGGAACCTGAACCCGAACCCATCATGGTAGCGCCACCGATGATGATGCCCGTGCCCGGCACGAACGGACGCGGACACCTGAACTTGGCGACCTCCATCCGCTCCCTGCGCCTGCGCAACGGGCTCAGCCAACGACAACTCGCGGGACGCATGTCAGTGCCGCGCACCTACGTTTCCAAAATCGAAAATGAAAAGGCAACGCCTACGCTGTCTTCCCTGGAACGGCTGGCGCGTGCACTGGAGGTTACCGTGCCCGATCTGCTCAGCGGCGGCGAACGCACCCGTCAGGAAGAAGTCAACGAACTGATGAAAGATCAGTTTATCGCGGAGTTGCTGCCGTTTGTCGCGCAACTGAACGGGATGCAGATGTCGAGCATTCTGACCCAGGTGCGGGATCTGACGGTGAGGCCGCGGCGAAGCGCTTAGGGCTCAAGGTTTCAGCGTTTCAAGGTTTCAAGGTTGTCCGTCTCAGGCTTACGTTTGGAACCTTGAAACCTTGTCACCTTGAAATCTCAAGTTTATCCGGGCAACCAGCCAACACTAAGGCCGGGACTGAGGTTTAGGTCCCGGCTTTTTTACTGCGCCGCCTCGCCGCCGGGGCCCATGAATCCGAAGTAGATTGACCGGCATCTATCCAGCATGAACCAGGAAGATGGAAGTTTCGTTTCTGCGGTGTCAGATTCCTCCGTGTTGTCGCACCTAACGTCCGACCGCGCCAGCTGGGAAGGTGGATCTCCGCGGGAGTCGGCCGCTGCACCGCAGCTCGCGGGCGACGATTCCCTGCTCGACGCTTATTCAACGGCGGTGACTGGCGCAGTTGAGCGCATGAGCCCGTCGGTGGTGAACATTGAAGTCCACCAGGCCGCGGGGCGCACGCGGTCCGGCGGGCCTCGCGAACGGCAGGGCGGAGGCTCGGGATTCGTGTTCACACCGGACGGGCTGATCCTTACCAACAGCCACGTGGTGCATGATGCCGTGAGAATCGCTGTGACTTTGGCGGACGGGCGACGCACGCCGGCCACGGTGATTGGCGATGATCCGGCGAGCGACCTGGCGGTGATTCGTCTGGATCAACCGCACTCCGGCGAGCCGGGCGTGACCGCGGCCGCGCTGGGAGACTCGCAGCGCTTGCGGGTGGGACAGATCGTGATTGCGATTGGCGCGCCTTACGGATTTCAGTCGACGGTGACGGCCGGAGTTGTCAGTGCGCTGGGACGGTCGCTGCGGTCGTATTCAGGGCGGCTGATTGATGACGTCATCCAGACCGATGCATCTTTGAACCCTGGCAATTCCGGTGGGCCGCTGGTTGATTCCGCAGGGCGCGTGGTGGGTGTGAATACGGCAACCATTTTGCCGGCGCAGGGAATCTGCTTTGCCATCGGCATCAACACGGCGAAGTTTGTGGCCAGCCGGTTGCTGCGCGATGGACGCATCCGGCGCAGCTATATTGGCGTCTCGGCGCAAACGGTTCCGGTGCACCGGCGCGTGGTGCGCTTCTACGATCTGCCGAAGGAGATGGGCGTAGTCGTGCTCGGCGTCGAAGAGAACAGTCCGGCAAAGCGGGCGGGGCTGCGCGAAGGGGACATCATTGTGGCGCTGGAAGGGCAACCGGTCGCGGGCGTCGACGATCTGCACCGGGTGCTGACCGATGTGCGCGTGGGCGTGAGTTGCTCGCTGACCGTATTGCGGTGGACGGAGAAGCTGGAGTTGAAGGTCGTGCCGGAGGAGGCACGGTAGTTGATATGTGGCGCGGGCGCCCTCGCCCGCGTGCTTTTCACCCGTCGCGAGTTCCGCTACCAGGACAGCCGCGTGCGGCCCCCTATTGCACAATTTCGATTCTGCCGGCAGTTCGCGGGCGGGGCGCCCGCGCCACATAACCCTACTACCTTTACGGTCATTGCGCAGCCGTTCCCTGCTGTGTTAGCCTCTATCTGTGACGACTTTGTACGACAAAGTACCCACGGGGCTTGATCGCAAGGAAGCGGAAGTTTACCGGCGGCTGGACCCGGCACGGCTCCCGAAACATATCGCCATCATCATGGACGGCAATGGTCGATGGGCCAAGCGGCGGCACATGCCGCGCGTGGCCGGGCATCGCGCCGGTGTGTCGGCCGTGCGTTCAACGGTGGAAACGGCAGCACGCATTCATATTCACGCGCTCACGCTTTACGCGTTTTCCGAAGAAAACTGGAAGAAGCGACCCAAGAGCGAAGTGGGCTTTCTGATGGGGCTGTTGAGCCGGTATCTGAAGGCGGAAGTCCCTACGCTCAACAAGAATAATATCCGCCTGGAATATATCGGGCGGCAGCACGAACTGCCGGAGGACGTGCAGGAGCGCATGGAATGGGCCCGCGAGGCGACGTCGCACAACTCCGGTATGGTGCTGACGCTGGCGCTCAACTACAGCGCGCGCACCGAACTGGTGGATGCGTTCCGGTCCATGGTGCAGGCGGCGGCGCAGAACGGCGGGATCGAACACCTGCATGTTGATGAGGACATGGTGGCCCGGCATTTGTATACGCGGAACCTGCCGGACCCGGATCTGGTAGTACGGACTTCGGGTGAGATGCGGTTGAGTAATTTCCTGCTGTGGCAACTGGCGTACGCCGAGATTTATGTGACGCCGACCCTGTGGCCGGATTTTCGTGGGACGCATTTGCTGGAGGGCATCGCGGAATATCAGAAGCGAGAGCGGCGCTACGGTGGCCTGAACCATCCTGAGTCGAACCACGGCGACGGGCACGCGGCGGTAGAGACTTCTTCGACTTCTGAGGGGAAATCTTAAACCACAGAGTACACGGAGGACACAGAGGAAGGGCTCTGTGCTCCTCTGTGTCCTCTGTGGTTAATTTTTTGAATTCGTGCAAAGATCTTAACGGCACGTTGATCACAGATCACAAACACATCCCTTGTTAAAACGCATCGCGACCGCGGTCGTCCTCATTCCGATTGTGCTGGCGCTGATTCTGCGGGCGCCGGTGCCGGTGCTGGCCATCGTCGCCGCTGTTGTCGCCCTGCTGACTATTTTTGAATTCCTGAAGCTGACGGAGTCGTACGGCGTGCAGCCGCTGCGTCTGCCGACGTATATTTTCGTTGGCGTCTTCTTTCTGTTGCTGGCGTTCAATGTGGGGAATGAAAAGCCACTGCTTTCCACGGCTGTGTTTGTGTACTGCCTGGGATTTGCGGCGGCGATTGCGCCGTTTCTGGCGTTGAGCATTTTGATGCTGCGAGTCGATTTACGCACCGGATATCCGGCGGCGGCGGCCTCGGTGTTCGCCTTCACCTATATTGCGCTGCCCATGGGGATGCTGGTGCAGCTTCGGCAGCAGTGGGCGGGAGCTTTTTATCTCCTGTATTTGTTGCTGGTGGTTTGGGCGGGGGACATTTTCGCGTACTTCGTGGGCAAGTCGATTGGGCGGCATTTGATGTCGCCCCGCGTCAGCCCGAAGAAGACGTGGGAGGGGGCGGCGGCATCGCTCGTGGGCAGCGTCGGCGTCGGATGGCTGCTGTTTCACTACGCGCTGCCCTTGAGTTCTGCCCTGCTGCGGGTCGGGCTGATTGAGCGGCGCGACGGGCTGTTCGGGCTGGAGCAGCCGGCGATGGGACCCGTCATTCTGCTGACGATTGCGCTCAATATCGCGGCCCAGCTTGGCGATCTAGTGGAGTCGCTGATTAAGCGTGGCGCCGGCGTGAAGGATTCGGGAGCCATTCTGCCGGGGCACGGTGGCATGTTCGACCGCATCGACGCGCTGCTGTTTGCCGCTCCGGTATTGTGGTTTTATACGGCTTGGCGTGTGATGCAGTAACCTCTCCGCATCCTCCCCAAACAGCGCAAGCCAGAAGCGCGTAAAATAAGAAGTCTGTGCCAACGCAGCACTAAATCATGAAACGCATCGCCATCCTGGGATCGACGGGCTCGATTGGGCGCAGCACGCTCAGTGTGGCCGAGTCTTATCCTGACCGGTTTCAGATTGTGACGCTGGCTGCCGGGTCGAATCTCGAAGCCTCGTTTGAACAGGCAAAACGCTGGCGGCCGCGTGTGATGTCGATGGCGGCAGAGGCCGATGCCAACGCTCTCCGCGCCCGATTGAAACAGGCCGGGCTCGGCGAGATTGAAGTTGTCCATGGCGCGGCGGGGGCGGTGCGGGTTGCGACGCATGCGGATGTGGATTTCGTGGTCAGCGCCATCGTGGGCGTAGCTGGGCTCGAGGCCACGTACGAAGCTGTGCGCGCGGGAAAGATTCTGGGGCTCGCCAACAAGGAATGCCTCGTCGCCGCGGGTGAGTTGATCACGGCCGAGGCCCGCAAGCAAGGCAAGCCGCTGCTGCCGATCGACAGCGAGCACAATGCCGTGCATCAATGCCTGCGCGGCGGGCGCATGGACGAAGTCGAGCGCATCTGGCTGACGGCTTCCGGCGGACCGTTTCTCAATACGCCGCAGTCGGAGTTTGCGTCGATCACGGTGGAGCAGGCGCTGAACCATCCGACGTGGAAGATGGGGCGGCGGATCACGATTGACTCGGCCACGCTGATGAACAAAGGGTTTGAGGTGATCGAGGCGTGCAGACTATTTCACATGCCACCGGAAAAAGTGGAAGTGATTGTCCATCCGCAGTCGACAATTCATTCCATGGTGGAGTTTGTCGATGGCAGCATACTTGCTCAATTCTCGGTGACCGATATGCGGCTGCCCATCCTTTACGCCCTAACATATCCCGATCGGATTCCCTCGGATATGCGCTTTGCGGTGAGTGACTTGCGTCATCTGGACTTCTGCCCTCCAGACCTGAAAAAATTCCCTTGTCTCCGTCTGGCTTATGAAGCGGCGGAGTCTGGCGGCGCGAAAACAGTGGCACTGAACGCGGCCGACGAAGTTGCGGTGGCAGCGTTTCTGGAAGGCAGCATCGGCTTCAACGATATTCCCAGGATCGTTGAAGACGTTCTAGCGGCAACAAGCTCTGGAAAACTGGAGTCCATTGGGAAAGTGCTGGAAGCGGACGCCGAGGCCCGCCGGTTAGCGCAACAGCGGGTGGCGGACGGTAAGAAAATAGAACGGCCCCGGGCAACTTCTTTTGCATAATTTTGGAATCTAAGCAACTGGAGAGTACGTACCTCGATTATGTCTGACTTTTTGACTTCCCTCGTAGCGGTGGTGGCGGTCCTGGGCTTCATGATCCTGATCCACGAGTTTGGCCACTATGCGGTGGCCAAATGGCTGGGCGTGCGAGTGGAGCAGTTTGCCATTGGCTTCGGCAAGAGGCTCATCGGCTTCCGCAAGGGCGAGACGGACTATCGCATCAACGCGATTCCGCTCGGCGGCTACGTCAAGATGAGTGGCGAGAATCCGATGGACGAGCGCTCGGATGATCCGCGCGAGTTCATGAATCACTCGCGCTGGCACCGGTTTCTCATCGCGATCGCCGGGCCGACGATGAACATCCTGCTGGCGATCGTTCTACTCACAACCGTCTACATGGTGCATTACGAATATCCGGTGGTCTATGACGAGGCCCCGGTGATTGGCTGGGTGGCGAAAGACACGCCGGCCGCCAAGGCGGGGTTTCAGGTTGGCGATCGCATTACGCGCATTGATGATGTGCAGAATCCCACGTGGGAGCAGGTCGATCTGAAGCAGGCGCTGAGCCCTGGACAGCCGCTCGCGGTGACCGTAGACCGCAACGGGCAGACGCTGGACAAGACCGTGGTTCCGGAGGCGATGGGACTCGACCAGATTGGATACGCGGGCTGGGCGCCGAAAGAAGACACGGTCACGATCGTCGATCTTCAAGAGGGCATGCCTGCGGAGAAGGCCGGGCTAAAGGAAGGCGATAAGATCCTGACGCTCGACGGCAAATCTGTACCGGCTCTGGCAGAGATGGTGGAAAGTCTGGAAGTTTCGAAAGACAAACCGATCACCCTGACGGTGCTGCGGAATGGCGAACAGAAGACATTTACGCTGCAGCCGGTGCTCTCGGAAAAGCGCTACCGCATTGGCATCGGGACCATGCAGATGAAGGTAAAGACGCTGCCCTTCGCAGCGGCTTTGGACCTTTCACTGCATGAGAACCGGCAGAATGCGCTGCTGATCCTGGAATTGGTCAAGAAGATGGCGCAGGGCAAGATTTCGACGAAGTCGATTGAAGGGCCGATCCGGATCGGCCAGGCCGCAGGCGAGGCGGCCCGGCGGAAGGGCTGGACTCCGCTGATGGGGCTGACGGCGGCCATCAGCCTGAATCTTGGCATCTTTAACCTGCTGCCGATTCCGATTCTCGATGGCGGGGTGATTCTCTTCTTGCTGATCGAGGGCCTGATGCGCCGCGACATCAGCCTGAACATCAAGGAGCGCGTCTATCAGTTCGCGTTCGTCTTTCTGGTCCTGTTCGCGGTGATGGTGATCTACAACGATTTGAAGAAGACGATTCCGGGGCTGGCAGATCGACTGCCTTAGATATTTCGGAGGTTGCAAGCAAAGGCCGGCGGCTGATGAATCAGCCGCCGGCTTATTTTTTCTGCCGTCTTGTTTATGCCGACCTGGTGGTACGGCGGTGTTCACCCGTTCCGGACGCGCCCTTGGCTGGCGGGAGCAACCGCTTCGACTTGGGAGCACACACCGTGGCCGCCTTCGCGTTGGAAACAGGGAGCATGGCAGCGCGCACGTTAGCCATCATTTGTTCGGGCTGCCGTCCGGCGGCGAGGTCGGAGACCATGGCTGCGAAAATCCTGCCCACCAACTCCGCAGTCTTTGGAGCCAGATGGGCCATGGCCAACGGATTGGCTAATCCGCCGAAAGGATCATCGCTCGTAACGCCGTTCGGCAGGTTCTGGATCGCGTTCTGGAAGTTCGGAAACGCGTTGCCGGCCGAGTCGGACGTCAGAGTGGCATAGAGCTGAGCCAGAGTTCCGGAATCGCCCACGCTCACCATCACAGGCGCGATTTTCTCCAGACCATAGCCCTGGCTGATCAGCCAGGAGAGGAACGCCATCCCGCAGCCGGTGCTGTCAGCGTTCTGGTCGGTCGGATCCGTTTGGCTGACGAAGTCTGGTTCCCCGTCCTGTACCCATTGCGGGGCGGTTGCGAAATCGGCGAGAGCATTGTTGCCGATCACCGACGCGCACCAACGCGAGAGAGCTTCTCCCGTGCTCAGGCCGCACAGGTTTCCGTTCATCGAACACTCGCTCAGTTCGGCTTCAAACAAGGCCGAGACGCGAGCGGAGTTGCCGAAGGAAGCGCATGCCTCGATGGCGGCTCCTGTGGTGTAATCGCAGCCCATGTGGTCGGCGCCGCCAGTACCGTCCGTGGCACCGCCGAGGGCGAAGACAATAACGCTGACGGGGCCTCCGGTGGTGCCAAAGATGCCGTCGTTGGCGGTGACGACGCGATCGGCGTCGTTAACGAGGTCCTGAGCATTCTGCAGCGCTGGCTGTCCTAGCGAGGGGTCAACGTAAACGGTCACTCGGCCACTGGGACTGGTTCCTACAAACTGCGAAGTGCCCTTATAGCTGGGCCAGGCGGGGGCGACGGGATTGTCGCGGTGGATTTCGAGGGGTTTTTTACCCGTGGAAGTTGCCTTGATGCGGTGACTCATACAAAAAACCTCCATTACGGACACAGTATAGTGAGGAATCGGGGCGCCGCGTTACAGCCCCGTCTTTCGACCCGAGGTCGGTTCGGTCGTTTCCCAACAGAGGGATGCCATGCTAGACCCGCTGATCCGCGAGAGGCCGAGACATGCCTATTCGTTACAAAATCCGGCCATTTGTGTGCCTCCGCGATGCCAGTCCAGATAAGCGCTTTTGAAACAACGGTTCTGCGGCAAGTCCCGGGGCAGCTCAAGTGGGAGCCAATCGCCACTAACCGCAACTTCTGTTACGAAATCCGTAACCTATGGGACTCGGAACACTATTGCACCGGGACGATTTTGGTTCTATGAAAGAAACCAGATGCCGATTCTTGTTCAGCCGTTCGCGTCACGCTCGACCGCCTCTAAAGAGGTCGAGGGTTTGGGTGGCGCAGCCCTTCCAGCTCTGCGCCACCCAAAGGCCCTCCGGAACCCGCATTCTACGTGGTAAAATGGAGATTCCCATATGGCTAATATCCAACGCAGAGAGACCGTGACCGCCCTTGTCGGTGGTGTGCGCGTAGGGTCGGATGCACCAATTGTGGTGCAGTCCATGACCAATACCGACACGGCTGACATCCCTTCGACCGTGCAGCAGGTGGCGCAGTTGGCTCGCGCCGGGTCGGAACTGGTGCGCGTGACCGTAAACAACGACGACGCGGCGGCGGCCGTTCCGCATATTGTCGAGCAACTCGACAAGCAGGGCATCCGCGTGCCCATCATCGGCGACTTCCACTACAACGGGCACGTTCTGCTGACGAAGTATCCGGAATGCGCGCGGGATCTGGCCAAGTACCGCATCAATCCCGGCAACGCCAGCATCGGCAAGACCGGGGACTCGAATTTCCGCACTATGATTGAAGTCGCGGTGAAGTATCAGAAGCCGGTGCGGATCGGCGTGAACTGGGGATCGCTCGATCAGACGCTGCTGACCCGCATGATGGACGAGAATTCGCGACTGGACGAGCCGAAAGATGCGCGCGATGTGACTATGGAAGCGATGGTGGTGAGCGCGCTGACGTCGGCGCAACTGGCTGAGCAATTCGGCTTGCGCTCCGATCAGATCATTCTGAGCGCGAAAGTGAGCGGCGTACAGGATTTGATCGACGTGTACCGGGCGCTGGCGGCACGCTGCAACTATCCACTGCATCTGGGACTCACCGAAGCGGGGATGGGCGCGAAGGGCGTGGTTGCTTCTAGCGCGGCGATGGGCGTGGTGCTGCAGGAAGGCATCGGCGACACGATTCGCGTTTCGCTAACTCCAGCTCCTGGCGGCGACCGCACGGAAGAAGTTCGCGTGGCGCAGCAGATTTTGCAGTCGATGGGCATCCGCAGCTTTACGCCGCAGGTAACGGCGTGCCCGGGCTGCGGGCGCACCACCAGCACGTTCTTCCAGGAGATGGCCGAGCAGATTCAGACCTATCTACGCGAGCAGATGCCAGGGTGGAAGGGGCGGTACATCGGCGTTGAAGAAATGAAACTCGCGGTCATGGGCTGCGTGGTCAATGGCCCGGGCGAATCGAAGCACGCCAACATCGGCATTTCCCTGCCAGGCACGTTCGAGGAACCCAAGGCACCCGTGTATGTCGACGGACGGCTGTTCACCACGCTGAAGGGCGACCGCATCGTCGCGGAGTTTATCGGAATTCTCGACGAATACGTCGATTCGCACTACGCGGCCAGAGAGGCCGTGAAGGAAGAAGTTCCCGCCAAGGTCTAAAACCGGTTCTCACGGACGCCGGTCTTCTGCATCCCCAGGGCAGGTCCCTCCGATTACTGTCCGATAAGCAGGAAGACAGGATTCTGCGGCGGGGGTTCCTGACCCGACTGCGCAGGCGCTGCGCTGAACGGAGCGAGAAGATCCGTCACCAGCGTATCGGGCGTGTTGGTCCCGCCGGTAGCGATTGAACTGGTCGTGGTATTGATGATCGACACCGAACCTCCATCACAAAGGCTGGCATAAACGCGACTGCTGTCGGCGGCGGCGACCGCGGACATGCGGAAACGCGCCGAGGCTGGAGTGTAGGACGTAACCGGCTGGCAGAAGTTTACCGGCGGCAACGCGAATGGCGAGACCGTTCCGGTGGAGATCGTCACCGGGGGCAGCAGCGGAAATATCGTAGTCTTTACGGTTAACGACGGGGCATTGAAGACGGTCACTTGCGGAATCACGCATCCCGTTGCGGTTAAGGTCGGATCAGGACATCCTGACGTCGCGGTCGCATAGCTGGCAACGTAGAACCGGCTGCCGTCTGGCAATGCCGCCACGGACACGGGCATTACGCCCGAGCAAGTCATGCTGGAACACGCCGGTGGCAAAGGGATGCTGATGCCTGCGGGATTTCCCACAGGAGCCGGTGGATCCGAGGTCGAGTCAAAAACGTACACCACCCCCGCGTTGGGATTGGTCACGTACAAGCGGTTCAGGCTCTTGTCATAAAGGACAAAATTCGCGCCTGCGACACCGACAGACTGGGGAGATTGCGGAATCACGGCGTCGGTTGCCGTGTTAATTGCATAGAGCTGCGACAGCACAGAAGACGACGCATTCCCTTGGGTGAGGACGTACACCCGCTGGCTATCCGGGCGCGAAACTGCCCACACCGGAGAGGACGCTACCGGTATCGTGGCAAAGGTCGACAAGTCGATGGGAGAAAGATCGCTGACCGTATTGTTGCCCTGGTTGAGGACGTAGAGATCGGACCCACTGGGCGTCTCGACCATCGCCACGGGATGCGCCGCCGCGGGAAGGTAGGCAACGTTGGTGATCGTGTTCGTCGCCGAATTGAGCACCATGACGGAATCGGTGCTCGCGAGATTGCAATTCGGGTCGCCTTCGGCTCCGTAGTTCGCGACGTAGGCGGCATTAGTTTGAGTGGTTGCCACGTAGTCAGGGAGGTAGGCGCAAAACGTCGGAACAGTAGCAAGTCCACCCGTAACTGGCGGCAGGTTGATATAGAGGGGATTCGGATTCACATACTGGACGGTTGTACCGCTGACGGAAGAAATTGGGAAGCACCCGTCGTAGGCTGCGGGGTATGCACCGGGGGTAACAACACCAGAAATCACGATCTGTGATCCCAAGGTGGCAGTACTGATCGGGGCACTGAGCGTGGCGGTAACCAGATTACCAGCCTCGCTAATGGCAGTGATCGAGGAAACCTGCGAAGTGCCGACGTTGGGAAAAGTGAAGGTAGTTGTCGTACCCAGCCCAGTCGAAGTCGCGCTGTCGCCGGCTGGAAAGAACGCCGTAACGGAGTCGTTCCCTCCGGAACACAGGCTGGCGCCGGCGTTGGCTACGAAAACCCGCGCATTATTAGAAAGAATGGCGGCATGGGTGGGATTCACACCCATGGTGGCCTGGCCGATGTCGGTATCGCCGGAGACGTCGATCTGGAGCGCGGCTCCGGGGTTCAAGGGCACATTGGCGCTGATGCCAAAGACAGTGTGGAAATTCGCCGGATTCGGCGGAGTGATGTTTACAGGAATGACTACGGGCCGATAGACCTGACCACAGGAAATCTCCAGCAAAGTTGCCAGCGCGATCGCTGCCACCCAGCCCACACGTCGGAAACTCATCGGCACCCCGAAGAAGAAGTTCTGATTCGAAGGATTAAGTTCGAATGATTTTAGACAGAAGCGATTATTGTAACGATTGTGAGCCCTCTGCGCTAGGCCGGCTTCGGTACTCAGTACACGGTACTCAGCACTCGCTCAGCAAAGGGATGCGGAGGGTAAGGCGGGGGATGCCCGAAAGTTTGCCCAGTTGGACGATGGGCAAGCTGCGGCGATTGGGAAGCCGAAAGCGCCGAGCCCGAAGCCTATGCTATCTCCGGCGAGACTTTGCCGCAGCGGCAGCCGGCTCCTCAGACTTGATGGTGGCAGCGGGCTTCTTCTTGCCTTCCATTTGAGCCAGGCTTTGTTTCAGCGCCGCCATTAGATCGACCACCGGGGCTAGTTTCTTTGGCTTCTCGACAGCGGCGACTTCCCCGCCTTCGAGCTTGGTCTCGATCAGCTTCTTCAGATTTTCCTGGAAATTGTCTTTATACTTCTCGGGATCCCACTCGTCGGCCAGCGCTTCGATCAACTGGTGGGCGACCTTCACTTCGGCTTCCTTTAGCTCCACGTCGGGCGCGCCGAACCCTTCCACCTTCTTCACTTCTTCGGCGTAATACATGGTATGCAACATCATTCCGCCTTCGTGCGGGCGCAGGAACACCGTGTATTCGCGGTTGTGCATGGTGATCTTGGCAATGGCGACGTATTCGCTCTCTTCGAGCGCCTTGGTGAGCAGGGCGTAGGGGCGGCGGCCCGCTTCCTCGGGCATCATGTAATACGACGACTCGAAATAGACGGGATCGACGTCGCTGGTCTTCACGAATTCGAGGATCTCCATGGTCTTGGCGGTCTGCGGCTCGATCTTCTTGATCTCGTCGGGCTCGATGATGATGTATTCGTCCTTGCGGAACTCGTAGCCCTTCACGATGTCGGCGCGGTCGACGACCTGGCCATCCGCCTGACAAACGTATTGCTGCTTGAGCCGCGACTTGTCGGTGCGATGGAGCATGTTGAAGGAAATGCCGCTGCTGCGCGCACCCGAAAACAGGCGCACGGGCATGGAAATGAGTCCGAAAGTTAAGTGACCAGACCAGACCGACGATGGCATAGTTCCCCTCGCAGGCGATTCCCGGAGGCAACGGCACTCTGGCCGTCTCTCGGGAATCGAGCAGCTAAACTCAATCGCTCAGAGAGTTTAGCCTAGAAAGCACATTGGATGCACCAATCGAGTAGCATGTTGGGCGCGGGAGGAACCGAAATTCGAAGCCGGAGGGGATGGGGTCGGCGAAGGATGGGTACTAGAGGTGGTAGTTAACGGCGCGGGTTCCGGCAATTCGATGCCAGGGAACTTCGGTTCCTTGGGGCTTACCTCAGCTTTTGCGAGTCAGGAGTGTCATACTCCGTCACGACCGTTACCTTGGCAACAGCCTTTGCGGCGGGCTTTTCCTCACTCGTCGCAACGACGTGATAAAGGCCCACATAGCGGGGAGCTGTATAAATTCCATCTTCGGTTATGCGTCCGCCGTTGTGCTCTTCAACCGCCCATCGTATTCCAGTGCTCTGAGTGCCTTTAACAACTGCTTCAAACGTCTGCGTTTGTCCCACGTGGACAGTCGCCTCACGCGGATTGATGGTTACGGAGGCCGAGTCCTGCTTGACACTTTGTCTTGGAGTCGCGGCGAAAGGAACGGTAGAGAACGGCAACACGAGGGCGACGCTTAGGGCTGTTTGAAAGAGGCTCATCGACATGGGCCACCTCCCCGCGAAGTTTACCATTGCACCATTCCTTCCGCGAGCGGTTTTCAAGTAGTGTCCGAAAAAGCCATTACACTCAAATCCTCCCAACGCGGAAGAACTTGCTTACCCCATATTCGAAAGTTACAATTCTTGTGATTCACACCGGAAACCCCGCCGCCATCTATCGTGCCTGGCAGGAGGGGCGCTTCACGCTTCTAACCTGAGCGGAACACCTCGACGAATTGCGCGCGACCCTGCGGAAGCCTGCAATCGCCGAGCGCATCAGACCCCACGGGGCTGGCGGCCTGGTCAATGAAATAAGAAAACTTGCCGAGAATGTCGACGGGGTACCGCTCGTCCGGCGGTCTCCTGATCACACCGACGATTTTCTCCTGGCCCTCTCTGAAGCCGGAGGGGCAGACTATCTGGTCACCGGCGACAAGAGCGGGATGCTTGTGCTCGAACGCCACAAGGCCACGCGGATCGTCTCCGCGCGTGCATTTGCTGCGGTTTTGACGAGGAGTGAAAAATGACCGACCTGCGCTTTCCCATTGGTAAATTCCACTTCGACGGACCTCTCACCGCACAGCAGAAGCAAGCGGCGCTGGACGAAATCGCCAACACACCCGGGAACCTGCGCGCCGCGATCAAGGGCCTGTCTGAGGCTCAACTCGACACGCCGTATCGTCCGGGCGGATGGACCGTGCGGCAGGTCGTACATCACGTTCCCGACAGCCATCTGAATTCCTATGTGCGCTTCAAGTTGGCGCTCACCGAAGACGAACCGACCATCAAGCCTTATGCGGAAGACCGCTGGGCAGAACTGGCCGATACGAGGACGACGCCAGTCGAGGTTTCCCTGACTCTGCTGGAATCGCTACACGATCGCTGGGTACGCCTGCTGCGGTCGTTATCGCCCGAGGAGTGGAAGCGCACGTTTCGCCACCCGGACTTGGGTGCGATGACCCTAGAGAAGACGCTAGCTCTTTATGCTTGGCATGGCCGGCATCATGTGAGCCACATCACAAGCCTGCGTGATCGCGAGGGCTGGTAGGTTTTGGGATCACCTTCGTTCGAGTGGCGGTAAACTTACGTCATCTTTTCCGGCCCCGCCTGCCCCGATAAGCTAGGCGGGAATGTGCACTTATCAAATTCGATTGCGCTGCCTTCCAGCAATCGGCGTTCTGCTTGTCTGCTCAACGTTGGGTTTCGCTCAAAGCCAGCCGGCGCCCGCTAAGCCACCGACTGAGAATGCTCCCGAAACCGCCAGTCCTCTGGCCGCAGCCGCTCGCAGCACCAAAGAAAAAGCCGCGCACGTCAAAAAGGTGGTCACCGACGAGGACATGGAAGCAACCGCCGGGCCTCTACCGCGTTTGAAGATGGACGGCGCTGAGAACGCCGACGACGTTATGACCGCAATCGCCGCATACAAATCAAGCCACACGCCGGAACAAACAGAGAGTGCGGTCCACATCTGGTATGACCGGTACGACCAAATGCTGGCGGCCGCCATCCAGCAGAATCTCGACGTGAAGGTTCTCCGCGATGCGAACTATAGCAATGGATACGAACTTTGCCAGCAGAGCCAAGATTACCAACAATGCCAGAATCGACAGATGGCCGAACTACGAGGGGCTCGGAACGATCAGCTTGAGATGGCCAAGAACACCAACCTCGAGGTACGAATTCAGCACGCCTTCATGAAAGTCCGCAACGGACTCATGCAGAACGGCCTCCGTTATGATTGGTTCAAAGTTCGTACCACGAACGGCATTGACACCTTCTGAACCACCGACGCAAATCTCACGTTATCCCCAGTCGCCACAGCAAGTAACTTGTCGCTTCGCGGAGGACCGCGACTGAGCGCTGCCACGTGCTGTGTGGAAGCGAGTCCGGGCGCGGCGCTACGTAAACCGGCGCGATGCCCTCGTGCTCCAGAAGTTTGCGGATACGGAAAACATGGTAGGCATCGCTGACCGCGACGCAACTGTGCAGGCCATTAGCGCGCATAATCACGCCCACACGCATAGCAGATTCTGCCGTATCGCGGCCTTGCGTCTCGGCGATCAGGCTGCGCTCTGGGACACCGTGGCGCATCAGATAATCGCGGCCCACGCCTCCCTCGCTGAAGGTGGGATCAGCAGCGGCGCCACCAGTCGTAATCACCACAGGCGCAACTCCTCGGTGAAAGACCTCGAGTGCGTGATCGAGACGCGCGCGCAGCACGGGAGACGGGCGCCCGGAATACTCGGCGGCACCGAAGACGACAATTGCGTCGGCAGCGTGGATTTCCTGGAGGGAAGCCGTGCGCGCCACCTGAACGGCGGTGATGATCAGGAACAGTACAACGGCGGAGACGAACAGAAGCAACAGACGAAGCCACCATCGCGGGTGTGGATGCTGGTTGGCGGCTTCATCGGTCATTCCTTTAGCGGTTCGTCCTGTAGGCGAGCATCTTTTCGGCGTTCATCCTTGCGCGAAGAACTTGGAAATTTCGTCGGCGGCGATGGCGCCTTCGCGGATGATGCGCCAGCGCGTAGCTTCGTCCGTGAGATCGATGATGGTGGAAGCAACATCTCGCGGAGAGGCGCCGCCGTCGACGATGATGTTAATGCGGCCTTCGAGTTGTTCGCGGACTTGCTCAGCGCTGGTGCACTCCGAGGCGCCGCTGAGATTCGCGGAAGTCGCGGTGATCGGGATGGCTGCAGCCGTTACCACCGCTAACGGAATCTGAGCGTTAGGCACACGCAATGCAACGTTGCCGGTATTGGCGGTCACTTTGAGCGGCAGGCGCGAACCGGCCTTCACGATGATGGTCAGCGGGCCTGGCCAGAATTTCCGCGCCAGCGCATAGAACTCTTCGGGCAGCGGCTTGGCCAGTTCCTCCGCCTGGTCGGTGCTGGCAATCAGCAGAGACAGCGGCTTGTGGCGCGAGCGGGTCTTGATGTCGTAGACCTTATCGACTGCGCGCAGGTTGAAGGGGTCGGCAGCCAGTCCATAGAAAGTGTCGGTCGGCATGCCCAGCACTTCGCCGGAACGGATCTGATCGGCGGCATACTTCACCAGGGACAATTCAGGAGTTTCGCTATTAATTTTTAAGATCTCGGCGCGCACGGGCGCTCCCTTCTATATGCAACAGACTAGAGTTGAATTAGACCGCGAAACCTACCATAATACGGCAAAACGCGGCAAGAGGAAGCGGCAGCGTATGATTGCAATTGCGCACCGTGAATCCTAGATGACTCGAACCGCAGAATCCGCCCCCAGCGCCCAGCACCGGCTCCGCCGCATTGAGGGCCGCCACAACGCACTCGTCAAGGAGCTGCGCCAGGCTTTCGCACGTGCCGAACGCACCGAAGATGGAAGCTGCGCCATCGAAGGCCTGCGCATTGTGGAAGAGGCGATCCGCAGCGGGCTGCGCTTTCGGGCAGTGTTCTTCAAGGAATCCGCTCAAAATCTGGCGGAGCGTCTTCTGCCTCAGATCGGCGCCAACGTCGACACGCTGCTCCTTCCCGACAAACTTTTCGACGCCACCGTTCCAACCGAGACGCCGCAGGGAGTCGCGGCGCTGGTTCGGCTGAAGGAATTCTCTCTGGCAGATCTGCTGGAACGCTTGCAGGTCGGTCCGATCATCGTTCTCGCGGGACTGCAGGATCCGGGGAACCTAGGGACGATCTTGCGCTCGGCCGAAGCCTTCGGCAGCGCGGGAGTAGTGCTCGGCGAGGGCACGGTGAGTCCGTTCAACTCGAAGGTGATTCGGGCGTCAGCGGGATCGCTGTTCCGGTTTCCGATTATTGTTGGAAAAGCCGCGGGTGGGCTGGAAGAGATTTCCGCCAAGCTGCGCGCGCAGAGTGTGCGGCTGATTGCGACCTCTTCGCACAAGGGCACGCCGCTCGATCAGGCGAACCTCACCGGACCTTCGGCAGTTTTCATCGGCAGCGAGGGATCGGGGCTGCCGCGTCCTGTGCTGGCGCAGGCGGATGAGCTGATCGCGATTCCCCACACTGCGCAGGTGGAATCTTTGAACGCGGGCGTTGCGGGAAGCATCGTGTTGTACGAGGCGGCGCGGCAGAGACGGGTACAGTAGCGTCACCAGCCAAACCGTTCCTGAAGAACTCTTTTTTGGGTGGCGCAGCGCTTTCAGCGCTGCGATGAAGCCTCTCTTTATCTGTCAGGGCTTTAGAGAGTGCGTGAGAACCGGATTCCTGGGAGAACGGTGGAACAAACATCACCAAAATCCAGCCGCGAAAGCGGCGGCATGTGATAGCCCGGCACGTAAAGTGCCGGGTAGCGTGGGAAGAGAGAGCGAGTCCCGAAGGGACGACACCAGTTCTCACGCACACTCTTTAGCCCCTGGGGCCCTGCTCTTACGCCAGGCCGCCTCCGTCGACGACGAGAGCTGCCCCGGTGATCCAACTCGACATTGGGCTTGCCAGAAACAAGACCGCATTCGCAATGTCGTCGGGAGTGCCGACTCTCGCCAGCGGACGATTCGCGGCTTCCCGCATGAACGCTTCCCTTTCCTCGCCAAGCTGGGCGCATTCGCTGGCCAGCATGGGAGTTTCGACGTCTCCGGGGCACACGCAATTCACGCGGATGTTGTGCTTGCCGTGATCGATGGCCATGGCGCGCGTCAGGTTCACGGCCCCGCCTTTGGCAGCACAGTAGGATGCGGCACGCGGGCCTCCCTTGAGCGACCATCCCGAGCCGATGTTGATGATGCTGCCTCCTCCATTGCGGGCCATGTGAGGCACAACTTCGCGCGAGAGCAAATAGATTCCCTTGAGCGTCACATCGAGGGCGAAGTCCCATTCGTCCTCGGTGAGTTCGACGATATCTTTGCGGATGGCGATGCCGGCACAGTTGCAGAGGATATCGATTTTGCCGGAACGTTCGATGATGGTCGTCACGGCGCTCTGGCAGTCGGCAGCGCTGCGGACGTCACACTTCAGGAAGACGGCTTCGCCTCCGTGAGCCTCGATTTCGATGGCAGTTTCGCGTCCCTTTGCCTCGTCGATGTCGAGGACAGCGACCAATGCTCCCATGTCAGCCAGGCGAATCGAGATGCCGCGCCCGATCCCCGAGGCAGCACCAGTGACCAGCGCGACCTTCCCCTCCAGAGAGACGAGATGGGCTGCTCGTTCCTCAATCGGACGGTTAGTCATTGCTATCTAACGCTTTCCCCGACGCTTCCAGAGTGAGGTCGACGTCCTGATCCGTGTGGGCCAGCGTGACAATCGAATGCAGCGCCGCAGATGGCGAAGCGTACACGCCGAACGGAAACAGCGACAGCACAAATTTCTGGAAGGCGGCGCGGTCCACGAACTGGCAGAAGTCACGGTAGTCGCGGATCGTGGGTTGGTCGGTAAACATCAACTGAAACATCGGACCGACATTCTGCACTACAACCGCGCGGCCTTTTTTCTTGAATAATTCCCTGTATCCCACGCACAGCCGTTCTGCGATGCGCCAGGTATGCCGGAAAGAAGCGTTGTTGTCGCGGGTGAGCACGCGCAGGTTGGCTCGCGCGGCGTGCATTCCGATGCGCGAGCCGTTGTGCGTGCCGTAGTGCAGAACTCCTCCCCACTTCAATGCGTCCATCACGTCGGCGCGTCCTACTAACGCAGCTACTGGCAAGCCGCAGCCCAGCGCTTTGCCGAAGGTCACAAGATCGGGAGACAGTTTGTAGAATTCCTGGCAGCCTCCGGGAGCGATGCGGAATCCAGTAACCGTCTCATCGAGGATGAAGAGAATTCCGTTGGACTTTGCGAGTTCCTGAAGGCCGCGCAAATATCCTTCCGCTGGAGGAATCACGCCCATGTTGGCCATGATGCCCTCGGTGATGATCGCCGCGATCTGGCCCGGGTGATTCTCAATAGCACGCTGCAGGGCTGGCAGATCATTCCAGGTCACAACAATCGTGTCTTCGAGCGCGGTGCGATTCAGGCCGGAACTGTCGGGAATCTTGATGGGATCGGAGCGCAATCCCAGAGCACTTGGCGGCAGGACGTTCGAACTCACGAGCAGATCGTCGTGCCAGCCGTGATAGTGTCCCTCGAATTTTAAAAGCTTCGGGCGGCCGGTCACGCCGCGCGCTAACCGAATCGCCGCCATCATGGCTTCGGTGCCGGTGTTCGCAAAGCGCACGCGCTCGGCGTTCGGAACGATGCGCTGCAGCATTTCGGCGACTTCCAATTCGACGGGCGTTGCGGTGGCGAAGTGCGCTCCGGTGGTGGCGGCTTCGGTGATGGCTTCCACGATCTCGGGATGCGCGTGGCCCAGGGGCAGCGCGCCGAAGGCCATCATCCAGTCGATGTACTCGTTGCCGTCGACGTCGTAGATGCGCGCGCCACGGGCGCGCTCCATAAAGATGGGATACTTGCCAAAGTTTGCCGGGCCCCGCGAGGAGGAACTGCTGGCCTCGATCAGCACGCCCAGCGTGCGCTCGTAAATCCGCTTCGACTTTTCCGTGCTGAAAGGCAAATGGACCTCCAGGTCCTTGTAGCGCCGGCATCTTGCCGGCTGTCGCGAGGGCGTCCCGCCCTCGCAGTGGCGGCGAGACGCCGCCACGACAGCCGCCGGGACGGCGGCGCTACTTTCGACTTGCTATGGTACAGCAGAGTTCCCTTCTAACGCGCCTTCCGCGCTGCCCATCCCGGTAACCATTACCTAATTTGCCCTGCAATTTCCGGTCGCCGGACCATTCTTACTCTGCATGGCCGATACCCGTGAAACATCCCCCAGAGAAAGACGCGCATCCCCAGATTAGTTGGAGTGAGGCTTGAACCATGAAAAAGACGATTCTCGCCGTGTTTCCGCAACTCAGACGATTCGCTCTGAGACCGTTTTTCCCCTGCATCGTGGCTGCTTCGCTCTGTTGGGGAGCCGCCGCGCAAGCCGTACCTCGAGCCGACGAGAAGCCCGCCGAACCTTCGCACATCGCGGGATGGGTTGTGATTCCGGTCGATGAATACCGCGTCTTGCGAGCGAAGGCTTACCCGGTCGAGCACGATCCCGAACCGCCTCCCACAGACGCCACGCTGACCCGCGTGGATTACGACCTGCACGTTGCCGGTGACTTGGCGGCAGGACGCGCCAGCCTGACCGTTGACGTATTGAAAGATGGATGGGTGCGCGTTCCCGTGCCTGCGGGCCTGCTTGTGCGCGAAGCGCGCCTGGACGGTAAGCCCGTATCACTGGTGCCGGGAGCACAAGGTCAAGGGAAAGGCGGAACGCATCTCTCGGCGCTGCTCTCTCATGCGGGGCGTTTCGAACTGCTGCTGCATGTGGACGTGCCAGTCACAACTTCCGCGGGCGAGGAGAGCATCTCTCTGCCTTCCACAGAATCGGGAGTGACGCGGGCCACGGTTTTACTTCCGCGGCAGGGAGTCGATCTGAGAGTCGGCGGTGGATTGCTTTCCGAGAAATCGGAAACTGCAGGCGAGACCAAGTGGATCGCTTTTGCTCGCGGCAATGAGGCCCTGACTTTCACGTGGCGGAGGAAGACGGAAGATCATCACGTCGAACTGCCGCTACGCCTGCGCGGCTCGCTGACTCAATTGACCAGCCTGGGGGAGGACTCGGCTTCCGTCTACGCCGAAGCCAACTTCGAGGTCGTGCAGGGCGCGGCCCGCGAGGTACGCCTCCAACTGCCAGACAAGATAACCATCAATCAGGTTTCTGGTGCGGTGGTGGCCGATTGGGAGATGAAGAACGGCGAACTTGCCGTGACCTTCCTGGAACCGGTCGAGCACAACGCGCGCTTCGTCATCAGTGGCGAAGCACGGCTGCCAAAAGACGGCATCATCGACATTCCTCTGCTGCGGCTTCTCAACACGGAGCGCGACACAGGAGGCGTGGCCGTGGAAATTCTTGGCGCCGGCGAAATCAAAGACCAGAAAGCGCAGGGTCTGGAAGATGCCGACGCTACCGATCTCGGCGAGATGGTGGCCAACCGTCAGTCCCCTGCCCTAGTCGCGTTTCGTGCGCGGTCCGGAGAAGCCGGCCGGGAGCGGTCGCTGAGCGTGAACGTGGCTCGCTACGATCAGCAAGCCGTTCTGATGGCGAACATTGAAGAGGCTCGCTATCAGGTGCTGATGAGCGCCGACGGGAAAGAACTCGTGCAGGCGCGCTACGCGGTTCGCAACAACCAGCGCAACTTCGTGAAGGTAACGCTGCCCCCTGGGGCAACGGTCTGGAGCGTGACCCTGGCAGGAAGGCCGGTTCGTCCGGGCCAATCGCCGGACGGGAGCTTGTTGCTGCCTCTGGAGAAATCGCGTGGCGGAGACGATGCGCCGGCATTCGCCGTCGAGATCCTCTATCTCGCGAAAGCAGCGACCTGGAACGACAAAGGTCAGCAGAAGGTAACTCTTCCAGCGCTGGATCTTCCGATCTCCCGCACCGGATTGTTACTTTACTACCCGCCTCTGTTCAAGGTTTCGGCAGAGCCGGGAACGTTTCGCACGCAGGAGTATGTGAATCCGGTTTCTGCGGTGCTGGAACCGCCGAGCAGCGGGGCGGCGACCCGGGCTTCGGTGACCGCGCCTGCAGCAAGCCCCACAGACTTCGATCGCTTAGAACAATTCACCAAGCTGCAAGGCGCCGACGACAAGGAGAAGAAGGACGCAACCCAGGCTCTCCTCGATTCGTTCAAAGCAAAATCATCGAGTGGAAAGGTAACCGGCATCCTGCCGATCGACGTAGCGTTCCCCGCATTTGGTCCCTCGATATTCCTTGTGTCCGAACTCACCAGCGAGAACCAGTTTCCCGCGGCAGAATTCAACTTCCAGCGCTACAAAAAGGCAGGTGTGCGATGAAAAACATATTCGTGATGTTGGTGCTTTGCTCGATGTGCATGGCGCAGGTGCCTCCGGGGGAAGAACAATCCACGCTGCCGTTGCCCGATTCTGGCAATGTCACGCTAAGCCTAGACGAATACAACAAGCTCGTGGAACTCGCGGCGAAGCCGCCGAAGAAGTCCGATGTCGCGCCCCTTCCCTACTCGGTCAAGCATGCAGATATGAAGTTGCACGTTGAGAACGACGCTGTGTGCGGCACGGTGCGCCTCGAGGGAGAAGTTTTCCGCAAGGGCTTGAGCAAAGTTCCGCTGACCACCGGAATGACCGTGCTCGACGCGCACCAGAACGGCAAAGGCGTTCCGTTGCTCCAGGAGAATGGCACTCACATGGCGCTGCTGCCGGGGCCGGGCGAATTTTCCGTCGCGCTCGACACCGGGCTGCCGCTGCGAATCGAGGCGGGACGCGCGTCCTTCAGCCTGCCCGCACCCGCGGCTGGCAGCGTGCAACTGGCACTCGTGATTCCTGGCGACCATACCGTCGCTAACATCAATCCCGGCATCATCACCAGCCGGAAATCGGAGAATGGACATACCACGATCGAAGCCACGCTGGTGCCGGGACAGTCCGCGAACATCTGGTGGACCACGCGGGAGGCCGTAACTCCGACGGTGCCGCGTGAAGTGCGGTTTCTCTCCGATGCAAAAACGCTCATTTCGGTCAGCGAAGCAGAGATGCGCGTAGCCGTGCTCGCCGACATCACGGTTGTCCAGGGTGAGCCGTCACAATTCCACGTGGACGTTCCGGAGGGTTTTGAGGTCACAGGCGCGACCGGCGCCACGCTCGATTCCACGGAAACGAACTCGGGAGTCTTAACCCTGAAGGTGAATGCGCCCAACCAACGCAGCCACCAGTTCCTGATTTCGCTGGAGCGCTCGATCAGCGGGGAGAAGGCCGACGCGCCATTCCTCAGCTTCAAGCGAGCCCAGCGCGAAACCGGCGAAGTACTGGTCGAGGGCTCGGGCACCATGGAACTGACCGCAACGGAAGGCGGCGGCCTGAAGCGTATGGACGTGAAAGAAGCGAATCCATATCTGCGGTCGCTGGCGCACTTTCCAGCGCAGGCGGCGTTCCGCTATCACAAGCAAGCCAGTGAGACACCGACTCTGGCGCTGCAGTGGGTGCGCTTCCCCGATGGTAGCGTGCTCGCCGCGGTTGCCGAGAGCGCAGTGGTCACGACCATGGTCACCTCGGAAGGCAAGTCGCTTACCGAAGTAAAGCTGATCGTGAAGAACCAAGCTCAGCCGTTCCTGAAAGTGGCGCTGCCCACGGGCGTCAGCATTCTCTCGGCGGAGGTCGGAGGCGAACGCGTGAAACCAGTGCAAGGTCCCGATGGAAGCCGTGTACCTCTTCTGCGGGCGGGATTTCGTCCGACTGGTTCGTACGAGGTATCGTTCGTATTCATGCACTCTGGCGCGCCGTTTGCGAAGAAGGGCGGGGCCGATCTCAGTCTTCCGAGCATGGACATTCCCATCAGCCTGTTGAGTTGGGAAGTCTTTCTGCCGGAACAGTTCAAAGTAAAGGATTTCGGCGGAGACGTGATTGCGGCGAACCGTGTGCCTGCGCCGTTTCGCGAAGAAGACGCGATCAACACGGAAAATCGCGACTCGAACGTTTATAGCAACGCAACGATGGAAGCTCCTCCCGGGCAAATGGGAGGTTATGTAACAGACTCAAGTGGCGCGGTAGTTCCTAACGCACGTGTGACCATCACTGCAAGCAATGGAGGGAGCCGAACCGCAACGACCGACGGCCAGGGCCGATGGATTGTCGGCGGACTGGAATCGGGAACCTTCAAAGCCAAGACGGAGATGCTTGGCTTCCGAACGAGCTCGTTCAATCTCAACTACGACTCCAGCAAGCCGTCAAGCTACAACTTTCCGTTGAGCGTTGCGAGCGTGGCTGAATCCGTAGAAGTTTCGAGCACATTGCCTCAAACAACGAAAAGCGAAACGAACGCGTTTCACGGCGAGGCGTATGCCGGCAGCAGGGGCGGCCCGATCAACGGCCAAAGCATCACCTCATTGGTGATGTTGACTCCCGGGGTCGCAAACCAAAATGTGGCCTCGGAGAATGTCGTGAAACTGCAGCGCAAGGTGGTCGGAGTACTGCCGGTGGCGATCGACGTTCCTCGGACAGGAACTTCGTTCAGCTTTGTCCGGCCGCTGGTTCTCGACGAGGAGACGAAAGTGACGTTCAGCTATAAGAGCAGGTGAACTGACTTCTCAGCCATAAGCGGCTCCCCGAAGTCCGCTGTATTTACCGGTTTTTTGCGGATGGCATAGAATGTCTGTTCGCGGGGAGCCGCTCATGAGCAGTCCTGAGGAATGGAAGAAGTGGGAAGGCCGCGTCGACGGGAAATTTCCGCTTCGGCACTGGCTGGGCGGCTCGGAGCATAGCGCAGTCTTTCTCACCGAGCGGCCCGGTCACGCCGATGAAAAAGTCGCAATCAAACTGATCGCGGCCGATTCGGATGCTGACCGTCAGCTTTCGCACTGGCGTGCCGCGGCCCAGCTTTCCCATCCGCACCTGATGCGCATCTATGAGGCGGGACGGTGCCGGCTGGATGGCACCCCTCTCCTTTATTTCGTCATGGAATATGCGGAGGAGGATCTCTCGCAAATCCTTCCGCAGCGGCCGCTAGCGGCCGGTGAAGTGACGGAGTTGCTCCCTCCGCTCTTGGACTCGTTGTCGTACCTGCATGGCAACGGATTTGTCCACGGACGCATCAAGCCGTCGAATGTACACGCGACGGGCGATCAGTTGAAGCTCTCGGCGGATCAGATCGTTTCGTCTACGGAATTGAATCCCACGCCAAAGCGGCGCGACGTGTACGACGCGCCCGAAACGGCGGCCGGAATAGTCTCGCCCGCGGGCGACGTGTGGTCGATTGGAGTGACGCTGGTCGCCGCGCTCACCCAGAACGTAGCGTTTGAGGGCGAAACCTTGCGAGGTGACCCCGATCCTCCGGAAACCGTTCCACCCCCGTTCCGAGGAATCGCGCGTGAGTGCCTGCATCTCGATCCCAAGCGGCGCTGCTCGATTACAGAAATTCAGGCGCGGTTGCAGCCTGCGGCACGATCGGTGCCGGCGGAGCCTGAAGCGCCGTTGGCTCCGAGACGCCCGATCAAACGCGGGCCGATTGCGGCCGCGTTGCTGGCCGCTGTGGTCCTGGTGGGATTAATCATCTATTTCTCTCGCGGGAAAGGCGCACCTTCGCCGGACTCCGCCACGACTGAGCAGCCAGCCGTTCAAACCGCACCTCAACGTTCACTTCAATCCGAGCCTCAGACGGTTGCACCTCAGCCAGCGCCCCAAACCGCGCCGGCAGTGGCACCCAAGCCGGCGGCTGCCCCGCCGGTCGCAACTCCGAAGGAGGCGGTCGTTTCCGGCGGCGAAGTCGTGCATCAGGTGCTACCCGATGTTTCTAAGAGCGCGCAGAAAACGATCACGGGAACGTTGAAGGTTGGAGTAAGGGTTGAGGTAGATCCGTCAGGCAAGGTGACCACCGCAAAGCTGACGTCGCCCGGGCCCAGCAAGTATTTCGCAGGTCTGGCTCTGAAAGCAGCACAACGCTGGGAGTTCTCCGCCCCCGTGGTCGACGGCAAACCAACGGCCAGCACGTGGATGATTCAGTTCCGCTTCAAGCGAACCTCAACCCAGGCAGTGCCCCAACGAGTGACACGCTAGGCTTTCGTCGTCTGACGCAACTTCCAGACGATCTGCCTCACCATGCCCAGCAGCAGCTTAGCGTCGTAGGCTTCCAGGCCGAAGCGCAGGATCAGGCGCCGGGCTTTTTTTTCGAACATGGCGTCCGTCCCAGGCTTCACGTAGCCACTGATGCGAAGCGCTTCGAGCAATCCCTCAGTGATTTGTTCGGTCTGACCAGCTGACGCAAGCTCGACCTCCTCTTTCGCCGGTGGGAGTGACGTGCCCCGCGCCAGTTCGTAGAGACAGACCGCGACGGCCTGTCCCAGATTCATCGAGATGTTCTGTTCCTTGGTCGGAATGTTGAGCAACCAATGGCAGTGGCTGAAGTCTTTATTCGTCAACCCGATCTTCTCGGAGCCGAACAGCAGAGCAACCCGCTCTGTCAGAAGTTGCTGGCCAATCGCGCTGCCGGACGGTTCGTCGAGGTGGCGTACGGGCTGCTGCAACGCCCGATTGCGCACCGCAGTCGTGCCCACGACCAGAGCACAGTCAGCAACGGCCTCGGCGACGGTCTTATATTCTTCTGCTTTCTCGAGCAAATCAGAGGCGCCAACAGCCGAACGGGCCTCGCGAAATCCCTCCGCGAAAGCATTCACCAGACGCAGCCGGTGCGCGCCAAAATTGCTCATAGCACGAGCGGCGGCGCCAATATTCAAAGGATTGCGCGGACGCACCAAAACGACCACGAGTCCGTCGAGTTCTGAGAGGACAGGCAAGCGCTCAATTCTACGACAGGTAGGTCCAGTGACGAGGATGAGGCTGAGGCCGCTTCAGCGAGACGGCGCAGCAGCGGCCTGAGCAAGTTGCTTCCGTTCCGCAGCAGCGTTCTTGGCTTCTTTGCGGGCTTCGAGCGTCAGGTCGCGCGCTCCAAAGCCCACGCCGATCTTCTTCAGGAAACCATTGGGCGGAGTGCCCCCGGCAAAGATCCAGACGAAGTCGTTCGGAATCTCTTGTTTGCTGCCGTTGGCCTCGAGGACGACCGATTCCGCCTTGAACTCGACCGGACTCGAATTGAACAACACCTTCAATTTCCCGGAGCCTATGAAGTCTTCCATACGCTTCGCGTTGCGCTCCTTGATGCGGCTGAACCGCTCGCTGCGATAGGAGACGGTCACCTGGTTACAGGTCTGACAAGCCAGGCCCATGGCGGCTTCCACCGCGCTGTCGCCGCCGCCGACGACCAGGATCTTCTTATTGATGTAATGGTCCGCCTCGATCAGGCGGTACATCACCTTGGGCAACTCTTCCCCTTTAACACCGAGCTTGCGCGGTTCACCCGCCTTGCCCAAGGCCAGGATTACAGCACGCGAGCGATACTGATTCGTCGCGGTCGCGACCGTGAAAATGCCGTCTTCGCCGCGCTTAACGTCTTCCACCTTCTCGCCGGTGGACACGTTGAAGTCGGCCCGGTTGAGAATCATGTTCCAGAAGGCAAGCAGGTTCTCTTTCGAAAGTTGCAGCTTCTTGAACTTGCCATACATCGGAAATTCCACGGGACTCGTCATCACCAGTTTCTGACGAGGATACTTCGCAACGGTACCGCCAATCTCGTCGCGCTCGATCGTCAGATAGTTGAGCTTGTTTTCAATCGCGCGTAACGAGGCGCTGATTCCGGCCGGCCCCGCTCCGATTACTAAAAGATCGTGGACCCCGGGAACTGGCTGCGCCGGACCATCCTCCTTGAGGCGGGCCGCAATCGTATCCACGCAGTCACGGCCCTGGTTCACAGCGTTCTTAATCAGCGCCAAACCGCCGAGTTCTCCGACGATGAACAAATTCGGCACGGTGGTCTCGTATTCCGGCGTCAGGTAGGGCATGTCCGCAGCCATCCTGGCGCTCGCCATCACCATGGTGATCGCACCGACCGGGCAGGCGTCCGCACACAGTCCGTGGCCAATGCACTTGTGTCCGTTGACGATCACGGCCTTGCCGCCGATCATCGCCAGCACATCGCCTTCGGGACACACGCTGGTGCAGGTTCCGCAGCCGATGCAGTAGTTGTTGTCGATGTGGGGATGCTGTGCTTTCGGACCTTCGGAGAACATCTTCCCTTTTTCTGCCGCTTCGCGCGCGCGGGCTTCTTTCTTCTTCAGGCTCTTGAGATAGCCCATGAGAAAGAAGAGGCAAATAACGCCGCCGATTCCGTATGTAATGAGCGTTTCCATGGCCGGATGCTAGAAGTACCCCAGAAAGAATTGCAGTCCGATATGGATCATCGCGAGCACGGCAAAGGCATAGCTGAACGGCTTGTGCACCACGTGCCACAGATGGAAGACTTTCTGCGAGCGAGAGAGAAAGAGAACCCGCTTCGAGAGTGCGGCTTCTTCCGCCGCGGCATGAATTGCCTTTTCAAGTTCACGATTCTGCGTGGGAAGGAATCCAGCCAGCGTCTTGAGCGATTCTCCAAAGCTCAATGCGTGGCGACGCAAGCGGGCCACGCGAAACACACGAATCACATCGAGGATCATCATGTAGACCAGCGCTGCGACGATGGGAAGTCGGGAAACACGGTTCGCATCCGGCATGCGCAGTAAGGCACGCAGGTCCGCTTCCGGCAACACGTATTGCGCCGCCAGTTGCAGCGCCAAGCTCTCCTGCAGCTCCTGCAGTTCTTTCATCGATAGTTCTGCCGTGGTAACCTTGCGCGGAATCTGTGCGTATAGGTACCGTCCAACAACTCCGCTGGTCGAGACCGCGAACATGATCCAGAACGCCATCCCCGCAATGCCCTTGAATTTCAGCGTTGAGTGAAATGCAACAATGAACGGCGCGGTCAGCCCCATCAGCACATGAATGTCGAGCCAGTGCCGCGTGCTGCCTTTCGTGCCCAGCCACGTCCAATGCTTGCGGATCGGGTACAAGAAGATTCCTGCGAATAATGCGACACCCGCGAATCCCAGGTACAGGCCAATCGGTCCACTGGGCCGCAGCATGTGATGCTTGGGCGAGAACGGACGGTCGATGGACGAAAGCTTGTAGTAGTCGAAGCCATAAAAGAAGATGGCAAGATTTGACGCGATGGCAAAGGCATAGAGGGTATAGAGGCGCAGACGATGGCCTCTCTCCGCGTCAGGGACGGTCTTCGCCGCGGTTGCAATGCGGGCAGTAGCTGTGGCGTTCGCGCTCATTTCTTGGTGACCTGCTCCTCCGTGCTAACAGTAAATTTCTTGTACGCCGTGAACTGGTGCAAGTTACGCCAGTGCTGTCTGGGAGTCTCGACCTCCACGCGGGCCGAGGTGGGAAACCAGTACACAACCTTCGAATCGGAGAAGGGCACCGGAGCAAAGTCGATTTCCGAGTTCAGCGCCTTCAGGCCGACGTCTTGCAAGGAGTCTGCAATTCCCGCCTGAATCTTGGTGATCGAGCCCGTCTGCGGGTCGATCCAAGCCGTTCCAGTGAGTTCCAGCGGATATTCCCTGCCGCGCAAAGCCAAGGCCGCCGGGGACCTCATGCCGGGAACGTGTTCGAAGCTGACCTTCTCCAGAGTGCGCCCACCAACGACTTCCTCTCCGGCCAGCGTAAACTTGAACGCTTCAGCGTAGTAGGGGTGAAACACCAGGAACAACGTGGCAAAGCCGTTGCTCAACAGCATCGAAGTGTTCTTGCGGTCCCGCTTTGCTGCGTGCATGGGAATGCGGGATTCGGAAAGGTTCAACTCGCCTCCGGCGTTGGTCAGAATGACGAGATAGTCGTAAGTGGAATCTTCTTTCAATTCGATCTTGTCATCTTTGCCCAACTTTTCCTGCCGCACCTGCTCTGTGCACTCCACATCGGAAAATTGGTCGAGGAATAATGAAGTCTGATTGGCGGTGCGCCTCAGCAGATCGTTCAACCGTTCCGCCTCCGGGGAGGCAGACGTCGTACCCGCAAATCCAACGGCCGTGAGAAAGATCACTCCCAGAGCATGGAGTAGGGCTGCGTGTCCGCAGCGTGCGATATTTTTCGTCTTGTCCATCATTCCCCCTTCCTCTTCGAATCGAAGCGGTAGCCGACAGAGAACATGAACTGGTCGTAGCTCAGGTCCCCGCGGTTGGTGGTGAAGCTGCTCTGCAGGTAGTAGTGCGGCCCGAGCGTGGTCTCGACCGTGCCGGTAACGAAGCGGCCTCGATTGCTGGTCGTCAGCGTGGAAGCAAAGTTCTGTTGCCCCAGCAAGACCTCAAGGCGCAGGCGGTCGCTCATCTGCCGCGAGAGCGACACTGATTCGTACGAGCCACTGCCGAAGGAACTGTCGAACTTCGCGTAGTGAGCATCGGCGCGCAGCCTCACCCACGGCAGGCGCGCAAATGTGATCCCATACATTTCATTCAACGAACTCTTGGCGTCTCCGGTGCCACTGCTCCGGCCAAGACTGGTGGATAGCCAAATCTGCTTCCATACCTCGACGCGGCCACCCGCGCTGAATCCCTGGAACAGATATTTGTCGAGCAGTCCGGTCCCCACCAGGGTCGAATCAAAGGTCGGGATGTCGCGAAAATAGTTGTAGTTGAAATCGAGTTCAACGCGAGCTTGAGGATTCACCCGCAGCGTGAAGAAGTTGCGGCCCAGCCCAACTCCCGGGGAAGGCGTAACGGAATTGCCCTGGGGATCATCCACCTGCGCCGACTCATAGATGGCGATGTCGCGCTTGTACGACAGCGAGTCTTCAAAGAAGACAAACGGCCGGTCGACGGCCCAGTTAACCATGCTGACGCCGGCGCCGCTGGTGCTGCTGTAATGGAATCCGTCGTATTCGCCGCCTTCAAAGTTGATGAAGGCGCCGCTAATGACGCGGTTGGGACTGTAGTCCCACGACGAAGGATCGGGAGTGGAGCCGCCGAAAACTCCCAGCGTGCTTCCCTTGGAAAGTCGCTTGCCAAAGTAGCCGCCGTCGATCGTGTCGAGGCTGGGCGCCCACGGCAGGTAGAGGCGGCCGAATCCCGCGACCAGCGTCGAGTTGGGATTGTCGTAGGTCATGTTCAGGTGGTACGTACGGTTGATCAGGTTCTGCAGCGTCTGCTGGCTGGCCACCGATTCCTTGGTCAGGCGTCCACGCCAGTAGCCACTGAGGTTCCAGTACGTGCCGCCAACGCGTGTAATGTCGCCGCGGAACACCATGCCGACATCGGAACTGGTTACGCTGCTCGTTCCGTGACTGATGGTCTCGATGGCGTCGAACCCGATGCGTCCCCGAGCACGGTTCACCGATGGCAGCGGAGGCCGAGGAACTTCTTCGCGGGCCTCTTCATCGAGCGTGTCGCCTTCGGTAAACGAGATAACCGCGGGATACTGCCGCGTGGCGCTGAGCGCGCGTTGTTGCACCAGGGCTTCCGCATCGCCGCTCGAGAGGTAAGCCAGGTCGCCTGCCTTGACCGGACGCTTGGGAGAATGAATGTCAGTCACCGCCGACGTTTCGGCGACGCCGCTGACTTCGAGTTCGGCCACCACGCGCGGATCTGCGGCGTTCGCACTGTCGCCCTGAGTGGCGGGCAGGTTCGTGTCCTCGACCTCCAGCTTCATCCCTTCTTTTAGACCCTGCGCGCGTCCGCCTTCGAGATAGGCAACGCCTTCAGCCACGTACTTCACTTTGAACACGGTGCGCAGGCTGGGATCATCGGACCGGGCAATCATCGTGGAGGTTTCTGGAGAAGGGCTGGGCGTGATGGCCGGGGCGCTGGAGACTGGCGCCGCAACTTCGTCGGTCTTCGCAATCAGCGGCGCAATCACGGGTGCAGCGGCGGCCTCGACCGGGACAGCAGCTTTCGTAGACGGGGATGCGGCTGAAGGTGAAGAGGTGTTCGTCGTGACCGCTGGCGTCGTTGCCGTGGCGATCTGATTCTCCTCGACAGAAGGTTGTGGTGCGGCATTGGCTACGGCAGTGGTTGCGGCGCTCGCCGGAGCGGGAGACGCGGGTTGGCTCTGCGGGACCGGAGCCGCTGAAGGTGGAGGGGGAGTTGCGGCCACCGAGGAATTATTAGAAGGAGGCTCGAACCCCGAACCCGCAGTGGTGGCTGGCGATGCAGGCGTAGGGAAGTCCGCGGCATTGTCTTCCGGAAGTGGTACTGCGGTGTCGTGCCGTCTGTGGAACACGCCAATCAAATTGCCCGACGTGGCCGCTACCGGAGCGCCTTGCGTGGCTCTGCGCGCATGCTCGACGGCGCCGATCGTAACGATGATCTTGTTCCCTTCCGTCTTCACGGTGTAAGGGTGGGTCTGATCGAGATCGAGCACCACGCGCGTGACGAGAGGGCTGGTGCTGTGCTGCCCCGAGCGCACGCGCCGCACTCCGTTCACATTGACCGGAAGACTTCTTACCGCGTCATTGGAACGAGTATCGGGAAGATCGAGCAGTATCCGGTCGGGATTAGACGCGGTGTCGAACGAAGGATTTACCGGGCTGCTGAGAGTAACTTCCACGCGCAGTTCCGCTCCCTGGCGAGCCGTGGTCACGCTTTGCAATGTCGCCGGCCCCGCTGCGTTCTGCGCCGAGGCACAAGACAACAAGAGCATCAACGTCCCGAGATGTTTCTGAACTGCCATCATTCTGTGCTGACACTCGCTGGCGCTCCACTTGCCGCCTGAAATTCAACGTTGCCGCCGTCTGCTTTCGCTTGAGCACGTCATCCGCCAAATCGCCTATCCGCCGCCTTGTCCGTTCTGGTGACATTGGTAACAGTTAATGCTGTTGTAGACGTAACCGGTCACGTGATCGTGCTGGAAATTGTTGGCGTTGTTCCCACCGTGACAACCGGTGCATTGGTAAACCGAGTAGTCATTCGAGTTTGTATGGCAGGTGGAGCACACGTTGTTCGCGTTGCCATGGCTCGTCGGAAACTGCGTGTACTGCGTGTGGTTGAAGGTGGCGCCGGTCCAGGCCGTGGTGTTGTGGCAGTTCTGGCATGTGGTTGGGAAGAACTGCTGCTGCGCCGCGTGTCCCGGGTTCGTCGTGTTGTTGTAGTCGGTCTGGTGGCAGCCGATGCAGGTGATCGGCAGGGTTGTGTAGTTGCCGTTGACGTGGCAGTCCGTGCACACCCGCGGCGGCACCGTATGCGAACCCGTCAGCGGGAACGTCGTGGTGTTGTGGTTAAAGGTGGAGTCCGTCCAGACAGTCGTGTCGTGGCACAGTTCACACGTGGTCGGGAAGCCCGCCGACGCGTGCGCCGGATTCGTCGTGCCGGAGTAATCCTTCTGATGGCACGAGTAGCACAACGTGCTGTTCAGGGCGTAGTTGTTGTTGACGTGGCAGTCGGTACACAGCCGCGGCGGCACCGTATGCGCGCCCGTCAGCTGAAAACCAGTGGTGGTGTGGTTAAAGGTCGCATCGGTCCAGAGCACGGTGTCGTGGCAGGTTTCGCACGTGGTCGGGAAGCCCGCAGCAATGTGATTCACCGGCGTAGTCGCGTTGTTGTAATCGGTCTGATGGCACGACACGCACGTGGTGCTGGTCAGGTTGTAGTTGTTGTTGATGTGGCAATCCGTACACTGCCGCGGCGGGGAGGTGTGCGCCCCGGTCAGCGGGAACCCCGTGCTGTTGTGGTTGAACGTCGCGTTCAGCCAGGTCGAGGTGCTGTGGCAGGAATCGCAAGTCTGGGGGAAGTTTGCCGTCACGTGATTGGGGTTCGTCGTGCCCTGGTAGTCCTTCAAGTGACAGGTGACGCACGCCGTGCTGTTCAGCGTGTAGTTGTTGTTAACGTGGCAGTCCGTACACTGGCGCGGCGGAACGGTGTGCAGGCCCGTCAAAGTAAAGCCAGTGGTGGAGTGATCAAATTTGCCATCGGTCCACAGCACCGTGTCGTGGCACTGCTCGCAGGTCGTGGGGAAGCCCGCATGCGGCACCGGCGTCGTCGCGTTGTTGTAGTCGGTCTGGTGGCAACTGACGCACGCCGTGGTGGTGATGTTGTAGTTGTTGTTGACATGACAATCCGCGCACTGCCGCGGCGGCACCGTATGCGCGCCGGTCAGCGGGAACCCTGACTTCGAGTGGTCAAACGTTGCCGGCTGCCAGGCCGAAGTATTGTGGCAAGTCTCGCAAGTCTGCGCGAAGCCTCCCGCCACATGGTTCGGGTTCGTCGCGTTGTTGAAATCCTTCACGTGACACGAGACGCAAGTGATGCTGGTGAGGTTGTAGTTGTTGTTGACGTGGCAGTCCGTGCACTGCCGCGGCGGCACCGTGTGCGCGCCGGTTAAAGCGAAGTTCACCATCGAGTGGTCGAACGTCGCCGGGGACCAGGCCACCGTGGTATGGCACTGCTGGCAGGTCGAAGGAAAGTTTGCCGAGACGTGATTGGGGTTTGTCGTACCCTGAAAATCCTTCAGGTGACAGCTAATGCAGGTCGTGCTGGTCAGGTTGTAGTTGTTGTTGGCGTGGCAATCGGCGCACTGCCGTGGCGGCACTGCATGTCCGCCGGTCAGCGGAAATCCCACCGAAGAGTGATCGAACTTCGCATTCAGCCAGTTGTCGGTGGAGTGGCAACTGTCGCACGTAGTGGAGAACTTGGCGCTGACGTGGTTGGGATTGGTCGTCCCCGTGAAATCCGTCGCGTGGCACGAATAGCACTGCGTGGACATCGTCTGAAACTGGCTATTGGCCGCGCCCTTATGGCAGGAGTCGCAGTCGACTGCGGCGTGCGCCCCGGTCAGCGGGAACCTGTTATTGTGCTGCTGGATCTGTTGAATCGAAACCTGCCAGCCGCGCACCGTGTGGCACTGCTCGCAATTCGCTCCCAGTTGCCGCTTATGAATATCAGCGTGGCAGTCCTGACATCGCTGTCCGACGTTGGAGAACACGGGCTTCACGTGGCATTGAATGCAGGCCACGGACTGGTGCATGCCGCGCAGCGGGTATCGCGTCTGATTGTGATCGAATTCAGGAACCGCACGGATCGGTTTCCATCCGGCAGCGGTATGACAGTTTTGACAAGGAACGTTCAAATTTCCGTGCGGACTGTGCGTGCCAGTTGAGGCCTGCGCGTGCGCGCTTCCCGAAAGTCCGGAAAGCGACAACAGCAGCACTGTCATCAGATTGAGTACGCCCCCCGATGCCGACATGACTTGCCCCTTGCGTTGGCCCCGCACTGCATTAGAAAAAATAACGATATGAGGATTTATGACGAGTGATGCAATTTTCTGTCCACATAGAGTAGCGATCCAAATGCTCACTTCGAAAGTTACGCAAGGCCCTGTTCCGAGCCGCGATCGGTTCATTGTCCGGATTACCATCGAGTGCAGTATTACTTTGAGTCAAGTGTAACTTCTGCGCATTGCCCTGAACTTTTTGCTTTGGATTAAAGGCGTTCAGAAAACTGAACCGCGTACAAAAAACAGAGCGAGCATTGGTCACGCTCGCAACTACGTCTTAGAGATATACCCGGAGATCTCTGGAAAAACTGGAAGGTTGTACAACTTCACGCGCCTAGAAGTGCGCGTTTCACCGGTCAACGTCCGGTTTTCTTACCTGTAGGCACGGGATTCGTGGGCCCGTGACAGGCGGCGCAGTCCTTCGGCGTGGACTTGTAGAAGAGTACGGTCTTGGCGGCAATCACTTTGGTCAGCTTGTGGCATTCAGCACAGCGCACGTTCTGGTGCGCACCGCGCAAGGGGAACGTCGTTCGCTTTTCATGGTCAAAGAGCGACGGCTTCCACTTCATGCTGGTGTGGCACTCGGCGCAGCGTGTGATGTCATCTTTAGCGAACTGCTTTCCGTGGATGTCCTGGTGGCAGTCCTCGCACTGGCTGGGCGCGGCCTTGAAGTCTACGTTCATCAGTTTGGTTTCAAGGTTCGGCGGCTTATGGCAGTCGATGCACGCGGTCGCACGGTGCGCCCCGAGCAAAGCAAACTTTGTCTTGGAGTGGTCGAAGCCTGAGAGCTCTTTCCACGATTTGGTAGCGTGGCAAGCCTCGCATCCCGCCACTGAACCGTCGGCCCGCGCCTGCTGCATGCGCTCCTTGAACTGTCCTTCGTGGGGATCATTGTGGCAACTGGTGCAGTTCAGACTCTTCCAGTGATAAATCACGGCCGGCTGCGGATGGAACTCCGCTGATTCCTTGTGACAGTCGGCGCATGGTACCGCGATATGCCCGCCTGTCAGCACAAAGTGCGTCTCCTTGTGTTTCGCAAGGCTGAAAGTCGAAGGCTTGTAACCCTCAAGATTGTGGCAGCGGTCGCAAGCGTTGAAGTAAGGAGCCGCGGAAAACTGCGCTGCATGCTTGTCGGCGTGACAGTCGGTGCAGCGCTCGAACTTAACCTTGAACAGCGTGTCCTTCCCTTTCGGGAGATGGCACTGCGCGCACTCCAGTCGCGCATGCCCGCCCTGCAACGGATATGCGCTCAAGGCGTGTTCCTTCACCGTAAAGGTCGAGGGCTTCCATCCCTTCACGGTGTGGCAGGAAGCGCACTCCCCGCCGTCCGGACGCTTGGCGAGCTGCCCGCCGTGCGGATCGGGCTTGTGGCAGTCCATGCACTTCTGGAACACCAGCGGCTTCTTGAAGTCTCCGCCCGCGTGGCACTGTGCGCAATCGACGCTGGCGTGCTTGCCTTCCAGAGGGAATTTAGTCTTGGAGTGGTCGAAGCGTTCGTTGACCGCCTGCAAAGAAATCTTCTTCCATCCGCTTGTGCTGTGGCATGACTGACAGCCCTGCGGGAAGCTCCCGTGATGGGGGTCTTTGTGGCAATCGGAGCACTGGTTGAACGGAATACCCACGTACTGCGGCTTGCCGTCCGCCCCGTTCGTGTGGCACTTGGCGCATTGCACCTGGATGTGCAGGCCGGTCAGGGGATAGCGCGTCTTGGAGTGATCGAACTGGGATTGCCCGGACTGGCTGACATTGATGGTCTTCCAGTCCACGAAATTGTGGCATTGCAGGCAGCTTGGACCGAGGCGTCCCTTGTGCTGGTCTTCGTGGCAACTGATGCAACCGGTCGACAGCCCCAAATAGGTCCGGCTGGGATCTTTGATTTTGATGGACGCACGTTCCTGCGGTGAGATGCGGGAGGGATTGTGGCACTTATTGCAGGTTAAGCCTTGGTGCTTGCCTTCCAGCAGGTATCCCGTTTCTTTGTGATTGAAAGTCTTGATGTCCCACTTGATCAGCGGGAAGTCTTCCCCGTTGTGCTCCGAGTGGCATCGGGCGCATTCCTGGCTGGAGCCGGCAAGAATGTTGTAGGTGGCGTGTAGCCCCTTGCGCGCAGAAAGCCGGGTAGCGATCTCGGTGTGACAGTCCAGACACTTGAGCGCCGCCTGCCCGCCAAATTTGTGGCAACTGGCGCAGTTGGTGGATCCGTTCAGCGATTGGTGCGGCCGCGACAGTGGTCCGGGAGAAATTTGTGCCGAGGCCACAGGCAGGGACAAAACCAAATACGCCAGCGCGAAAAATACCGAGATGCTCAGTGATAAGGTGCGCACGAGGCTCTTCCAGCAGCACCGTGCAGCCAGGTTCTCAGACATTGCCTGAAGTCTTGCTCTCTCTGTCTTGCCCCGCACCGAGCCCTCGCGGACATCCAACCGCACGTTCGTAACCACTGATAATGGTTCGCAGTCTAGTTGTCGGTGACGGAACGCACTAGTTACCAGGAGTACACTCGAGAGCAAGCATTTGGTTCAACGCCGTCCCGGTCAAGTTGGCCATCCCCGCAGGAGCCATCTTTCTGATATATGCAAAATCCAGCCCGGCAGACCTCAGCCCAAACATGTCGTCGCTCGTGTCCTCGGAGGACACCAGTACAGATTCCTGAACGAAGCGCCGAAAGCTTTTTGTACAGGTTGACCAGGAACCTGCTGATTGGACCGCGGACTCCGCGTCGCGTGGATGTGCGGGTTCTGGTCGCGACTCATCGCAATCTCGAACAGAGAGTGAAGGAAGGAATTTTTCGCGAGGATTTATTCTACCGGCTGGCAGTGGTTCCCATTCACATTCCCCCATTGCGCGATCGGCGCGACGACATCAGCGGCCTGAGCGACGTCTTTTGCCACCAGGTCGCGACCGAACTGAAAATGCCGCGTCGGCGACTGACTCCGGAAGCCCTGGAGAAGCTCCAGCAATATCGCTTCCCGGGAAACCTCCGCGAGTTGAGGAATCTGATCGAGCGCGCCTACATTCTGACCAGCAATCAGGAGATCGGCGCCGACGATCTGCCTCTCGCGCAAAAAGAGGCCGTACCCGCCAATGGGAATGGATCTCTCCCCGCTGGGCTTTCGATTCCCTTTGCGCCCTCCTTCGACCTCACCGGAGTTCTGGAGAGCGCCGAAAAAGAACTGATCGTCCGCACCCTGAATTCCACGAACGGAGCGCAAGCCGAAGCCGCACGCCGCATGGGACTCTCCCGGAGCGCGCTGGCCTACAAGCTCACCAAGTATGGAATCCGTTCGACGGACTAGCGCCGAGCTTGCGGAAAAGAAAAAACGCCCGCCGAACGAGCGGGCGTTTCTGCTTCTTGTGATTCGCTGCTCGCTATAGCGCGGCCAGTATCTTACGCCGGAGCGCTCCGGCAAAAGCAAATGCGCCGGTCCCGAACAACGCGAGCGTCGAGGGCTCCGGGACCGAGGCCACAGTCGTATCGCCACCAGAGATCGTGGTCGATCCGTTGAAGAATCCCTTCCCGGTGTTGATCGTTAACTGCACGGTCACCCCGTTCACGCTCATTCCACCCATCATTCCGGTGACCACTCCTGTGAGGGTGTAGTTGTGGGTTGAGTTGGCCAGTGTGGTAAGGGTCCACGTGACCGTTCCCGAGAATGTTCCCGCGAACAAAGTGCCGCTTGGAAGTCCGCCCGTACCGTTGCCGTCAATGGTGAAAATCCCACCCGGCGCGAAGGTTGCTCCCATCTGCAACGACCCGCCGGACAGAGCGCCGGTGGTGAATGTTACGGTACCCAAGTTGCCGGTGATTAATCCGCCACCGTTGTATCCGCTAACGGCGACCAAAGTCGATCCAGTGAGTGAGAGGCCTGCACTCGTTCCAGAGAGTGTTCCGCCACCGTTGCTAAAGTCGGTGCCGCTGTTGGCGAAAGACAGGCTGGGCAGCGTCAGGCATAAAAGCAAGAACAAGGCAGGTACTACAAACTTGCTAGACAAGCGCATTGCAAACTCCTAGACGAGGGGATGAGGATCCCAAGACAAAAAGACAAGACGTAGCGGCTGCAAACCCGTACAGCTTAGGGCAAACGACAGAACAAGGTCCATACAGAGATTCCCGTACCTGCGCAGGGTTGAAACCTTAAGGACAGCGCCGCGAGACGGGCTTTCAGGGACTCCAAGAAGAGGATTTCGGGGACTCTTAGCGAATTCCTGCGCGGTACCTTTTTCGGCTTGCAATTGCGCTTCCGTCGCGTATTTTGACACCAATTTGAAATTGTAAAAAAAATGTCAAAAACAGCCGTTCCGTGCCTACTTTGCGGTCAAACCGTTGTAAGCTTCAGAGGTCGAGCCACTTCCGGTGGGGCGATTCGAGGGAACCGGAAGCTCTCCCCCCGATCACAGGACAATTCTTACTTATGGGGAACCTTGCTACGCCACTCAGCACCGTGAGAACCGTCAATCCAGCTGCTTCCACCAAGCCAGCCGGCCGCATCCTCGTCGTTGAAGACGATCCAGCGGTGCAGAAGGCCCTTCGCCGCCTATTCGAGACCGAGGGCTATGCCGTAGAAACGCAGTCCGATGGCAGGTCCGCGCTCGATAGTTTCCAGTCCTCGGCGCCGGCTGCGGTTGTCCTGGATTTGCGCCTTCCCAAGGTCTCCGGCCGGGACGTGTGTAAAGAGATCAAGGCAATGGCCCCCACGTTGCCGATTATCGTGCTCAGCGCTGCCAGCGACGTCTCCGACAAAGTCTTATTGCTGGAGTTGGGCGCGGATGACTATGTCACCAAGCCCTTCAGCCCTCGGGAACTGTTGGCCCGTGTGCGCGCCGCACTGCGCCACACCGCGCGCACGCCCGATGCGCAGGTCGCGAGTTTCGACGACATCACCGCCGACTTCAAGAAGATGGAAGTGAAGCGGGACGGCAGGGTCGTGGTTTTGACGGCCCAGGAGTTTAAGACCTTCCAGTTTCTGGTGCAGAACGCCGACCGGGTCATCAGCCGCGACGAACTTCTGAACGAAGTGTGGGGCTACCAGAACTATCCCTCGACACGCACCGTCGACAACCATATTCTCAAGCTTCGCCAGAAATTGGAGAAAGACCCGTCCAGCCCGGTACATTTCCGCACGGTACACGGAATGGGATACAAGTTCATCCGCTAATTCCGTGAACCTGTCTACTGAACCCGCGCCTCATTCTGCTCAGGCCAATTTAACGACCGAGTCCGCCGGACTGCCACGCCTTCGCCTGCGCACCCGCTTCCTGCTCTCGATGCTGCTGATCACCACCGGCCTGACGACCACCAGCCTGCTTCTGGTGCAACGCAGCATTCGCAGCAACGTCCGGCAAAGTATTGCGGTCAACCTGCGTAATTCGGTCGCGGCTTTCCAGGACTTTCGGCATGAGCGCGAAACCATGCTGACCAGCGATGTGGCGCTACTGGCCGACCTTCCTATTACTCGCGCTATCATGACCGCTCCCCATCCGGCGACCATCCAGGATGCGTCGCAAGACGTATGGCAACATGCACGCAGTAGCAGCGATCTGTTTGTGCTGGTGGATCGCAGCGGTCAAGTCGTCGCACTGCACACCAAGACTCCCGGATTCACCAAGGAAGCGGCCGAAAAGTATTTTCAGGAATCCTTCGATGAGGACCGGGGAGAATCCAGCCACTGGTGGTTGGGAGAGCATCACCTCTACCAGACCTTTATCGAGCCTATCTACCGCGGTTCGCGCACCGACGGAACGCTGCTTGGCTTCCTCGTCATCGGATATGAAATCAACGACCGCCTGGCAGAGGAAGTCAGTAAGGTGGCCGGCAGCCAGGTGGCGTTTTCGTGCGGAAGTGAAATCGTAGGCACGACCTTGATGCCGGCGCAGACCGAAGGCGGGAACATTCAGAACTTGATCGCCGGCTCGGTCCACGACGACCCCCGTGATATCGAGATTGGCAGCGAACGCTTCCTGGCGACTTCCCTCCAATTGTCTGGCTCTCGAGAGACGTCGGTTCGACTGAGTGTGCTGGGCTCTTACGACCAGGCTACGAAGTTTGTCGACCAACTGAATCGCTATCTGCTCCTCCTCGGCTTCGCCGCGATTCTCGTAGGCAGCGGACTGGTCTTCTTCATCTCGCACACGTTCACGCGGCCACTGGGAAGTTTGGTGGCGGGCGTGCGGGCCCTCGAAGGCGGCGACTTCCATCATCCTCTCGATCCACGTGGCGGCGACGAAGTGGCCGAACTCACCCGCACCTTCGATCGCATGCGCGCCAGTCTGCTCAAGACCCAGCGCGACCTGCTGGAATCCGAGCAGTTGGCCACCATCGGACGCATGGCCAGCTCGATTTCCCACGATCTGCGTCATTCGCTGGCGGCCATCGTCGCCAACTCTGAGTTCCTTTGCGACAGTCACCTCACTCCTGCGCAGCGCGAGGAGTTGTATCAGGAAGTTCGTTCGGGCGTGAATCTGATGACCGACCTCATCGATTCCCTGCTCGAATTCGCCCGCACCCGCGAATCGCTGACTCCCGCATACGCCAATGTCGCGGAAACCATCCAGCGCTCCGTGCAGGCCGTTCGTCTGCATCCCCGACATCACAATCGCTCCATCGATGTGATGTGCGGCGTCCAGCTTTCGGGATGGTTCGACCAGCGCAAGTTAGAACGTGCGTTGTACAACCTGCTGTTGAATGCATGCGAGGCCGCGCCTCCCCTGGGAGGCACGGTGGAAATCACCGCCGCGGAAGTCGCGGGTTCGATCACGATTTCAGTCGCCGATGACGGTCCCGGCATCGCCGAATCCATTCGCGAGCGGCTGTTTCATCCCTTTGTGAGCTATGGCAAAGAGAATGGCACTGGATTGGGACTGGCCGTCGTGCAGAAAATCGTTCAAGATCACGGGGGCGAGATTGTTGTTGAACGTACTCAAGGCAGAACGGTTTTCCGGATTGTGCTGCCCGGGCGCGTGCAGGATGCCCCTCGTGACGCCAGCGACAGCGGCGCGGAAATACCTTCATTTGTCCCCGTGCAGCGGGATGATGCCAGACAGAATTCCATTTCTCATCCGGGCCGGTAGGCGCGATTCCTCGTTTCACCAAGTGCCTCAATCCCTGGATGGTGTAGGAGGACGGTGTGAAAAAGACCCCTGCGCTTCGCGCTACCGCTCTGACAGTAGCTGCCTTCGTCTTGTTCAACCCGCTGGCCCGCGCACAGGCAGCACCCGCTGACGCCTCGCCAGCAACGGGTGAGACCGCAAGCGCCGTTCGAGACCTGCAGGATCAGGTGCGTCAACTCCGAAGTCTGGTAGATCAGATGCGCGCCGAAAATGCCCAGTCCCGCGCCGAGATGCACCAGTTGCGCCAGGACCTGCAATCCACGCGCGCGCTGCTGGAACGGCCTGCGCCCACCGGTGGCGCCCCTGAGGTGGCGGCGAGCAGCGCCCCGGGAACGACCAGCACATCGCCAGACCAAGGCTCGGCTCCACTTGAAGAACGCGTGCAGAAGCTGGAAGAATCCACTTCGCTGATCGGCTCGAAAATCGATGAACAGTACCAGACCAAAGTCGAGAGTGCTTCCAAGTATCGGGCGCGGCTTCACGGCATCGTCCTGATGAATGCGTTCCGCAATGTAGGCGGCTCCGACAATCAGGACTTCCCAAGCTATGCCATGTCAGTCCCGACCGGCTGGTCCACGGTTAACGTCGGCGCAACGCTCCGCCAGTCGGAAATCGGTTTCGAAATTTTTGGACCGAACATCGCCGGGGCGAAGACATCCGCCGATGTTCAACTCGACTTCGCTGGAGGTTTCCCCGCAACCGGCAACGGTGTGAACTTCGGAATCGTCCGCCTGCAGACTGCCAACATGCGATTCGATTGGGAGAGCACTTCCGTCGTGGCAGGCCAGGATTCCTTGTTCATCTCTCCTCTCTCGCCCACGTCGTTCGCCTCATTGGCCACGCCCGCCTTCGCCTTTGCCGGAAACCTTTGGGGTTGGACGCCACAATTGCGAGTCGAGCACCGCTTCTTGCTCTCTGACCAGCAAACCGTGACCGTGCAAGCGGGAGTGCTGGACAACCTCGATTGGGAGAATCCCCCTGATTCGTTCTACCGTTGGGCGCAGGCCGGAGAAATGTCCGGACAGCCTGCCTACGCGGTGCGCACTGCGTGGTCGCGCCCGGTGCGGGAACATCCACTCAGCCTCGGCGTCGCCGGCTACTATGGCCGCCAGGACTGGACTTGGGGACGCAACGTCGACGCCTGGGCCGGAATGGCAGACTGGCAGATTCCCATTCTCCCGCGACTGGGTCTCTCCGGTGAGTTTTATCGCGGCCGCGGCATTGGCGGGCTCGGCGGCGCGATCGGAACATCCATTGTGTACGGCGGCGATCCGAATGTGCCCTTCACTCCTATCCGCGGCGTCGACACTGCAGGCGGATGGAGCCAGCTCAAATTTCAATTGACTCCCAAGATTGAGTTGAACGGCGCCATCTCCCTGGACGATGCATTGACCGGCAACATTCGCGGCTTCGCCACCGACCAGAACAACTTTGGCGAGATTATCGGGCGCAATCGCGGCGCCTTGGGGAACGTTGTCTTTCGTCCTCGCTCCGACCTCGTGCTCTCGGCGGAGTTCAGACGATTGCTTACCTTCCCCGTCTATAGCAGCAGCAGCACACTCAATCAGGTGAATCTATCCGTGGGGATCTTGTTTTGAAGACTCGCTCGATCAATTGCGGAACGTTGGTCTTTGCGGTGCTGGCAGTCGTTGTGTATGCGCCGGCACAGCAAATACTCAGGGGGCATGTGCAACTGACCCGCAATGGTCATCCGATGACGAACGCCTCGAAAGCGGTCATCTGGCTGACTCCGATAGGCGCAACGGTTGAGCCTCCACGCCAGGAATCGTCCCAGATTCCACAACTGGTGCAGAAGAACAAAAGCTTTCACCCTTCGCTGCTCGTGATCCCGGTGGGCGGCAAAGTGGAATTTCCCAACCACGATCCGTTCTTCCATAATGTGTTTTCCCTGTTCGAGGGAAAGCGTTTCGATCTTGGACTCTACGAAAGTGGAACCACGCGCTTCGTTCAGTTCGACAAGCCGGGAGTCTCTTTCATCTTCTGCAACATTCACGAGCAGATGAGCGCCGTGGTCATCGCCCTCGCAACGCCCTACTACGCCATTTCCGACGCGCGCGGAGACGTCACGATCCCCAACGTTCCGCCGGGCCGCTATCAGCTGCAGGTTTTCCACTCTTCAGTCGCTCCCGATGCGCTGCGCGCCATGCACCGCGAGGTTACGATCGCTCCTGGAGACACCTCGCTTGGAACCTTCACTCTGACGGAGACCGACCTCACGGTCGCGCACAAGAACAAATACGGACGCGACTACGATCGCCCCGACCCCGACAGCCCCGCGTACGCAAGGCCCTAGGAGGTCGCGGAAAAACTACAAATGCGTGCGCTACCGTGGAAGAGCGGCCCTTCAGGGCCGCGTAAGGCATGTGGAATCAGTGAGGGCTTCAGCCCCTGTGGTCGCTTGTTCGCTGATGGACATGTTTTTCCGCAACCTCCTAGAGCACGATTCAACGTTTCAAGGTTTCAATGTCTCAAGGGCGGACTGTGTGGACCTCGAAACTTTGAAACCTCTGAAACCTTGAAACTTTTGCCATAGAAAAAGGGCGTGCCGTTTAGCACGCCCCTTCTCGCCTCTGTCTTCACTTCATTTACAACAACTTGTTCCTGGAGACGTCTAGTGATGGCCTCCACTGGAGTGGCCGCCGCCACTGCTGGCGTGTCCGCCGCCACCGCCGCCGGAGGGATGGCCGCCGCCTCCACCCGAGGAGTGTCCGCCGCCGCTCGGAGCGCTCGGACGACTACCGCCACCGTAGCTCGGCGCCGCGTGCGAGCCACCATAACTAGGCGCGCCACGCGGTCCGCCGTAGCCCGGAGCGCCGTGGTAGCCGGGGTACCCGCCACGGGGATATCCGCCGTAGGAAGGTGCCCGTGCAATCGGCTGCCGCATATCCAACTGCGGACGGGACGATGATCCGCGCCCATAGCTTCCCGAATTCGAAGTGGGGCTGCGGGATTCGACCGAACTCGGAGCAGTCCGGTTCCAGTAGCCACCGCTGCTGCTGCCGCGTGTCACCGGGGCACTCGACGTGCCTCGCGACACCCCGCTACCCGATGGCGGGGTAAAGGGCCGGAAGCCATCGCGGTTGCTGGACGGTGCGGACGCTGTCGCGCCGCGTTGCGGTTCCATGGTTCCGGAACCCGTGCTTGTCCGTTCCGAACTTCCCAAGGTCGACGGGCGATTGTTGCCGCTCGGCGCGGTGAACGGACGAGATCCGCCAGGGTTTCCAGTTTGCGTTGAAGACGGCTGATTGCCTGCAGTTCTGTTCCCGGGATTATTCGTCTCCCGGTTCGAGAGCGTGCCCGCACTCGGCCGCTGCATGTTGTTCGTCGGAGTCGGGCCGCGCATTCCGGCAGACTCGCCGGCACTCACTCGGCCACCAGCCGGAACCGCGCCCACATGATTCTGCTGCATCGACTGGCGCAGACTCGCAGTCTCCTGCTGGAATGACGCCGGCCGCGCAACGTTGTTATGCGCCGATCCGTAGAAACGCTGCGAACCAGTGTTGCGCACCGTGGACGGCGCTGCCGCGCGTCCGCTCGCCGACAAGCTGGCGTGCGAAGGAACCACGGGCAGGTTGCCCGCCATCATGCGTGCACCGCCCAGCTGCGCGTGGCTCGCCGCTACCGGGGTCACCCTGCCAGCACCGAAGTGCCCTGCATTGACCGTCGACATCGCTCGGAAAACGTGGTCGTTATGAATGTTCCCGATATTGGAGAACCGCGTTCCCCCGTGCAACGGCCCAATTCCACCGTACTGATGGAAGTTGTGGACGTTATATCCGTTGACCACACCGAAGCGCCCGCGGTATCCACCCCACCATGGATGGAAGTAATCACACGGTCCGATCGGAAGCCAGCCGAAGCCGCCCCATCCGCCAAAACCAACTCCGAAGCCAAAGCCGCCGCCCCATCCCCAGAACGAGACGTATGCGGGCGCCCAGAACGGGTTGTAGCCTGCGTAGACCGGGCCGGGCCACCAAGCCCAGGAGTTGCCGTACGGGAACCAGCGGCCGTAGTGATATGGCGCCCATCCCCAAGGCTCGGAGCCAACCCAAGTCCAACCATAGACGGGCTGATACGTCCAGGTACCGTCGCGATACGGAACCCATCCATCTGGTTCGTTCGGAACCCAGACGTCGCCGTAGTCGGGCACATTCTGCCAATTACCATAAGAGTCCAAGTCCTGCGATCCCGTGTAGCGGCGGTTGGTATGGCGCCACGAACTGGCGTTGCGGATCATGTGGTCGCGATCGCTGTTCCACTGATCCCAGGCGTCGCGATCCGGAGCCGAGGAAATCTTGTACTGCGCGGAATCAGCGTTCCCGCGAATCGTGGCCATCTCGCCGCTGCGGACTTCAGTGCTGCCCTGCGGCGTGGCAATCTGCAATTCGCCCTGGCGCACGATCACAAGCGTATCGCCATCCGGCCGCACTTCGATGCGGAACACGCCATCATGATGCGCAGGATGCACCGACACGTTCGGAGTATCGATCTCGGGCTCGGCTTCGCTGTCTTTCGAGACAGTGTAATTCGCGATGCCCTGGCCCAACTGAATCTGAATATCTTTCTGCGTGAGGTTTGCGATGTTGGCCTTGGAGTTCGGCCCGAGACGAAGAATGTTGGCAAAATCGAGTTGCAACTCAGTGCGCGCGTTGTCGCCGGTCGAGACTTTGTCGCCCGTCATCACCGGCTGGTTCAACACTGCAGCGGACCAGTCGCCAGAATCACCGCGCTGTGTGGAAACATCGCCATGGATCAAGCTGATGCGCGCCACACCTTGATCGGTCCTCGCCGGAGCCTCGCCCGACGGTCCACCGGGCTGCGCTTCCGTCGGCTGTGCGTCCCCAGGCTGTCCCTGCGGTCCATTTTGATCCTGACCAATTTGACCCTGACCGATCTCCATCGGAGCACTCGGCTGCTCGGACGGACCGGGACCTTCCTCGGTCGTCTGCGCCACAGCGCTAATCGACCAGGCGCCCGATAGCGCCAAAGTTAAGACTGCCAAACTTGCCATGAATCGGCTTTTCATAACCCACCTCTTCCAAACGGCCCTAACTGTATAAACCCGCGTTTTTTAGGAATATCTCTGACAAAAGGATGGGCAACTGCCATGCCAAACGAGGGGAAAGCGGGATGCCGTAACTCGTTTGATTTCAACGAATAGCGGGAAGTAGTGAACCAGCGCAACGACCGAATTCGATGAAATTGGCCGCCCTCAGCCAAGGGTGGTGGTTTTCGGCCACTTGTCGGCTAGCCCAGGCTTTTGATCTCGCTTGCACCAGTAAGAACGAGGGTGCCCCATCCTTCGCGCACTTTGCGAAGGGTGGGAGTCGGGAATGCCTGCGGTGTAGCACAGGTGAGGCTGTCCCGCTCTCGCATCACCACGAGAAGGCTGCCCCACCTTTCGCGTTTTCGAAAGAGCCTGCCCGTGTGGAGCGGATACTTCTGTCCGCTGCTTTTGATTCTGACTTGACGGTGAAAGCGCACATCAGAAGTCACACCACCCCAGCCGCGGAGCGGCGACATAATCTAGCCCAAGACGTAAGAGAGTGGGTGAGAACCGGATTTCTGGGCAGAACGGTGGAACAAACACCACCAAAATCCAGCCGCGAAAGCCTGCCCTGAGCGAAGTCGAAGGGCGGCGGCATGTGATAGCCCGGCACGGAAGTGCCGGGTACGGTGGGAACAGAGACCGAGTCCCGAAGGGACGACATCAGTTCTCACGCACTCTCGTAAGTCCTGGGTAAGTCAGGCAAGAAAGGGAATCAAGTCCCGGAGAGCCTGCCCTGAGCGCAGTCGAAGGGGACGACAGAAAAAGCCGATTGATACCATCGTCCGTGGTGCCCATGCTTCGAACATCACGAAGCATGGGGCAGCCCAGGTCGTGACGATGCAAAGGTGGGCCAGCCCCGGTCACAAGATAAGCGGCCAAAAGATCAAGGCAGCAACAGCTGCAAAACAGAAAACTGCAACCCCAACAAGATACACAGTCCGCTCGGAATGGCGCACCTTTTTGGCGAACTCGGCGTCATTTCCTGGGATGGCATCCTTCAGGATCGCTAGGATTTGACGGGATAGTTGATCGTGTTCAGCATTTGGGTTCGCTAGGTCATCGGCCACACTAAAAGACTCAAACGGTATTGGGCGTAGAGCGAGTAAACCAAACACTGTTGCTAACCCTACGGCAACCGAGCCTCCCATAAATAGCATTGCAAGGAGATGCGGATGCGAGCTTAGATGCATTTTGTCAGGAGGGAGCGTGAAAAGCGCAGCGACCATTTGGGCCAGAGAAACCAGAGCAAAACCCAGTACGACACCTGTCTTCGTGTCTAGACCATTACGATCATCATTCTGGGCATCGATTTCGCGGAGTGCATGCTGCAATAGAAAAGTGACAGTGTCTGAGTTTGACTGTTGAAGTTGTGAGGGCGTAGTCGACATCGTTTATTTCTCCCTTCGTAATTCGATGGCTGGTGGCCCACCCTTTTTTGTTCTTCTGGAGTCACCACAACTGAGGGTGCCCCACCCTTGCGTTCTTGGCAAGGGTGGGAACCTCGGACCTATACGTTCAGTTCTTCGGGTTGAAGATCGAGATCCGTGCCGCCCACCCTTTCGCACAGAACGCGAAAGGATGGGGCACCCGCCACACGAATACTGTCAACAGAGACCAAACGTGAAGGATGGGGCCACCCGCCAAGTGACTTCAGTCTCAGTGTCTCAGTGAACGACTGAGGGGGACTGGCTCACCTCATCGGCTCTATTTCAGCCAGTTCCATTTGGGGAAAAGACTGAGTTGGGGAGGTACGCCCTTCCCCCACCCCCTCTGAAAGCCTTGACTGGCGCGGGTCCTGCACGCAATAACCTAGTTGACGCACATGTATAATTCACGCCACTTTTTTATTGTCGTGACAGAGCATAATTTTCCACAGGCCAGAGGTGTTCATTCAACCTTTACTGAGAAAACTGGAAGAGGCAGAGTTGCACCATGCGAATAACCTACCATTCCTGGCTCCAGAACTTATTCATCACTCTAATCTGCGTCATTGTAGGAGGAGCAAGCGTCGAAGGCCCCAACCTTTCGGTTCCAAATGCCACAAAAGTTAGTGTAGTGAGATTGATGAAATACATCCTCGTAGGCGATGTGACCGAACAAGTATATGAATCGTTTGCCCTCATTAAGCTGCGACATCAGAGCTTTTCTATCGGCCCTAACTCCCGCTTCCGGCAGCTTGGGGTCCTGATGGATGATGTTGAGCGCATGTGGAATATTAGGTGGCAAACTTCCGAGGCTCGGCGTGGTGTTAGGTGCGGGACGATCCTTGCTCTTGACGTGCTCGGCGATGTCTTGTTCATGCATCGCAAAGAACAAGGAAAAATCCGAAGTGACATTAAGAGCGAAAGTCTTCCCGAGATTGACCATCGCAGCCTGGGCGGCGATGGGATTACGGGGATTATCTGGAATCTTAAGAGCCATCGACTGTACTCCTATCCAAGCCCGTTGATCCTGCCTGAATTGTTCTGTCGCGACCGCGATTTGGCGTTCTCCGTCTCCGGTGGCCCTTATCGCAGCGTCGGCGGATCGACGGGCGGAGCATCCTTGCCACCAAGCCAAACCAGCATAGATAAAGAGCAAACCAGCCGATACTTTGGTCCAAAAAAGTATTTTATTACTGTGGGTAGCGTTGTCACCTTGGTTGGACTGATACTTCTTTTTAAGGTCATCGACAAAATCAATTTGGACCCCAGGTTCAACGTAGACGTGGCGGTTTGTGGATTTTTCTTGGCCCTCGCTATGTTTTTGCTGGGAGGATGGATTGTTTTTCGACTGCTCGGGCTTGTGACGTGACATAGAATCGTACCCATGAAACAACTTGAATACAGACAAGGGCCGGAGGCGTTGGATAACTTCAAGAAGCTTGCGACCGTGATTTTATAGGCTCCGGCCAAAAAGCAAAAGAAGCAGCCTAAGAAGCCTGCTTCTTCGCGGAAATCGGCGGACATTTCCCACGGCTCCTCAACCCACGTCTTTTTCCACAGCCTTCCACAAGAAAAATCCCACTTCTTGTGACGAACAACCTTGACCGAGAATTTCAGAAAGCTCAAGCTCTCTACATGCGCGAGGGCTCTCCCAATCCAGGCTCGACGAGCGATCTTCTCAACGACCCTCAGTCCGCAGCTAAGTCCTTACTCTGGAATATTTTACAAGTAAGTCCTTGCGGCTCAAGATTTTGCGCGGACCCTCACCCGATCCCTACTCCACAAGTGATTCAGAATCAAGATTTTAGGAAAAAGAACGAAAAAATGGAGAGCGATCAGGTCAGAGCTAAGTCCTTATTCCAGAATATTTTACATGCAAGTCCTTGCGGCTCAAGATTTTGCGGGGATTCAACCCTATCCCCACCCTGTAAG
>ODAK010000105.1_pt1 | contig 90043 bp, 72 predicted proteins | sample 1539591 | NCBI WGS metagenome assembly ODAK01 (sample SAMEA3539303, study PRJEB22396) | soil metagenome | biome: tundra; feature: field; material: soil | place: USA | collected 2010-05 | depth 0.15 m | reverse complement strand
AAACGCGCCAAAGCCAACCTCAATAACAGCCCATCTGTGTGACGCAGTACACTAGATTGATCGGAGGCTCCATGGACCGAGAATCGGCTTCTAAGGCCAGGACTCATTTGTACGCACTGTTGGAACGCGTCCAACGAGGCGCGAAGATTACCATTACGAAGCACGGCGTTCCTGCCGCGATGCTGGTCCCAGTTGAAGTGGCGACTTCCAAACTGACCCACCGGGAAATCGTGGAAGAAATGCGAGCATTGCGGAAACGCATCAAACGCGATCCCATGAGCGTTCGCGAGATGGTTTGCGAAGGGCGGCGCCGTTGAGCTATTGGAGACGGCCGGTTAGGTGGCCCGCAAGATGATCTTCAAGCCTTGAAGTTTGCGATTCTCTGTTAGCCTGATCGGAGAATGAAGAACACACTTTTCATTTCCGCTCTGTTTCTACTCACCACGCTTACCGGTTCTCAGGCCAAACACTGGACGGAAACGAAGGACGAATTGATTTGGCGTGGACGGTATAAGAATTGCGACAAAGGATATTTGGTTAGTCTTCCGGAAGGCGTCGTGGGCCACGGCTCTCTTCCGCCACTTCCCAACCACGGGATTCTCATATCCCCTGCGAATCCCGGCATAACCACGGAAATAACCCTCAATGAATCCAGAGTCATAACGGTTTACGACGACAATGACGCTGCGGAACTTGGCAGCGCGCGAGCATACTTATAACATTATGACCTCAGTTCTGCTAAAGAATCGCAGTAGATAGCGATTATCGAAGAGCGCGACGCGACTTTTCGAGGATTGCCGGCGGTCTATGGTCACTTTCGAAAAATCATTGGCTCATCGACAACCGACATCGAAGAACTCGTTGTGTACAGGACGACGAAGGAGCTCGGGCCGATCTTCCATGTAGTCATGCTGAAAACCGCCCCAGAGCACTATGGAAGTGATCACCTTTTGTTTCTTGAGATCCGTGAGGGTCTGCATTTCATGGCCATTCCGAAGGGCGAATACTCCAATAACTAAGCGTCGATGCGCACGAATGCACCGAGCCACATCGCTCGCGCTAGAATGTGTTACGCTGGCGCGGTCGCGTAGGGTGATTCAAGTACCGGACTGCTTGTGCCTCGAATAATCCTTCGTACGTGAGGATTTGATGAAGAAGTTCATGCTCATTTTCGCGGCTACCTCAGCCTCATTCGCTTTCCAAACAGATCGGATTCCCGACGTCGCGCGCTGGCAGCAGGAAGCCCGAAACGTCACCATCATTCGCGACGACTGGGGCATCGCGCACGTTTACGGAAAAACTGACGCCGATGCCGTCTTCGGCATGGAATATGCGCAAGCGGAAGACGATTTCAATCGCGTCGAAACGAATTACATTAACGCGATGGGCCGGCTGGCGGAAGCCGAAGGCGAATCGAAAATTTATCAAGATCTTCGAATGAAGCTGTTTATCGATCCTGACGACATGAAGAAGCAATATGCGGACAGCCCCGCGTGGTTGCAGTCATTGATGAACGCTTTCGCCGACGGACTAAATTTTTACCTCTACAAACATCCGGAAGTGAAGCCGCGCGTTATCAAACGATTTGAGCCGTGGATGGCGCTTACGTTCACAGAGGGCAGTATCGGCGGCGACATCGAAAAGGTGAATCTGAATCAGTTGCAGGCATTCTACGGAAAAGCTGCGGGAGGCGCGATGCCTTCTGCGAACGCGACCCGGCAATTCTCGCCGGTTGTGGACGCGCAAGAAAACGATGCGCAAAGTCCTGAGCCGACTGGATCAAATGGCATGGCCATCTCTCCATCGAACACAAGCGGCCATCACGCTTTACTTCTAATCAATCCCCACACGTCATTTTATTTCCGATCGGAACTTCAGATGGCCAGCGAAGAAGGCCTGAACACCTATGGAGCCGCGACGTGGGGGCAGTTTTTCATCTATCAGGGATTCAACGACCGTGCGGGATGGATGCACACCTCAAGCGCCGTTGACGCAGTAGACGACTACTTGGAAAAAGTGGAGAAGAAGGGTGATCACTACGTTTACAAATACGGAAACGAGGAGCGCCCGGTCATCGAGTCGGTGATCACCGTGCCGTACAAAACCGATCGCGGAATGGCCGAGAAGAAATTTACCGTTTTTCGCACGCATCACGGTCCAATTGTGCGCGAAGAAAACGGCAAATGGGTCAGCATTCGCATCATGCAGGAGCCCATCAAGGCGCTCACGCAGTCCTACATCCGCACAAAAGCGCACGATTACAAATCTTTCCGTCAAACGATGGAACTGCAGGCCGACTCATCCAACAACACGATTTTCGCAGATGCCGATGGCGACATCGCTTACTTCCACGGAAATTTTATTCCGCGTCGCGATAACAGTTTCGATTTCACGAAGCCCGTTGACGGCAGCAATCCCGCGACGGAATGGCACGGACTTCTTTCCATTGACGAAACGCCTCACTTGCTGAATCCGAAAAGCGGCTGGCTTTACAATTCCAATAACGCCCCGTGGTCCGCAGCCGGGCCCAGCAGTCCGAAGAAAGAGGATTATCCCGCATATGTGGATCAGGGCGTAGAAAGCGCGCGAGGGGAACACGCCGTCCGTGTTTTGCAAAATAAAAAAGATTTCACGCCAAACTCGCTAATCGGCGCCGCATACGATAGCTATCTCACCTGGTTTGATAAGCCGCTGCCTGCGCTAATCAAAGCTTGGGACGCTACGCCAGCCGATCATCCGCTAAAAACAAAATTAGCCGAACAAATTGCCTCGCTACGCGGTTGGGATCAGCGATGGGCGGTTACGTCCGTGCCCACTTCGCTCGCAGTTTTTTGGGGTGAAGATATGCAGCGCCGCGTCCGCGCAGACGCGCGAAACGCTGGAATGCGCCTGGAAGAATACATCGGCAGCAAAGCGCCAGCGGAGATGATGCTTCAGTCGCTCGCCGCAGCGTCCGACCGGCTCGCAGCCGATTTCGAAACCTGGAAAACTCCGTGGGGCGACATCAACCGCTTCCAACGCGTCAACGACGACATCGCACCGACCTTCAACGACGCAGCCCCCAGCATTCCCGTCGAATTCACATCCTCCACATGGGGCTCTCTCGCGTCATTCGGAGCGCGCGCTTATACCGGCACGAAAAAGTGGTACGGCACCAGCGGAAACAGTTTCGTAGCGGTGGTTGAGTTTGGCGAAACTGTGCGCGCTCGTGCTGTGACGGCTGGCGGCGAAAGCGGTAATCCGGCGTCACCGCATTTCAATGACGAAGCCAAGCGATACAGCACCGGCGATCTGCGCGAAGTTTATTATTACCGCGCGCAGCTCAAAGGACATACCGAGCGCGAATACCATCCGGGGAATTAAACGGTTTATCTTCCTCGTTCTTACAAATTTACGATTCGTCCGGCCCGTCCCCTTCAATCATGTCCCGTGCGATCTTGTGCTTATCCTCAAGCGGCTTCTGCAGCTTATATTCCGGCCCGTCCTGTTCCGGGGACATCATCGTCAATTTTCCGTGACTCTTCGGCATTCCCATCACTTCGTCCACGCGAATGAAATATTCCTGGCCGGGCTTTGCGTCCAACGAAATCGCGGAGGAATTGTCGTCGGATCGGATGCTATGAGCTCCAGGGCTGAGCTTGATTGTAAATCGGCTGCCGTTGCTCACGCGCGCGATTTGTTTATCGTCAACGAAGATCGAAGGCGCAAACGTCGAGTTAATTCCACGGTGCTGACGATAGGCGTGCAGATGCACGACATCCCCATTCGCGGACGCATTCGCATCCGGCTTGCCGGCGCCAGACGGTTTTCCACTCGGTTCGGCATTCACCATCGCCAGAATCACGTTGTCAGGAACTTTATCGGTCTTCAAATGCTGCAGCGCTGCCGGAGACGTATCAAAGTTGCATGGGCCCGACTTAATTTTGGCAACGATAATATCCGCCGAAAGCCCCGCGCGATGCATATCAGAAATATCCTGATTGGTTAGCGCCGTCTGCACTGGACTCGCAGCGTGCAAACTTGATAGCGGCGCGGCAATCACCGCGAAAGTAAGTATCAGCGACAGCACAACAAATCGGCGAGGCGAAATCATCCCAAACGTCCGAACAATTAAAATTGTGTTTTGTGACCCGCAAAAGCTTGCGAATCATACCACCTCGCAGGCCGCGTGATGTTGCCGACTGCGCGAATCAAACCTATCGCAATCGCCGGGGCGCGACGCGGTTCCGGCCGGTCGATCGCCGCTTTTTCCCGGCAGCCTTCTCGGACGCCGCCAGGCGGCACGCCGACCGCAAAAGATCGCGCAGCGCATCGAGCTCTATCCGCGGCAGCCGAACCAGAATCCACTTGTAGTTCAAATAGTGATCGGTGACAAAATAAACTGCCGGATCGGCGGCAATCATTTCATCGCGCTCGTCAAATCCCATGCCTACCACCAGCGTCTCGCCGTCTTCTTTCAACCGCGCGAAAAGTGCGCCGCGCACCTTGAACGCCGCCGTGCCGTATGACAAGCCTTCCTCAACGCCGTCGAGCGTCAGCGCGAATTTCCGTACGTCCTCAAACGACGCCGACATGTTCACCGCCTGGCAATACTGAATGCGCAGGATAACACTGCGCCACGCGCTGCAAAAAGATTCGTAAAGAATACTGAGTGTCTGGGTCGAAAAACGTCACAAGTATTCACTCAACAATTTTGTCGAGTCGTGTTAGATATTCTTCGCGAGGAACCAATCGTATGACACGCAACCGGATTTGGCATCATCGTGCAAACACTTTCGCGCGAGCACTAATGCTCGTAATTATGATGCCACTGCTCTGGCCGGCCGGAAACGCATTCGCGCAGACCGATGACAGCCTTCCGGTCATGAAGCAAAAAGCCGAAGACTTGGTTAAGGCCGAAAAGTTCACCGAAGCGCTGCCTATTCTCGAAGAGGTGGCAGCGGCGGAGCCAGATAATGCGCATACGCAATTCAATTTGGGGTTCGCTCTGATTGGCCAGGCAATTGCAACCAAAGACGCCGCTGAACGAAAGGCGATGCGCATCCGCGCGCGAAATTCATTTCTTAAAGCTAAGGACTTGGGCGAAAAGGCCACGGTGCTGGACGCTCTCATCGCCGGGCTCCCTGTTGACGGAGCGGACACAAATGCTTTCTCGCAAAACATTCAGGCGAACGACTTAATGAATGGCGCCGAGGTACTATTCGCTCAGGGAAAACTCGACGACGCGTTGCTTGTTTACCAGCGCGCTCTGGACCTGGATCCAAAGCTCTATCACGCGGCGCTTTTTTGTGGAGATGTTTATACGCAAAAGGGAGATTTCCCGGACGCAGAGATCTGGTATCAAAAAGCGATTGCGATCGATCCGAACCGGGAGACCGCTTACCGCTACTCGGCAACGCCCTTCATGAAGCAACAGAAGTACGACATTGCGCGTGATCGGTACGTCGAAGCCTATATCGCCGAGCCGTACAACCAGTTTTCATCGGCTGGCTTGAATCAATGGGCGCAGATCACCAAGACAAATATCGCGCATCCGAGGATTGACGTTCCCGTGCAGGTGACAATGGACGATAAGGGCGAGTTGAAAATGAATATCCCCGCCAACATGACGATCGGTGCCACGGACGGCTCAACTGCCTGGATCGTTTACGGTGGTACACGGATCATGTGGCGTAAGGAAAAGTTCGCCACGGAGTTTCCAGCGGAGAAGGAATATCGCCACAGTCTCTCCGAAGAAGCTGCGGCTTTGCGAGCGGTGATCTCCATGGCGACTTCCGACAAAAAGGCGAAGAGCCTGAATCCGTCGCTCGCAAAACTAAAACAGTTGGATGATGCTGGCCTGCTGGAATCATACATTTTGCTTGCCAGGGCCGACGAAGGAATTGGTCGGGATTATCCTGCGTATCGCGACAAAAATCGCGATAAGTTGCGGCGATATGTTCTCGACTACGTCTTGACTGCGGGCGGCAAGTAGTGCACGCCGGTCCGGCATGACAAATAGCAACCTCAAAGCTCGATTCAATTCTGTATAATCCGGCCTGACCGATATGGCAAATTTCTGGGCGTGCTTGTGGAGAGCTTTTCGCCGCGTATGGCCGGCCTGTATGACGCAGGCGCAGGCCGTCGCGTTCAATATGTTCCTCGCCTTTTTTCCGATGCTTCTGTTGGTCATGGGACTTGTCAGCCGCTGGGATTTTCTGCGCGACGGCGTCGACGAAATGTTCAGCAGCACGCGCCTCTTGATGCCGCCGGGAATGTTTGCCGTTCTCAGCGATTTCCTGGTTCGCCACGCCGAGCACCCTCTCAGTTGGGCCTCCGTCGGACTAGTCGGCACGCTGCTGGCGGGCATGCAGATGATGCGCCTGCTCATCGTCGGATTTCATATGGCGCAGCGGATCGAGCGCCCCAACATGCCCGAACAATTTCTTCGCGGATTAATTCTTCTGATTGCGACGTTGGTGCCAACGGTTCTGGCGATCGCGATCGCAGTTTTCGGGAAGCAGGTGCGGCTAATTATCACACAGGAATACGGCTCTCCGATCTGGATGCGCGTTTTGCTGGCCGTCGCGTTGACCTGCATTGCATTGGGACTCGCGATGCTCGTGCTGGCCGTGGTGTATCGCGTGGGCACGCGTGGAGTGCGCCGGTGGAGTGACGTCATTCCCGGCGCAATCGTAGCGACGCCGCTTTGGTGGATCGCATCATGGACCTTCGGAGTTTACATGCGCCACGTCCCGTACAATCTGGTGTACGGCGGATTGGCAACTGCAATTGGCTTGATGATTTGGATGAATTTCACAGTGATCATAATTCTGCTGGGCGCTGCGTTCAATGCCGAACGCGTGCCGCTGGCAGCTCGAACTCCGTCTGTGGCAGAATAAATAGGATTACGGAGTGTTCGATGCACGACATTTGCGTGGAATGTTACGCAGGCTATCGAGCTGACGAGCGGCCCGTGCGTTTTTCCTTTGGCGATAACTCTCTTGAAATAACTTCTATCGACGACCGCTGGTATTCTCCTGACGCCAGCTATTTTCGCGTGCTCGCCTCGGACGGCAACCTCTACGTGCTTCGTCACGATTTCGAGCGCGATACCTGGGCGATTGACGCCTTTCGCGCCCGCGGGCCCCACAGCAATTGTTAACAGGTTGTATCTCTCAAAACTTCTCTCAGCGCCCTCTGCGCCTCGCCGTTGGGCGTTTGTTTCATCCCAGGCGGGCGCCCGCGCCAGACAACCTCACTGGAATTCCACGCAACTTTGCCCGCCAACAGGGGTTAAAATAGATGTAGTCCAGGGATCTCCTCGCGGAGTTATGCATAGCGCCCTGTTGTGTCAAGCGGAGGCACGGATGTGGAATCGCACGCAACTCATCACAAAAGATGGACGCGCGGGTCGATTTTCATTTGAAAGATTGATTGCGGTGGGCGTCAGTGCTGCCCTCATGTTCGTAGCGCCGCTCGTCTTAGCGGGGAATTTGACGCGAAATAGTGATGCGCAGAGACAAAAGAAACAGAAATCGGCTACGGTGGCCGCGCCGGTCGGCAGCTTGCAGGGACTTCCCATCACCGAATTAAGTGAAACCGAAGCAATCTTGCACGCGCTGAACCGTTTGAGTTACGGTCCGCGCCCCGGCGATCTGGAAGCAGTGCGGCAAATCGGCTTGGCAAAATGGATTGATCAGCAACTTAATCCCGATTCGATTGACGATTCGGCCATCCAAGCGCGCCTGGAAAAATATCCGACGCTGCGCATGAGCTCGGCAAAACTTTACAGTGAATTTCCCCAGCCCCAGCAGGCGGCAAAAAAAGAAGGCGTCAGCCTCGAAGAATATCGCAAAGAACAGCAGGCCAAGCAGCAGCAGGTGAATAAGCAAATGACCGCGATGGAAAACGCCGAGCAGAAGGATGGCTTAGCGGATGGTTCGATGGAAGACGGCGGAATGGACGCCGGTGGCAAAGCAAAAATCACCAAGCAGGGCTACAACGGCGGAGATCCCAATCGCAGCCCGCTCGAATTTTACCAGCAACTCAAAACTCCCCAGCGCATCGTGGTCGAACTCAGCATGGCGAAAATTGACCGCGCCATTTATAGCGAGCGCCAGCTCTACGAAGAGATGGCCGCGTTCTGGTTCAACCATTTCAATGTTTTTGCAGGCAAGGGTGCTGATCGATGGATGCTCACCGCCTACGAGCGCGACACGATTCGCCCGCACGCGATGGGGAAATTTGAAGACCTGGTCGTTGCCACGGCGAAAAGTCCCGCCATGATGTTTTATCTGGATAACTGGCTGAACACCGACCCGGGTGCCGAGCAGCGCATCGCACAGCAGCGCCGGGGCCGAGGAGGATTCGGTGGATTCGGTGGGACGCCGACAACGCGTCCCGGTCAGCAACAACAACAGAAGCGCGAATTTGGAATTAACGAAAATTACGGCCGCGAGTTGATGGAACTCCACACCTTAGGTGTTGACGGCGGCTATACGCAACAAGACGTCGTCGAAGTGGCGAAATGTTTCACCGGCTGGACGATTCGCCGTCCGCAACAAGACGGCGAATTCTTCTACAATCCTCTGCTCCACGTGAACGGCGCAAAGCGCGTGCTCGGACATACGATTGATGCAGGCGGCATAAATGACGCGATGGAAGTTATTCATCTGCTGACGCACGATCCTCACACGGCGCGTCACATTTCGCAGCAAATCGCGCAGCACTTCGTCAGCGATAATCCTTCGGCGTCGCTGGTGGGTCGAATGGCGCAAACATTCACGTCCAGCGATGGCGACATCAAAGCCGTTCTGCACACGATGTTCTATTCGCCGGAATTCTGGTCACGCGATGGCTACGCGGTAAAAATCAAATCGCCCTTCGAGCTGGTAGTTTCCGCCGCGCGCGCTGTCGGCGCCAATGTGGATTTGCCTCTCCCGATGATGCTCTGGAGCGCGCGAATCGGCGAACCTCTCTATCAATGCCAGCCGCCAACTGGATATAAGGATACGGCGGACACCTGGGTCAATACCGGCGCGTTGCTGAATCGCCTGAATTATTCGCTCACTCTGGCGGGGAATCGCTTGCGTGGCGCGCACGTGGACATTGCAACGCTCGTCGGCGGCGATGCCGTGAATGATCCCAACCGAGCTTTGGATCGTGCAATTAAAGTTCTGTTGAACGGAGACATTTCCGCTCAAACGCGCTCGACCCTTGAAAAACAATTAAATGATCCTGAGGTGATCGAAGCAAAACTGGACGACCCAATCAAAAAAATAAATGTTGGCACAGTAGCCGGGCTGGTGTTGGGCGCGCCGGAATTTCAGCGGCGATAAACGAATGTATTCGCAGAATTAGCAGCAAGTTCGGAAGGAGCAATACCATGGCAATTAATCGGCGAGTTTTCATTAAGAATAGCGGGATCGCGATGCTAGGTCTCAGCACGCTCCCCGCGTTTCTGCAGCGCGCGGTAGCAGCCACCGGCATGCCGAATAAGAAAAAGTTAGTCGTGCTTTTCCAGCGCGGCGCGGCCGACGGTCTCAACATTGTCGTGCCGTTCGCCGAGCCAGACTATTACAAGATTCGCCCGTCCATCGCGATCCCCGCGCCGAAGCAAGGCGGAGATCTCGCCGCGATTGATCTCGACGGTTTCTTCGGCGTGCATCCTTCGCTCGCCCCGCTCGCGCGCCTTTTCCACAGCGCGGAACTCGCCATTGTTCACGCCGCCGGATCGCCCGATACAACGCGCTCACACTTTGACGCGCAGGATTATATGGAATCCGGCACGCCTGGCGTCAAAGCTACCGACGACGGCTGGCTGAATCGCACCATGCAAACTTTGCCTGAACCCGCAGCCACTCCATTTCGCGCGGTCGCGCTCGGTCCAAATCTTCCGCGCATGTTGCACGGCTCCGCGCCGGCTGTTGCGCTACCCGATGTAAAACAATTCCAGGTTCTGGCAGGCGGCGCCGGCTCCCAAATGATTCAGGGTGGATTCGAAGCGATGTATGCGCAGACTGTAGACACCGCTTTGCGCGGCACAGGCACGGAAACTTTTGAAGCGATTGACATGTTGAAGAAAGCGAATCCCGCGCAGTTTCAGCCTGAGAATGGCGCGGACTATCCCAAGAATCGATATGGGCAAAGCATTCAACAAGTCGCCCAGCTTCTGAAGGCGAATATCGGATTGGAGGTAGCGTTCCTCGATACCGGCGGCTGGGACAATCACGTCAACGAAGGCGGCGTGCAAGGCCAGCTCGCGAATTTGCTCCGCGATCTGGGTCAGGGTCTCGACGCGTTTCACAAGGACCTGGGCGACCGCATGGAAGATGTTGTCGTAGTCACCATGTCGGAATTTGGACGCACAGCCCATGAAAACGGCAATCGTGGCACGGATCATGGCCACGCAAATTGCATGTTTGTGATGGGTGGCCCGGTAAAAGGTGGCAAAGTTTACGGCAAGTGGCCGGGACTCGCGCCCGAACACCTCTACGAAGGCCGCGATCTAGCGTTGACCACCGACTTCCGCTCGGTCCTCGGCGAAGTAATACAGGGACATCTCGGCGCAAAGGATCTGAAAACCGTATTTCCGGGATTTGACAATGATCCGCGGAAATTCCCGCGCTTGCTCAAAACCTAACTCAGTTCATTTGCACGAAGTTCACTGGCGCATCCGATTCCGGGTTGTGCCAGTTCGCATTGAAGACCACACCTTCGCACGACCAAATTCTTTCCGCGTTAGTTATTGCTTTCTTTCCGCCGATTGCTTATGTTTGCTAGTCACTAGAAGAATCTCAATTGCATAATCACTCAGAAACAATTCAGCCGGGCACATCGCCGAGCGAGGACCCATGGAAAACCTTACGAACAATCCACTGAACCGAATAAGAATGATGCGTGCACTGAAACTCGTGGCGGCGTTTCTTGCAACTCCACTTCTGGCGCTCTGGCTCACTCACGGTTCCGCGTCTGCGCAATCGCCGGCCCCGACCCCGGCAAAACCTCAGACATCGGCCGCGTCGACGGCCGGGAACCCACCAACACCCGGCGCGTCACGGACGGATCTGACCAAGCAGCCCACGCTGTACATCGTGAATTACGCACACCTCGACACGGAGTGGCGCTGGGAATATCCGCAGACCATCCAGGAATATCTCACCAAGACGATGCGCAACAATTTTTCCTTGTTTGAGAAATATCCCCACTACATTTTCAATTTCACGGGCGCAAACCGCTACATGTTCATGCAGGAGTATGATCCTCAGGATTTCGCGCAGCTGAAAAAATACGTCGCCGCAGGACGTTGGTTCCCGGCCGGCTCTTCGATGGAAGAAAATGACGTGAATTCTCCCTCTGCGGAATCCATCATGCGCCAGGTGCTTTACGGAAACGAATATTTTCGCCATGAATTTGGCAAGTCGAGCTCCGAATATATGTTGCCGGACTGCTTCGGATTTCCAGCATCCCTCCCCAGCATCCTGGCGCACGCCGGAATCAAAGGATTTTCCACGCAGAAACTCTCCTCGGGCTGGCAGCCCGCTCCGCGCGTAGGCGGTCCCGACTCGCCGGAACGCACCCCGGAAGGAATTCCTTTCAACGTCGGCATCTGGGAAGGTCCTGACGGGAAAACAATTCTTGCCGCGCTGAATCCCGGCGGTTACGGCAGTCAGGTTAATTCGGACTTGAGCAAAAACAATCAGCCTCCTGCAGGCGCGGGAAACAACGGCGGCGGCTATACCTGGAATTGGCCGGAGCGCGTGGACTACAACGGAAAAGTCACCGGAGTATTCGCGGACTACCACTACGTCGGCACCGGAGACATTGGCGGCTCGCCAAACGAAAGTTCCGTGAAAATGCTCGAAGCCATGGCCACGAAAAGCCTCACCGTGATTCCACCAATTCGAGTCGGCGGCCGCGGCGCCGTTCAGCCTGCTCCCGCACCGCCGCAACGCGTAGGCGATGGCCCTCTGCACGTCGTGCAAGCTCGCGCGGATCAAATGTTTCTGGATATTCGTCCGGACCAAACGTCGAAAATGCCGCGTTACAAAGGCGATCTCGAGCTCATCAATCACTCCGCCGGTTCGATCACCTCGCAAACGGTTCACAAGCGCTGGAACCGCCAGAATGAATTACTGGCAGCGGCCGCAGAAGAAGCCTCGGTGGGCGCGGCGTGGCTTGGCGGAAGAACCTATCCGCAGGAAAGATTGAATCGCGCATGGAGATTGGTGATGGCCGGTCAATTCCACGACAGCATGGCCGGAACCGCGACGCCGAAGTCCTACGAATATATTTGGAACGACGACGTGCTGGCGATGAATCAGTTTTCTGGTGTGCTGACCAGCGCCACCGGCGCAATCGCATCCGGCATGAATACCGAAGGCAAAGGAATTCCGCTCGTAATTTTCAATCCACTGAGTGTCGCGCGTGAAGATGTGGTAGAAGCGAATGCTTCGTTTACTTTTGGCATACCAAAAGCGGTGCGAGTCTTCGGGCCGGATGGTAATGAAGTCCCGTCTCAGCTCGTCGGAGAAAGCAACGGCGCGACCAAGATTCTGTTTCTCGCAAAAACGCCCTCGATCGGATTCGCGGTATATGATGCCCAGCCAGCCGATGCACCCGCGCAGGCGAACTCCGAACTTTCAGTTTCTAATTCCGGAATGGAAAACGCGCGATACCGCGTGAAGATTGATAGCGACGGCGACGTCTCCAGCATTTTCGATAAAAAGATAAATCACGAACTGCTCTCCCAGCCAATTCGCCTGGCAATCATTCTGGATAATCCCAAACAGTGGCCCGCGTGGAACATGGATTTTGAAGATGAAACCCGCGCCCCGCGCTCCATCATCGGCGGCCCCGCAAAGATTCGTGTGGTCGAAAATGGCCCAGTGCGTGTAGCAGTCGAAGTTACGCGCGAAGCGGAAGGCTCAAAGTTTGTGCAGACCATTCGCCTTTCCGCTCGCGATGCAGGCAACCGCGTTGAATTCGGAAACGTGATTGACTGGAATTCCAAGGAAGCGAATTTGAAAGCGGTATTTCCGCTGACCGCCTCGAACAAATTGGCGACATACAATTGGGATCTAGGCACAGTCCAGCGCCCCAACGAAGAAGAGCGCCAATTTGAAGTTGCCTCGCATCAGTGGATCGATCTGACGGACGCGGGCGGCTCGTTCGGTGTCACCGTGCTAACCGATTGCAAGAATGCGTCTGACAAGCCGGCGGATAATACTTTGCGCCTCACTCTCGTTCGTACTCCCGGAACGCGCGGCGGATATCCGGATCAGGGCAGCCAGGATCTAGGCCATCACGAATTTGTTTTTGGTCTTGCAGGCCATGACGGCGATTGGCGCCAGGGAGAAACCGACTGGCAAGCCTATCGCCTGAATCAGCCATTGATCGCATTTCAAAGCGCATTCCATCCAGGCGCTCTCGGAAAAAGTTTCTCGTTGCTAAAAACAAATAACAACCGCGTTCGCGTTCTCGCGATGAAGAAAGCCGAAGAAAGCGACGACGTAATCGTGCGCTTCGTCGAAATCAGCGGCAAGGAACAATCCAACGTTCATCTGACTTTCGCCGCGCCAGTTATAAGCATCCACGAGGTGAATGGACAGGAGATGCCGGTAGCAGGCGCCTCCGCAAGTGTAAGCGGCGGAGACTTGGTGCTCTCTCTCACTCCGAATCAAATTCGCAGCTTCGCCGTGAAACTCGGCGCAACGAAAACAAAACTTGCCGCGCCGGTTTCTCGTCCGGTTTCGCTCGCTTACGATATGTCCGTAACATCGCGTGACGGAAGGCCAGCGGACGGCGCATTCGATTGGCAGCCAAATAATCCCTCCACGGGCCAGGGTAAGGCGTTGCCCGCGGAAATGTTGCCGTCTGACATTTCGTATTCGGGAATCCATTTCAAGCTAGCTTCCGTTGCACCAGGAAAACCAAACGCCGTCACAGCGCATGGACAAAAAATCGCGTTACCGGAAGGGAAGCATGCTCGCGTTTTTATCCTCGCAGCAGGCGTACGCGATCAAAAAGGAATTTTCACCGTCGGCAATAATTCAGTCGAGCTTTCCATTCCGGATTGGACTGGCTACATCGGTCAGTGGGACAACCGCAACTGGGATACGAAGCAGGAGCCAATCGTCCGGCCAGCAGACGCGCCGCCAATGCCGCCTGGAGCACCCACAACGCGCACAGTAACCACATTCACGGGACAGCTTACGCCGGGATTCATCAAGCGCGCCGACGTAGCATGGTTCGCTTCGCATCGCCACGATTCAGCCGGCGCAAATGAGGCGTATGCGTATTCCTATTTGTATGCGTTTGCGATTGACGTTCCCGTTGGCGCGACGACAATTGCTTTGCCGGATAACGAGCGTATCCGCATCATGGCGATCACGGTATCCGATGAACCTGTTGGCGTGCAACCAGCGCGGCCGTTGTATGACACGTTGATGCGGACGGATCACTAACCGTTGAAGAAATTATTTTCAAAAACAAGAAGGGCAGGCTACATAGTCTGCCCTTTTATCTTTGCGGAGGTGGAAATTGTTAGCTAGCTCAATCGATTACAGGAACAGCGGAGCCATAACAAACGCCACAGTACAAAGCAGCTTGATCAAAACGTGCAACGACGGCCCAGCCGTATCCTTAAACGGATCGCCAACGGTATCGCCAACAACCGCTGCCTTGTGAGCTTCCGAGCGCTTTCCGCCCAGCTGGCCCGTCTCAATGAACTTCTTAGCGTTATCCCATGCGCCGCCGCCATTGTTCATGAAAGTAGCCATCAGGATTCCAGAAATCGTGCCGACCATCAGCACCGCCGCCACAGCTTCGGCGCCAATCGTCAAATCTTCCGGCGTTGCGAAATATTTGAAAATAAATCCCACGGCTACCGGCACAACGACCGCAAGCAATCCCGGAGCCACCATTGCCTTCAACGCGCCCTTGGTAACGATATCCACGCACTGGCCGTAGTCTGGCTTGGAAGTTCCCGCCATGATTCCCGGATTTTCGCGGAACTGCCGCCGCACTTCCTCAATCACCGAATACGCAGCTTTGCCGACAGCCTTGATTGCAAACGCGCTGAACAGGAAAACCAGCGCCGCGCCAATCAGCGCAGCAATGAAAACCTGCGGCTTGCTAAGGTCAACGTGCTGGAAAAAGTAATCGTCCGGCTTCAGCAGACCAAGATGCGCCATCATGTCTGGATTCGCCGTCAATTTTACCCGCACCAACTCCGTGATTTGATCTAGATAAGCAGAGAACAGCAAGAACGCCGCCAGCGCCGCCGAACCAATTGCATATCCTTTGGTAAGCGCCTTCGTCGTGTTGCCAACGGAATCAAGACGATCCGTGCGCCGGCGGACTTCTTCCGGCGCACCGGACATTTCGATGATGCCGCCAGCGTTATCTGTAATTGGCCCGAACGTATCCATCGCCAGAATGTAAGCCGCCGTCGCCAGCATTCCCATCGTCGCAATAGCAGTGCCAAACAATCCCGCGCCGCGAACACCAGGCAGCGCATATTGTCCGCAATAGTAAGACGACAAAATCGCCGCCGAAATCACGATCACAGGCAGCGCCGTGCATTCCATTCCAACCGCCAGGCCGGTAATGATGTTCGTCGCCGAGCCGGTAACGCTCGCATTCGCGATACTCTGCACCGGACGATACCGATACTCGGTGTAATACTGAGTGATCCACACGAAAAGAAAACTCGTGATCACTCCGATGATTCCCGCCGAAAAGAACCACAAATTATTTTGCAGCAGGAATCGGACGGCCACATAAAATCCGCCAATCGCCAGCACGGACGTAATCATGTATCCGCGATTCAACGCCACCATCGGGTCTTCATCTTCATTCTTCAGCTTCACCGACCAGATCCCCACAATGGAAGCCAGCAATCCAAACGCGCGCGCCACCAGCGGAAAGAAAATTCCTAGCATGCCGAATTTAGGGAACAGCGCCACGCCCAGAATCATCGCACCAATGTTTTCCGCCGCGGTTGACTCAAACAAGTCCGCGCCGCGTCCCGCGCAATCGCCAACGTTGTCTCCGACCAAATCCGCAATCACCGCCGGATTCCGCGGGTCGTCCTCAGGGATCCCAGCTTCCACTTTTCCAACCAAATCCGCTCCAACGTCCGCCGCCTTCGTATAAATACCGCCGCCCAGCTGCGCGAAAAGCGCCACGAAGCTTGCGCCAAATCCAAATCCAACAATTTGGTACGGCACATGCGTTGGGTCGTCCATCCCGCCAAACGCCAGAAAAATAATCCCAACACCCAGCAGTGACAGCGCCACCACGCTCAATCCCGTCACCGCGCCGCCACGCAACGCAAGTTGCATCGCGCGATTCAAGCTCGTTCGTGCCGCACTCGCCGCCCGCAAATTTGCGCGGATCGACACAAACATTCCCGAAAGTCCCGCCAGTCCCGAACAGACGGCTCCGGCAAAAAACGACACGACCATCTTTATCGCCAGGTCGCTGCCCTTGGTCTCATAGTAGAAACCGAAAATCAGCACAGCGAGGATCACGCTAAAGGTGTAAATCGTCTTGTACTGCCGCTTCATAAACGCTTCGGCGCCTTGCTTGATGGCCAGCGCGATGGCCTGCATCGCGGCCGTGCCCGTATCCGCGCCCAGCACTTCTCGCGTAAATATCCACGCCATCAGCAGCGAGACAACGCTCACTCCCATGATGAACCAGACCCACTCGTTTGGTGTTACCGACATTCTTCCTCCGCTTTCGATTCCTTCAGGAGACCCTGCAGGCGAGACTCTTATAGACAGGCAAAGCGAAGTTTATAGCAGGGTTATCGCACCCGGTCAAGGCGGCTGCAACTTCCCAGTGCAACTCGCTGGCTGGCGCAGACCTTTCACCATAGGTCTGCGCGGCGCGATCCTCCGCATTGCGTGACGTAGGGGCGCTGCGCCCTTCTGGATCGGATTGCGAACCGCTAACCACTCGTCACTAACCCTACCCCCGCGCCTCTCCTACCCCGGTTCTCTAGATCCCGGCGGCCCGAGTGGGTGCAATAGAGGCGACCAACCGAGGTCAGCAAGAGTCGGACGGCGTATAACATGGCTGGGTGCTACCGCAGGTTGCATGTGAGTGGTAACCGCCCATATTATTGAGACCAAAGGCGGACAGAGTTTTAGCGGTGGAAACGCCGGGAGATGGTTTCTTCGCACTTTCCCCGGCTCACTTTCCTGGTGATAATGGAAGTGTCCGCCCGTGAGGGAACAGTGAAAGACGATCCTCTGCTGAGTGACTTCAACCTCGAAACTCACAAGCGCGGAAGCACCCGCCGGGAATGGTTGGAGCGCGCCGCTGGTTTGATCTGCCTCGTCCCGCTGGCTGCGCTGTACCCGAAAGGAGCTATGCGCGCCCTTCTCGGGGACGTCACCCACGCACAATCGGCCCTCAAATTCTCTGTCGAAGAAGAGGCATTTCTGGACGAAGTGCAGAGAGCCTGTTCGCTGTTCTTCTGGGAACAGGCGGACGTGCATACAGGCATGGTGAAAGACCGCAGCGTTGCGGACGGTTATGATTCCAGAGAGATCGGCAGCATCGCCTCCACAGGCTTCGGGCTTACGGCGCTTTGCATTGCAGATCAGCGCGGCTACTTTCCGTCCGCGAAGACCCGCTCGCGCGTTCGGGACACCCTCCGTTTTTTGTGGAAAGACTTGAGGAATGAGCACGGCTTCTACTATCACTGGGGGAATATTCGTACCGGGGAGCGCATCTGGGAATCGGAAGTGTCGTCAATCGACACGGCGCTCTTGCTCTGCGGGGTGCTCACGTGCCGCCAGCATTTCAATGATCCGGAAATTCACGGCCTGGCCACGCAGATTTACGAACGCGTCGATTGGCCGTGGATGCTCAATCGAGGGACGATGCTTTCGCACGGTTGGAAACCGGAGACCGGATTTCTAAAGCCGCGCTGGGACACGTACAACGAACTGATGATGATTTACCTGCTCGGCCTGGGCTCGTCCACACACCCGCTTCCGGCGGAAACATGGGAATCCTGGGCTCGCCCGATCTTTGAATATGAAGGGATTCGCTACATCGGTTCAAACGCGCCGCTGTTCGTTCACGATTATTCGCAGGCCTGGTTTGACTTTCGCGGCAAGAGCGACCGGCACGCAGATTACTTCGAAAATTCCGTGCTGGCCACGCAGGCGCACCGACTGTTCTGCCTCCAGCTACAGAAAAAATTTCCCGACTATAGCGAGGACCTGTGGGGTATTACCGCGTCTGATTCGGCCCACGGATATGTTGTCTGGGGCGGACCGCCATCCATGGGCCCAATTGATGGGACGCTGGTGCCTTCGGCGGCAGGAGGCTCGCTGCCATTTCTGCCGAGTGAATCCGTGCATACGTTGCGCGTGATGAAGGAGCGCTTCGGCAAGCGCGCCTGGAAGCGCTATGGTTTCGTGGACGCGTTCAATCCTCAGACCGGCTGGTACGACCCGGATGTAATCGGAATCAATCTAGGTATTACCACGGTGATGGCCGAAAATGCCCGCAGCCAATTTGTGTGGAACACTTTTATGAAGAACGAAGAGATGCGCAGGGGAATGGATCGCGCCGGATTCCATCCCAATGACGCAACGGACTCCGCGGAAGTGGGTGGGCACACTAGCGGATTTCGATTACCGCGAGGCCACTGGATGGAATCAGAACAGATAGCTCTCCGTCCTTCAGTGTGAGAGTTTCCGGCGGAGCGAGCGCGCCCGCGCGGAGTAGCTCATTGAGTTGAGACGCGCTGGGATACGTAGGCCGGCCTATTTTTTCGTATGTGGGCAGCACGTCACCGTGTTCTTTATCCACGCGCCACAGACGGACGCCGCTGACGCTTGACAGCCCGTTGAAATGAAGCCGGACACTACGCGTCAAGCCCGCCTCACCGGGAGGCACGAGGTTCCACAGCGCGATTACTAAAGCGCCGTCGGCACGGCGCGTTACCAGCGCAGAATCAGACGATACCGGTAGCCGGCGATCACCGAGCATGTGGAGAATGGCGAAGGCGTTGAACGAGGGCTTCGGCAGCCCGCCGACGGCAATCAATCCAAATCCTCCGTAGAAGGGCTGCTTGACCACACCCTGTTCTTCAAACACATCCGAAAAAGTCCAGTAACTCCACATCTCCGCCAGTCCGTCGCATTGTCGGATCGTGTCGGCAATCCACGGGCCCATGTAGAGAGCGTCGGTGACGTTCGGCTCGTTCATATAGCTGGCGCCGTATTCGCTCCAGAAAATGGGCAGGTCAGGCCGGGCGGAGGCTTTCACCTGATCGTACACTTTGCGGGCGGCGCGGCAGACCATCTGGGTGCGGGGAATGACCTCATTGGTGCCGAAGATGTCGGTGGATAGATCGTTGCCGTAGACGTGAGTGGAGACAAAATCTACGGGAACGTTTTTTTCCGCGGTGTGGCGAATAAAGCGATCCACCCAGGCCGCCTGTGCGGTGGCCGGGCCCCCTACGCGCAGGCGAGGGCTTACCCGTTTGATGGCACGCGCAGCGCGATCGTAGAGTTCGTAGTAGGTGGCCTCTTTCGGATTGCCGGCCCAGAAATCGATGTTCGGTTCGTTCCAAACTTCAAAATACCACTGGGCAACTTCGTCTTCGCCATAACGCGCAACCAGATGCCGGGTGAAACTCTCGATCATCTGTTCCCAAGTGTTCCAGTCCCGTGGCGGCGCGACGTTTTGCTTGTACCAAAAGGGATGAATCGCCTTGGGATCCGCGCTGAGCTTCCTGGGCATAAAGCTCAATTCGATAAACGGGCGCACTTTATTTTTGAGGAGTCCGTCGTAAATCTGGTCAACATAGGAAAAGTTGTAGACCGGCTTGCCGTTCTTGTCTTCGTCGTACATACCGACTTCGTCGTGGAAGATAGCGTGGAAACGAACGTATTCGAAACCTGTAATCCGTTTGGTTTCGCGGAGATCGTCGCGGTAGCTCTCCCGAAGAGTGAGGATGGCGCGCCCGGAGCCAAACATTTTCTCCCAAAAGTGAGGGAAGGGCTGGCCAGTAGCGCTCGCGTCTATTTCAACCGTTTGCGACGGAACGGTGGACTGCGCACGGATGACCGCAGCAGTCAAAATCGCTAAGACAAGAAGAAACGCAACCCGGGAATACTTGTTCCCGGAACTTAAGCGAAACATCGGAAAACTCTCCTGGAGAGATCAAGACGGTGCGGCAGGGGCGGACAGCCGCCCCTGCCGAGAAATATTTATTGCTAGAACATAATCCGACCTTGTAACGAGATTACCCGGCCCGCCAGACCTCCCGTCGCAATACCAAATTGCGGGTTAGGCACAGGGACCGTCTTTCCTCCCACCGTGGTGTTCCCGTAACTAACCACGGTTGAGCCGCTGCCGAATACGAAAGGTTGAAGATTGAGTTTATTGAATACGTTATACGCGTTCATACGAACTTCCAGCTTAGCTCCTTCGCCGAGCACTTTCATGGACGAAAGTCCAAACTGCTTCATGATACTCATATCGACCTGACTGAAGTCAGGTCCGCGGAACGAATTCCGGCCAATTCCCGGTGTGGGGATCACGTTTGGATTTGGCAGAGAAGTAGCAAGTGTGAAGTAGCTGGCGCCGCCATTCGGGAAGTTCGAGGTTGACGGCATCAAGAAAGAACTAGTGGATTGGCTATTTCCCGCTCCACCGCTGTAGCCGATGGGACGGATCGGACAGAGTCCGTTGGTACCGATTACCGGACAGGTATTGTCCGCCACTGGAGTCCATGGGAATCCGGAGTGAGCCTGGAAATCACCATTGAGCTGCCATCCGCCAAGAACGTTTCCAGCAAAATTATGCCGGTCGCGGAAAATTGGCAAATCCCACAGGCCGACAATGCGGAAATTGTGCGTCATATCGTAGTCGGAAGGCCCGTATTCCAGTTTCAGGTTCGTGGGGAAAGTTTGATTGGTCACGAATCCGGGCCCTTCAAATGAAAGCTCATCCATGGACTTGCTGTAGGTATACAGCGCGTCAATCAGGAAGCCATGCCGGAACTGATGCTTCAGTTGGGTATTCAAAGCATTGAAGTTGGCGTTGACATCCGGCGTCGGCGTATAAACGTTATTGATGTCTGGATTCTGGGTGGGATAGAAGTACTTCAAATCTACTATGCGCAGGAGTTTGTGGCTACTGCTGCCTTGATACCCAACGGTGAAGAACCAGCTCCGCGGCAGCTCGTACTGCACCTGCAGTGAGTAGAGGTATACGTAAGGAACCGGCATGTTGACCGGATTCGACCAGACGTCCGGAGCGCCGAAGCCTGGCAGAATTACGGGCAAGTTCGTGGCGGGATTAATGGCCGTTTTCAGATTGGGGTTCGCAGGAAAGCTCAAGGGCGAATTGCTGGTACCGAGATTGAACTGGATTTGCCCGTTCACAAACGGCGAGCCGAATTCTGTTGACGCCGTACCGCAGCAAATGCCGTAACTCGCTTCAAACGGAGGATTGTTTCTGGTGTTGTTGAAAGCAACGTCATCGAAGCGGTCGAAGGCGATCGCAAACCCGCCGCGTATCACGGCGTTGCTATGGAACCTGTCCGGACTCCAGGCAAAACCCAGGCGCGGTCCAAGGTTGCGTTTCGTGGAATTCCACATCTGGCCCGGGATAACACCGATGGCGTTCAACAGACCGCTGGTGCCTGGCCCGGGGATAATATTCGCCAGGTGATTAGAGGCCTCCGTCGGAGGACCGAAATACTCGTAGCGCAGACCGAGGTTTAGTGTGAGGTTCCGCCGGATCTTCCAGTCATCCTGGAAAAAGAAACCGAGGTCGGAAGTTCGATAGTAGCGAGCCGTCTGAGGCGCGCCTCCAGTAAGAGGATTGACCACGATTTGTTCGTAAATCGGCGTGCCGTTAGCAAAGTTCCATGGACCCTGGAATACCTGGTCCGGACGCGCTGCTCCGATGTCAGTATTGTCATTGTCCTGTTCACGAGTGAATTCCATTCCGAACCTGAACGCATGCCGGCCGTGAATCTTAGTCAGCATGTCGCGGAAAGCGAAAGTATTTTCCGCAAAGATGCCTGGGCTGCCGCTGCCCTGTGCCGCGCCGTAACGAATGCGATCGCCGAAACCAGGGAAAGCATTCTGGATTTCAATCGCCGGAATGGCGTAATTCGTCTGCGGGTTGGCGCTTAGCTGGTTGAATCCGAAACGTGTGAAATTAAAGCGCGCCTCATTGGTAAAGGTGGGCGAAAAGGTAGTAACCCAGGAAAGAAATGCCGAAGGGCTGGACCGATTTGAATTAACGTCCGCCATTGGGCGGCCTTGCTGTGCTCCTTGCGCGGCGAACGAATTGTAGTATGTCAGGAAGCTGCTGGCGGAAAACGTGTTTTTGCCCATGACGTAATCAACGCGGCCGTTATATTGATTGCCACTGTTGGTGGCCGGCAAAAATATTTGCGCGTACGAGAATTCCGGAGTTGACGTTAAACCGCCGCCGACTTGACCCGGCACTCCTCCGTTGAAACTGGGAATGTAAGTGCCGTAAGTCCCGCCCGGAGAACCGATATTAATTTGATTGGGACCGACGACCTGGCAAGTGCCGGCGGCGAAAGTCGAGCATGTGGTCGGGAGTATCTTCGCGATGCGGGGTGCAAGGCCGGGATCGGAAAGAATAGTCGCCACCGGCGTGCCCGGCCTGGCGCCGAGCACCAAAGCGTCAAATCCGGGCAAGTCAACCCACTCATTTTGGAAAGTGCTGACGTTGTCGCGAAGGCCTTCGTAATTGAAGAAAAAGAAAAGTTTCTTGTGGAGAATTGGTCCGCCAATGCGGCCACCAAATTGACGGAAGGCGTTTTGATCGCGGACCACGGGGTCGGGAGTATTACCGCCGGCGTTAAAACCGTTGAATTTATTAAAGGAGTTGAGGCCAGGACTCTGATATTCAAAAAAACCCGCGCCGTGGAATTGATTTGTGCCCGCCTTTGTGACGACTTTTATGTGCGCTCCGGAACTGCGGCCGTCGGTCGCGTCATAGTCATTTACCAGAACGGTGATTTCCTGAACAGATTCGAGGCCCGGGGTGATCGTGGCCGCGCCGCCCCACTGCAAACTGTTTACACTGACGCCGTCAACGGTGTAGTCGTTTGAAGTTACTCGTTGGCCGTTCGCGCTGATGGGCTGCTGGTTTTCCGTTTGAAAAATGGCGGTGTTCGATCCGCCGGTGCCGCCGGAAGTTCCTCCAGTGTTGGAGCCGTGGCCGTTTGGAAAACCAACGGATAGGCCGCTTCCATCGCGTGAGCCGTCGCCCGTTATTCCAGGGGTGAACCGTAGAAGCTCGTACGGATCGCGTCCGAATTCGGGAAGTCGCTCGATTTGCTGACGCGAGATCGTCGCGGAAACGCTTGCGTCTTCCGTCTGGAGGACGACATCGGTCGCCGTGACAGTCACTTGTTGGGTGACGGCGCCGATCTCCATCGTTAGGTCAAAACCCCGAGGCTGCTCTGCTTGGACGAGAATATCCTTGGTGACCGATTGCTTGAAAGCTGGGGCTTCGACGGTAACGGTATACAAGCCCGGGGGCAGTCCGCCAATTCGATAGAAGCCCGGGTCAGAAGTAAATGTGTCGTGGCTCACCCCGGTGGCCTGCTCCGTTTCTGTAACTTTGGCGTGCGCAATCGGCGCGCCTTTGGGATCTAAGACAGTGCCCTGAATGCTTGCTGTGTTTTGTGCAAAGGCAGGGACGGCACAAACAAAAAGAAGAAATGTAATCAGAAGTTTGCAGCACATGGGCGTCACCTCAAGGTCGGACAGATATTTGACTAGCAGTAAATCTAGTTATTCACGACTTCCAGCGAGCATGAGACACCCGTTGTATTGGGATTGTCAAGCACTCGTTCGCCAAACCTTCGCCAAAATGCAAACCGGACACCATCTATTATTATGGCGTCGGCTCTATCAAGAGACACGGAGAGTGTGCGAGCTGTGAGAGATCGTATTTTGTTGTCTTCTAAAATAATCTTTTCTCTTTCTCTCATGCCGACAAGGCTCGCTCATGAATCTTGCAATGGAATGTAGTCCCACCAACCAGCCGCACAGACTTGTGGCGAGGAACAGGGCGCGGAGACACGGACGCCACAATAACGGCCGTGAAATTATTATGCCCTCGATCTTGAATCCTCAGGCGTGATTGACTAATAATGCGAGCGCGTGGCATGGAATTCCCGATTGAAATCAGGAAACCCGTGAAGATCGATGTGTTAGTTATGGGAGGCGGAGCAACAGGCCAGCTTGCGGCTGCCTACCTAAAGATGCGCTTCCCGAACCTGAAGGTGGCCGTGGTGGAGGGCCCGCACAAGAATCGTCCGATCGTGGGTGAATCCCTGGTTGAAGCCAGCGTCGATTTCCTTCTGGAACTCGGGTTCGGCGCTTACCTCGTAGAAAAACATTATCCGAAATATGGGCTGACGTATTATTTCAAGACCGATATCGACGATCCAGTGGATCGCACCTACATCGTCGACGAGATTCCGACGGCACCGCCGATACTGTCTTTCCAGATTAACCGTTTCACGTTCGATCGTGAGGTGCGTCAGCGCAACCTGGAGAACGGCGTGGAGTTGATTGACGGCACCGTGGCCGGGGTCGAGATCAACGGCTGCGAAGGGCTGCACGCCGTGACCGTGCAGAACACGGCGGGGGAGAAACACACACTGAATGCGCGCTGGCTGGTGGATGCCACGGGCCGGAGCCGCGTGCTCGCGAAGTTGCTGCAACTTGGAGCGACCGTCAAGGAACGGAAAAACGTATTCTGGTTCCGGCTGATGAATTTTGATCCTGAGATTCTGAGTCGAATCGGAGCCTTGAAGAAGCAACACCGAGCCTACGTTCCTTACTTTGCGACACATCATTTTTTTGGAAAGGGGAACTGGATCTGGTACATCCCCATGCGCTCGCCAGAGAACCTGCCACTCGTCAGCATCGGCATCACTTACCGAAAGGACGTCTATCCCCACGGAGAGGTGCAAACGATGGAGCAGTTTCTGGAGTGTGTGGGGCGGGAGCATCCGGTCCTCGTCGAGCTGGTGCGAAGCGGCACGGTAGTGGACACGAATTTCTATGGGTCATATATGTATGAATGCCGCCAGCGTTATTCAGCCGATCGCTGGTACATCATTGGCGATGCGGGCGATACGGTTGATCCGCTGTACAGCGTTGGGCTGGCATTATCGTCGCTGCAGATCCGGCAGATCGCGGCGATCATCCAAAGGGAACTGAACGGCTGTGACACCGATGAATTCACGAAGGATCTTGATGCGGTAATCAGCGCGTTTCAACGCGGCGTGACGCGGGATACGACACGGCTGTATGAGTGTATGGGTGATGCATATCAATGCCATCTGCGTGTCCATTTGGCAGTGACCAAGCTTTTTCACCTGGCACTGCCGTTGGTTCTGAACGACTATCTTTGGGATCCGCTGGGAGCGAAACTGATCAATTGGTTTTCCAGTCTCAAAATACTTGAGGCTGATTCCATGAAGTTTCAAGAACTCATTCGGGAAGTCGCTCGGAATCCGAAGAACCGCGCGATCCATAACTTCATCAAAGTACAGTCCGGGGCATCAATGAACACCGCGTACTACGAGCACTGCCGGGAAGAGGATATTCCGGCAAGTTTGTCCCGATTGCATTTCAGCCTTGCGCGTCTGCGACTTGCTCTTCTCGCGAAGCTCGGCTGGCGCGGCTTGATTTCGTTCAGCCAGCAGTGGGCGCTATGGAAAGATGTGTTCCGTGGATTGCTACTGGTGCCTTTCCATGGCACAAAATTGCGGAAAAACTGGCTGGTGCAGTGGGTCTTCCGTTCCCGCAGCCCGCGCGCTCCGCAAAAATCCCGTACGGCAGGGAATCCCTGCCCGAAACGCGATAAGAATTGAGGATTTGTCCTTCCCAGTCGGCGCGTGGCTTCCTGCGCACTATGCGAATCTTCAGCCCTGCGGTTCGCCAAAAGACAAAACAGTTCGGACTTTGCGCCGGACATGGCTGTTTGTTCATTGTTTACAAGTAAGAATGTAATTCAAATGTGGTGGTCCGAGGGTCGTTCGGAACTGTCAACTCTCAACTATGAACTACGTGCTGTTACTCCCAAACTTGCGGCTTGTCCGCGCAAGGCCGACCGTATTAAAGTTAAATTGGAGGTGGTCGTGGATCATCGAGTGGTATGCGCTTCGTGCAATCAGGAAGAGCGCGATTGCAAATGCGACCGCTACTGCATTTACTGCAAAGGGCAGCACGCGATCCGGATGTGCGTGGACGGACTTTATTACTGTCCGGATTGCCGAGAGGCTTGCGAAATCAGCGTGGTGAAGAGTGCAGCCAACTGACGGCGGCAAAATCGAGATTACGCTTTCGGGCGATCCGCGATTGCTGGCGGGCGTTTCCGGCGCGGTGAATCACGTCGCCGAAGCTGCCGGAATGGACGAGCCTTCGCGCGCGAATTTGGTGGCCGCGATTGAAGATGCGTGCCACGTTGCGTTTGCTCAGCTTGCGGAAGATGAAGCGTCAATACGCATGGTGCTGGGAAATGCAGGCGGACACATCGAAGCGGTGCTGATGTTGCAGGGAAGCGCCGCAAAAGGCGATCGCCCGGAAAAAATTCAACGCGCGTTGAATGGCCGCATTGACAAGATTAGCCGCGAAGTGCGCGGAGATACGGTTCGGATCGTGCTCGTAAAAAATATTTCCACGCACAGCGCCAAACGTTAGTTGTTCGCCAAGCGTTTGTTGCTTGCCGAACGATTGTTCTTCAATTTTGATTCTTCGATTAGTTTTGTAGCGCGAACGTTTTGCTCGCAATCAGCGAAACGACCTGATCGTTCGAGAGCGAAACGTCAACGTTTAAGCGGTTTCCGCTGGGAATGACTTTCGCGGTTTCCAGCATTTGGCTGAGCGAATCATTCTTTTGTGCCGTCGCTTGATATTTCTCCAGCATCAATCCCGCTTGAAGCAAACCATTCAACGTGTTCGCATCGTCCGCTGTTGCACAATTCGCCTGGAAGTCAGCTTGAATTCCGTTGCCGGATTGAATCGTGATCAGCAATGATTGAATCTTTGAGAGCAGCGGACCGGCTTGCGCAAGTTGCGCCGCATCGGGAACGAGTTGGCCGAGAGCAAGACGCGCATAAGAAGGATTCAGAACGGCCCAAACGATTCCATGTCCGTTCGCCTGATTGATTAGCGGATAGATCGTGTTGTTCGTCATCACGCTGGGTTGCGCACCAAAGCGAACGTCGAGCATTTTTTCAATTTGATTGCGCTGGCCGAATGCGGCGGTATTCGCATCCAGAAATAAGAACACCAAATCATCCGCGCCAGCCGTTGCGCCAAAAGCGTACAGAGTGTATCCGCGCACAGTTGTGCTGGGAGTTTTCTTGGACTTGAAGTACGCGTCCATCGCAGCGGGTTGGAATTGTCCCATTGCTACGCCGATGATCTGTTCGCCCGTGGGAACGGATGAAACTCCAGCGGTCGTGCCGGTTGATGTGGCTACCAAAGCCCAGGCCATTTCTTCGACCTGAGTATTCGGATCCATTCCGGCGGACGCCAGGAATTGTTCAAACTGGCGAAATTTTGCGGGCAGCATTTGTTCCTTGAGCTGCGCGAACCAAGGAAATTGCCGGGCTTGACGCAGATCCGCATAAGCGAATTCGCCGACGGTTACGGGAAACAGGCCGATCACGTCAGAGCTGAGCGATCCTGCGTGCAAAGATGGAGCGAGTAAAGCAACTGCGAGTGCGAATGCCAAATAAAGTCCGGTGAAGCGGAAACGTAATGCTTTCATGTCATCCCCCTCAGAATCTCTATCCTGAAAACGTATGCTGAAATCGTTTAACTTGCGGCAGCCGCGGTTGGTCGGGGAACCAGGCTGGATTGAACAATTTCCCATCTTGCGCGCATCGTCGAAACAAAATCCGGATCTGTTAGTGATTCCAAGTTGATTTCAACGTTTGCGAGCGCGCCGTGCGCGGCCGCCGCGGCCATCATTCGGCCGACGCGGAGGTCTGATTTCATAGACGCGGGGGTGATGCTTTCGAGTTGCCCAAGCAACTCGTACAGAAACATGGCGGCTTCGGCGACTTCCATGGGAACTTCCGCGGCGACGCGAAGAGCGGATTCGATTGCGGCGACGCGCGTGTTTTCGTCTTCGGGCGTGTCCTTGGGAAGTTTGAACGCGGCGAGAACTTCGTCGTACGCGGCGGCGTCACGATCCATCGCGGTTGCGAGCATGCGTGTGGCTTTGTCGAGTTCCTGGACGGCCGCGGTGAGGCCGTCAACAAATTGTTCGTGCGACTTCTTTTTTCTGGCGAGACCAGCAACCATTTGGCCGAGAGCTGCTGCGAGCGCTGCTGCCAAAGCTGCTACCGAGCCGCCGCCGGGAGTTGGAGTTGGTGCAGCTACGGCGTCGAGAAGTGGAGTGACCATCGCGGCATACTTTCCGGCTCCGTGGGTTTCCATCGGAGCGCCGGAAAGAGCTGCGGCGAGACGATTTTCAAAAACCATTTCAGGGCGGAAATCTTCGAGTTGCAGAAAGAAATCCGCAGCCATTTCTAACGCTTTTTTCGGGACGAGGCCGATGATTTCGCTGCCGACGATTTGGCAACCGTAGCGTTCGGCTTCGCGGCGCACCATTTCATAAACGCGGTGCATGGGCGTCTGCTCAAAATCGGTGAGATTGATGGAGACTTGCGCAAGGCCGCGCGATTTCAGATCAACGCCCATTGATTTTACGTAGCGGAGGCCACCCGTTGAAAAGCGAATGGCACGGGCGATCTTGTTGGCAATTTTTATATCGGAAGTATTTAGATTAACGTTGTAGGCGATTAGAAATTTGCGCGCGCCGACGACCGTTGCGCCGGCCGTTGCATGCAGAGCGCGTTCGCCGATATCGGGAGCGCGGCGAGCGTTGGTTTGAACTTCGTCGCGCAGGCCTTCAAATTGTCCCTTGCGGATATTCTCGAGATTGGTGCGCTCGGGATGTTCGGCGGCGGCTTCGTAAAAATAAACTGGAATGTGAAAGCGATCCCAAATTTCGTGGCCAACTAATCGAGCGATGGCAACGCAGTCTTCGAGTTCGACGCCCTGAATTGGGATGAAGGGAACTACGTCGGTGGCGCCGATGCGCGGATGTGCGCCGCTGTGCTGCGTAAGGTCAATTAATTCCTGCGCTTTGCCAACGCCACGGAGAGCGGCTTCGGCAACTGCGTCCGGCTCACCCGCGAGAGTTACAACGCAGCGATTGTGGTCGGCGTCAGATTCGCGATCGAGAATTGCTACGCCGGTGACTTCACGCATGGCGGAGATGATGGCCTCTATCTTAGAGACGTCACGCCCCTCGGAAAAGTTCGGCACACATTCGATTATTTTTTGCATTGCTGACGATTCGTCCCTGCCGGAAGTTTCAATTTCAGACCGCGCCTTCTTACGACACTACAACTTCGCGCGTATAAATTACTTTGCCGCGCTTCATTGTGAGCACGCACAGATTTACACCAAAATAATAAGGGATTTCCCGGTAATCGGCCACATCGAACACGGCCAAATCCGCAAACTTGCCAACCTCAAGAGAGCCGATGCGGGGGGCGCGCCGGAGAGAGTAGGCGGCGTTGATGGTGGCGGCAGTGATCGCTTCGGCTGGCGACATTTTCATTTGCGTGCAAGCAAGCGACATGATCATGGACATATTTACAGTTGGGCTGGTGCCGGGATTGTAGTCGGTGGCTAGCGCGACGATGGCTCCGGCGTCGATGAGTTTGCGGGCTGGGGCGGTGTGCGGGATTCCCAGGTGAGCGCTGCAGCCGGGAAGGAGAGTTGCTACGACGTCGGATTTCGCCAGGGCGCGAATATCGGCGGCGTTGATTTGTTCGAGATGATCGGCGCTGGCGGCGTGGAGTTCGACGGCTAGTTTAGCTGCGCCGGTGTGAGCGAGTTGCTCGGCGTGGATGCGCGGGACGAGTCCGCAGAGGCGGCCTGCGACTAGGACCGCGCGGGCCTGGGCTACTGTGAAGGCTCCCCGATCGCAGAAGACGTCGCAGAATTCGGCGAGATTTCCGTGCGCGATTCGTTGAATTAGGTTTGTGACGAGAAATTTGACGTAAGCGTCAGCGCCGTTCTTTTTGTTGCGATATTCCGGCGGAACTACGTGCGCACCCAGGAATGTCGAGACGATTTCGATGGGTTGCTCTTTGGCCAGTTTGTATTGCAGGCGGAGAATTTTTAGTTCGGAGGCAGCATCGAGTCCGTAACCGCTTTTTGCTTCGATTGTGGTGGTGCCGTGTTCGGCGAAACGTTTCAGCGCCTGCAATGCGCGGGATTCGAGTTCGGATGCCTTGGCGCGTCTCAGTTTCTTTACGGAATTTAGTATGCCGCCTCCGGCGCGCGCGATCTCTTCGCAGGTGTCTCCGGCGATGCGCTGTTCGTGTTCGTCTGCGCGGCTGGCTGGGAAGATTAGATGGGTGTGGGAGTCCACGAAGCCCGGGAGGACTACGCGGCCGTCGAGATCGAGTTTTTTTGCGCGGCGGGCATCTGCGCATTTAGACAATTCGTGGCGAGTGCCGACCGCTGCGATGCGGCCGTCCTTGATTAGGAGTGCGCCGTCGCGGATGATTCCGAGTTCGCGCATGGCGCGGCGTCGGCGCGGCGTTGGGCCGCGGAGAGTTAATAGTTCGGCGCAGCCTGTGATTAGGAGAGTGTTTCGCAAGGCATTTGTATTATCGCTCAGAAGTGGGCGTGGTGGAAAAGAGTGTGAGGCGGCGAGACGCGTTCCGGTACCGAGGATTAGAATTTAGACGAAGGCAGTCTGAAGAACCGCACCCTGATTTGCGAATTCGCTACTGCCGTAGTGCCTTTCACGAAGGCCTTTGAAGCAAGGATTGATCTGATGCGATTACTTCTGAAAATACTTCACGCCCTGCTTACCTTGTCCCCCAGGGATATCGCGGTCCTGATTATCATCTTTACTTCGGTCACATCTTGGATAATCGGTATTCAGATGCGGCGAAAAATAAGGAAAAATCTCGGAAGAAAAGCTACCGAGGAAAACCTGACCTCCATTGATACTTGGATGAAAGTAGATAAAGTAGAGCAGCAGAACAAAGATGCCTAGGTTCACGACCACTAAAGATACTTCAATTGACGCCACTTGGGCCCGTGCGAGTAACGCTACTTATCCGGCACTAAGTGGCCCGATGATGGTTTAATATGCGTTTCATGAGTGGACTAGGAAGCAATCTTGATCCAGAACTCTTACATGCTCGATGGGTTCTCGGAGGCATAGACCCGGAACAATTCGTGAAGCTAGCAGTTTCAGCGCTTGAGAATGGATTCGGCGGAACTGCTTTGCAACAGCTTGCAGCGTTGTCGCGGCCAACCTCGAACGACTTAGGCGATCTTCCTGCGAGGGTTTTCGCGGATATGGGCCTAAAACCCATCGACCGGGATGAAGCTGTGGCCCTCCTGATCACTCGCGGAGAACCTTCCACGAGTACCGTCATTTTAACGCTTCGAGAAGCCTTCCCGGATTTCTCCGACCGTTGGAAGAAGCACATCGCATGGTGGGGTGGAAATCCAGCGGGCTCCGACAACGATATGGCTGAATTTTTTCATTTCGTCGGCGAGGACGTATACGAAAAATAAAATCTCGATGAGACACGCTGCATCTTCCAGCTTCTGGAAAAGCTTCTCGTGGAAGCGGATCAAGAAACCAGAAACCTCATCGGTCTTGGCTTCTTTGAAAACTTGCAAAATGTGGCGTCGTGGCGTCCTCACGACAACAAGGTGTATGAACAATTTTTCGGTCCAACCTCCCAGAAAGTCTGGAGCGAACTTCAGGCAATGTGGGCAGGTAAGTCCCGCCTCATGGATGTCATCCGTGCAGAACAAAAAACGAACAACCCGCGCTAAGTCCTAGTAAACGGGCAAAGCCGAACCGCCTTATGTTCACGCCTATGAGTTGCCGGCGGTTGTAGTTTTCTGGCGGTAAGTAGATATGACCATGGTATAATGACCATAGTTATCGGGGGTTCGCTATGAAGAAAATCGCGGCAGGTTCCTTCAAGACCAATTGTCTCGCGGTTATGGACGAGGTTCAGGCCAAGCATGAGACGGTGGTAATCACGAAGCACGGCAAGCCGGTGGCAAAGCTCGTCCCAGTGAACACCGAGACGGACGAGATCTACAATTTCCTTGCAGGCAAGGGTGCCGTCGCAGGAGACGTCGTTTTACCCGCGCTCTCCCTTAAGGAATGGGGCAAACTCAAGTGATTCTGGTCGATACGCATGTGGTGGTGTGGCTGGCGTTTGACCAAGATCAGATCTCCCGGAAGGCGAGGACCGCAATCGACGATGCGCGCAAGAATGCGGACGGGTTGGCAATCTCCGATATCACTCTATTGGAATTGGCCACACTCGCGAGTAAAGGCCGGATCCGCTTGGACATCAGCCTCGAATCCTTTCTGCAGGAAGTCGAGTCGCGTTTCGTCGTTCTGCCAATCAGTGGCCGGGCATGCGCCCGCGCCATGGGACTCCCAGCGACTTATCCCAAAGATCCAGCAGATCGCATTATCGCGGCTACTGCGCTGGTCGAGGGGCTGTCCTTGCTTACCGCCGACCGTGAGATTCGCCGGTCGAGAACGGTTCAGACGATTTGGTGAGAACGATGACACCGGCTTAATCTGCAATATTTCTATGATCTAGACAGGTATCCAGGGGCTTCCGCAAGGCGTATGTGTTATTGCTCAGAACTGCAATTCGCAGAAAAGGCTGTCTCGGTTAAGGTGCCGTACAAGTTTCAGCCTTCGGCTAGTTTCCATACCATTTCGTCTTTCAAATCGCGGAAACAATCTGGACATATGCAGCGGTAGTTGTCTTCAGTGGCGTAGCCTTGGGAGAGAATGTCCGGACTGCTTATTTCTATAAACTTTGCCCAGCAACCCTCACAGTGATCGTGTTCCCACGTCTCGCTATAGCGCGTGTATCTCTTGAATTGCAAGACAGCGCTGCGCGTGTACTCCGCATTATCAATGCGCCAATCCGTCATAGGACACTCCAGCGCTAAGCTTTTCTACGCCGACGCGGATTTTCCTTTGTAGGCTGGCACAAGAACTTCGTCAGTGAAAGTTTCAAATGAGGTGCGCGTGGTGTTTTCGGCGGTGCGCGGTTCTAGCGGAACCATTATGCCGTGGCTGATGGCTTTGCACATTTCGATTAGTTGATCGGCGGTGTCGGCGGACATTCCGGATTGAATCATGGCGGGTTTGGCCATCATGGCGGGGGCTTGCATATAGCCCAGGCCCGGCTTGCCGATGGCTGTGCCGAAAATTGTGGCGCATTCGTTCATGGTCAGGTCGCGCTGTCCGAGGAGTTCTTTGGTTTGGTGGCCGGTGAAGTCGCACGTTTTCAGGTGTGCGGCGGCGCGCTGGCCGATGTCGCGTGTGGCGATCATTGGAAGTTTGACGTTATCTTTGATTAAGCCGCTGAAAAATCCCATGCTTTTGTAGACCGCGATTGTTGCGTGGAAGTTTTCCATGAAGTAGGCGGCGCGGAGAAATAGAAGGTTTACGTCGCGCAGGCGCTTTAGATTTTCTTCCATTTCGTGCAGGCCGCTGACGGGGCCTGCGCCTTCTGCGAGTTGAGCGCCTACGCTGCTGAGGACGACGGCGTGGCGGAGGCCGGAGTTGTCGATGGCGGTGTAGAGGGATTCGATGACGACGGTGTCGTAGGCGCGCAGGCTTTTTTGTTTAGCGTCGGGCGGGATCATTATGTATGCGGCGGTGGCTCCTCGGAGCGCGTGGGTCATAGCGTCGGCGTCGATCACGTTGCCGACAAATGGTTCGGCCCCTTTTGCTACGAAGGGCTGAAGTTTTTCGGCGGTGCGTCCGATGACGCGGACTTTTTCACCCGCGGCTAGTAATTCTTCGGCGATGACTTTGCCGGTGTTGCCTGTGGCTCCGATTATGGCGATCATGGTGTCCTCCGATTAACTGCAGATCTGAATCCGTGTAATTCCCATTGGGATAGATGCGTTAGACCGATTTATTGGCGCAATGTCGCGCGGAAAACCCTCAGGGCCCCCGTCTGAAAAAACGCCGGGGCGCCGTGAGCTACAGTCCCAACGAATAGCGCGCAAATTACGCCATCGGAATCTTCACGTCATGCTTCTTCGCGAAATTTATGGCTTCCGGATAGCCTGCGTCTGCGTGGCGGGCTACGCCTATGCCGGGATCGTTTGTTAGGACGCGCTCGATGCGGGCGGCCATTTCGCGTGTGCCGTCGGCCACAGTTACCTGGCCGGAGTGTTGGGAATAGCCGATGCCGACTCCGCCTCCGTTGTGGATGCTCACCCAGGAGGCGCCGCTGGCAGTGTTGAGCAGGGCGTTGAGCAATGCCCAGTCGGCGACGGCGTCACTGCCATCGCGCATTCTTTCCGTTTCGCGATAGGGAGAGGCGACGGAGCCGCAGTCGAGATGATCGCGGCCGATTACGATGGGAGCTTTGAGTTCGCCGCGCGCAACGAGATCGTTTAGCGCGAGACCGAACTTATCGCGTTCGCCGTAGCCGAGCCAGCAGATGCGCGCGGGAAGGCCCTGAAACTTTACGCGCTTTTGCGCGAGCTTGATCCAGCGGCAGAGGATTTCATCGTGCGGAAACATTTCAAGGACGAGCTGATCGGTGCGATGAATGTCAGACGGCTCGCCGGAAAGAGCGGCCCAACGGAATGGGCCTCGACCCTCGCAGAAAAGCGGGCGAATGTAGGCGGGCACGAAGCCGGGAAAATCGTAGGCGTTCGAGACGCCGCGCTCGAACGCGAAGGTGCGAATATTGTTTCCGTAGTCGAAGGTGATGGCGCCGAGCTTTTGCAGGTCGAGCATTCCGCGAACGTGTGCGGCGATGGAATCGAGCGCGCGGTCGCGATATTCGTCGGGATTTTTCTTGCGGAGTTCGTCGGCTTGCTCGACGTTGCAGCCTTGCGGGATGTAGCCGCCTAGTGGATCGTGCGCGGACGTTTGGTCGGTGAGAAGATCGGGGACGACTCCGCGGCGCGCGAGTTCTGGAATTACGTCGGCGCAATTTCCTACGAGGCCGACGGACGCGGGTTCGCGTTTGCGTACCGCATTTTTCAGAATGCGCAGAGCTTCGTCGAGATCGTTGACCATTACATCGCAGTAACCGGTGCGGAGGCGACGCTTGATGCGTTCGGGATCGACGTCAATGCCGAGATATGCGCCGCCGTGCAGAGTTGCGGCGAGTGGCTGGGCTCCGCCCATTCCGCCCATGCCGCCGCTGACGACGAGCTTGCCGGCAAGCGTGCCGCCAAAATGTTTTCGCGCGGCGGCTGCGAAAGTTTCGTATGTGCCTTGCAAAATTCCCTGCGTACCGATGTAAATCCAACTTCCGGCGGTCATCTGGCCGTACATCATCAGGCCGGCGCGGTCGAGTTCGTTGAAATGTTTCCAATTATTCCAGTGGCCGACCAAATTTGAATTGGCGATGAGGACGCGCGGGGCGTATTCGTGAGTGCGAAAAACGCCGACGGGCTTGCCGGATTGCACGATTAGCGTTTCGTCATTTTCCAGCGCTTTGAGGGAAGCGACGATGGCGTGGAAACAATCCCAATTCCGCGCGGCTTTTCCCGTGCCGCCATAGACGACGAGATCGTCGGGGCGCTCAGCAACTTCGGAATCGAGATTGTTCATCAACATGCGCAGCGCGGCTTCCTGTTGCCAACCTTTGCAGGAAAGTTGCGTGCCGCGTGGCGCGCGGACTGCTGGATGTGTCGCGTCGGTTGTTGTGTTGGTGGGCGTCATGGGTTGAACGTCAGAGAACATCTTAGCGCGAGAGGCGTTTGCTGGGTAGAGCGTGCTTCGCGTTGCGCGTGTGTGTGCGGTCATGTAGAGTTTTGTTGTTCGAGTTGCCGATTTCGTGAATGCCATGGCCTACGAAACAATTCCGCGGCGTCTGCTCGATACCATCGAGCGATTTAATCATCCGCGTATGCAGGTTTTCCGTTCGACAAATGGATGGCAGCCGATTGCTGCACGGGAAATGTTGAGGCGTGTGGCTGGACTTTCGCGCGCGCTTGCCGAGCTGGGTGTGAAGGCCGGAGATCGCGTGGGACTTTTCGCGGCGAACCGGCCGGAATGGCACATCGCGGATTTCGCGATTCTGGGCCTGGGCGCCGCGGATGTGCCGATTTATTTTCGCGAAGCGACGGAGCGGATGGTTTACATACTGAATCATTCGGGCGCGACGGTGGTTTTCGTGGCGGGCGGCGAGCAGGCTGAAAAGTTAATGGCATGCCGGGATCAGTTGCGCACGGTGCAGCACATTATTGTTGCGGGCGCGGAAACGGATTATGGGTCGGACGCGCTGCGATACGAAACTTTGATTTCAAGCGCTGGAGATGCGGACGTGGCGGCGTATCGAATGCGCGTTGGGAATGTTTCGCTGGATGCGCTGGCTACGATTATCTACACGTCTGGAACGACGGGCGAGCCGAAGGGCGTGATGTTGTCGCACGGGAATCTGTCGTCAAATTCCACGGACTCTATGCGTCCGGAAGATTATGGGCCGGAGGATGTGGAGCTAGAATTTCTGCCGCTGGCGCATGTTTACGAGCGCACGCTGGCTTATACATTTATGTTTTGCGGAGTGAGCATCGCATACGTGGACGCGATGGAGAAACTTCCGCAGACGTTGTTGGAGGTGCGGCCCACGCTTGCCGGCGCAGTGCCGCGCGTTTTCGAGAAGTTGTACGCAAATATAATTGAGAAGGGGCGGCAGACGGGCGGAGTGAAGCGAAAACTTTTCGAATGGGCGTTGCGCGTGGCTGCACAGTCCGTGGATTGGAAGGGGTACGGCAAGCCGGCGGGAGTTGGACTAAAGATTCAGTGGTGGCTGGCAGATAAAGTTGTCTACTCAAAGATTCGCGCTGGTTTGGGCGGACGGGTGCGCGAATTTGTTTCCGGGGGCGCGCCGCTGGCAAAGGAATTGGCGGAGTTTTTCTGGGCGGTGGATATACATGTATTGCAGGGATATGGATTGACGGAAACTTCGCCGGTAATTACCGTGAATACCATACACGCGAATAAAGTTGGAACGGTGGGATTGCCAATCCGGAACGTGGAAGTGCGGATTGCGACCGACGGAGAGATTCTTACGCGCGGGCCGCACGTGATGCGCGGATATTATTTGCGTCCCGACGAAACTGCGGCGACGATTTCGGCGGATGGATGGCTTTCGACGGGTGACATCGGACAGGTGGATCATGACGGCTATCTGGTCATCACGGATCGCAAGAAAGAATTGATCAAGACGGCGGGCGGAAAATTTGTTGCGCCGCAGCCGATTGAGAATGCGCTGAAGGTAAGTCCTTATATTGTGGGTGCGATGGTGGTTGGGGACCGGCGGAAATTTGTGGTGGCACTGATCGTGCCGAATTTTGCGCGCGTGACATCCGCCGCGGCGGAAAATGGGATTCAGATTGTGTCGCAGGCTGAATTGGCGCGTGATCCCTGGGTGCATGATTTGATCGGCAGGGAAGTGGAGCGGATCAATTCGCATCTGGCGCCGTACGAGACGATTAAGAGATTCGCGCTGCTGGATCAGGATTTCAGTTTTGAGAAGGACGAGCTTACTTACACGATGAAGCTGAAGCGGCGGGTGATCGAGCAACTTTACGCGGACAAGATTGAGCAGCTGTATGCGGATGTGGAAGAACCACGGCCGATTACGCATCCTTCGTCGAAGAATTAGAATTCTTCTTGGGGAGATTTATGAGCGATGAATTGATCATTGCAGGACGCGCGTTTCGTTCGCGGCTGATTGTGGGCACCGGCAAATACCGCAGCTTTCCGGAGATGGCGCGCGCGATTGAAGCTTCCGGGGCCGATATGGTCACGGTGGCGGTGCGGCGAATTAATTTGACGGACAAGTCGAAGGAATCGCTTTTGGATTATCTGGATCGCGCGAAATATTTTCTTTTGCCTAACACGGCTGGTTGCTATTCGGCGGACGAAGCGATTCGCGCGGCTCGTCTCGGCAGAGAAGTCGGGCTTTCCGATTGGGTGAAATTGGAAGTGATCGGCGACCAGCAAACACTTTTCCCGGATACGGGGGAACTGATTCGCGCTACTGAAGTTTTGGTAAAAGAAGGATTCACGGTATTGCCTTACACCAGCGACGATTTAATTGTGGCTTTGCGATTGGTGGATGCGGGGGCGGCGGCTGTGATGCCTCTGGGCGCGCCGATTGGATCGGGATTGGGGATTCAGAACATGGCGAATCTGCGGATTTTGCGCGAACGCATCACACGCGTACCACTGATTTTGGATGCTGGAGTGGGTACTGCGTCAGATGCAGCGGTGGCGATGGAGTTGGGCGCGGATGGCGTGCTGATGAATACGGCGATTGCGGAAGCGCAGGATGCGATTTTGATGGCGGAGGCAATGCGGGCTGGAGTGGAGGCGGGGCGGAAGGCGTTTTTGGCTGGACGGATGCAGAAGAAACTCTATGCTACGGCGTCTAGTCCGTTGAGCGGAGTGGTGCGCTAATTCGCGATCAAACGAACAGCACGTGCCAGATTGCGTCAACCGCGGTGTGAACTAGCGCTGAGGCGAAGATATTTCCTGTTCTGCGCCAGGTGAATCCGTAGCACAGGCCTGCGAACGTCGCGAGTAATGCGTAGCGCCAGTTGGGAAAGTTTCCGTTGACGATGTGAGCCAGGCCGAAAATTATGGAGGCGGTGAGCAATCCTGCGTTTTCGCTTTTTACGGTGCGTGAGAGCATGTTCTGAAGTAATCCGCGAAATATAAATTCTTCCGGCCACGCGGTGAAGAAGAAAATTCCGATTATGCTTGTTGGAAGGGATTTTAGGGGGGCGTGTCCCGGTCCCCAGTGAAGGAAATGTAGGGACATGCCTACGGGAATATCTACGGCGGCGATTACTAGCACGGCCGCCAGGACGATTAGTCCGTGATTCGCGGACCAGCTGAGCGAATATCCCACGCCGTCGAGTCGGCGGATGAACATGAAGCCTACGATGGCGACGTTCATTGCGAGCAGCACGGTCAATGCATACTTGAAGTGTCCGTCTGGGTAGGGCCAGAGCTGATTGAGCCATCGGAGCTTCACCGGAATGGCGATGGAGGCGAGGGCGAGATAATCGCTCCAGCCGGGAATTTGGCCGGCGCGCAACGAGAGCAAAGCAAGCGGCACCAGCACGTAGCCGACGATGATGGCCCAGTGCCATGCGGAGGAACTTCCCGTGCCGACGGCGTAGACAGCGTAGGCCGCGAAGAGCGGAACTGCGAGGAGCCACGCGGCGGGAGCGGGCAAAATGCGCTGGAGTGACTGCGTGACGCTCGTTACGGCCGGGAATAATTCTCCGGCGAAAAGAATTGCCAGGCCGATTAGCGCGCAAGCTAGGGCGCGGCCGCCATACCCTAGCCATGTCGCATAAAAAAGTGCGGCGCACGCGACGGCGAGCAACAACACGAACGCTGCTGGTAATCGCAGCTGGCGCGAAGCGGGCATAGCGCGATAGTCTAGCGCAAATTTTGACGGACGCAATTTGCGGGCGACGCGAGCGGTGATTTGTGGGAGTGCACCGGCGTGCTTGCGTACGTAGTCGTGCGTGCGCGTGACGGAGAGAAATGGCGGACGGCAGACAGCAGCGGCTGGCATACATCGACTGGATGCGCGGGTTGGCGTGTCTGGTGATGTTCCAGACGCATTGCTACGATTCCTGGCTTGGCGAGCCGGCGCGGCATACCAGATTCTTCTGGTGGTCGCAACTTGGAGGAACGCTGCCTGCGCCGCTGTTTTTGTTTTTGGCGGGAATATCCTTCGCACTTATCACGGACAAGATGCGGGACCGCGGAGCGTCGGCGGGCGTAATCGCGCGGACCACTATTTTGCGCGGCGCCGAAATTCTTGGACTGGGCCTTCTGTTTCGCGTGCAGGAATGGGTACTGGGCGGTGGAACGGCGCCGTGGACGGATTTGTTGCGTGTGGATATCTTGAACACGATCGGCGTTTCGATGATATTGATGGGAGTGGTGTGCTGGTTCGCGGGCAGCGTTTTTGGGGCGAATTCGCCGGGCGGTGCGGCGTTGCGAATTTGGAATATTATTTTGGCGGCCGCAGTCGGATTGACCATCTCGCTGATTTCGCCACAGATTTGGACGACCTGGCGTCCGCGGTGGCTGCCGTGGTTCCTTGAGTCATACATCAACGGCGTGCATATTTTTGATAAGCCGCAGCCGTGGCTATTCCCAATATTCCCGTGGTCCGCGTTTGCCTTTGCCGGGCTCATCGCGGGCTTTATTCTGGTGGGCGGATGGGCGCGCGCTCATGTTACAGAGACCGTAGCTCTGCTGGCTGCAGGCGGCGCTGTCTTAGGTGGATTCGCGTGGTGGCTGGACCGTGTACCGACGACCTTGTATGCGAACTATGATTTCTGGCATACGAGTCCAAACTTCCTGATGATTCGCGTTGGAATTGTTGCCGTGATTCTTGGCGGCGCCTATGTGTGGTGTCGATGGGGAGCCGGACAAAAGGGTTTCAGTCCGATAATTGAAATGGGGCGGAGTTCGCTGCTTGTGTATTGGGTGCATGTCGAACTCGTTTATGGCGGCTTTTCAATTCTGGCGAAGCGCAGTCAGACAATTGGCACTGCTTCATTTGGGCTGGCAGTGATTTTTGTTTCGATGGTTTTGCTCGCGACAATACGGAACGGAACTAAGGGTAGAGGCGGCGAGGTTCTGGCATGGATTAGAAGCATGACGCGCGCAGCGAATTCCGAAAATGCAGGAAACACTGGCGCCACAGGACTGCGACGCTGCTGCGAGAATCGTTAGTGATCTTTATTTGGGGCCGGCTTGGTGGCGTCGTCCTGAGTCGCAGGCAATTTGAAGATCAACTCGCCGGGTTTTGCCAGACCCATGTCCTCGCGCGCGATTCTTTCAATCAGGCGCGGATCGGTCTTCAGGGAGGTGACCTCATCGGAGAGCGCCTGATTTTCTTGATCGAGTTTCTGCATTTCCGCGCTGAACTGTTTGATTTCCTGCTGCGTGCGGCGCATGGCCAGGAATCCGTGCGGGCCGAAGACGTCGTGTATCGTAAGCGCAAGAATCGCCAGGCCTAAGATTGTTCTTAGATTGCGGCGGAAAAAAGACGGATTCTTGTCGCGAGCGTTCATTGTTTATCTGTTCCCCTCATTTTGCGGAAGTGTCGTTAATCCACTTGTGCGCATCTTCTGTAATTTTCGCTGATTCTGCTTGCGAGCCTGCTTCGGTATATACACGCAGCAGCGGTTCCGTGCCGGAAAGGCGCAGCAAGACCCAGCTTCCATCGTCAAATTCCACTTTTAAGCCGTCGGTGCGATCCAGGCTCTTTACGTGCCGGCCGAGAAACGTGGAATAGTTTTGTTTCAGGCGCTTCATGGTATGCGCTTGCAGTTCAGCGGACAGGTGAAGATTTGTGCGGATGGGCCAGAACTCTGCGCCGACGCGGCGGAAAAGATCTTTAATTTGTGCGGCGAGCGATGTGCCACGCGCGGCCATCATTTCGGCCACCAGTAAGCAGGCGAGGATGCCGTCCTTTTCCGGGACGTGGCCGCGAATGGAAAGGCCGGCGCTTTCTTCGCCGCCCAACGCGATTTTATCCTTCTCGATTAATTCGCCGATGTATTTAAAGCCGACGGGAGTCTGATGAACTTTCTTGCCGTTCAACTTTGCAACGGCGTCAATCATGTGAGAAGTGGCGACGCTGCGTCCCGCGTCCATTTTCCAGCCGCGGCTTTGGACTAGGTAATCGTAAACGAGCGCAAGGATATGATTCGGCGAAATCCAAGTGCCATCAGCATCGATAATACCGAAGCGGTCGGCATCGCCGTCGCTGGCGAGACCCATGTGCGCTTTCGCATCGAGCACTGCTTTGCGCAGCGGCGCGAGATTTTCTTCGGTAACGTCAGGACCGGTGCCATCGAACATAACGTCGCGATTCGCGCGAATTACCGTGACCGGGATGCCGTGATCGGCAAGAGCGCGATCCAAGTAGCTTGCGCCGCAACCGTGCAGCGCGTCGTACACGATGGCCAGCTTGTCCTTGGAACTTTTTGCGGCTTTGGCAATAACGTCGAAGCGCACGAGTTCGTTTATGCGCGTGAGATATGGTTCGCGCGGAGAAATTGAAGTGAATTCCTGCTTGGGTTGACTATGTTCCTCTGCCGATTTCGTGAAATCGCGCTTGGAGAGTTTTGCGGCGCGCTTTTCAATGTCCTTCGTTACTTCGGGCATGGCTGGAGCGCCGTCGGGACCGGAAAATTTCAAGCCTTGGTAGGCGTACGGATTGTGGCTCGCAGTGAAATTAATCGCGCCTGCGGTTTTGCGGCGCCGGATTTCGACGGCAACCGTCGGCGTCGGTGTGGGGCCGTCGCAGAAGAGGACTTCGATACCGTACGCGGTGAGAATATCACCGGCGGTGCGCGCAAACTCCTCCGCGAAAAAGCGTGTATCATGCGCAAGAATAATTACGGGCTTCTTGGATTTAGCGCGAACGTGTTCGGCTACGGCGGTGACGGCAAGCCGCACGTTTGGAAACGTGAATTCGTCGGCGATGATGGCGCGCCATCCGGAAGTTCCAAAATGAATTGGTGAGTCTGGCATTCGATTCCCCTGACGCGCTATTGTAACGTGTCAGGCAAGCGCGTGTGAAATGCGAAGGAGCGCGTGCTGGAAGAGACAACCTGCGAGGGAGATGTAGTGGCGAGGAAAACTGACGTGATTGTTGTGCTCGTAAATTGTAAATCGAAGGCCGACGCGCGGCGCATAACAACGACGCTGATAGAAAAGCGATTGGCGGCCTGCGGGAACATCTTAGAATCGCCGGTCAGTTCGATTTATCCGTGGAAAGGGAAAATTGAACGAGCGAAAGAGTATCTGGTGATACTGAAGTCCACGCGGAACACATTTGCCGCGCTGGAAAGGGAAGTAACGCGATTGCACAGTTATGAAGTGCCGGAGGTTATCGCGCTACCCATCGCGCTTGGATCACGAAGATATTTGTCCTGGGTCGGTGAGAGCATCGGCAAAAAATACGTTCCGCGATTACTGTAATTTCCATTAGAAATTATTTTGCCGCTGCGTCTCCCGCCTTAAATTCCGTCCACGATCCAGCTTTCATATCGTGCAAAATTGGCGCCTGCCACGCAAACTCGGGATGCGCCTTCAGGAACGGCTCTGCCAGGAAATCTTCGCCACAGGGATGTCCGGTGTGCGCGAAGAAGCTTAGCGATTCCGCCATTTTGCTATCCATCGCTTTGCCCTGAACGGCGCCACCGGGATAGTTGGCTCCCCAACTCCATTGCGGGATTCCGCGCGTTGAGACGTCGGTGTGCCCGCAGAGAGTGCGTTCGTCGGCGGATTGCTTATTCAAGATGACGTCGGTGTGATCGGCCAGGAATTTCTGCGCCGAAGCGACATCAATTTTGCCTTTATTCTGTTGCATGAGTTGATCCCAGCGGGCGTGACGGGCGTTTGCGGAACTCTTGCTGTCGCGCGGATCAAATTTGGTTTCTTCCTTCGTCAGTTTCGGATCGCTGGGGAAATTTGAGCCGACGAAGTAGCCGTCCTTTGTGCGCCACACCTGATGATCTTTCAATCCCAGCTCGAAGCGAGCAACTTCACCGGTTTTGCGATCTCCGATCAACCAGTCATTCGCGTAGCCGCCATTATTTCCATCGAGCATGATACGGACGTAGTCGTCAATGGAAGAGCTGTACTGAAGCGCTTTTCTGCCGCGCACAAATTCGGGGATGCCGTTCGGATCGAATCCACTGAATTGCGTGATTGTGGTCTCCGTGATCATGATTCCCTGAGCGTTCACCCCAAAATCGTCGTCGCTGGCGATTACGCCCGGAAATCCGTCCATCAACATGCGATTGCCGTGGGTGGGAACAATGTCAAAAATAATGCGCCAGCGCTCGCCTTCCCAATAGTCCGTCCAGTTATTGTGCGCGATTACGATTCCGCCGCCGCTCGTATAGCTGCCAGTGGCCACGAACGCGCTGCAATTGCCGGGGCTGGTCAGGTGCGGCGCGCCCAGTGTGTGTTGCTGCTTATCGAGCCACGGAACGTAGTAGCCGGTCACTTCCATGAATGCATTCAGGGAGACGATGTCGTCGAGATCCACTTTCACGCCCTGGGCGTTCACGCCGTCCACGATGCCCTGAATTTCTTCGCGATATTCCTGTTCAACGTGTGGCCACAAGACATTGCGCGAAGTTTCACGGAAGAAATTCCAGTCGCGTTGCGTGGTGTGTGTTGCATCGAGCTTGTAGGCGTTCAGTGCGTCTTCAATGTCGTGAGCCAGCCAATAGCCGTGCTGGAAGCCGATTTGCGCTGGCGTGCCTTCTGCGTGGACGTAAATCCAGCCACCGCGATCGAAGCGATACGATTTCGCGAGGCGTGCATCGTTGGCCTGGACCGACACCTGGACGGAAGGAGCCTGAGACTGAGAAGTTGACGTCGAGACGGTAGCCGAGCAACCTGCAGCTACCATCCAAATTGCGCCAGAACCAAGAACCACCGCAATCGCAGCGGAATGCCACACGCTCTTTGGCCGCATTATTTCCTCCGATCAAACCTTCGACAAAGCGAAATCCAAATCCGCGATTAAGTCTTCGACGTCTTCGATTCCAACGGAAAGTCGCACGAGGCCGTCCGTGATTCCGATTTGCTTGCGCATATCCGCGGGCACTGAGGCGTGCGTCATTGTTGCCGGATGAGAGATGAGCGTTTCCACGCCGCCCAAACTTTCGGCGAGCGAGCAGAGCTTCACGTGATTCAACAAGCTGCGTGCTGCTTCGATCCCGCCCAGCTCAAATGAAAGCATTGCGCCAAAACCGGTTTGCTGTTTCTTGGCGATTGCGTGTTGCGGATGCGAAGCAAGGCCGGGATGAAGTACGCGTTTCACTTTGGGGTGCGATTCCAGATATTTCGCGACGGCCATGCCATTCGCTTCATGTTGCTTCATGCGAACGGCCAGAGTTTTGATTCCGCGTGAGACAAGGAAGCAGTCCATGGGCGCGAGACCGGCTCCGGTGGATCGCTGAAGAAAATAAATACGGTCCGCGTCCTCTTGGCGCGCCAGAATTGCGGCGCCGCCTGTGCAATCGCTGTGGCCGTTCAAATATTTCGTCATGGAATGGACAACGATGTGCGCCCCCAGCGCGAGCGGCTTTTGAAAGTAGGGGCTGAGAAAGGTGTTATCCACAACGACGGTGATATTTTTCGCTGCCGCGATTTTAGTCACGGCCGCGATATCAGTGACACTCATCGTGGGATTTGTCGGTGTTTCCACATAAATCAGTTTGGTGTTGGAACGGAGGGCTTCGGCAACTTTTTCTGTGGCGGACGTGTCAATAAAACTGAACTCCATGCCGAACTGCACCAGGAACTGCGTGGTCAAACGGACAACTCCACCGTAAACGGCCTGGGAAAGAATGGCGTGGTCTCCTGGGCGTAGCAGCCGGAGTACCGAATCAATCGCCGCCATTCCGGACGTGAAAACAAATGCTGCGGTACCGCCTTCAAGTTTTGCGACGGTGCGTTCCAATGCTCGGCGGTTCGGATGCGCGGTTCTCGCATAGTCATACCCTTTGTTCTTGCCAAGTTCTGGCTGAACATACGTCGAAGTCTGATAGATCGGGGCTACAATTGATCCTGTGGAAGGATCGGGCTCCTGCCCCACATGAATGGCGTCTGTTGCAAATCCCATCCGTTCCTCCGAACTGTACGGAATCTGTCCGCGACTACCTGGTTGCCAAATATTAATTGCAGAATGACCGCGTCTAGCGTAAGACTATGCGAGCTTACCTTATGAGCTTCACTTAGTGCCGAATGAAGTTAGCGCAGCTCACAGCGCCAGTCAATGAAGTCGGAAGCCACCTGCCGCCGATATATAGCGTCTTACAAGGTGGAGAGAAATTGTCCAACCACGGGATCATGAAGAATTCGCGCTGTTGGCCGGGAAAGCTCGGGACCGCTCTTTGCATAGCGGCGCTCCTCGCGCTTATTACTGCCGGAACTTCGATTGTCCAAGGCAAAGAGAACGCAGATCAGACCAGGCCCGATTCCAGTGCCAGCACCCGATTGCATGTAGAAGTTACCGGAGGCGATCCTTCAACTCCCGTCGATTCGGCTAGCGTTTACGTCCGTTACCTGGTCAAGCACAGAATAGGAAAAGACGAAACAATTGAAATGAACCTGAAAACAAATCATGACGGAACGGTCGTCGTGCCGTACGTGCCGCGTGGTGAGGTCACCGTGCAAATTGTGGCAGAGCATTGGAAGCCGTTCGGGCAAAAATTTCAATTGACTGAGGATGAGCAGACCATAAAAATCCATCTCGAAAAGCCGCCGAAGTGGTACTAGGGCTCGCACTTGTTTCACCTTCCTCTGAAATTCGATGAACGAAAAAACTTTTGGTCGAACTTCGCAATGAAATGATTGTGGGCCACCAATTGCCTCCCACGATTTGCACCAAAGTTGTGCAAACAGTATCAACTACAGCCAGCACAACCGCTTAGCGATGCTGAAGGCAGTGTTTCCACATACTTTTCAACAAATCTGTTGAAAAGTGCGGGCGCTTAGTACGCGCGTAGAAATTTCAAGATGTGGAACGGGAAGTGCCCTCAGTTGAAAGTGCCTCACCGAGGTCTTCTGGCTCATCTGGTGATAGCTCCAGAGTTTTGACCGCGCCGGAGCCGAGTGATAGATTAGGCCTCAGTGTCCATTGATACGACAGGAACATCGTCCCAACGTTTCACTCGCTGGCACATGGTGATGCAGAATCTGCGGGCGCGTCCCTTGCGTTCTGTGCTAAGCATCGTGGCAGTTTCACTACAAGTATTTCTAGTGCTACTCATTGTCGGGCTCACCTCGGGCGTTCTCGCGGATTGGGGCGAGCGCGCCGAAGGCGTCGGCGCTGATTTAATGGTCCAGCCGCCCAACTCTTCAATATTTTTTGCGTTCTCCAGCGCCGTGATGCCGGAATCCGTCGGCGACGAAATAGCCCAAGTCCCGGGCGTAGACGAGGTGGCGCCGGTGTTCATCCTGGTGAACACGGGCAACTTGAATGTTATCTATGGAATAGACGAATCGCGATTCGAGGGGTTGAGCAAAGGCTTTAAGTTTCTTTCGGGTCACGGACTTGAAAATGCCGACGATGTAATAGCCGACGACCTGGTGGCACAATCGTTGCACCTTGACGTAGGCAAACCGGTGCGCCTTATGAATCGCGATTTCAATCTCGCGGGAATTGTCGTTCACGGTAAAGGAGCGCGGTTTTTCATTTCTTTGCGTGCGGCGCAGGATATTGCGGGTGCCGAAAAACGAGTTTCGATGGTTTATGTACGAAGTAAAGGGAATACGGACGCCACGCGCGCTGCCATTGTCCGCATGCTGCCGGAAAAATACATCGTTCGTTCTACTGCCGAGTACCTGACGCTCATGACGTCTTCTAACTTGCCGGAACTAAAGCCGTTTATCAGAGCATTCGTAATTCTGGGAGCGGGCATCAGTTTTCTAGTGATCCTGCTGACGATGCACACGATGGTGCTGGAACGCACGCGGGAGATTGGAATTCTGAAGGCGCTGGGCACATCGCGCATGGGGATTCTGGGCTTGATAGAGGTGGAAGCGTCGATGATGGCCGTAATCGGCGCGGTACTCGGTCTGGTGGTGACATTCACGGCAGTCGCGATACTTCGGCACTGGTCACCAACCCTGCAGATTCGCATCGCACCGATGTGGATTTTGCGCGCGGTGGTGATGGCGCTGACGGCCTCGACCCTTGGAGCGCTATATCCGAGCTATCGAGCGGCACAATCGGATCCAATTGATGCACTATCGTACGAGTAGCTGGTGCCGGTTGCAAATGTCGATGCGCTGACGGAGGCGAAGTCGTTCAATAAGGTGTAGTTTATTGTTCCGAGTCCAGCAAAACCATTGCGCCCCGCGTCGAGAACTGGTAGAAACTTCATATGCAATCCAGTCCTCGTGGACAATTGTGTGCCTGTTGTCAGTTCATGGCGTTTTCTGGTTGCGTGATTTGCCAAGCAGCGGGTAAGCATGCGGGAAACAACGGCTGAAGCAAGGAGGAAAGTGATGTCAAAGAGAATGGCGGGTGTGCTGGCGGCGGTACTGTTCGCGGCAGTGGCGGTTTACGCGAGCGATGTGTGGAAGGACAAAGATTTCGAAAACTGGGATCAGAAGGATGTGGACAAGATCCTAAAGGACTCGCCCTGGACAAAGCAGGTGCAATATGGCGGCGGAGGCAGTGGTGCCATGGATGCGCCATTCAGCCAGCCCGCCAGTGAATCGGCGCACGATAATATCAGTAATGGGGGGAAACTTTCTGCCTCCCAGGGAACTGCCGGCTCGGCCGGAATGGGCGCGGCGACGAACTTCTTTGTGCGTTGGTATTCGTCCAGAACCGTTCGGGCGGCGATGGCCCGGCAGCGGGAAATGAAGGGTACTTCTGCGGACGAAGCGCGAAAGAATCTGACAACCGAGATGGATACCTACGAGATTGTGGTGCAATCCACGAACCTAAGTACGTTTAGCAAGGAAGGCGAAGAGTCGTTGAAGGAACACTCCTATATCATGTTGAAGTCGAACAAGGATAAAATCGCGCCGACGCGAGTGATCGTCCAAAAAGGGCAGGGAGATCGTGCGGTTGCGGTTGTGTACGATTTCGCGCGGAAGTCGGCGAGCGGCGAGCCGACGATTGCCCCGACCGAGAAGGGCGTGGAATTCTTTACCAAGGCAGGCAACACGCCACTTACAGTTTCTTTTGACATCACCAAGATGGTGGACAAGAAGGGGCAGGATTACTAGAGCGGACTATTGATCCGATTCTTCATGCACGGGAATCGGGTCGCTCAGAGACTCAAGAATTCGACGCGGGAGGATAGGATGCTGAAGCGAGCAAGCACGTTGATAGTGGCGGCTATCCTGTTGGCGGCCGGTCCGTTATTGGCGCAGAGGGGTGGCATGGGCATCGGAGGAATGATGCCCCCTGCGATGAGCGGACTGTGGAATCCCGTTGTCGGCAGCGGCGCGCTCTACGAGCAGACGAGCAAGGATGGAAGTAAGCGTCTCATCATGATCGCGGTCGTTGGCAAAGAAGAATCCAGTGACCAGACGGGTTATTGGTTGGAGTTCTTGGCAGGTGAAGAAGGTAAGCTGGGTGTAAGCCAGATGCTTATGGTCAAGGGCGGTGGTGACATCACGGTAGCCAAGATGATCATCCAGCAGCCCGGGCAGCCACCCATGCTGATATCCGGAGCGATGATGGGAATGATGGCGGCACGAGGGGGAGCTGCACCGGCTACTCCAAAGGCGGACATCCACGAAGGCGCGGAAGTTGTCGGAACGGAATCTGTAACAACTCCGGCGGGAACGTTTCAATGCGAGCACTTGCGCACCAAAGACGGTTCCAACGTGTGGATATCACCGAAGGCCGGTCCGTGGGGTCTCGTGAAAGTGGCCTCGGCTGACAGTTCAATGGTGGCGACTAAGATTATCACCGACGCGAAATCTCACGTCGTAGGCACTCCAGTGCCGATCGAGTCGATGATGGGACGTGGCCGAGGGCAAGAATAGCTTCGGCTGTCGGGTAGGCGCAAAATTCGTCTTCTAGAACAAAGAGGCGCTCGTTGCAGGCGCCTCTTTGTTTTTAGAATTGTTATACGGACTCAGTGTGGTCCGGCGCGAGATTCCAATACGTCCGCAGTGTCATAGATCGCGCACAGCGGAACCCACACCTTTATGTGCTCCTGCGGGGATTCCTCCTCAACCGACAAGCCGTCGCCGCTTTTGCTGATCAGGACATGTTGATCAGCATCTCGTACTTCCACCAACACGGAATCCGGTAACTTCGCCAGTTCCGAAGCAGAGAGTTTAAGAGCCGGAAGTAAGTGTCGGAGATCCTGCGGGAATCTACCGAAATGTTGCGGAGTCGCGAAATGGGCTGCAAGCGTGGCCAGCTGCGCGGGCACAACCAGATGCAAATGGGCTCCCTGCTCAGCGGATTCGTCCACTGATACGTGGACGAATCCGTCCTGCAAGACGTATGCGCTGCACGCGGCAGTCGTTATCAAAAAGCCGAGCGCGATTTCCCCGAGCATGAAGCCTCCTCAGCTAACAATTTTTCGCGATTGTTTGCCTAGCGTAGCTTTATTCTCCGTCATTTTTCGAGTCGAGCCACACGTGCACCGTCTGCTTGCCATCTTTGATGTTCACCAGGTCGGTATCTCCGTGGGTGGCTAAGGCGCGCAATGCGGCGGAGACATCGAGATCATTACTTCCCTTGCTTGCCGCGAGCAGTGCGTCAACGACGGGAATCGGAACGCGCACCTGGACTTCCTTCCTGTCTTTGTTGTCCACGCCATTGGAATCATTTACGCGGACGAGCAGATAGCCGTTTTGTTTGGAAACATGGACGTCCTGGTCCCGATTCTTGACCGAGACAAATTCGCCATCTGGCGCGGAGCGCACTGCATCGAGCATAGCGCGCAGATCAACGCCATTGATGTCAGCGTGAGCGATATTGATATGTCCGTGATGAAGCTGGTCGTGGTCTACGCTGGAAACTAGAATTTCTGCGAGCGCAATCGGCAGGTTTACTCTCACCATTTCGCCCTTATCGTCGGAATTATCCACACGGACGTGGATCCAGCGTTCGGCTGACTGCGCCTGTGTTTGGAATGTAGATCCGGCCAGCAGGGCCACGGCGAGAATCGCCCCGCCCAATGCAAGTCGTGCGCTTGTTGATCGAAAATTCATAATGAGCCCCTCCCCGGGCGCGTTGCTAATTAATACGCAAGTGGGATGCGAAAAGTTCCCCAGCAGATCTAAAGGCAAGCGCGAGGGTAGCAGCAGGTACTGCGGATGGCAGGTGTTTAAGAGAGATTAGGGCTATTCGGGTTTCAGAATTAGCACGGCAAGCGGCGGAAGACGTAGATTCAAAGAATATTCGCGGCCAACCCACGGGATCGGTTCGGCGGCAACACTGCCAAGATTTCCGGCGTTTGTGCCGCCGTAAGTCTCGGAATCTGAATTAAGTACTTCGCGGTAGCGGCCGGCATGCGGCACACCGACGCGGTAGTTTTCGCGGAGGACCGGAGTGAAATTTGCGACGACAATTAGAAAATCCCTTGGGTCGCGAGCGCGACGTACAAATGACAGCGTGCTCGCGTCGGCGTCATTGCAATCCAGCCATTCAAAACCCTGCCACTCGAAATCTACTTCATGCAGCGACGGCTCCGCCTTGTAGAGTCGGTTCAGATCAGCCACAAGTTGCTGGACGCCGCTATGGGGTTTGTATTGGAGGAGATGCCAGTCGAGGGAGCGATCGAATTTCCATTCTCCCGACTGTGCGAACTCATCGCCCATGAACAATAATTTCTTGCCTGGATGAGCGTACTGGTAGGCATAAAGTAGTCGAAGATTTGCGAATTGCTGCCAGGCGTCACCGGGCATCTTGTAAAGCAGAGATTTTTTGCCGTGAACAACTTCGTCATGCGATAGCGGCAAAATAAAATTTTCGGTGAATGCGTAGAGCAATGAAAAAGTTATGCGGTTCTGGTTATATTTGCGGTGGACGGGATCTTTCGCGAAATACTCGAGCGTGTCGTTCATCCATCCGAGGTTCCATTTCAGGGTAAAGCCCAGGCCGCCCAGATATGTTGGGCGAGAAACTGCCGGCCACGACGTAGATTCCTCCGCGGCCATTAAAACTGCGGGAAAGCGAGCGTGAACCACTTCATTGAGATGTTTCAGGAAAGCGATAGCCGCCAAGTTTTCGCGTCCACCAAATTCATTTGGAATCCACTCCCCCTCTTTGCGGGAATAGTCCAGGTAAAGCATTGAAGCGACGGCGTCCACGCGCAGGCCGTCTACGTGATACCTGTCCAGCCAGAAAAGCGCGTTGGATAGCAGATAGTTCTGCACTTCCGTGCGGCCATAGTTAAAAACGTATGTGCCCCAGTCCGGATGAAGTCCCTGGCGCGGGTCGGCGTGTTCGTACAGATGTGTGCCGTCAAATTGGCCCAGACCGTGCGCGTCCATCGGAAAATGTGCGGGAGTCCAATCCAGCAGCACGCCGAGCCCTTCCTGATGGCAGCGGTCGACGAAGTACATGAAATCATGCGGCGTGCCGTAGCGGCTTGTGGGCGCAAAATATCCGATTGTCTGATAGCCCCAGGAGCCGTCGAAGGGATGCTCCATGATGGGTAGCAGCTCGATGTGCGTGTGGCCCATCTTTTTCACGTACGGAATGAGCTGCTCGGCCAGTTCGCGATAGCTGAGCCAACGATTGCCGTCTTCGGCAATGCGTTTCCATGATCCGGCGTGGAGTTCGTACACGGAAATTGGCCCGTCGAGCCAGTTTTGTTCACCTCGCGCGTCCATCCATGATTGGTCATTCCATGCATAGCCTGCAAGGTCGTAAACCACGGAGCCCGTGCGCGGCCGTAACTCGGCGGAAAATGCGTACGGATCTGCCTTCAGAATAGGGAGCGGCGCGCCTTTCGGGCGAATTTCAAATTTATAAATTGAGCCAATGGCGACTTCGGGGATGAACATCTCCCATATCCCAGACGCGCCGAGCGAACGCATCGTGTGTACGCGCCCATCCCACTGGTTAAAGTCTCCTGTGACGCTGACGCGCAATGCATTCGGCGCCCAAACTGCAAAGTGGATACCGCGGACGCCCGCTATTTCGCGTGGATGCGCGCCAAGCTTGTCGTACTTTTCGTAATGGGTACCCTCGCCCATCAGATACAAATCGAAATCAGTGAGCAGCGAAGGGAAGTTATATGGATCGTGAATCTCACGAATGACGCCGCTGCTATAGTGGACTCGGAATTTGTAGCCGCCGGGAATTGCGCGTGTGGCAGCGGTGCCGCGTATGAGTATCTCGAATCCTCCGCGCGGATGAACCCGATCGGCCGGATAAACTTCTGCAGGCTCGTGGAATACGACTTCCACCTTTTCGGCGTCCGGCAGCAGCACCCGAATCGCGAGAGCCTTGCCCTGGGGCGTGTCAACCGGATGCGGCCCTAATACGCTGAAAGGGGCACCGAATTCGGCACGGAGTAAGAGATCGAATGACTCTCGCAGAACATCCGCGGCGGTATGTTGTGTTTCTGCGCGCGCCCCAGCGGAACTGGCCGGCTCAAGTTTATTCGGTGGCTCGGTCTTCGACACCTGGCGCGCTCCTCGTGCTGAATACGGATTCAGTGCGGAGAACCATTCTATCCAATCCCGCGGAGCCCGCCAAACCGCTGAACGAAATTGTGGCCAAGTCGCTTTCAGTAGGGCATTGTCGAAGACGGATGTTTCAGGCTACAGTGCGCGTGTCAAAGAAGACAGGGGAATTTCAGACGGCGCTCATTCGGCGCACGGTCGAGCAATGTTCAATCTCATAAGGAGCGGGATCGATTTATGCAATCACGAAGGCTTATTCGCTATGCATTTATGGCAGCTGTACTTTTGGGGTTCGCGATGACCGAATCGCATCTTGACGCGCAAAGGCAAGCGCCGCCGGCGGCTCCCGTCGAGCGCGCGCAGGCCCGCTCGATGGTCATCACGCAAGATGGAATTGTGGCCGCGGAATCGCCACTCGCAGCTCAAGCTGGAGTCGAAATGTTGAAGCGTGGCGGTAATGCGGTGGACGCCGCGATTGCAGCAAACGCGGTGATGGGAGTTGTCGCGCCGATGTCCAACGGCATCGGCGGAGACTTGTTCGTGATTTATTACGATGCGAAATCGGGAAAGCTTTATGGACTGAACGCCAGTGGTCCGTCTCCAGCGGCGCTGAATGCTCAATTGCTGAGAGAAAAGTACAGTTATCGCGAGATGCCCCTTCGCGGAATTCATTCGGTCACCGTGCCCGGAGCTGTCGATGGATGGCAAAAGTTACTGGACCGGTTCGGTACCAAGAAATTTCCTGAGGTGCTCGCTCCGGCAATCCGTGTGGCCGAGCAGGGATTTCCAGTTACCGAATGGGTCTCGAATCTCTGGGTGAACAATGCTGACGTTCTGCGAAAGAATGACGAAGCTGTCCACGTTTATTTGAACAACGACCAGCCGATGCGCACGGGACAACTATTCAAGAATCCGGACCTCGCGGCGTCTTTGCGATTAATCGCCGCCGGCGGCCGAGACGCGTTCTACAAAGGAGAACTGGCGCACAAATTCGTGCAGCTCTCGCAAAAACTTGACGGGGTAATGACGCTGAGCGATCTCGCCGCATATTCCAGCGAATGGGTTGAGCCGATCTCAACAACCTATCGCGGCTGGACCGTATATGAGTTGCCGCCAAATGGCCAAGGCGTGGCCGCGCTGGAAATGCTGAACATCATGGAGACCTTTCCGCTACAGCAAGCGCCGCCTCCTACGGGTCAGCCTGCGCAGCCCCCACAGTTCGGCTTGAATCAGACTCGCACTCTGCACATGATGATTGAGGCGAAAAAACTGGCGTATGCGGATTTGGAGAAATACATTGGCGATCCCAAGAACAATCCTGCCGTGCTGCAGGCTGCGATGACCATGATTCAAAAGCCGTACGCCGCAAAGCGCGCGCAGTCGATTGATATGGACAAAGCAAATTGTGCGGTAGAACCGGGAACGCCCCTTGCGCCGGGCGGCGACACGATCTATTTGAGCGCTGTAGATCGAGAAGGCAACATGGTTTCGCTGATTCAGAGCAACTACGAGAATTTCGGTTCAGGGCTTGTGGCACCGGGCACGGGATTTGTTCTGCATGACCGCGGGGCGTTATTTAATCTGGACGATTCTTCTCCGAACGTGCTTGCTGGAAATAAGCGGCCGCTGCACACGATCATTCCGGCATTCATGGAGCAGGGCAGCGTGCGAATCGCGTTTGGCATTATGGGCGGATGGAATCAGGCGCAGGCGCATGCGCAATTTGTGTCTCACGTTGTGGACTACAAACAAAATATTCAGCTCGCAATGGAAACGGCTCGCTTTACGAAGGGAACATTCGGCGGTTGCGATGTCGAGCTGGAGAATCGAATTCCGGGAAATGTCCGCGCGGAACTTGAGGCCAAAGGCCATAAGCTTGAGATGCGGAACGGATATTCCAATCGATTTGGCGGCGGGCAGGCGGTGATGCGAGATTTCGCTGCTAAAGTTAATTACGGAGCGTCTGATCCGAGAAAGGACGGCGCCGCGGTTCCCGAATTGCCATTCTGAAGTGTTGGGCGTAGTGTATCGTTTCAACTAGGCACATTTTGTACCGTAGTGTACCTTCGCGGCCACTCCACGCGCATCGATTCTGAATACTTCCCCTTTGGTATCGCAGCGATGACTCCAAGTTATTGATTCATAGATCGTTACGGGAATTTCATTGTGACCGCGGACGCAGCCCTTTGGCCATACCTGTGCTTTTGTGAGGGCGCGCAGCAAACCGGCTGCACGGACTGAGGGGCGCCATGTATTCATTGTCGGCATCGAATATCGCAGTGGGGGCCGAGCAACGTGTGTGGACCGTAGTAATCGCGAGGACCGTGGAAGAATGGATCTCAGGCCCGCTGCGTTCGCAACGCGAAGCCGAGTCATATCTTTTCAGCGATGAAAAGGATTTTCCGGCGGTTTGCCACTGAGCCGATTTGGATCCTGGGACGCTCCGGCGGAAGCTGATAAAGCTTAAGAAATCAGGAACAGGTCCGACGCCGATCCATCAGGTCGTTGGATTAATTGCCGCTTGACGATAGTCTTCGCCTAGAGTTCGACTCGTTGAATTGTGTTGTTACGAACGCCGACTCTCTCTCCCCGCCAAACCATCGAGTGCGAATCAACTTCTTTTTGAAAACAATTGCAGAGATCGTTTGTGTGCTGCTAGGCTCACCGTCGGATCGCGCGAAGAGTTTAACTGCGTGAATCTGCCAAGAGATGGAATCGAGCGAAAAGTCCGATAGAGTTGCGGCGGCTGATTCGTGGAGGCGGTCGGACACTCTCACGGCCATTCTGCTCTTCACAGCTACGGCAATCGTTGTGATTTGGCAGAACCTGCGCCTTGGAGTTTTGTGGGACCTCAGCTACGTTCTGGAAAATGCGCACCGCATATCTTTGGGTGATGTTCCGTACAAAGATTTTCCATTCCCGTACGCTCCGATCACATTTCTAATTCAAGCTGCGATCATTAAAATTACCGGCCGAGTTTTCTTTCATCATGTGATTTACAGCGCGTTGGCGGGAGGCGCAGGAACTCTGATTACATGGCGCATCCTGCTTTACGTATTGCGAGGAGCGGTGCGCAGTCATCGTCTGATCGCATTTTTGCTGAGCGCGCCCCTTACCGTGCTCGGAATCTACTGCATCTATCCTCATCCATTTTACGATCCGGACTGCACTCTTGCAATTCTGATCGGAATATTGCTTCTGCAACGGCTGGAAATTCGCGGTGCTTCGCCATTTCGCGCTTTTTCTTGCGGTATTGTTCTGCTAATCCCTCTTTTCGTTAAGCAAAATACGGGTTTTGGTTTTCTGGCGAGTGTCGGACTCGTTCTCGCGGCACGGATGGTGTGGAATCTTTGGCGAGGCTATTCGGTGGCTGCTCTTCTCTGGATATCGGCGGGCGGAGTAAGCGCATTCTCGGCGGCGCTCTTGCTGATTCATGGTTTCGCCGGCCTGAAAAACTACTGGCATTGGACAGTTCAATTCGCCTCCGCGCGCCGTACACCCGATTTCGGAGACATGCTGGAGCCATTTCAAAACTATGCGCTGATACTTTGGGTGATCGCCGCTAACGCTGGCGTGATTGTTGCGGTGATGCTGGCGAAACGTATGAGTGACAGATCGCCGTCCGGCGATTCTGCGCACATGCCGGCGATCGATCGCATTTCCGCATTCGTTTCAATTTTGCTTATGTCTGCACCGTTCATCTGGACTGTGTTGTACCTCTTCGTTGATGACGACCCGTCTTCTAGAGCGGAACGTCTGCTGGCGGTCTGGCCATTTCTGTTGATCGTGTCACTTACTGCTGCAATACGAAGGAAACGGGGGCGATCGGCGACGAAGCGGATTCTGCCGTTCGTTCTGATTGGCACGATGGGGGGAGCGTTTCTGTCACAGCAGCTTTGGGGATCTACGTATGCAATATGGCCCCTGCTGGTGATTCTGATCGCCATGTTGATCGCAGACCTCGCATCCTCTGCTGAAAACATGGCATGGACGGCGCTTCCGATTGCAAGCGCGATCACGGTTTCGTTGCTGGTGTCGGGCGGATTCTATGTCTGGAGTCGCGAACGATTAGCTTATGCAAACGTGTGGGAGGGCGCGATTACCCGCTCGACGCTGCCGGCTCTCGCGGGACTTTCCGTGCGCGGCCCGTGGATTCCGCAGTTTGAAGAGCTCGTCCGTTTTGCCGACAATAACATTCCGAGGGACGACGGGCTGCTCATGATCCCGGGGGAAGATCTTTTTTATTACACAACAGGGAGACATCCGCGCTTTCCGGTGTTAATGTTCGACCACACGGTCAACCCGTACGGTCCGGAACAGCTACTCGCACTCAGTAATACGAAAAACATTCGGTGGCTCATCATCAAGCGGAACCTGCAGATTCAGGGTACGCCCTACGAAGATCAAGCAGCTCTGTTGCAATTATTGCTCAAAGATTTTCAGCTCGTGGAACGTTTGCAAAATTACGACGTGTATGAACGCAAGTAGGGCGGCGTCAATGCAACAAAGAGCGCGAATGTCGCTTCGGTCGGCGGGGCTATTCTCCGCGATTCTTTGCGCGCTCATTTTGCCTGGAATGCCGCAGGCAAAGTTGTGCGCGCAAGAAATAACAAAGGAAGTTCGCGGCAAGGTGGCGGATGAAGACGGCCATCCTGTTTCACGCGTTGAAGTCACGGCGCGGTGGGGAGCCAATGTAGCAATAGAGTCGCTCACGGTTTACACGGATACGTTGGGTGAATTTCTACTTCCCTCGATTTCCGCCGATCATGTTTCCATTTCGCTCTCCAAACCGGGTTACTTCCGCGTTGAGTCGAGTGTTTTGGAGTTAAAGCCCGGCGTTAACGAAGCGAGTTTCACACTTTCTCACGAGACCGAACTTCAGCAGAAAGTCGACGTGCGCTCCAGCCCCGTTCAAATCGATCCGGACACCACCAGCCACCAGGAAACCCTCGTTCAGCACGAGGTTTTGAACACGCCGGTTCGTTCCAGTCATGATCTTCAGCAAAGTTTGTTTACCATGCCGAATGTGTTGCAGGATACCAACGGCCGGATTCATATCGCAGGCGCGCGCCAGGGCCAAACGGAACTTCTGCTGGACGGATTTGAGATTAACGACCCGGCGAACGGCACGTTTACGCCGCGCTTGAACGTGGACGCGGTGCAGTCCGCAACGGTTGAGACGGGCGGATATGGCGCGCAGTACGCGCATGGCGGTTCTGGAATTGTGGTGCTGGACACTCAGGCGGGCGACGACAAGTGGCGCTTTGGAGCGACAAACTTCATTCCCTTAATTAGTTTTAGAGAAGGCACGCACTTCGCGAATTGGTTTCCGCGAACGACGATTTCCGGTCCGATTAAGAAAGGGCGCGCCTGGTTTTCGCTCGCGTCAACGGTTCAGCACTCCTTCAGCGTAGTCACAGAATTGCCTGAAGGACAAAATATGGCCACCAGTTGGGCTGGCGATAATCTACTTCGCGGACAAGTGAACATCACCCCTCGAAATATTTTCCAGACGAGCTTCCTTTACAATCGCTCAAGCGAGCCAGAATTCGGGCTTGGACCTCTGACCCCTCTCTCGACGACCACAGACCATGATGCGCGGCGATATTTTGTTTCCGCGAAAGATCAAATATGGATGGGACGGACACTGCTCGAGATAGGGGCGGCCACCGATAGTACGTGGAGTACCACCGAGCCACTGGGCACAGCGACGTACGTTGTCACGCCTTCGTCAACCGCTGGGAATTATTTTCAGGCGCTTAAACAGCAATCTCGCCGCATCCAATTTGTGGGAGATCTGAATTCCGCTACGCTGACTTTTTGGGGCACTCACACGATTTCAGCGGGATGGAATGTTGATGATTTGACGTTCTCGCAGAACGCGAGACGAAGCGAGATCGATTTTCAGCGCGAGGATGGCACGCTTTCAGAGCGGGCCACTTTTTCAGGGCCATCGCTATTTCGCATTTCCAATACGCAAGCAGGGGGATACGCGCAAGAAGTATGGCGTCCCGTAAAGCAAATCGTTCTTTCCATCGGAATTCGCGCGGATTGGGACCGGCTGATTCAAGATACTTTGGTGCAGCCGCGCTTCGCGATGAACTGGGTTCCCGCAGGCGATGGACGCATGAAATTCACGATTGCTTGGGGCGAACACTATCAGCCCGTGAATCTTACGCTCTTCGGGCAGGGTTCCGATCAACGCCGGAACGACGTGTTCTATGACGCCACGGGCCTCGTGCCAACGGGCCTTCCAATCGTGAGCTCTTTTCTAATTCCTCAAACAAGACTGGTGCAGCAGCGTTCTTACAACACCACTATCGAGTTTGACGAGCGAATCCTGAAGAAAACGTTTGTGGGCGTAGCGTACATTTTGCGAGATGGCCGTAACGGACTTGCCTGGGAATCTCAACCTTCGGGAGCGTTCCTGCTTCAGAATAATCGCGAAGATCGATTCGAGTCGGGCGAAGTTTGGCTGCGCCATGTATTCAACGAACAAGCAGAAATCTTTTTTAACTATGTGCGGTCAAGTGCGACGTCCAATGAAGTCCTTGATCCGACCGTGGTGGCGTTGTTCCTGAGCCCGCAGCAATCCGGCCCGCTGCTGTGGGATGCTCCGAACCGCCTGATTTCTCGAGGGTGGGCGCCGTTGCCCCTGTGGCAACTTCTGGGCAGTTACTTCGTGGAATATCACACCGGCTTTCCGTTTAACGCCGTTAACGAGCAGCAGCAGCTTGTGGGCGGCGCTGATAGCCTACGATACCCCACATATTTCAGCTTAAACCTTGGCATCGAAAAACGATTTCATTTTCATAAGCACGAGTGGGCGATTCGTGTTTCGAGCAACAACATCACGGGCCATGACAATCCAATCGCTGTCGTGAATAATGTGGACGCGCCGGATTTTCTGACCTTTTCTGGCGGACACAACCGGTCATTTACTGCGCGTTTGCGTCTTGTAACTCAGCATTGATTGGACAAAGCCGGCCACGATGTCGGTCTGATCGAAAAGTTCAGTAACAGCGGCGTCCGGAGAGGCATTCCTCGACGTCTAATTCTAATTGTCCGCGGTAGCGCTCTTGGTGGATCATGAATTGCGAAATGGAGTTTCGGGAGGAAGCTGGACGCTTGGAATGGTTGCGGAGATTGGATTTGAACCAACGACCTTCGGGTTATGAGGTCGATATCGTTTTGTAGCCCGTTGATTCTGTGCAACATAGCGGACAATTCCCGAACGGAGTTCTTTCCCAAGTCTTCCCCGCGCCTCTTAGAATAGTGGCGATAGCCTCCATAATTAAAGCGGTTGCTTGGAGTCCAGAACATCTGGTGGGACAGTTGTGTCGGTCTCGACGAGCAACCCCTTACAGCTTTGAAAAGTTGCAGATGCAATCATCGGCCGGCGCCGGATAGACAGTGTTATCCGAGATTACCGCACATTCGCATAAAGGAATCGCGGCAAGCTATCTGCCGCGCGCCCCATGGCACGCGCCAGGCTGAGCTTCGCCGCATTGTGGGCAAACACGCTGTTGATGTAATCCAGTTTCGCGGTGGTCACGAATTCCTGTGACTGCACGACCTCTACGTTGTCCGTCACACCCGCCTCGTAGCGCTGGCGCGTTAGGTCGAGTGCTTCCTCTGTCACGTGAATATTTCTCTGAGCTACTTCCACCTGGCTCGCCGCTGTTTCGACATCCAGGTACGCTTCGCGAATATCGCTTTGCACCTGACTCTTAAGGTCTTCAAGTTCAGCGCGCCGCTGAACTAGCGCCGCATCCGCCTGCTCGATATCTCCTTTCGCGCGCCCACCTTGCCAGATCGGCACGCGAAGCGTTGCGGCGGCCGTAAATGTGCCGTGCGATTGCGCGGGATTTGTGCCGATCACGCCGTAATCACCGGCCACAGAGAGCGACGGAAGCAGTTCGCTTTTCGCCGCGGATCGCCCGCGTTCCGCCGCTTGGACTTGTGCCTCCAAAGACTTCAAATCAGAGCGCCCGTCGAGCGCTTGTTTCAATGCCTCATACTCGCTGACTGGAGGTGCGGCAGAGAATGGCACATCATCGGAAACATCGAAGTGCTCGTTCGGCGGCAGTCCGGTCATACGCGCCAGATTAATTTTCTGCTTTGAGAGATCGTTTTCTAGAGATAAGAGTCTCTGCCGTTGAGTAAGCGCCTCGACTTCGCTTCGATCCACGTCAATTTGTGCGACGAGGCCTACTCCGTGCTTCTGTAATGTTTGCTGATAAAGCGCATTTGCCGTGTCGAGTTGCGCGTGGGCCGATGCCACCCGCGCTTTTGCGGCGATCACCTGAAGATATGCGCCGCCGACCGCGAGCACCACGAGATCGCGCGCATCCTGTGCCGCGAATTGATTGGCCCGAACGGTTTCATTGGCGGCACGATAATTGTTGAGGGCGGTGAGGTCCAGTACATTTTGGGTAAGATGCGCGCGCAAGTCGAAATAATTGAATGGTCCGACGATCGTTGGAAACGTGAAACCCGCGATTGGAATTTTCACGCGCAGTCCCAACGCCTTCAAATCTTCCTGTTCAACAGTTTCACCTAACGTCCCGTTCACATTGGGAAGCAGCGCGCTTCGAGCGGATATGCTCTGCCCATGCGCTTGTCGTTCCGCTTGCGTCATGCCCACCGTTCCCAGGTTGTATTCAAGCCCACGCTGGATTGCATCACGTAAGGACAACGTGCCCGAAAACGGAGTTTTCGCCGTGCTCGATGTGCTTCCCGCATACGGGCCCTGCACCTGCACGGTTGGATTGATCGTGTCCACGCTGGTGGTCGTTCCCGGAACCGGCGCTTGCGTTGCCTTCACGGATCCGTTCTGCCCGATTCGCCCGGAGAGCGGAAGCGGATTTGCCTGCGTTCCCTGTTGTTGAGAGGCCGGCGGTGCCCCTTGAGCGAGTACGCAATTTGCGAAGATCAGCGTTCCGAGGAAAAGTATCGATGCAAGTTTGCTGAAATGAATGATCCATCGGATCGGTTTTCTCATTGGAATGAATCCTCTCGGATTAGCTCAGTTGTTTTCGGAATCGCCAGATACTCAGTGTGACGAGAATCAGCGTAAAAATTATGAGACCCAGGAAGTTCGGCCACAGCGATGTAATGCCACTTCCTTTCAGCATGCTGGCGCGCACGATGGTCGCGAAATGGTGAATCGGATTCAGGACGGTCAGTGGCTGCAACCACTTCGGCATCGCTTCGACTGGATTCAGCGCGCCTGATAACGAGGACATCGGAGGATTCACGAAGAAGCTCGTCAATTGCGCTTGCTGCGCGGACTTGCTAAACGTCGCAATCACCGTGCCGAGGCTGATGCCCGACAAAATGCACAGCGCGCCACCAGCAAGTACTAAGGACAGTCCTCCCTGAAATGGAACATGAAAGACGACTTTCACCACTCCGATTGCTACCACCATCATCAGAAAAAGCAGCACGAAGAGCGGCACGATTTTGGCGATAATGATTTCCGTAGTGCCGGCCGGAGACATCAGCAATTGCTCGATCGTTCCGGCTTCGCGCTCCCTTACCATTGCGCCGGATGAAACGAGAGAACTATTCAAAATCAATAGCAGTCCAAAAACGCCGGTGACGATGAACCACGAATCGACGAGGCCTGGATTGTAAAGAAACGCCGGCTGAAGTTGGACTTGGCCGCTACGGTTTATGTTGGTTGCAGCATCTGGTGTTGCACTCGCGTGCATTCCTTCACTTCGCAGCACGCCGTTGTAACTCTGAACGACTCCCTGCGCGTATCCCTGACTGATCGTCGCCGTATTCGCGTCCATCGCGTTCAATAAGAACTGCACAGTGGTCGGGCGCCCCCGAAGCAGATCGCGCGCGTAGTCGTAAGGGATGACGACTCCGGCATCCACTTGGCTCTGGCTGATCGAATCTCCAAGTTGGTCAACGGAAAAGTAGTATCCCGACAACTGAAAACTTTTGCTCTCCGTCAAAGTTGCAATCAGTTCGCGGCTCTCCGGAGTGTGGCTGTCGTCCACCACGCCAAGCCGGACGTTTGAGACCGCCGCGCTTAATGCGAAACCGAACAACGTGAGTTGCAGCACGGGCGGCAGAATCAGCGAAACAGCCAGACGCCGGTCGCGCTTGATCTGGTTGAACTCCTTTCGGATCAACGCGAGAAGTCGGTGATTGATGAGATTCGTCAGGAACTTTTTCATGAGTTATGCCTTCAGTTGCATGCGCCTCATGGTGCGCCATGCGAGGGCATAAAAAATAAATCCGATGGCACCGATGATCAGCACCTTGTACCAAACGGCTGGCCAGCCGCCGCCCTGCAGGAGCGCATCGCGAACAATCTCAATGTAATACCGGCCCCATATGAAATTGGAAATCCAGCGTATGCCAGCGGGAATGTTTTGGATTGGAAACAAAAGGCCGGAGAGCAAGAATACGAGCAAGAAGCCACCGAGAGAAACCGCCTGCAACGCCGCAGCCTGATTCGGAACTGTTGCGCCGACCATTGTCCCGAACGAAGCGACGCAGAATGCATAAAGTATAGTGGCGACGAAAAAGGGTGTTGGGTCGCCGGCCAGGGTGAGACCGAAATAGGTAAAGAGCAGTATCAACATTACCGCGCCTTCCGCCAATGCCACGGCCGTAAACGCGAAGATCTTCCCGAGTAAAAACTCATGAGCGGAAATACTCGACACATAAACTTGCAGAATCGTTTTCTGCTCTCCTTCCTTCGCCATCGCAAGCGCGGCGAGCAAAGGAGGAAACATCGAAAGCCCGAGAACAAATATTCCCGGTCCGTAAAATTTCTTTGAGGAAAGCCCGGGGTTATACCAGAGCCGAAACGCAGTCTGAACCAGCGCCGGATGAATCGCAGCAGCCGTGCGCAGATTGTAAGCGTTCGTGACTTCGCCCGAATACGCGGACACGAGCTTCGCAGTGTTGGCATCAGAAGCATCGACCATCAACTGGACCGGTGCGTCGGCGCCTCGCGCCATTTCCCGTCCAAATTGTGCTGGAATGATCAGAACGACGCGCGCAGTATTGGAGATAAGTGCTTGCTCCGCTTGTTTACCCGGCGGCCAGGAAACGATGCGAAATGTGTTCGACGCGCGGAATGCTTCAATTAAATCGCGCGAAGCCGCCGAATTATCATAATCTTGCACGACCATCGGCAGATCGTTCACAGTCAGTGAGATCGCAGTGCTTAAGAGCACCAGAAGAACAAGCGGCAGCACCATCGCCAGTGCAAGCGTGCGCCAGTCTCGGACAATCTGAGTCAATTCCTTGCGGATCTGTGCGGCGATTCGCCTCATCTAGCGTCCTTCATTCTTCCTGGGCAACTTTGCCATCGCGCCGCGCCTGTTCAACGATGCTGATGAATACATCTTCCAGCGAGAATCGTCCCTCCCGCGCACTGATCACGCGGACGCCGCCCGCTTCAAGTTGGTCTGACGTTTTTTTCTGGCCGGCATCGGCGGTTTCATCCGTGATCACGTGAAGGCGATTGCCGAATAGCGAAACTCGCCAGTTGTCAGTGTCTTTTTTCAGTATGTCCGCCGCGCGTTGCGGCTGGTCGGTGACGATTTCAAGCAGATGCCCTTTCTGCTGTTTCTTAATTCCGCTCGGCGTGCCCTCCGCAACAAGCTCGCCCGCCACCATCATTTCGAGCCGGTTGCACTGCTCGGCTTCTTCCAGGTAGTGAGTTGTCACGAGGATCGCCGCGCCGGCATCGGCCAGCCGATTAATCATGGTCCAGAATGCGCGCCGCGCCAGAGGATCGACGCCGGAGGTCGGCTCGTCGAGGAAAAGAATGCTCGGCTCATGCAAAATCGCCGCGCCGAAAGCCACTCTCTGTTTCCACCCTCCGGGCAAACTTCCCGTGATTTGGTCTTGTTTGCCTTCGAGACCGGAGAATGAAAGCACCCACTTTATTTTTTCTTCGCGCTCCTGATCGGGCACACCATAGACTCCGGCGAAGAAATTCAGGTTCTCCTGAATTGTCATATCGTCGTACAGAGAAAACTTCTGCGACATATAGCCGATGCGCTCGCGCACGTGTTGGGAGCGCAGATTGGATTTTTCGCCCGCGAGCTCCATCGCTCCGCTGGACGCATCCAGCAGGCCGCAAAGCATCTTGATCGTCGTGGTTTTTCCGGCTCCGTTCGCTCCGAGGAGCCCGTACACCTCTCCATACTGAATCTTTAAGTTGACGTTTTTTACTGCCGTAAATGAACCAAACTGCTTCGTAAGATTTGTGGCTCCCATCGCGACTTGGCCGCGTAGATCGCTGTGATCGTGCCGGACTGGAAAAGGCGTTCCGTGAATTTCCTGTCCCAATCCGCGCAATTTCGTCACGAAGACATTTTCAAGAGTCGGCTCGTCGACCCGAACTTCATCAATGGCAACGCCGGCACTTTTCATCTTCTCGTTGAGCACGCCGGTAGCTTTTTGTGGGTCACTTACCAGCAAATCGATATGGTCGCCAAAGCGCTGGATATCAATGAATCCCTTGTCGCTACCCGCTAGCTCGGAGAGCGACGCTTCAGCCTTGCCGAGGTCGGGCGTCCGCAGTTCCAATCTCTTCGCATTAAGGCTTGCTGTGAGTTCTGCCGGCGTTCCCATCTGTTGAATCTTTCCCTGATGGATCAGGGCGATGCGGTTGCATCTCTCCGCTTCGTCCAGATACGGAGTTGCGACAACGATCGTCAATCCATCCGCAGCGAGGTGAGTAAGCGTGTCCCAGAATTCGCGCCGGGAAACCGGATCAACGCCGGTTGTTGGTTCATCGAGCAGCAAGATCTGTGGCTGAGGAACCAGTGCGCAAACGAGCGCGAGCTTTTGCTTCATGCCGCCGCTCAATCGTCCGGCCAACCTTGCTGAGAAACGATCCATGTCAAACATGCGCAGGTATTGAAGGCCACGTTTGGCGATTTCATCGGGAAGAACGCGGCGCAGGTCGCCGGTGTAGCGAATGTTCTCGGCGACGCTCAAGTCGGGATACAAACTAAACTCTTGCGTCAGATATCCGGTCTGCGAGCGCATCGTTCGCGCCTGACCGCCAAACACATCCGCCGTACCGGAAGTCGCTTCCATTACGCCGGCCAGAATTTGAAAAGTTGAAGTCTTGCCTGCTCCGTCGGGACCGATGAGTCCAAAAATTTCACCTTTGGCGACATCAAACGTGATTCCGCGGACAGCGTCAACCGGTCCGTACCGCTTCCACAAATCTTTCACCTGCAGCGCGATCTGATGCCCGGTGCCGCTAGGTGCGTACAGATCCACGTTTTCCGAAGCGGTAACCATTATTGTATTCGTCCGACCTTCGGCCACGTGTCGCCGAGAACAAGAATCTCGCCATCAGCGGGCATACCCGGCTTTGCAAAACCGATCCCGCTCTTGAGTTGCAGCTTCAGTCCAACCACTTGCTTCACACGATCGTCGCGGAAATACGTATTTTCCGGCGTGAATGTAGCCTGCGGATCAATCCGCGAAACGTAGGCATCGATGGGCTGCTTTGGATTGGAGTCGAGATAAAGTCTCGCCGATTGGCCTACTTTCACTTTTCCGATCTCTCCTTCGGGCACGAATCCCCGCAGGTACACTTTGCTCAAGTCAATCAGCGTAATCAGCGCGGTGCCGGCCATCACGACCTCGCCGGGTTCCGCCGCGCGAGTCGCCACGGTGCCATCAAATGGCGCTTTGACGATCAAATCCGCGCGGTTTGCTTCCGCTTCTGCGAGCTCGGCGCGAGCTTGTTCCGTGCTTGCCCGAGCGTTCGCTATTTCCGCGCTCTGCTCCGTAATCTGCTTGCCAACTAAATCGACCTGAGCTTTACGAATACCAGGGTTTTCCAGATTCGCGCGTGCTGTCGTCAACGCGCCTTGCGATGAATCGACTCTGCGCTTCGCGGCAGTTACCGCGGCGGCTTGTTGGTCGGCGGTTGCGGCGTACTGAAGTCCCTGTTGTTCCGAAACGGCCCCTGTCTTCGCCAACTTCGCGTAAGCATCCTTGTTGAATGCCGCGATTTGGTAAGCAGCCTGCTGCTGCGCCAGGTCCGCTTCCGCAGCCGCTAGATCTGCTTCCGCCTGCCGCACTCGTCCTCCGGCGTCGATTTTTGATTGGTCGGTTTGCAATTGATTCTCACTCATTTGTTCCTGAAGAACGGCAATGTGATCGCGCGCTGATCTTGCCTTGGCCTCCGCCTCCTGCAACACAGCACGAGCGGCGTTCTCCCGCGCGCGAACCTGTTCGTCGTCAAGAGTCGCGATGATGTCCCCGGCCTTGACGCTGTCGCCTTCGCGCACCCGCAGCTCGACGATACGCCCGCTCGTTTTCGGAGCGATCGCGGAATCGTCACCTTCGATCCGCCCGCTGAGCACGACGATGCTGTCCGGAATTTTCGGCGCCGCAAAAAACGCACTCCAAACAAAATACGCCGCCACCAGAACGACTATCGCCGCCAGCCCAATTAGAATGAACTTGCGCCGAGATGACGGAGCCACTGGCGCCGGAGCGGCGTCCTGCGGCTGAGTTGGCGGCTTGTTGGGTTCCACGGAATTATTAGTTGGTTGCTGGTCGGGCATGCTTTACCTCGATCGCGCTGTCGCGCGGTTTTTTTGCGTCTCGACTTATCTCGCGAAGATAGGCCAGTGAAAAATCCGCGATATGATTTGCGATCTGATCCAACATTTCATCCGTCATCTTCAGCTCGGGCGAAAACCGCGTCAAAACCGGGCCCGCAAATACGTAAAAAAGTATTTGCCCCATTACGCTGTGGGCGCACAGCTTCGTTTTAGTGTGATGCGGAGGCACGCCAATAATCTTCGCGATTAATTCCAGCAAACGGTGATAAATCGGCCGCGATACACGATTTATCAGACGTGACATCGCCGGAGTAGGTTCTGTCAGCTCGTGCGCGAAGATCCGCAGGTACCAGTTCGGGAATGCATCCTTGCGCAAGCCCTGGACTCTCGCTCGGATGACATCGCGCAGAATGTCTTCCGGCGATCCAGATTGATCCAGCGCCGCGCGCATTTGTTCGACGGGGGCGGCGCGCGCGCATTGATTCAAGACCTCCGCATATAAGCCCAACTTGTCCCTGAAGTGATAGTTCACCGCCGCGACATTTGCGCCCGCCCGCTTGCAGATTTCCCGAACTGTGGCTGAGTAATAACCTCTTTGGGCAAAGACTGGACCTGCTGAGTCGAGCAGTTTTTGGCGCGTTGCCACCGAGTGAATGGGCCTCGAGTTTAGAGTTCCATGTCTCGGTGTGAGTTTGTGTTCTCGATGCATATTCAAACATGAGTTTGAAACACATGTTTACATTTGTCAAGAACTGACCAGTGCGTGCGTTGTCGCGGGCTGAAATAAAACAACGCATATGCCGACTCAGAGCATCTGATGTCAGCGTATAAGCTGATTCCGGAATGTCGTAAAAGCTAAACACCAATCACAATGAGGGCAGAGTTAATCTCTTTCCCAAATCTAGGAAAGGCTCTTGGTGCCCGAATCGGAGGCTGTTATGGAGTTGAAAACTAAGTGGGTTTGGAAAGTTGCGGGGGTTGGATTTGAACCCGTACTCGAAAACTCGGTTCTTCGGGAACAACTCGCCGTGTTCAAGCGAAAGTACCCGAGACCTCGCCTTGCCGTGCTCGAAAAGCTCTTCTGGGTTCTCGCGCAACGGTTCTGGTTCGGTTGGGAACAAGCTCTGTTCGTGACCACCCCGGGCGCTGTGGTCCGATGGCATCGAGCAGGATTCGCCCTTTATTGGCGCGCGATTTCTAGAGCACGCCATGTGTTTGGGAGGAAACGAATCTCGAAGGAAGTTCGAGACCTGATTTTCAGGATGGTTTGCAAGAATCCAACGTGGGGCGCGCCGCGAATCCACGGTGAACTCCGAATGCTTGGGTTCCACGTTTCCGAGAGAACGATTTCCCGCTGGATGCGACTTGCGCCGAGGAATCCCGAGCCAGCGAAGCGATGGCTCACATTCTTGCGGAATCATCGTGAAGCTATCGCTGCGATGGATTTCTTCACTGTTCCGACCGTTTCATTTCGTCCTCTCTACTGCTTTTTCGTAATCAGCCATGGCCGTCGGCAGATCCTGCACTTCAATGTGACGCATCATCCCACGAGTGCATGGATCATCCAGCAGCTGCGGGAGGCATTTCCGTTTTAGTCGGCTCCCAAGTTTTTGATCTTTGACAGCGATTCCAAGTTCAGCCTCGAAGTTGCTGCGGCGATTCGGTCGTTAGGCGTGTCTCCTGCCCTCACTTCGTTTGAAAGTCCTTGGCAGAACGGGATTGCCGAGCGTTGGATCGAAAGTTGTCGTGACGATCTACTAGATCACGTCATCGCGCTGAATGAGCCACACCTATGGCGATTGCTTTCTAAGTATGTCCGTTACTACCACGAGGACCGAACTCATCTTGGCTTGTCCAAGCAAACGCCCGAGAAAAGGTACCGGTCGAGCCGTCATGGTCGCGTGCTAACGTCTTCACGGCTTGGTGGTCTACATCACCGCTACGAACGAGCAGCGTAAGCTCCGACCATCGATTGCGGAGCGTTGCATCTCGTGGAATCGGGAAAAACTACGACTCTCAGAAGAATTCTCTTGTCTAAATCACTGTTAAACGCTTCTCGAAATACCCGAGTTGAAGTCAAAGCCCGCTACAAGTGAACGAAATTGAGCAATTTCTAAGCCGGATGGAGTTTTGGCGAGGCACAGCCCCGCGCGCAGATCCCCACGTAGACCGGAGGCTTTGCGCGGCTGAGGCGATTGAGATGAAAAGAATTCCCGGAGGTCCTCGACGTCGATAAATTCCCCTCCGACCAACAATTCGAGATGCGCAGTGCTAAGCCCTGTTACCAACAGTGATTTGGAAGCACGTCGCTTTCCGATAAGTGCGAAGGTTGGCGCTTAATCGCGCAGGACAACACTTAGGAGGGAACTGTTGATGTGGATCTCACCGTTGTATTGAATGAAGCCCAGTTTCCTGAATTTGTTCATGAAAAAATTTACCCGCGACCGCGTTGTGCCAATCATTTCCGCCAGCACCTCCTGCGATATTTTGGGGACCATCTTTTGAGGTTGGTGTTGCTTGCCGTAGTGAGCGAGCAGCAACAAAGTCCGAGCCAGCCGTTTCTCGCTCGAATTGAAAAGATGATCGATCAAATCCTCCTCGATTCGGATGTTCCGTGAAAGCATATAAGACACGAAGCGGTCGGAGAAAGCATGTTCAGCGTGGAGCGCGCGAATCATCTCGTTTTTTTCAATTACGAGTAAGGTTGTGGGTGTAATCGCGGTTGCTGTCCCCATTCGAACTGACTGACCTGCCATGCTTCCCTCACCAAAAAAGTCACCTGATTCCAGCACCGCCACGACTCCCTCTTTGCCGACCTCATTGACAACGGACAGCTTCACCCCACCTTGTTGAATGTACATGACATTCTTGGCGGGATCACCTTGAGAGTAGATCTTCTCTGAACTTTGATATTCCACAACTCTTCTGGCCACACCGGCCGAATTCAGAAACGCTTGGGAGTTGAAAGCGCGCTTCTGCGTGGACTGTCTTTTGGATGGAATGTTACTTGAGCTGGCAATTGCCTGCATGCTACCACCGCCTGATAACAGGTGTATCCAGTCATAACGCTCAAAGCAAGATTAATCTACGGATTGTGTTTCACACTTATACATACTACTTCTTTGAAAGATCGCCCTTGAAATGATTTTCAACATTTTCGCGACTCAGCGGATATCCTGTTTTGGTCAATACGACCTGACTTGGTCCTCTTGTTCCGTAGGAAAGTAAATGTGAATTTCCGAAATAAGAGAACTAGGTAAGAAACGCTCTGAAACCGACTGCTCGGGAAATGCGCTGCGATTGACCGACCGTTCGTGCGCGCCTTATCGGAAAATGGCCATCGATTTATGAGGTCGATGTGAAATAGCGGCCCATTGAGTCTGTGCGACTTAGCGGGGCGTCAACGACAAAAGTTCTTTCCCAAATCTTTACCTGGCATATCAAAGGCTGCGAGTACGCTCCCAGTCCGATTATGGTATTTAATCCCGTCGATGCTTCTTTCGAAGGAGGTGCGTTCTGCAGTATTCATTTGCTGCCATTTTGATTGCCTGCGCCTGCGTCGGATAGGGATGAATTACCCTGGCAAGAGCACGCAAACCGATCCCTGACGTCATTGCAAGCGTGATATCGTTAATCATCTCTCCAGCGTGGCGCGCGACAACTGTGGCGCCCAAAATCCTATCCGTGCCATTCTTAACCGAAATCTTTACAAAGCCCTCTTCTTCTCCGTCGGCAATCGCCCGGTGGACGTCGTGCATTAGCACGGTGAACGTATCCACTGCCATACCCTTCCCCTGTGCTTCTCGAACATACAGGCCGACGTGCGCAATCTCCGGGTCGGTATAGGTGCACCAGGGAATCGTCAGCGCGCTTAGCCTTTTTCGGCCGTGAAATAGCGCGTTCTGAACGACGATGCCTGCCGAAGCGTCTTCGATGTGAGTGAAGGTATGCTCAAAGCAGACGTCGCCTGCTGCGTAGATTTTGGGATTCGTCGTCCTCAGGAAATCGTCAATCCGGATTCCCGCCTCGGCGTCATACTTGACGCCAACAGCATCCAGATTCAAACCTTCGACGTTAGGCGTGTGGCCGACACCCACAAGGATTTGATCCACGACGACCGTGCACTTGCTGTCTTCACTAACGAGATCGATGAGTTTTTGGTTTCCTTCCGTTCGCACACTGACAGCCTGTGTGTTGAGATGTATCTCGATGCCATCACGGGCAAGAGCTTCGGAAAGAATTTCCACGGCATCGCGCTCTTCGTGCCCGAGGAACATAGGTTCATCTTGGACGATGGTGACTTGAGATCCCAATCGGCAAAAGGCTTGTGCCAATTCGCACCCCTGCGGACCGCCGCCAATGACTAGCAGACGTCGCGGACACTGGGTTAAATCGAAAACATTTTCGTTGGTCAAAAAGCCAGCCTCTTCGAGCCCCGGAATCGGGGGGATAATCGGCCTCGAGCCGGTCGCGATAAGCGCTTTCCGAAACTGTAGCGTCCGGCCGTTCACCCTTACACCAAGCGTTGCGACAAAACTCGCGTCGCCCCAATAGATGTCGACTCCCAGTGATGTCAGTTGACTCGCCGAAAAACTTTGGTTGCCGATGCGAGTACGGACGCGTTTCATCCGGTCCATCAAGAATGGAAAATCAACGTTAATGTCGCTAGGCGCCCGTGCGCCGAAGTTTTCGGCATTACGCATTTCTGCATAGAGCCTCGAAGTACGAATGATAGTTTTCGACGGAATACACCCGGTATTTAAACACTCGCCCCCCAGCAGATTTCGCTCGATTAAAGCAACCTTCGCGCCATGCGTCGCCGCTCCACGAGCCGCGAGCAGCCCAGCCGGACCAGCGCCAACGATCAAGAGATCGTATTTTTCTGCGGAAGATGGATTTCGCAAGGTCGGAGGGCGAAGATTTTTCACTCGTGTCCGGTGGTCAGAGTCGTTTTGCAAATTGCGCGATAGTGTTTCGCGCGTAGTTGGGGGCGACACCTGTATCGAACGTTGAGCGCCTATAACCATCCTTTCCTGAATCCTGCGTTATGAAGACCTTTTCTGATATACGGGCACTTTTGCATCAACTTCCAAATTAGCTGTGATCGATGGTTCTCGATCATCAATACAATCATGCCTTGGTCGAGCCCAAAATACCCCTCGGAGATCCAGCCTTCGGGATTGCTTTCAGTTAGTGTTTGATTAACGGCACTTGGAATCCTATATCCACTTGTGATGTGCGGATAACGCTCACAAAAGTGGCGAACCGCAGATAAGGCGATTGCAGGCGTGAATGGCAGCGACGCGAGGGCCACCGGCGGAGAGATCGTTCCATCGTCCGGGCCAAATGGCACGCCGCGGGCGGCATAACCAAGAAAGCGGCGCTCTCTCCCGTCTATCCTTAGCGTTTTGGTGCCGGGCCCGTCACTTGCCGTAAATCCCCAACAGTTTTCGCCATAGCCCTTAAATTCGTGCGGGTTTCTAAGCGCGTATTCCCGCTGGACATGGATCGCTCGACGGGTATTTTCGAAATAATCGCATTTCTTCTCGCGCATGAACCGATCTTGTATACCCCTAAAATCAATCCAAGCATGGGAGTATTGATGCGTGAAGAGCGGGCCTGAATAGAGATGACCGTAGCCATAGATATTTTCCCATTGGTATGTGGACGTCCACGTCGGAAAGCTATCATCCGACAATGGACGCGTCGGCGAAGCCAGACCTAAGATATAGAGAATAGCCGCCTCGTCATAGCCTTCCCAACCGTAATGCAAAAATCCACATTCAGGCTTCCACCCTTGGCGAACAGAGGACTTGCCGTCTTGCGCCCATCGCCAATCCATACGGTGATAGAGAGCATCAGCGAGTTCACGAATTTCGGTTTCGGTCTGGATGCTCTCATCAAAATAGACTCTTGCCGTCAAGATTCCGGCGAGCAAAAATGCAGAATCAGCCAGTGACAGCTCCGACTGCCATACACGCTTGCCGCTAACCAGATCCAGGAAATGATAGTAAAAACCTTTATATCCGGTTGCGTCCGGCTTGCCACTCTGATCGCTGTTCAAAAAAAAGCGCAAGGTAAGCAGCGTACGGGCCGCTGCTTCCGTGCGGTCCATCCAACCGCGTTCCACTCCAACCGGATAGGATGCCAACGCAAATCCCACAACCGCTATGCTGACGGGTGCGCCCTCTCGCGTCGTATCCGCCACCAAACCATTGTCGAGATTTATTTCCTGAAGAAAATAACCGAATGCGGCGCGCTGTAGTTCCTCCAGCAATACCTCGTCCGATTGCAGTTGTTGTTCACCCACGAAATTCGTCCCTCGCCAAGAAACGGCCTCGGTCAAGTCTATCACTTGAAAATCTGGATCTGCGACAACAACTCGCCGTGCTCAAGAGCAAACGTCCTAGGCCTGGGCTAAAACTATTCCACAGGCTCTTCTGCGATCTTTCCACCATTCAGGTTTGAGGAACGGTAAGCAGACGTGCGCAATCCGAGGCATGACCGGCTGGCAGCTGGCTCCAGCGTAACCGAGAGCTACACGCACACGTTCACGCAGGACGAACGCGCGGCGGCGGATAAGCTGGGAGAGTTTTTCGGGACCGGATGGCCTGAGAAAGATAAGGGAAAAGTGATTTCATTCCCAAGTCTTTCCCAAACGGAAGAAGGGCTCGGAACGGTAAGCGCTACAAGCCCTTGCTAACTAAGAAGATATCGCTGCGGGGGTTGAATTTGAGCCAACGACCTTCGGGTTATGAGCTGAACTCTGAATAGGCCCGTCTTTGCTTCTCAATGACTTACGTACATGTTGATCTGCCTATTTCACCCTAGTTCTCTGGTAGTTTGTTCCCAATCTGTTCGCGATTTGTTCCCAACTTTTGAGCTGAACCCCTAGAGTGAGACAAATTCCTTGGGCACACTTGCAGAGTTCCCGGAGCCACGTTTGTGCACAGCTTCTGAGTAGGCGAGTAATCGGGATCTAGCACGAGCTTGTGACTAAAACTTTCGCGCCGCGGTCTAATTTCAATGGTCGAGACGAAAGGATTTGGACCTTCGACCTCCTGGTTCCGAACCAGATGCCAGCACTTGTTGAAATCTATTGATTCTTGTTGATTCTAAGTGATTGCTGTTCAAACGTTTGCGGCCTGCTTGTTGAAGTTGGGCACTTTCGCAGCTACAGAATTGTTTCCAGTCGAAGAATTTCTCGATGAGGGGCGCCAGGTGCATTTGCGTTGAAGGACTGACAATTGTCTTTTTTCGCCTATGGTTTGCATTTTGGCGAGGGACAGAGTTGCGTGACCTCTCAATACGGCGGTTTAGTGGTTTGGATCACCGTTGCGACCGGGCCGCTTAAAGAGCATCATTAAGTGAAACAAATTTCCGTAGGGAGTTCCTTGCCTTGGATCACGCGTACCGAACCGTTCCGAGCACCCCCTCGCGTTCTTACTCGTTCAAGATCGAAGAAGACCAGATGGAACTGTGAATTCAGAGCCGTTTTGAGTCTTGGCGAAGGACACGAATTCTATCGAATGAAAAACTAAGCCAGCGGTGCAGTTGGATCCACCGAACATTCCAAACAGAGGCGTTTCGCGGGGGCAAATCCTTCTTTCTGAAAGAAGCCCAAAAGCGCGAAGTTGTCCCAATCTACTTCCGTCCGCAGAGTCGTGATTCGTAGCGCCCCCAGATTCAACCGCAATTGCCGCATGAGCGCTTTTCCGGCGTTTCGGCCACGAAAGTCCGGGTGTACACCAATCGCTTCAATAGATGCCGATGGTTCCATTACTCCATATTCGCCGTAGTAGAGCGACCCGACCAGGAAGCCGACGACGCGGCGATCGATCTCTGCAACAAGCGATATCTGCATCCCTGCTTGTTTCACCGCGCGCTGCAACATTGTTTCAAAATAGCGTGGCCGCCGGCGCCCAGTAGCCGCAGCATCAATCGTGACGACTGCTTCCGCGTCTGTTTCCGTCATGGTTCGCACAAGGATTGAATCCGTCTCCGAGATACCGGGAGTTTCCACTCGCGTGTCAGCCATGGTTTGTCTCCAATCTTGTCTTCTTACATGCCACCGAGGAATTGCCCGCCATCCACCCTCAAAATCTGTCCAGTGATTTGATTTGCTCCAGGCCCACAAAGAAATACGACAGAAGCAGCAATGTCTGACGGCTCCAGAAATTTACCCGTCAAACTTTCCTCTAGCGCCGCTTTTCTTATATGTTCCGGGACGGCTTCTGTCATAGGAGTGCGCACCCACCCAGGCTCTATCACGTTAATCAGAATTCCAAACCGAGCCACCTCTCGGGCCACGCTCTTCGCCATACCCACCAGGCCCGCTTTGCTCGCGGAATACGCCGACGTGCCGAACTTCCCGCGGGAGCCGTTGATGGAGCCAATCAGGACGATCCTGCCACCGGGCCCGTGCCGCAACTTTGGGATTGCATGCCGCAAAAGAAGGAAAGCCCCACGGAGATTCACTGCTTGAATAAAATCCCACTCTTCGACGGGCATCTTCCAGATTACGGCGTCTTTGGAAACGCCAGCCGCATGCACGACCAGGTCTAGCCTTCCATGCTTTTGAAAAACAGATTCGACCGCAGCGGCCACCGACCCATCCTCGCGGGTGTCGCAACGGACCCACGGAACTCTATTTCCGGGGTCAACGACGTCCAGGGAAATCGCGTGGGCGCCTGTACTGACCAGTCCCTCAATAATCGCGCGTCCAATCGCGCCCGATCCTCCGGAAACAACTGCGACGTGTCCCTCCAGTTGGCCCTTTTGATTCATGTGCATGTCTCCGCACGGCGAGCGAGCACTCTGTGACGATAACCACCCCAGAGGGCGGCGCCCAACGCGCCCGCATAAATTGAATGCGGATGCGTGTGAACTTTCAGGTCCAGACCGTCTTCCGCAACTTTTTCCTCAACAGCAAGCGCCAGCCCGGAATCCGCAGCCAGCCCGCCAGTGATTGTCACGTGACCAAGCGCGCCGATGGCACGCAGCAATTTGACGTATCGTCCGGCCATGGACAGATGAATTCCTTTCAGAATATCCGCCGTCGAAATACCGCGGCTCACCATGTTGATAACATCCGTCTCGGCGAGAACTGCGCAAATACTGCTAACAAGTTGCGGATTGCCAGCGCTGCAGGAAAGCGGGCCGACTTCTTCGAGAGCGATCCCCAAATACCGCGCGACATTCTCAAGGAATTGGCCTGAGCCCGATGCGCACTGGCTCGTCATGCGATATTCCAGCACGCGGCTGCGCTCGTCAATCACGATGGCTCGCGCATGCAGTGCGCCGATGTCGATCACCGCGCGTGTTTCCGGAAGCAGGAACTGCGCGCCGCGGGCATGCGTAGTCATGCCGTAGAAATGGCCGCGCCGAAAATCCACCAACTCGCCTTCTCCGGTGCTCGCCACGTACGCCACATCGCTATTCTCAACGCCGGCGTCATCCAGCATGGCTTCATAGCCTTCATGGATTACCTTGCGCAGGTCACGCCTGCGGATGCGGTCCGTGCGCACTCCTAGAATCCGCACCGAACCATCGGCATTCATCTGCAGGATGGCGCACTTCACGGAGCTTGAGCCGACATCTACGCCGGATGTGATCAGCGTCTGCTCAATGCGAGGTTTGGCTTCAAGCGTCGTTGCCATTAATTTACCTTGCGCGCGGCGCGGCGGGCAAAAAGTGCCGCGCCCAGCGCGCCTGTATAAATCGAATCGGCGGAAATGTTCAGCGTTCGATCCCCATAATTTTCTTTCACTAGTTCGCGGAGCGCCCCCACAGCCGCCGGATTTCGCGCCACTCCTCCGGTAAAGCTGAACTGATCTTTGATGCCACCAGAACGCGCGAGCAGCGACATCGCCCGCAAAATCATGGCCCGGTGCAGGCCGGCCAGAATGTCTTCTCGCGCCTGTCCCAGGGAGAGTCGTTCGCGCAACTCCGCCCCCGCAAATACCGTGCACGTGCTGTTGATTTTCACGCGGCAGGTGCTCTGCTGCGCAAGCGGGCCCAACTCATGCAGGCCCAGGTTCATTTCGTCGGCGATATATCCCAGATAGCGTCCGCAGCCGGCGGCGCACCGGTCATTCATCTGAAAGCTGGTGACGATTCCTTCCGGGTCCACCTGGATGGCCTTGGTGTCTTGTCCGCCGATATCTAGGACCGTTCGCGTCTGCGGAAACATTTCGTGGGCTCCGAGGCCGTGGCAGAGAATCTCGCTACGGATTTGTTCTTTCGGAAAAGGAAGCCGCTGGCGGCCATAGCCGGTCCCGACAGTGCCCGTTTCCTCAAGTCGAATTGAGCGGGCCGATTCGACGGCGGCACGAAGTCTGCCGAGTTCGTGCCGGATTTGTTCCGGGGCCTTCAACATCGTCCGGTCCAAAGCCGCGCCGATATGGAGCTCAAAGGCATTGCCTGTAGATTCGTTTTCGACAATCAGAATTGCTGCGTCGAACAATCCGCAAAGCGTGTCAAATTTGATTCCCTTCGGGTCGCCGTGCTTGTCGGCAAGCGACATATAGTCGGCGGCGGCGAGATCGCGAAAGAAATCGCTTTTGCGGAGCGCCAGCTCACTGAAATGTTGGAACGCGCGGTCAGACATCTCGGCCAGGATCCGTTCCAGCACGGCGTCCAGCTCCCTCTTGCTGTCGCGATACCTCGGGCCTTCGGCGATTGTATGCAACACTTCCCGCAGGCGCTCCAGTTGGCCCAAATGTTGTTCGAGCCGGAAATTGCGCTCAAGGGCCGCAAGGAAAATCTTCTCGGCGCCGCCCGGCGCCAAATCTTTGTTGAAACTGTGGCGCATCAACGTAAATCGCGCGCGAACGAACGACTCCTCGCGTGCGATCGCGCAGGCCACGTCATAATTACTCCGGCTATTAGTTATGCCACGGCCAATGATGCCGCCGTCGTCCATGACGACCGCCATCGTGGTCGTCGAGCCGAGATCGATCCCAACGAATACTTGCATCGTGTTCATGCATTCACTCGCGCGGCGCGTTTTTGTTCGATCATTTGCAGATAACTTTCGATCCGGTTTTTGATGTTGGCCGCGGAAAAATATCGAGGGTCCACCAGATCGCTTTCGATGAAGCCTCCGGGTACGCCGGTGCGCTCCTCGAGTTGTCGAAGCATCAAAAGCTGGCCGACGCTGAAGGAATTGCAGCTCTTCACGCTATTGATCATGAAGCCATCGGCGCTGTACTCGCGGATGTAGCGCTCCAGCAGATCTGTGCGCGTCGGAAGACCGAGGTTCGTGTAGCATCCCAGACAATACTCCGCCAGGCTTTCCAGTGGCCGGGCCGGATCGTGGCGGAATCCACGGTCGTAGAGCCCGCCCACTTTCGTGTAGCTGCTTGCAACCACGACGGCGCCTTCTTCGTAGAACATCTTCCAGAACTCGCGGAAGCTGGTCCAATTCGGTGGACCCTCCATGACCAGGCGGAAGCGCTCTTTTTCCATCGGGCCGTCCGGCGTGATAGGCCCGAGATTCCTGGCGACTCTGTCTTCGATTTCCTTGCGCAGAGTGTGGTAATACTCGATCCCCTCCGGCGTTCCTCGAAACGCCGTGAACATCGGGCCGATGTAATATACGCCGCCGAAGTAGGCGTCGATCGGGGAAGGTTTGTTTTTCGCGCTCTCCAGCACCCAGACGAAATCGTCTTCGGCTTGAGCCGATAGCTTCATCTTCTCGCGCAAGCGATCTTCGTCATAGCGCAGGCCGGTGATCTGCTCGAATTTTGGAATGACTTCTGTTTTTAGCTGTTGAACGATGTAATCAATGTGATGGCTGTGGATGTGTCCGTCGGATTGGTATGGCACTTGGAGCATCGCAACCGGGCAGTCATATTCCTGGCGCAACAGCTCAAACCACTTCATGAATGTGAAGCAGCCGGTGTAGGAGAGCAGCAGTAGATCAGGTTTCGGAAGTTTTTTGCCCGTCGGTCCGATATTTCCTTTCTTGAGCATCCCGATGTCGCACTTCACGTAGGTGCAAACATCTTCACTGTGGCCATGTTTTTCGGCCTCAGCGATGTATTCGCCGGAAAGTTTTCGCATCCCTGACTGCAGTGCATTGATTTCGGGCAACACAGGAAGAAGATCAAAGGAGCCAATCAGTTCAGTGAGATTACCCGGCACGAAGGTGTACACCACTTTCTTGCCGGAATCGTGTGCGGTAGCCAGCTCCTCATAGTGATTGGCAATCATCTGCTTCTGCAGCACCATGCTGCGCTCTTTTTGCGCCATGTCCACTGCGGGAGATTCTTTCACCGGGATTGAGCTCATGCTTCACTCCAAAGACGAATGGAATCGGAAAATGTGCCCGCCTGCTCGCGAATGACTGCGAATTGGCCCGTATCTTCGGAATACTTGAACTGCGTGTGCGGGATGGTTTCACTGTCCAGCGCGGCGACCAGCATAGGCTGCTCCAACAGCGCTGGATCGCAGAAACTCGGCGCGCAGAAAATCACTCCGTCCGCCTGATTCCGCCGGACGGATTCCACCAGCCATCGTCCGCGATGTCCTTCGGGCATGTAGCGAGATGCTGTGGCGACGCTTTGCGTCAGAAACGCCTCCGTGAGGTTTTGCATCGGGTCACCGTCAGTGGGAACGTCGCCTTTCAACCAGCGCAGGCCCAACAGCAAATCGTCGTCCACAACCAAACAGCCCGCGCGCTCAATCGTAGCCAGCAACCCGAGTGGTGGCTGTTCGCAAAACATTCCGACCAGAATTACGCGGCTCTCATCCTGTTCGAAGCGTTCCTCTTCTTGCGGTGCTTGAGACAAATACGCGCGCAAGAGCGCTGTGTGCTCCTCGACCGGCAAAATATTCCCGGCCCGCAGGATGAGATACATTTCGGAGATGGGGAAGAACCAGGGTTTGCTGCTGCGCGCTGCGTAAAGATCGCGGATCGCCATCCGATTTAGGTTGTAGAGCGAAATGCTTAGTCGCAAGTTTTCATCCGTGATGGGGCGCCCCGAGAGACGGCTCAGGTCTTCCCGCAGGACCTCGATTTCCCGCCGCCAAAACACTCCCCCTACATTCGGATCGTAATTCTGTGGCACGTCCACATACCGCACATAGCGGTCGGGGAACAACATGGTCCACATCCCGGAAAGATTGCGGATTACGTCGCAAATCGAAGGGAACAGCATCCCTTCCAGCGCATCCAGTCGCCCGGAAAGCGCCAGTTCAATTGTGCTTCGCGGAATGTGGCAGATATAACTCTGAAAAAAAGCATCACCGCGAATGATTTCCAGCCGGTCGCCTCCGCCGACAATCCCGACGGGAAGCATTCCCGCCGCATGAATTATTTCTCGCGGAACATAGATCGGCATGTGGCCAATGGCTTTTCGCCCGGGAACCGCCGCCTTCCAGCTCTGCACAAACTTCAGATCAAGGTCTTCGGAAAGCACCTTCGCGTTGCTGACCAGTTTGGCCAATTCGGGCTTCATCTGTTGTCCCTTCACGAACTTATGCGGTCACGAATTTCTTTCGTGCTTCTACTTCGCAGTCTTTGCGGAAGGCGCAACCCACGGCGCAATTTCCCGAACTAGCTTCTCGTCCCAGCGCGCACCTTCGTTGAGCCGTTGGCGGAGTCGAATGAAGTCCACTTCGCGCTCGTCCTTTGAACCGTAATAGAAAGCGCGGAAACCGGCATTTGCTTCGGTCATCATATTGAGCGATAGCCACGCTCGGTTGCCTTCGCGGTTTCTATCCCAATGTTCCAGCTTGTGCTTGCGCAAGCTTTCGATTGTCTTGGTCAGGCAATCCGGCATCGTATACAGCAGTTTTGTGCACATCTGCTCAACGCATTCATCGAGCAACGAAAGTTCAACGGTTCCGGAAGCTAACAGCGCTTTCCCCTCCTGGCGAGCCTGCCCGGTCTTCCAATCGCCAAGTACAATGCGGCCGTATTCATCAATCATTTGGTCCGTTACGACCAGAGGATTGGCCACCCATCGGCCATCTAATTTCAACGCCGGCATAATTTGGGTCAGTCCGCCGAGTCGATGGAACCGGTGAGCACTCCAGGGTTCGCAAAGCGTCCCGCTGGCCATGGCATTTTCTATGCCGACAAAAATCGGAAGAAAATCCGTACTCCCGCCGTCGGGCGCCGAGCCGTGCTTCGGGCCCGCCTGGCTGAAAAGAGCCAAATCACTCGCGATGGAAAAATCGCACGCCATCCCGACTTCCTGGCCGCCCCCCACGCGAATCCCGTTCACGCGGCAAATCACCGGCTTGTCGCAGTGCAGGACAGTCGTCACCATGTCATTGAACAGCCTCATGTATTGGCGGTACTCGCCCGGCGCACCGGCATAGTTTTCGGCGTACTCGCGGGTGTTTCCTCCGCTGCAGAATGCGCGCGTGCCCGCCCCAGTCAGCACGACCGCCACCGCCGCTCGGTCGTTGCTCGCTTCACGAAATGCCAGAATCAACTCCTTCAACATTTCCGTGGTGTAACTATTAAGCTCCTTGGGATTGTTGAGCGTGATCCATAGATTGTGCAGCCCTTTCACTGCCTGGCCCGAACGGTCGAGCACGGGCTTCCGTTCAACCAGAATCGACTTCGGCGGAATTGTTTCGACAAGGTTGTGATTCTTCATCGTGTTTCCTCCGCACCATGTTTCGCCGCACGATGATTAGGGATCAGAATCGCGCGGCGCCGAAGCTTGTGGTCCGCCACTGCATACAGAATTTCGGGAGTCTCTTCCAGTGGGTGCTGTTCCACAAAAGGAGCGAGTGCGATTTTCCCTTCCAATACCATCGCGAGCGCGGCGGGATACTGCTCCGGCGGGCAGCCCCAATTCCCGCGCGCGGTCGCATCCAACGCCATCAAGTTTGAAAGTCGCACTTCGACAGTTTTCGGTGTGAAGCCAACGATTCCAAGGTAGCCGCCATAATCCAACAGCCCGAAGGCCGTTGCCTGCCCACTGGGCGTTCCGCTCATCTCAAAAACTTTAAGACCAATTCCTTTATGGCCGCCCTTCGCGGCGAACTTACGCACCGATGACTTTACGCTTTTCAAATCCATCGAACTTGCATCCAACGTCAGTCCCGCTCCGTGCGCAGCGGCTTGTTCGAGCCGCCCCTGATCCACGTCAATGGCCACCACCGCTGAACCGAGTGCCGCTGCGATTTGCACTCCAAATCCACCAATGCCTCCGGCGCCAACAATGACCGCCACATCCTCGGGACCGAGCGCGGACCTCCGGATCGCTTCGAATGGGGTTGTTACGGCGTCCGCCACGACGGAAAGCATCTCGAGCGTCAGCCCATGGGGAAGAATCTCAGGGATACTACAGAGTCCTCGCGAGGGAACCAGGACGTGTGTGGCGAATCCCCCGTCTCCATCGTTTCCGGGCATGAACTGCCGCCGACAGATCGTCGCGCGGCCAGCCAAACACGCTGGGCATTCTCCGCAGGGGATCACTGCGGGGATGATTACCGATCGCCCAAGCCAGCCCAAAGTGTCATCACTTGCGGCCACGACTCGCCCGGAGATTTCGTGACCCAGAATCAAAGGAAGAAGATGGCGCGTGGGCACGCCATCGAAGGCAAAACCGATATCTGTGTGACAGACCCCACATCCCGCTACTTGTACGACCACTTCGCCACGCTGGGGTTCAAGAGTCTTTAGTTCGCAAAGTTCCAGAGGCGTATTAACGGCATTTAACCGATAACCGTATCCGCCGGAAATCAGCATGGGACGGCAGTCTTGCGGCATGCAGAACAATGAAAAACGAAATTGGGATTGGCGCGCATCCACTTCATCCGGCACTCCGCGCAGCCGATCGTCAACGAATTCTCGCATTCAACGCAGATATCGTCTGTCCCTATTGGATTTTCATCCAGATACTCTGCGAACGGAACTTTTCGGCTACAGCCAGCACACTCAAGCAGTTCCATCATGACGTTTGGCTCCTTCGTCGAGGTTTCCAGCCCTCGCTTTTTCAAATACATCCCCAGTACGCGGTCTGCAATATGTTCGGCAGTAAGGCCGAAGGTCTGGAGTAATTCCCACGGCTTCCCGGATAGCCCAAAGCGGTCTTCGATGCCTATCATGTCGAGTAACAAAGGCTGCCGAAAATCTTTTCGTTCACGGAGAATCGCGCCCGCCACCAGGTTTCCAAACCCGCCCTTTTGATGTTCTTCGACTGTGACGACAAACTCGGTGTCGGCCGCTGCCGCAATCAGCGCGCTTGTATCGAGCGGTTTGATTGTGTGCATATTAATTACGCGCGTCTCAATTCCATATTCCGCTTTCAGTATCCAAGCTGCGCGCATTGCTTCCGCCACCATCGGCCCGCAAGCGACAATCGACGCGTTTTCATGTTCGTTTGCATAACTCGACGACAGGCTGGTCTCAAAACTTTCAATGAATCTAGGTTTTGCTGCGCGATAACGGATGATGTTCGCGACGCCGAATTGATAAGGTGTGCTGGGAGTCGTCACAACTGGAGTAGCTTCGCGGGTGAACCGGAGATAAACGGGCCCTTCTACCTCGAGCAAACAATGCCTCGTAGCTCTTTCTGATTCCACCGAGTCACAAGGCGCTTCCAGATGCATGTTGGGAAGAATGCTGATGAGCGAGATCTCCTCAAGCGATTGGTGGGTGGCGCCATCGGGTCCAACGGAAATCCCACCGTGAGCACCGGCAATTTTTACGTTCAGGTTGTTGTAACAGACGGTTGTCCTCAGCTGATCCCACGCCCGGCCGGAAGCAAACACACCGTATGTTCCCGTTACAGGGATGAATCCTTCTTTTGCCAAACCGGCTGCGACGCCGATCATGTTCTGTTCCGCGATACCGACGCTGACCACTCGATTCAGTCTTTCGGGATGCTTTGCGGCAAAATCCGAAATTCGTATTGAGCCCGAAATGTCAGCCAGAATCGTGCAGATGCGTTCGTCCGCTCCTGCGGCCTCAAGCCCGCGCCCAAAACCCATTCGGGTGGGATCCATTTCCACTTTCATTGCGTCTCCGCTGTTCCACCAGTAGTTACTCAAATCCAGCGGCAAGTGCCCTCGAGCCTGCGCTGTAATGCGCCGCGCATTCTCGGCGGCGTGGGAAAGCATGCGGTCGATGCGCTCGCGTGAGACGGCTGGAGTTTCGAGCTCGATCATCGCCTTTTCAAACTGTTCACGATTCGGCGCCACGCCATGCCAGGAAGCCTGGTCTTCCATGAAGGAAACGCCTTTACCCTTTACCGTATGCGCAACGATAACCGTCGGCTTATCGTGGTGCGCTGCCGCTTCATCGAATGCGCTGAGAATTTCCTGCAGGTTGTGACCGTCGATTTCCAGTACGTTCCATCCGAAACTCGCGTACTTCAACCCGATGGGGTCGACTCCCATCACTTCACGTACCCAGCCATCAATTTGAAGACGGTTGTGATCCACCACCGCGCAGAGATTGTCCAACTTGTAGTGGGCGGCAGACATGACGGCCTCCCACACACTTCCTTCCTGGTGTTCTCCGTCTCCCATGATGCAGTACACACGATGTGCCTGCCCTCGGCGCTTTGCCGCCAGTGCACTGCCCACGGCGATGCTCAGTCCTTGCCCAAGCGATCCGCTGCTGATCTCAACACCTGGCACTTTAAATTTGTTCGGATGTCCTTCGAAGTTTGAGCCAAGTTGGCGAAGCATAACTGTATCGTCCAGTGGGAAATAACCGGAACGCCCAAGCGCCACGTAGAGTGCGGGCGCTTTGTGTCCTGCTGACCAAAAGACTCGGTCTCGCTTGGGCCATGAAGGATCGGAAGGATCATGGTTAAGCTTGTTCAAATAGAGCGCGGTGGCGATATCCATGATCGATAGGGATCCGCCGGGATGCCCCGAACCCGCGGCGAAGATGTCGGTGAGCGCAATAGTCCGCATCTCTTGAGCGGCCAGATGGAGTTGAGCCAGACTTAGCCGCGGGCCGCGGTACTCTTGGACGGATATCAAAGGCTGCCTCCTCGAGTAGGAACCAGACGTCCAAATCCCTTGCCTCGGCTGAAAATCCCAATCCGCTGCGGACGAACTTCGTCAGCCAAAGCCCATCCCTGCCACAGAAGGCTATACTCGAGTCACTTCTCGCACTGTGATTCCGGTCACTGGAGCAAGTGATATAGGTCACCATTTTACTGGCCCTATGAACGGGTAGGTAACGGTTCCTAATGTGCCCCACGTCACTGCAAACCATCCTGCCGACGCATATGCTTCACACTGGAGAAATATGGAAACTCACCCAAAAGGCACTCGCGCTCGCATTCTTCTCAGTTCAGTTTTTGGCCCCTATGCTCAGGACGACGAATTTGGCAGCCGCTCCATCAATCCCATGGAGCTTTATCACAATCAGGTTACCCGAGCGCAAGGCAGTTTCTCCCTACGAATGTTCCATCGCTCATGGGGCATCATGTTGATTCAGGAAAATATTTCGGCGCCTTGCAGCGTGCTGGATTTCCCCACGCGCGAAGCCTTCGCGCGGGAACTAACCACGAACCACTACGACATCGTCGGTATCACTTCGATCATCGTGAACGTCCGCAAGGTCCGCGAGATGTGCCGCATGGTCCGAAAACTATCCCCGGGTTCGGTAATCGTAGTCGGCGGACACGTAGCCGCCATTCCCGGTCTGGAAAACATGATCGACGCCGACCACATCGTGCGCGGAGAAGGTATTTCCTGGATGCGCAGCTACTTGGGCGAAGACGCACACGCACCTGTCCGGCATCCTGCAATTGTTTCCGGTCTTCAAGCGCGCATCCTGGGTGTGCGCCTGCCTCAGCGAAAGGGTGGGACGGCAGCAACACTCATCCCTTCGGTGGGTTGCCCGATGGGCTGCAACTTCTGCACCACATCTGCCTTTTTCGGTGGCAAAGGAAAGTTCGTCAACTTTTACCAGACCGGCGACGAATTGTTTGAAGTGATGTGCCGGATCGAATCGGAACTCAAAGTACATTCCTTTTTTGTGATGGACGAAAATTTCCTGCTCTACCGTCCGCGTGCCATGCGTTTACTGGAACGCATGAAGCAGGCCGGCAAAAGCTGGGAACTTTCCGTTTTTGCTTCCGCCAATGCGATTCGCAAATACACCATGCTGGAACTCGTCGAACTCGGCGTTTCCTGGGTGTGGATGGGTTTGGAATCTCCCAGGTCCAGCTATGGCAAGCTACAGGGAACGGATATCGGCCAACTTACGCGGGAACTTCGCGAACACGGCATACGAGTGCAGGGCTCGACGATCATCGGACTAGAACACCACACGCCGGAAAACATTGCCGCGGAAATCGAATCGGCGGTCAGTTACCAGACCGACTTCCACCAGTTCATGCTCTACACCCCGGTTCCCGGCACGCCGCTTCATAAGGAAATGTCCGATCAGGGTCGCATGCTGACCGACGTTGATCTTGCCGACTCGCACGGCCAACATAAATTTAATTTCCGGCACGCCGCCATCTCCCGCGACGATTCAAAAAAGTTTCTCGATTCGGCGTTTCGCCGCGATTTCGAGCGGAATGGTCCGAGTCTCTATCGCATGTGCCAGACTATGCTCCTGGGCTGGCAACGCTACAAGCACTGCGCCGATCCACGCGTCCGCGAGCGGTTTTCCCGAGAAGGGAAAAAACTCAGCGGCGCGTACAATGCTGCGCTTTGGGTAATGGAGCGAGAATTCAAGAAGGTCAATCAAAGCGTGAGTGAGCAGATTCACAATCTGCGCCGCGAAGTCGAAAAGGAATTCCCAATCATCGCCCGTCTCACAGCCTTGTCGCTCGGCCCTGTCTTGCTGTGGACCACGCGCCGCGAGGAGAAACGCCTCGCGGCAGGATGCACCTACGAACCCCCAACCTTCATCGAGCGCCGCAACTGGGTTTCCGTGTCCTAGCCGCCTTCCGCGCGGCGGTCTTCCGTTTCACTTAGGTATGCGGTCGGCCAACCGGACATGTCAATGCCAAAACAAACTCAAATCACAAAGCATTGCTTGTCCTTTGCCAAAATCCAAAACGGTCTGGATTTCGCACATCCGTTTGCTCTTCTTCAATCTTGAACTGGTAAAAACGCGAGGAGCGTGCCGGAAGCGGAGTTGTCCCTACCAAAAACTCCGTTCTGCCTGAAACTGTTGAACTTATGAACCTGTTGTCCCTACCAATAACTCCATCGGAAGTCAAAAGCCCTCTGCGAGCAGTGAGGAAAAGACCTGAACGGGCTGTCCCCGACATCTTCCTTCGCGTGGGATGAGTTATTGGTAGGGACAGGAACAACATGGACCGCGTGCAACGTGGAGCCAAATCTTCGTGCGATTGCCGCCGCATACTGAAAAGCGGCTTCGGAAATTGGCGAGAAATCGGTTGCAAACAACACGTTCTTTAGGGTGATCCGAGTCTGCGTCTCAGTAGTGAACATCGGCCACCTCCTCTCGGAGACATCCTCTATCAGCGCGACTCCGTAGGATGCGACGCGGGTCACCATCCAACGTGATTTGGATCACTCACGAACTGTGGCGCAGTTCCAGTGCAAAAACAGGTTGTGACGCTCGTCACGCTGTTCAGTGATATGTCGTACAGCACCGAAACATGACGCATGCGAAGGTATGGACGGGCGGAGGTGATTTATGAACACCGTGGCGCCAGCAAAGCGCATATCCTTAAAAGACATTCTGTACGCAACAGATTTCTCTCCCGCAGCGATTGCGGCATTGCCGTATGTTCGAGGGATCGCGCAGCGATACGGATCGAAGATTCACGTATTGCACGTGAAGCAGCCAACGAGCTATGCATTTGTCACGCCCGATATGATTCCAAATGTAATGGCGATGGAAGAACAGATCGAGAAAGAGCGGACGGAAGAACTTCACAAAGTATTTAAAGGGATACCGCACGACGTCGTATTTGAAAGTCGTAGTCTCTCGGTCGTTTTCGAGGAATTGTTCGCTGGAAACTCCATCGACTTGGTTGTGATCGGGACACGAGGGCGAACGGGACTCACAAAGGTTTTACTCGGATCGGTTGCCGCTGAGATTTTGAGACGCGCACCGTGCCCCGTGCTGACCGTGGGACCGCATTGCACGGGCAGCGCGAAGGATCATCTCAAAATGCAAGAAATCCTCTATGCGACGGATTTTTCTCCGGAAGCCGTGGCCGCCGCCTCTTATGCGATTTCGCTGGCACAAGAGAACGAAGCCGAATTGGTCCTGCTGAACGTCGTTAAACAAACGGACGCCGCGGACTTCGTCCACCCGGAGCAATACATCGATTCAACCTACCGCTTACTACAAAATCTAGTACCGCCGAAGGCTGAATTGTGGTGCACGCCCCGATGCATCGTAACCGATGGTGTCCCCGCAGACGCAATTTTGAAGATTGCTGGAGAACGAAACGCAGATCTTATCGTTCTCGGTGTCAAAGATGTGGATAGGATCATGGCCGTGGCGACGCACCTGGCGCGTGCGACAGCGCAACAAATTATCGCCAACGCGTGCTGCCCCGTACTGACAGTGCGTGTACCCACGAGTCATTGAATGTCGAGACCCGTAAGAACGCTTCGCATTTCATGGGATGAAGTCTTAACAGAACCACCACATCCATAACGTGCTGCTCCTTTCGCAATCGCGGCAACTTCTGGCCGAAAAGTGTTTTCAAGCTTCGAATGATCTCATCCGACGGCAGGTCGGAGGAATCTTTGCGTTTGTTCAAATCCCCGCGAACAATGACGTCGTCCATTGAGGGGATTCCCTGAGGCCGGCCGTCGTCGTCCACGACGGGCAGGCGACGCACGTGGTTATCCGCCATCGTGTGAAGCGCCTCTAGCATTTCGTCGTTCGGCTTACACGTGAACACTTTTCGAGTGACGATTTCGCTGACGTTCAATTCTCCAGGAAGCCGGTTTCGCGTTGCCATGGCGACACAGATATCTCGATCCGTCACGACTGTCCCTACCAAGAACTCCATCTGAGTCATAAGACTCTGAGCTGGCGGCGAGAAAAAGGACTGAGATGGAGTTCTTGGTAGGGACAGGTGCGACCGGGCAGGACTTTCGTTCCAAATGGGTTATTTGGGTTACAAAAACGTGGTGCAAATTGATGCGGTTAAAGTCGCATAAGAGCCGCGTCAGTATTGGATTATTGAGGTGGTTGCGGGGGTTGGATTTGAACCAACGACCTTCGGGTTATGAGGTCGATCTGA
>ODAK010000103.1_pt1 | contig 90132 bp, 90 predicted proteins | sample 1539591 | NCBI WGS metagenome assembly ODAK01 (sample SAMEA3539303, study PRJEB22396) | soil metagenome | biome: tundra; feature: field; material: soil | place: USA | collected 2010-05 | depth 0.15 m | reverse complement strand
AGTCACTGTTACACTTAACCAAGAAACCCGCTTACACAGTTAATCTGACGCTCTCGCTGGCCACGAAGGCGCGGTAGGCGGGCTGATCCGCGCGCAGGGCGGTCGAGTGGACGACGAGGATGTCGGCCGAGTCGCCGGCGACGTGGCTGCCGGAGCTCGCAGGGAAGGCCCGGTCGATCACGGCGGCCGCGCGGGCGGACTCGGGTTTGCCGACGAAGTGGTAGCTCGAGCTCAGGCCGTGGAGGGTGGTCGCGACGAGCACGAGGGCGGTGAGCAGGGCCAGCCCCCACACTCCGAGCGTGCGCTGCGGATGGGCCGCGCACAGCTCCGCGAGCCTCTCAGTGGTCGACCTCACGCCACCCATGCTCCCGCCGGGCCGGCCCGGCGCCATCCGCGATCTGCCCGGCGTCATCTCGGGGAGGACTACCTACGCGTGTGAACGCCGGCGGCGGCGGGGGCGGGAGTTCGAGCCACGCGGGATCGGCCGTCCTCAGGTGGACAGCACTGCCGAGCATGGGAACCGACCTTCTCGGGTGGTGGTGGTTAGTGCTCCGCCGCCCAGAGCAGCCAGCGTGCCTGGTGTCCGGGTGGCTTGACCAGGGAGACGTACACGGCGGCCTCGGAGAGGCTTGAGCTGGGCAGCTCGTGTGGGAATTGCATTTCGACCATGATTGTCTCGTCGTAGAGATGGCAGTGACCAGCATCGGCTGAGCGGAGGGTGCCGCGCCGCACGATGTAGGCGTGTGTCGCCTTGCGACCCGCCAAGTCGAGTCCTTTGTAGATTCTCGGAGCTTGTTCTAGTGCGGCGCGCTCGGCCTGAGCGAATGCGCCGTGCTTGGGTAGCGCCACGACGTGGCTCGGGCAGCGCAAGGGGGGTTCCTGGGGTACTGTTCCTGACTGTCCGCGGGCGGGCGTGACGAGGAGGAGCAGTGTTGCGGCGGCGGTGGTTGTCGCTCGACTGAGGGGCCGCAAAGTGCTTGTGCTGTTCAACTGCAGGCCTCCGTAGTCAGTGTCGGGATGGTGGGTTGCTCATCGACCGGCTGCGGCTCTTTTTCAAGCACCCGCACGATCGAGTTGACGTTGCGCGCCAATTGGTCTTCGTGGCGTCGTCGCTCGCGTCGTGCGAGTACAACCGAGCGTATCGCTGGCAGGATCGCCACGGTAGTCGCGGCTACCGCAATTCCAACGGGCAACGCAGACGTAGCGTTCGTCACGGCCAGCGCGACACCCGCGAGGAGGATCACTGCCGCTCGCATCACAGTGTCGAAGCCGACACGCGGGCTGTCGCTCGTGCCGATGCATCCGCAGCTGGTGTCGATTTGCCGAGCGACCGCCGAGCCCGAGGCAACGACGAAGACGCCACCGAGAATGGTGGTAGCGATGCCGCTGAGCCGTGTGGTGGAGTGATAAAGGAGGGCGAGCGCGGTGAGGAGCTCGCCCCCAGTGATCAGATGTACAAAGAGCGGCACGCGGCGGAGCGGGATGAGGCGGTAGCGGCTGATGGCCTGTACCATCTCGGCCGGTCTAGGAGCTTGTGGATAGCGGTATAGAGGAAGAGGGTCCCGAGCCAGAGCTGGATGATTGCCTGTAGGACGGTCATTGTGTGCTAGAGCCAGATGCCTACGCTGCGCCTGGCTGCAAGTACGTTCCGCGGGGTGATCTCAGCTTAGGTCACGCTGCCTGCCTATCCACCCGGGCCACAGAGCGACAGCTGGTCGGCCGTACGGTCTACCGCGGTTTGCTATTGGAATAGTGGGTCGGCGCTGATCGGCAAGGTTCAGGTAGTCATGCCGCGGGGCGGTGGCGGGATCGCCTGCACCGTGCTTGTGTCCAAGGGTGTGCATCCGGCCAGCGGCCAGTCAGTGGTGAACACACATGTGATGAGCGAGCCGGGATGCGCGGCGCTGGGGGCTATGAAGCCGGCCCATCCTTCGCGCCAGAGTTGCTCGCCGACACGTTGATAGTCAGCCCAGATGGTTCGGCTAGGTCGTGGTGTGTCGAGCTTGACGCTGCGTAGTTGCTCGACGTCACTGAGGTCGGCTAGTTCGAGGTTCAGGCGCCAGTGGTGATAGTCGTAGGGGATGTGGTCTTGCGGTGAGAGTCCCCACTCGGCGAGCGCTCTGCTGTTGCTGTCGCGACGGTGTCGGCGAGATACAGCGCGGGCACGATTTGGCCACGTTGCCAGCGCCCATCCGATGGTGTGTCCGCTCGTCCGAGGAGGTCGGTTCGGTGCGGTACGTGCCTGATCCACGTGCTCTCGACGGTGCGAGGGCGAACGGAATTTGCGCCACGGTCAGGAGACGCCGGGGTACTCGATCTCAGCGATCAGCTTGGCGACCTTGCGGTATTCGCCACGGGCGATCAGCTCGATCGGCTTCTCGTCGTCCAATGCAAGGATCGGCCGTTGCAGCCAGACTGGTATCGACTCCGGTCGCACGACAAGGGCAAGCCGTCTGGTCATCTCTGCCAACTCGACCAGTCGTTCGGCGCGTGCGCCCGTCGGCTCGCTGCGGCCGGCGAGCCAGCCGCGTACGGTGCTCGGCTTCGCTCCTGTTGCGGAGGCAATCATCCGGTCCGATAGGCCTGCCACATCGTGAACTCTTTGGGCGTCTTCGAGCAATGGAGTCCTGGACGGAAGTGTAGTGCGCAATCGTGATTACGTCGCGAAACGGTCGCCCGGGTGTTGTGCGGGGAGCGGTGCATTGTGCTCTTGAGTGCGCCCGAGTGTGGCCTCGTTCCACCACGACCGTGAAGTCCACGGGGCCCTCAACCGGATCCCGGGGGTGTAGATGGGTCCCGGGGCGTCCAAATGTGATATCCTTACTTCACGGGCGATGTAAGGAGAGTTGTCGTGGATTCGTCAGCACGTCTCACATCAAAGGGTCAGGTCACGATCCCGAAGCGGGTTCGAGACGCGTTGGAGCTGCACGAGGGCGACGAGATCATGTTTCGCGTTGAGCGCAAGCGCGCGATCGTCGCTAAGACCCCCGACTTTCTAGGGATGGCTGGGTCAGTTGCCGTGCCCGCGGCCAAGCGCGGCACGCCATGGGATGAGGTTCTGGTGCGCACGCGCCTTGCGCGTGCGGAGAAACGCCGCTGAAAGCATTCCTCGACACCAACGTCGTCATCCGGCATCTCACCGGCGATCCGCCGGAGATGGCAGTCAGGGCGACCGCGACCCTATCCAGCGCCGAGCAACTGTTCCTAGCCGATCTCGTGCTGGCCGAGTGCGTGTACGTGCTCGAGTCCTTCTACGAGGTCCAGCGGCCGCGGGTGGCAGAACTGATGCGCGCGGCGATCGCACTGCCGTCGGTCACAGTGATCGATGTCTCGCTCCTGCTGCGTGCGCTGGAGGTTTACGAGATCGACCGCCTCGACTTCGCCGAGGCGTATCTCGTTGCCAGCGCCGAGGCCACCGGCGTTGGGGCGATCGTGTCGTTTGATCGCTCTATCGATCGCGCACGCACGATCTCGCGCGTTGAGCCATAACGGGTGTCAAGCCGACCGAGTGCTCACCAGCCGCCGCACTGCTCGAAGACGAGCGAGCCCTGCCTCTTAGGGTCGCGATCTCGAGGCCGAGCGACCGGCCTAGACTCTTGCTCGCCGAGTAGGTCCGTGATCTTTCGTGTGAACAAACCGGGTTTTATGCGCCCGAGTGGACTCGAACCACCACGGACCGTGAAGTCCACAAGGCCCTCAACCAGATCCAGGGGGTGTAGATGGGTTCAGGGGCGTCCAAATCGTCCAATTTGCGGAGGTTTCTGGACGCATTGGACGGGTCTGGAGGAATGGATGTTCTCAAAAATGTTCTCACGGAATGGCCGCGGACGCGTGGTTGGGGCCGCCGGTGTGACTTCTAGCCTCTGGGTCTGTGCCGGGTTCCAAGAAGTCATCGAGTCACCCGCCGGCGAAACGCGCGGCGTCTGGACGTGGGCGGACGCAGGCCGTCTTCTATCGCGATGGGCGAGGGAGGGAGCCGGTCGATGACTTCCTCGAGCGGCTGCTTGGGACGCATCCTCTGGCCGCTGCGAAGATCGACGCTGCCATCGATGAGCACCTCAATGGCCGTGATCCGAGCGGCCCACACCCGAGTTTCCGGCAACGTCGCAGATCGAGGGCGAGTTGCGAGAGTTGCGGGTGCGCTTTGCGACGACCCGGTACCGCGTGCTCTACCAGCGCTCCGGCAACCTGATGGTCCTGTTGCATGCGTTCGAGAAGAACACCGGCGCGGTGCCGGCGAGCGATCGAAGGAAGGCCGGAACGCGGATGGCCGACTTCGGGGCGAGGATGAACGCGAAGCGTCGGCAGCCGCCCCGGGCCGCCGGGCGCGATGCCCCTCCGGGTTCACGTCGATAGTGACATCGTTTATCACCCGTGATAAACTTGGAGCATGGCCGGTACCCCGCAGAATCCAGTTGGACGCAGCGCCGCCCAGGCGGCAGAGGAGCGCGCTGCGCGAAACGAGACCTACCGCGACGCCCGTGCTGAATACGAGCGGATTCGCGCCCTTCGTGAGATCAATCCGATCGCGGCGCATCTGCGGGAGCGTCGTTTCGAGCTCGGCCTTACACAGCAGGAGGTCGCCAAGGCGGCGGGTACGTCCCACAGCGCCGTGTCGCGGCTGGAGAAGGGAACGCACATCCCGCAGCTGCCGACGCTCCAGCGCATCGCCGCCGTTCTAGATGAGGAGCTGCTCGTGTGCTTCCAGCGCACCGTGGATGGAGAGGTCGAGCGGGAGTTCGCGGCTGTGGCCTGACGTTGCGCACGGCGCGCGCCTCCTCTGAATGCGCCCGAGTGGACTCGAACCACCACGGACCGTGAAGTCCACAAGGCCCTCAACCTTCATCGGGACGTGTAGACCCGTCCAGGGGCGTCCAGATCGTCCATTTTGCGGGGTTTCCAAGACACGCTGGACGCATTGGACGATACGGACGTTGCCAAAGTGTTGCCACGGAGTCGAGGAAGTCTCGGCCGCGTACTGCGCGCGACGGTAACGGTCGGGTGGCGCTGTCCATCTGGGGAGGCTTGTACCGTCCGTGGCCATGCCGCTCAGGGCTGAGGACTCGCGATCGGAGGTTGAGATGAGCGGGCCGGTGGATGGTGAGCTTGTGATCGCGGCCAGCCGGTCGCGGCCGGTCGAGCAGGTACGGGCGTTGCTCGGATGGGTGGGGGAGGGACGGGCGCTCACGCAGACGGGAAGAGTGCGCCTGGTGGATCTCCGCGAGCTGGTGGAGCTGCTCGACACCGGCGATCTGCCCGATAAGGGTGAGACGGGGTGGCGGATTTCAAGCAGTGTCGAGCTGCCGGGACTCACGACGGTCGTGGAGTGGGCGAAGGCGAGCCGCCTGGTGCGCGTGAGCAAAGGGCGGCTGGTTCCGGTGAAGAAGAATGTGGCGCTGCTCAATCGTCCGCTTGCGCTGTGGGCGCGGATGCTGGAGGCGTTCCCGCGGCTTGGCGAGGCGCTGTGTCCGGCTGGGTGGGGGGAGTCGTTTATGCGCGGCCACTTCCGGGAGGCGATGGACGCCCTGTTCGAGGAGATTCGCAGGCGGGACGGGAGCATCGATCTCGAGCAGGCTCGCGGCCTCGCCTGGGAGACGGTGACGGCGCTCTATTTCCTGGAAGCCGCCACTGAGCAGCAGCGGACGTTGTGGCGTAGGCTCAATGATCGCGACTTGCTCCACGCGCTGGGGGTGCTCGAGCGTTTCGGCGCGCTGCGGCTGGGTGAGGAGCACGCGACCTTGACCGAACTCGGGACCTGGTGGATGCGTCGCGCCGCGGGAGGGGCGGGCCAGGGAGATCCGGTCCTGCAGGTGAAGATCAGCCTCCTCGGGGTGTCAAAGCCGTCGGTCTGGCGGCGGCTGCTGGTGCCGGCCGACATTCGGCTCGACCGGCTGCACGGGGTGATCCAGGCGGCGATGGGTTGGGAGGATTATCACATGCACGCCTTCTCGGACGGCTCTCGCGAGTATGGGCTGGCGGACCCGGAGTTGGGGTACCGGGACGAGCGCAAGGTGACACTCGGCCGGCTGCTCAGGCGAGAGGGAGAGCGGATTCGCTACACCTATGACTTCGGCGATGGCTGGGAGCACGAGATCGTTCTCGAGGGAGCGCTCGCCGCCGAGTCGGGTGTGCGCTACCCGTTGTGTTTGACCGGCAAGGGCGCCTGTCCGCCCGAGGATTGCGGAGGCGTGTGGGGGTACGAGGACCTGCGCGAGGCACTCGCCGATCCCGCTCATGAACAGCACGAGGACACGCTCGAGTGGCTTGGTCTCGAGACGGCTGCGCAGTTCGACGCGGCCCGCTTCGATGCGGACGAGGTCAACAGGGCCCTCGGCGTTGGCGACGATGCCAGCGGTTGGTCGGTGTTCAGCACCGAGGACCCGCGAACAACAGCCGTCAGGCGGGCGGCGTAGACGAGCGAGTGAGAGGGGGCGGTTGCCAGTGAGTGAGCTTGTGCGACTTGAGGTGGACTACACCGACGATATCGATCGCTGCATGCGTGTGATAGCGGAGTTGACTGAGGAGTACGAGCGCTACGTCGAGACCGAGCACGCTATCTGTCCGGACTGCCCGGTCGTGCGCTCGGGCCCGTTCGTCGTGTATTCGATGCTGGAATGGAAGGCGATCTACGGTGATGGGCGCCTGGATCACTGGACTGTGGGTGACATTCACGTGTACCTGCTCGAGCACTTCCCACGCAAGGTGTCAGCCACCCGCCAGCTGCTGCGCGATACGCCGACGTGCGTGTGCGACTTCGTCTACTTTATGTCCGATCGCGGCACGCTCGCCGGCGAGGACAGCGGTGTGCTGGCGGATGCGGCAGAGGACGTGTTCGACGAGTTCCTCGCCGCCAACCGCGATCGGCGCAACTGGGGGCTTGCCAAGCAGATGCTGGGCGGTGGCGACGCAATCGTAGGTGACGACGACCGTCACGTGCGTGTGGCCACATCTCTGCCCGAGGGGGTCGAGTCGCCTCGCGCCACCGCGAGCAGCGGCGGCCGGGGCGCCGCGGCGCGGCGCGGCAAGCGCAAGGCCGCTCGGGCGGCGCGCAAACGCAACCGCCGCTGAGCTTGTGGCGATTTCGACTGGAATGAGCGGTCGCAAAGTGGAGAGCAAGCGCGAAAGGCTGGCCGAGCGCCACAGCAAGCCTCCGGAGCTCGTGGTGATCTCACCGGTCCGTGACTGGACGTGCTCGACCTGCGAGGGGACCGGTGAGCTGTTGATCATGGAGGAGCCCGGCCCGCTGTGCCTGGCCTGCGCGGATATGAACCACCTCGTCTTCCTCGCAGCCGGCGACGCCGCGCTGACGCGGCGCGCGAAGGCGGCCAGCACGCTGTCGGCGGTCGTCGTGCGCTTCAGCCGTGCGCGCAAGCGCTATGAGCGCCAGGGCATCCTGGTGGAGGAGGATGCGCTCACCGCCGCCGAGCTGCAGTGCCTGGCCGACGAAGAGGCGCGCAATCGCCGTCGCGCGCGTGAACGTCTCAGACGCGCCGGCGAGGACGCGGAGCTCATCAGGCGCTTCGCTGCTGAGATCAAGGCGGCGTTCCCCGGCTGTCCCACCGAACGTGCGGAGGCGATCGCACGCCGCGCCTCCGCGCGCGGCAGCGGGCGAGTCGGACGCACCGCCGCCGGACGCAACCTGCAGGCCGAGGCTGTCGAGCTGGCGGTGATCGCCTCGATCCGCCACGAGGACACCGGCTACGACGGGCTGTTGATGGCCGGCGCCGATCGCGGTGAGGCCAGAGAACGTGTACGCGGTGACGTTGATCGCGCGCTCGAACGCTGGCGGGGAGAGTGACGGACGCCATGCCCGCGCGCCAACGACACATGAGGCCGCCTCGCGGCGTCGAGGTTGCTCCCGCCGTTTACAGCCCGGAGGATCGTAGGCGGCTCGACACCGGGCGATCTCAGTGCCGTCGCAGCGAGTCACGGAGCGCTCGGCGAACGGCGCGGAGCAGCTCCTCAAACTGCGGGGGGTCACCGGCCACGTGGTCTGAGAGCTCGTTCGTCCAGCGGGCCTTGTACTGCGGCAGCCGCTCCTCGAATCGCGTCGGAAAGAGGCTCGGGTCGAGCTGGCGATGTCTCGCCTTACGGTCGAACAGCGGCCAGATGAAGCTCGGGTCGAGACCGCGCACGACGAACAGCTCATGTATGTCGTAGAGGTCGCGGCACTGGAGGCGTTGGATGACACAGCGCAGCTTCTCGGCCGCGGTCTCCTCGAGCGTGTACGCGAGGCAGTCGCCCTCTCCCTGGTCGCTGTAGCGACGGAGGACGGTGCGGCGGGTCATGTTCTCGACGAGCTCGTCGTCGGCCAAGTCCAGCTTGAGCGTGCGCGATCTGCCCAGCGGACCCATGTACTCGATCCGCGGCGGGGTCGCATCCGTCAGGGACAGCTGAGGCAGCCCAAGGGCCCGCCGGCAAGCGGCGAGCGCCATTGCAACTGCCTGGAGTGCGCCGGGTTGATCGAGCCCGCCGATCAGGCTGAAGTCGAGGTCGGCGGAGTAGCGGTAGTCCTCGAAGAAGCACAGCCGCAGTGCGGTGCCACCCTTGAAGACGATCCTCTCCGCTTGATCGCAATCCGCGACAGCAGCCAAGACGTGACTTAGGATGTAGTCGCGCTCGACCGTGGGGGCTGGGACGCTGTCGGCATCGGCGCGCCGGATGATCTGGTTGCGATCGATCACTGCTGTAGACCGCCGGCGATCGCGCTTGGCTGCTGCGCCCAGACGACGCGCCAGCGACGGTCGCGGAAGGGTCGTTCGCGGCCTGCGGGGTATCGCGGCTCGAGCTGGATGTCGCTCGCGGGCGCCGCGAGTGGCTCCAGGCGGTTGACGAGATCCGGGATGGGCAGCTGGTCGACCAGCGAGCCGATCCGCCGCAGGGCCGGCGCGGCGCCAATTTCCCGGGCCAGGCGCTGGAGTACGGCAGGGTCCGGCTGCGCGGCGTTGAGAGCTTCGGCGAGGACATTGGCGCCGCCGATCAAGTCCATGCGTGCCGCGCCATCGAGCAGGCTGCGCTCGACGCTGGAGACGTACGCGCCATGGCCGGCCTGCACTGCCTCGACGAGGACGGTCTCCCGCTGCTCGATGATCGTGCGCAGTGGACGACCACTGATCTGCTTGACCGTGACCTCGCGTGGGCAGGCGACTTGGATCGTGCGCGCCGGATGGGTCAGCAGGCCGTGATGGTCGAGCGCTGATCGATAGGCGATGCGGTGGGGCTCGCCGGCGAAGAAGGCGCCCACAGCGAGCGCGATGTCCTCAGAGGCTGCCCGGGTGCCCAGCAGGCCGATCTGCCGGATTGCGTAGTGACCGGTCGCCACCCGGTCCACGAGCCCCGCCTCGCGCCAGCGCGTAAGCAGGTTGGAGGCCGCCTGCGGGGAGAGGCCCAACTGTTCGCGGACCTCGCGCGCGGTCAGATGAGCCTGTCCAGTGGCGAGCTTGTCATCCAGGAGTTGGAGGGTACGATTCGGCAGGATGATCTAGATACTACACGAAATACGTGAAGCTACTCGATACTACAGCCTAAATGATACCGCCGGATCGATGATTTTCACGAGAAACGTGTATTTCCTATGCCCAACCGCCAACGTGGAGGTTGCTCGAGCGTGGCGCGAACGGTCTCCGAGAACGCGGCGACGCTGGACTTCGAGCAGAGCGGGTTCGAGGATGGATGACTTTCGGTCCTAGGATCCCGAGTCGGCTCCAGGTGTTGTGCTGTCGCCCGAGGCCTCCTGTCGTCCTGGGCTCCCAGCCACTCTTCCTATAGCCACAACTCATCGCATATCGCTTCCGAAGGCGCGGGACGAAGCGTCCGGAAGATGTACGACGTTGCCAAACTGTTGCCAGTACGCGATCACAAACAGATCACAAGCTGCCTAAAAGTCGCCATTTGCAGCTATTTTATGCGCCCGAGTGGACTCGAACCACCACCCCGCTTACACAGGACAAGGCCCTCAACTTTATTCGCCCATGCCATATACGTCCGCCAGCGTCCAGATCGGCCGTTCTGTGCGGGTTTGCGGACACATAGGACGCATCGGACGAAATGACTTGTGTCAGAGATGTGTCACGCCCGAGCTGTGCCAAATCCGAGCGTTCCAATGCCGCACCAGGCTCCGCACCAAACATTTGTTCGGCTGCGTGTCCGGCAAGTATGTCTTCACGACACGGTACGCTCTCAAATGCGAACGTATGTTCGTACAGAGGGCTAGATGACCCCCTCCCGAGAGGACTGGATCGCCTCACTTGACCCCGGCGTCGCCCGGTACGTGGACGTGCTCAACGCGGCCGGGATCGAGACGTACGAGTCCTGCGAAGGCGGCGAGGGGCACTCCTACGCTGAGCCTGCGGTGCGCTTCTGTGGAGCGCGAGGCGAGGGCTTCCGTGCCCTAGCCATCGCGCTCCAACATGGGTTCCCGGTCCGAGCCGTGCGGCGCATCTGGACCGTCGATACCGACGGCAACCCGCAAGGTCCGAGATGGGAACTGGCTTTCTGGCGAGGTGCGGAGTGCTAAGCGGCCGCCAGTGTTTCGCACCGGTCGCAGCGGTCGCGCCCGTCTTCGCCTGGCTCGCGGTGCCACGACTTGATCTCTTTGCCGTAGCCGCATTCGGACTGGTCGTGGAAGACTTTTCGGTCCTCCTCGCGGTACTCGTCGGAGTTCGTGTGGAAGGGCAAGATAAGGCCCATCTTGGGTGTGCTCCATTCTTCCCTCGGGTCGCCTGCGGTCACAGGTCACGTGAAGCCCTTGGGACCAGCCCAAGAATGTCAAGTGATCCGGATGGACTTTTGTCATGGGGTCAGCCGAACGCGTCCGTTCGGGTTGGCAGGATGGCGCTGCGCCCTCGGCGTGCTCCAAGCACTACCGGCGCGCCGGGCGGTCACCCGGCGCGCATCCGCCAAGGGAGCGTCACGCGTTGTCGTCCGGCGTGGCGCTCCCTTGTGACTAGGGAGACGCTGCTGCGAGGCGCTATCCAGCCGGGGTCGGCTCATAGGCTGCCCGCATGGATCCCGCAGAACAAGAGCGCGCCGACGCATGGTTCAGAGACAAATGGCGTCACGGGCGTTGTCCCGTGTGCAACGCGAACACCTGGGACACCCTGCCGAAAATCGGGCAGATCGAGAACCTGCACGACTCGCCCATTCCGCCGTTTGGCGGCCAGCCGTTCCCCATATACGGACGGGTTCCGGTCCTGCTCGTCGGGTGTCAGAACTGCGGTTACTTGGTGCCCATCAATGCACTTGTGGCCGGGATTCGGCAACCCCCGACTCAGTACGATCCAGAGGACGGCAGGGAGTGATGGCCGCAGCGGGTACGTCCCACATGCAGCCGGGCAGCACCGAAGAAGGTGGTGCCTTCTCGCGTGTGGCGGGCGGCATGCAGACCACGAAGGAGACGTTTGTGGACCTGCATGAGCACAGCATCCGGCTGGGGCATCTCGCCCGCTGGGATCGGGCGGCACCGCTGCTGGCGTTGGGGACGCTGCTGCTGGGCGCCGGGATCGGCGCCTGGGCAGCGGGTAAGGGGTTGACGGACGCAAAAGTGCTCGGATGCCTCGCGGGTGGCGCAGGGTTGCTTGCGGGTGGTCTAGTGCTGCGCGAGGAACGGGTCAAATCGGCACGGGATCTCCACCGAGAGTTCGAGGGCAGGTTGGCACTCTACGACGACGACCCAAGAGTCCAGACGATCAGGGAGCGCTACAAGCAGAAGGAACGGGAGGCGTTCGACCGAACCATCCTCGGTCTGACGATTCGCGCCTTTCGTGCGTTCCGCCGCTATCGCCTGGAGAAAGTCAGGGTCAAGAGTGATACTTGACACACGTACCTGTGTCTGGTATCATGCGGAGCATGTCAGCCAGATCCCGCGACTCGGTTCTCCCGTCGGCATCGAGCGAAAGCACGATGACCTACAACCGGTTCCTAGAGCTATTCCCGGACAACGACGCGTGCCTGGAGTACTTGAAGGGCAAGTTCTTTGCGGACGGGACGCTCTGCCCGAAGTGCGAGCGGCCGTCGAAGTTCCACCGGATCAGCGGCCGCTCGGCCTACTCCTGCCAGTACTGCGGACACCACGTCTACCCCACGGCCGGGACGATCTTCCACAAGACGACGGTCAGCCTCCAGCTCTGGTTCTTCGCCATCTACCTAATGTCCTCGACGCGGTGCGGGATCAGCGCAAAGCAGCTGGAGCGCGAGATCGGCGTCACGTACAAGACGGCGCACCGCATGTTCAAGCAGATCAGGACCCTCCTATCGGACGAGGGCGAGCCGATGCTCTCGGGGGACGTGGAGGTAGACGAGACGGCCGGCGGAGCGAAGCACACGCGAGCGGGCGACTCTCGGCGTGGTCTCGCCAACGTTAAGCGGTCACAGCGTCCGACGATTTGGGGCGCGGTCGAGCGCGGCGGCAGGGTCCGGGCGAGAGTCCTCAAGTCGCGTGGGACGCTAGATATCGAGCGGCCGATGGTCCAGTACGTCCTACCGTCCTCGATGATCTTCACGGACGACTACCCCGGCTACACGGAGCGGATCACCAGTCGCTATCGCGGCCACCGGCGCATCCGCCACAACGACAAAATCTACGTGGAAGGCGACACGCACACGCAGACGATCGACGGCTTCTTCGGGCTGTTCAAGACCGGCGTGCGGGGCGTCTACCACGCGATCAGCACGACCTACGTGCAGAACTACCTGGACGAGTACGCGTTCCGCTACAACCGGCGGTTCTCATCGACGCCTATGTTTTGGGCGATGCTGGATCGCGTCGAGAAGCCCGCTCTTGCTTCTCAGCCGACCGATTCGTAGCCGCCCGGTCAAGGTCCCGCAGGAAGTCGTGGACTGTCTGCTCGGGGTCCTGTAGCTCCGTGACGTCCCGCTCAGGCGGCGTCGGCTCGTGCTTCTCGGGGCGTTTTCTCGCTGGCATCCTTGACGAACCTACTTACATAGACGTAGTCTTTGCAAAGCCCCTTGGCAGGGCGCGCAATACTTCCGAACACAACATAGCTACGGAGAGGGGCGGACTCGATCCGCAACCAGCGCTGAGACTGGTCCCTCCGGGTCTAAAGCGGGGACGCCACCTTGGCGCTTCCCTCTCCGGGCTATGTTGCATGAGCGGCCGTACCGTTCATGCTCGGAATGGTCTACCAGTGACATCCCAGCGGGGAAAGCAGAAACACTGGAGTTCTTCGCAAATAGCGGCCTGCGCGAGCGGGCGAAAAGCATGTGAAGAAATGGACAAGACTGGGAGCGCCACGCCCCGTCCTGCGACGTGGCGCCCTGAGGGCGTCAGTCCACGTGGCCGACGATCCGCACCATGCGGAAGGCGGCGGCGGTGGCGAATACGAACCCGTCCGTTGTCTTGTGGACCAACCCCGCGTTGCGGAGCGGCCACACGACCGCATCGGGGTCGAAGTAGTCCAGCTCGCGCCCGATGTCGGGCACGCTCCAGAGCGTCGGGTAGTGGTCCGGGTCGGTCAGGAGATACAGCAGGGCGCGTTCCATCTCGTCCCACTTGCGTTCCTGCTCGTTAGGCTCTCCGGGCATCGGAAGGTCCTGCCTTTCGGTGTCGCGGCGCCCGGCTGTTCACGCAGCGCGGGCGCCAACTTGGTTGTAGGTGCCCTCGAACCCAAAAAACCCCGCTTAGCAGGGCTTTTCGCATGCGCCCGAGTGGACTCGAACCACCACGGACCGTGAAGTCCACAAGGCCCTCAACCTTGCGCGTCTACCAATTCCGCCACGGGCGCAGGGGGGCGAGTATACCCGGGGCGGCCTCCCGGCCGATGGGCTGAAATGCCCGCAACTTGCATCCGTCCTCAGCCGGCGCTACATTGCGAACACATGTTCGTTGAAGCGCATCGTCCACCCGACAGCGGAGGTATCCAGGCATGGATCTGACCAAGCGCCAGCAGGAGATCTTCGACTTCATCCGCAAGTACTCCGCCAAGTACGGCTACCCGCCCACGGTGCGCGACATCGGCAAGGCGGTGGGCTTGGCGTCCTCTTCGACCGTGCACGCGCATCTGGCCAACCTGGAGAAGATCGGCCTTCTGCGGCGCGACCCCTCGAAGCCCAGGGCCATCGAGCTGCTGGACAGGGCGGTGGGGAGCGCGGTGGACAGCGTCCGCGGCATCGTGCGCGCGGAAGGCCTCCCGCTGCTCGGCTCGGTGGCCGCCGGTCAGCCGGTGCTGGCGGAGGAGAACATCGAGGAGTACGTGTCGGTGCCCGAGATCGCGGGCGGCGAGGACGGGGAATACCTGCTGCGGATTCGCGGCGACTCGATGAAGGACGCGGGCATCCTCGAAGGCGACTACGTGGTCGTGCATCCTCAGGACACGGCGACCAACGGCGACGTGGTCGTGGCGCTCCTCGGCGAGGAGGCCACCGTCAAGCGCTTCTTCCGTGAACCGGACCACGTGCGGCTGCAGCCGGAGAACGAGACGATGGAGCCGATTCGCAGCAAAGAGGTCAAGGTGCTCGGACGCGTTGTGGGTCTGCTCAGGCGGGTTTGAAGCGGCCGTTGCTCGCGCGGCTGTCCCGCCTCGCGGATTAAGCCCTTCCCAGCGTGCCCCTCACCCGCTAAGTTGACCGGGCAGGTCAGGCGGCCGCGGAGGCCCAGAGCCTTCGAGGAAAGTCCGGACATCACAGGGCAGGGTGGTCGAAAGATCGACCCGGGGAAACCCGCGGGAAAGTGCCACAGAAACAAACCGCCTACGTCCGCCGTCCCACGTGAACGGCGGGCCGGCAAGGGTGAAATGGTGCGGTAAGAGCGCACCAGCGTCGCGGTGACGCGGCGGCTGGGCAAACCCCACTCGATGCAAGGCCAAAACGGACCGTTTGCAGGCTGCCCGCCAAGGTCCAGGTAGGCCGCTCAGATGGATGGCCGCTCAACGACAGAATCCGGCTTATCGACCCGCTAAGGAAAAGCCCCGCTCCGGCGGGGTTTTTCTATGGGTCGAGTCGCTGGGTGCTCGTCACGCGAAGGAAGATCAGGCAACCTGGGGCGCGCGTGCGCGAAGGTATGGGCTGAGGTAGCGCCCGAAGACCTTCTCCGGCGGCGTGTTGGACTCGGAGTCGTTGAAGTGACCGTGGAGAGTGGTCGCTGCGGTGGCCTGACCAAACTCGTCGAGTTCAGTTCGCAGGAAGACCGGATTGGCACCGCCGACCAGGCGCGCACGCAGCACGCGACGGGCCCGGGGCTGCGCGACTGTGGCCCCTTGGTCGAAGGCGAGGCGCTGCGCGATCACGTCCGCTTGCTGGGCGGCCAGCCCGCCCTGCTTGATTGGGAAGCTCGTCATGTCGCCGACCGCGTAGACGTCTGGCAGGCCGATGACGCTGCCGAGCGCATCGGTTGTGATGAAGCCCCGTCGGTCGGCGGGCAGGCCCGCGATCTTAGGTCCCCCGAGCTTGGGGGCGGCAACGACACGATCGGCATCCAACGTCTCCCCCGAGGCCAGCACGAGGGCACCGCTTCGATCGACGCTCTGGGGATCGGACCCTCCGATGAAGCGCACTCCTCGCTCGGCCAGCAGATTCGCGACGAGCGGTGAGGCTTCCGCGCCAAACACGCACAGGGGCGTGGTCTCGTGGCTCACGAGCATGACCTCACCCGAAACGTCCAGTTCCCCAAGGCGGGTGGCTGTGAGCAGCGCCAGCTCGTACAGAGGCAGTGGCCAGGAGCAGCCGCTCGGCACAGCGAAGATGATCCGGCGGAGCGTCCCGGAGCGCAGCTCGCTCATCAGGTGACGGATGTGATGAGTCTCGTGCTGATCGCGGAACGTCAGCGCACCCGGTATCGCGCTGGCTGCACGGGCTCCCACCGCAAGGACGAGTGCGTCGTAGTGGAGGTGAGCAAAGGACGCGAGCCGCGCGCTATGCGCCTCGGCGGCAACCGCCTCCACGCGATCCCGGCGAAAAGACGCGCCGACGTCCGTGGCGATCGCCTGAAGGTCATAGGCCAGCGGGGGAGTCTCGAAGAACGACTCCATGGTCGCGGCCGGCTTGTATGCAAACGACGGGGAGTCTGAGACGAGGGTAATGCGCACACGCTCGGGCGCCAGCGCACGCAGGGCGAGCATGGCCTCCACCCCCCCGAATCCGCCGCCCGCTATCAACACGTGGGCACGGTCAGATGATGACGGGATAGGTGGCATACGTCAGGACTTTGCACCGGCCCTCGCCTGCGCGCATCCGTGGAATCCCACGATCAAGTCGAAACTTGCTACGTGCACTGGGCCCAGGGGTCAGCGACCCTGAGACTCGTCGCGGTCTTACCCCGCTTCGGCGGGCTCTTCTACGGCCGGGGCGAGGACCTGCTCGCGAGCGGGGAGAACGTGCCCGCGGGCGTCGCTTCAGTCGGCCAGGTGCTCGACGTCGGCCTCGCCGTCGACTCGATCTTCCAGCTCGGTCTCGGCGGCCGCGTCGCGCATGATCGGTGCGGTGGTGTGCTGGTCGCCGTGGGAGGCGTGCTCGATCAGTTCCTGCTCGGCGAGCTCGAAGCCCTCTGACTGCCCTCCCCCGGCCTCCTCCACCGCCCTGCGCTCCTCGCGACGGCGCAGCTTGAGATCACGCTCGGGGTCACTCATGGCCCAAAGCGTACTCCGAGCCGGACACCGCGGGTCAGTAGTGCTCCGCAGCTTCAGCAGCCCTCGCCCAGCGCCCCGCCGCTATATGTGGGCCCCTTCAGACCCCGAGCTGCTCGCGCGCGCTCTGGATGAGCGTGGGACCGCCCTTGAGCTCGCCGAGGGCCGCGAGCATCGCGTCGAGCTCGCAGTCGACCTTGGCCGGCCACGGCTTCTGCGGGTGCTCGTCGAGGGTCTTGAGGCCGTTGCCGGTGATGATCGCCACGACCGTGTCGCCCGCCGAGAAGCGTCCCGCCGCAGCGAGCTTCTCGAGCACCGCGACGGTGGTCCCGCCGGCCGGCTCGGTGAGCAGCCCCTCGGTGGCGGCGAGCAGGTCGATGCCGGCGAAGATCTCGGGGTCGCTCGCGAAGCCGCCCGTGCCGCCACGTTTGAGCACTGCGTCGATCACGAGGTAGCCGTCACCGGGCGCGCCGATGGCCAGGGAGTGGGCGGCCGTCTCGGGTGTGACTGGGTGGACCTCGGCTTCCTCGGCGATGATCGCGCTGGCGATCGGGTTGCATCCGCTCGGCTGGGCGATGTGGATGCGCGTGAGGTCGGTCTCGGAGAGGCCGAGCAGCTGCAGCTCGAGCAGGCCCTTGTGCAGGCGCGAGGACAGCGTCCCGCCGGCTGCGGCCGTGATTATGTGGTCGGGCGAGTGCCAGTCGAGCTGCTCGACGATCTCGAATGCGGCGGTCTTGGCGCCCTCGGCGTAGAACGGGCGCAGGGTGATGTTGGCGAAGTCCATGCCCGTGTTTTCGGCGACTTCGCGGCAGCGGCGGTTGGCTTCGTCGTAGTTGCCCTCGACCTGGCAGACCTTGGCGCCCAATGCCATGCAGGCGCGCGCCTTGGTCTTCTCGAGGGCGTTGGGATAGAAGACGTAGGAGTCCACGCCTGCCTTGGCCGCGAGCGAGGCCACTGCGGTGCCGACGTTGCCGGTGGAGACGCAGCCGATCTCGGTCTTGCCGCGCTCGAGCAGTCGCGCCACCGACATCGCGACCACGCGGTCCTTGTAGGAGAGGCTCGGACGGTTGCTGGAGTCGTCCTTGATGTAGAGGTTGTCGATGCCGAGCTCGGCTCCGAGGCGGTCGGCGCGGATCAGCGGCGTGTAGCCCGAGTGCTGCCCCACGCGCGCCTGGGCGGAGGCGTCGACGATCGGCAGCAGCTCCTCGAAGTGCCAGATGTTCTGCGGGCGCTCCTCCGTGGGCACCTCGCGGAAATGGCGGGCGGCGAGCTCGTAGTCGTAGACGACATCCAGCCCCTTGCCGCAGTCGGGGCAGGCGAAGACCGTGTCGGCGAGCTCGTAGCGCTTGCCGCAGCGATGGCAGGCCAGCCCGGTCGCGCATGAGCGCGTCCGCTGACTTGACCCCGGGAGACTCTCTGTGGTCTGCGTGCTCATGCTGGTACCTCCAACGATACGCCCGGCCACGGCGTCTGTGCGCCGTGCTCCTCGCGCCCGAGCGCGATCCACAGCTCCTCGGCCATGTGCGGCGCGAGCGGCCCGAGCATCTGGACGAGCACGATCAGGGCCTCGATCAGGGCATCCCGGTTGGCGCGCGTGAGCTGTTCCTCGCGCGCGAGGACTCGTTTCTCGAAGTCCTTGATGCGGTCGAACAGTCGCATGACGTTGCGCACGGCGCTGTGCATCTCGAGGCTCTCCATGTCCTCGGTGGTGCGCTTGACGGCGTTCTCGCACCACTGCGAGAGTTTCAGCCTGAGGTGCTCGCTCGTGTCTCTCACCGGAGCCTCCTCGTCGGCTGCGGCGGCGGGCTCGAGGACCTCGGTGGCGAGCGTGCGCTGGCTGTACTCCCACACCTGGCCGAGGAAGCGGTGGCAGCGGAGCACGGCCGAGTCGCTCCAGTTGAGCGAGCGCTGTGGCCGGGCGGCGTACAGCACGGCCAGTCGCACGGTGTCGGCGCCGTAGCGCTCGACCAGCTCGTCGGGGTCGACCACGTTGCCCAGATGCTTGCTCATCTTGCGACCGTCGCGAATGACCATCTCATGAAAGAGGCACCCGGCGAAGGGCTCGCCGTCGGTCAGGAAGGCGAGCGGCCCGATGTCGCGCAGCGCCTTGGTGACGATGCGCTGGTCGAAGACGAAGTTGCCGCTGTCAGAGCCCGCGACCAGGCGCTCGGAGGGGAGCCAGTGGCGCAGGTCGGGCAGCGCGAAGATCTCCTCGAGCGAGTCCTCGCGCGCCTCCGGGGGCACGCACGCGGGCACCCACAGCCAGAGGGCGTCGAAGTGGCAGTCGAGCGTGTCGGTCTCGCGCCTGGCCGGGCCGCCGCAGCTCGGGCAGGTGGTGTTCACGAACTCGTCCAGCTCGGCCAGCGGGTTGCCGGTGCCGGTGGGGCGGATGTCCAGGGGAAGCGGCACGGGCAGCTGCTCGCGCGGGACGGGGACGGTGCCGCAGTCCTCGCAGTAGACGATCGGGATCGGCGTGCCCCACGAGCGCTGGCGGGAGATGGTGAAGTCGTAGGCGCGGTAGCGCACAGCCGGGCGCGTCCCCGGCCAGGCCGCTGCGGCCGGTGAGCCGGCCCCGTCCCCGGCGGGCTCCTCGCCGTCCATGCCCGAACTGTCGCCCTCGCCCGGGCCCTCGCCGTCGATCTCCGGCGCCTCGACTCCGATCCTGCCCGCGATCACCTCGTCGGTGCGGTCCCGAGTGGGGATCCCGAGGACGGCGGTGGGGCCGAAGCGCGAGTCGACCACGGGGGAGACGAGCACGGGCAGCTGCGAGCCGTCGGGCGCGAGCAGCACGCGCCCGGTGTCGATCACGGGCACGGTCTCGGCCTCGCGCGAGCTGCGCTCCCACCCTCCGGAGCGGACCTGCTCGAGCTGCTCCATGACGGCCGGATCGGTCGCCCACATCTCGACCTCGGGATGGCGCGCGGAGAGGAGCACGAAGCGGGCCTCGGCGAGCGCGTCCGGGTAGGGGGTGAAGACGCTCAGCGAGCTGCCCTCGGGTGAGCTCAGCTCGACCTCGACGCCGTCGAGGCGCCCGAGCACGATCTGCTGGGAGGCGAGGGAGACCTCGTCCCATATCCCGCTCACGGCGAGCTCCTCGAGGCGACGGTCGTTCTCCTCCAGGTAGGCGCTGATCTTCAGGTACCACTGGGGCAGCTCGATCAGGCGCACGGGGTTGTGGCAGCGCCAGCAGGTGCCTCCGGGCTCGACCTGGATCGAGGCGAGCGTCGTTTCGCACGTGTCGCACCAGTCGACGGTGCCGGTGCCGCGGTAGATCAGCCCGGCCTCGAGCAGGGTCAGGAAGAGCCACTGCGACCAGCGGTACATGACGGCGTCGGAGCTGAGGAAGGCGCGCTCCCAGTCGAAGGAGAAGCCGAGGCGCTGCAGCTGGCCGGTCATGTGGGTGGCGCAGCGGTTGACCCAGTCGCTGGGGGACTCTCCGCCGGCGATCGCGCCGAGCTCGGCCGGCAGGCCGAAGGCGTCGAAGCCGAAGGCGAACAGGACGGCATCGCCGCGGGCGCGGCGGAAGCGGGCGTAGGCGTCCCCGATGGAGTAGCTGCGGACGTGGCCGATGTGGACGTTGCCCGAGGTGAACGGGGCCGAGGGCTTGATGTAGAGGTGCGGCTGCTCCTCCGCCAGGGGCGGGGTCCTGAAGGCGTCGCGCTCGCGCCAGGCCGCCTGGCGACGGGCCTCTACGGCATGCGGCTCATAGCGGCTGTTGGACGCGTCGCTCATACCGATCGAGCATATCCAAGGGCCCCGTGCCGGGTGTGACGATTGCTATGCTCAAACTCACTTGGCTGCCCCCCCAGACAAGGCTTCTGCAGCCCTCGGCTGCACCCCCTTTGGCCCCACCGAGCGCGGGGTCTTCTCGTCCGCGGCGACTGCGAGGATATGACGATGGAGATCGAGATCGGACGTGGCAAGAAGGCCCGTCGCGCGTATGGATTCGACGACATAGCGATCGTGCCCTCGCGGCGCACCCGCGACCCCGACGACATCGACATCTCGTGGAAGCTCGGGCCCTACAAGTTCGAGCTGCCGATGCTCGCGTCGGCCATGGATGGCGTGGTATCGCCCGAGACGGCGGGGATCATCGGCGGCCTCGGCGGTCTCGCGGTGCTGAACCTCGAGGGCATCTTCACGCGCTACGAGGATGCGGACGAGCAGCTCGAGCGGATCTCGGAGCTGCCCAAGGAGCTTGCGACCCGCGAGATGCAGCAGATCTACAGCGAGCCGGTCAAGCCGGAGCTGATCGCGCAGCGGATCCGCGAGATCAAGGAACAGAAAGTCGTCGTAGCGGCCTCCCTGACCCCACAGCGGGTGCTCCAGTACTACGAGATCGCGATGGAGGCGGGCCTGGACGTGCTGGTGATCCAGGGCACGGTTGTCTCTGGCGAGCACGTCTCCACGGTGTCCGAGCCGCTGAACCTGAAGGAGTTCATCCCCACCCTCGAGGTTCCCGTGGTGGTGGGCGGCTGTGCCTCCTACCACACGGGTCTGCACCTGATGCGCACTGGTGCTGCCGGCGTACTGGTGGGCGTGGGCCCCGGAGCTGCGTGCACGACGCGCGGCGTCCTCGGCATCGGCGTGCCGCAGGCGACAGCGATCGCGGACGTGGCGCACGCGCGCTCGACGCACATGCTCGAGACGGGCGAGTACGCCCAGGTGATCGCCGACGGCGGCATGCGCAACGGCGGTGACGTGTCCAAGGCAATCGCTTTGGGCGCCGATGCGGTCATGATCGGCTCGCCGCTGGCCCGCGCCTACGAGGCGCCCGGACGGGGCTTCCACTGGGGCATGGCGACGTTCCATCCCACGTTGCCCCGCGGTGCGCGGGTGGCGACGACCCAGAACGGCACCCTCGAGGAGATCCTCACGGGGCCTGCGCGCGAGAATGACGGCACTTTCAACCTGTTCGGCGGGCTGCGCACCTCGATGGCCACCTGTGGTCATAAGGACCTGGCGGAGTTCAACCGCGCGGAGGTCGTGATCGCGCCCTCCCTCCAGACAGAGGGCAAGGCGCTGCAGCGCGACCAGGGCGTGGGCATGGGCGCCACCAACGGGAAGGTGGCCGCTCTAGTAAATGACTGAGCTGGCCGCCCCCGAGCCGGCGGTCGAGCAGCGGACAGCCACGCCCGCAGTCACTCCCACCGAGGAGATCGTGGTGCTGGACTACGGCGGTCAGTACTCGCAGCTGATCGCGCGCAGGGTGCGCGACTGCGGGGTCTTCTCGGAGCTCTTGCCCCACCATGTCCCGTTGGAGGAGATCGCCAGGCGCAAGCCCCGGGGGATCATCCTCTCGGGTGGGCCGGCCTCGGTGTACGCCGAGGGGGCGCCGCCGCTGGATCGCGGGCTGCTGGAGCTGGGGGTGCCGGTGATGGGCATCTGCTACGGCATGCAGCTGCTGGTGCACACGCTGGGCGGCAGGGTGGAGCAGGCCGAGGTTGGCGAGTTCGGACGCTCGGACCTGCTCGTCTCAGACCCGGGCGTCCTCTTGAGGGGGATGCCAAAGGAGCAGACCTGCTGGATGTCCCACCGGGACACCGTTTACGAGGCACCGCCTGGCTTCAAGGCGCTGGCGTCCTCGAGCAGCTCGCCGGTGGCGGCGGTCGAGGACGCCGAGCACGGGATCTACGGGATCCAGTTCCATCCCGAGGTCGTCCACACCCCCTACGGCCAGGAGATCCTGACCCGCTTCCTGACCGAGGTGTGCGGCTGCGAGCCGACGTGGTCGGCCGCGTCGATCGTCGAGGAACAGGTAAGGCGCATCCGCGAGCAGGTGGGGGAGGGGAGCGTGATCTGCGGGCTGTCGGGCGGGGTTGACTCCTCGGTGGCGGCGCTGCTCGTGCACAGGGCGATCGGCGAGCAGCTCACGTGCGTGTTCGTGGACCACGGCCTGATGCGCAAGGACGAGGGCGAGCAGGTGGTGAAGACCTTCCGCGACACCTTCAAGGTGCCGCTCGTGGCGGTGGACGCGGAGACGCGCTTCCTGGACAAGCTCAAGGGCGTGACCGAGCCGGAGGCCAAGCGCAAGGCGATCGGGGCCGAGTTCATCAGGGTCTTCGAGGAGGAGGCCTCCAAGCTCGCCGGTGCGAGCGGGGATCGAGAGCCCGCCCACCCCGCGCGCTTCCTGGTGCAGGGCACCCTCTACTCCGATGTGATCGAGTCCGGAGGCGGCACTGGCGCGGCGACGATCAAGTCCCACCACAACGTCGGTGGCCTGCCCGACGACCTCCAGTTCGAGCTGGTGGAGCCGCTGCGGGCCCTGTTCAAGGACGAGGTGCGCGCGGTCGGCGCCGAGCTCGGCCTGCCCGAGCGCCTCGTCTGGCGCCAGCCCTTCCCAGGCCCGGGCCTCGCGATCCGCGTGGTCGGAGGCGAAGCCACCAAGGAGCGCCTGGACGTGCTGCGCGAGGCCGATCACATCCTCCAGGAGGAGATCCGCAAGGCCGGCCTCTACCGCGAGCTGTGGCAGTCCTTCTGCGTGCTCCCGGACGTGCGCACCGTGGGCGTGCAGGGAGACGAGCGCACCTACGGCTACGTCGTGGTCGTGCGCGCCGTGACCAGCGACGACGCCATGACCGCCGACTGGGCGAGGCTCCCCTACGACCTGCTCGAGACGATCGCCTCGCGCATGATCAACGAGCTGCGCGAGGTCAACCGGGTGGTCCTCGACATCACCTCGAAGCCTCCCGGAACCATCGAGTGGGAGTAGCCCAGGCGGCCGCCTCCTCGCCCCTCGCGGCGTCCTCGGTCGCTCGCGTGCACAGCACGCCACGCTCCCTGTGTCCTTGCGAGGAACGAGGATGCGACCCCCTGGGGCCTGAATAATTGGGAGACAAGGACGCCAGTACCCCGAACAGCCTGAGTGGCGCCGGTCACCACACCCACGTCTCCGCGAAAGCGAACGACTTCGCCTATGATGCTCGAAGCGCCGCGCGCTCCTGCGTGGCCTTTTTCACGTTATGGCTCCCTCGACAAAGACCTATGTAGCGAAGCCGACCGATCGCGAGCGCAATTGGCTGATCGTCGACGCCAACGGCAAGACGCTCGGACGCCTGGCGACCCAGATCGCGGATGTGCTGCGGGGCAAGCGCAAGCCGGAGTACACGCCGCACATCGACACGGGTGACTTCGTGGTGGTCATCAACGCCGAGAAGATCCACGTCAGCGGCAACAAGCGCCAGGACAAGCGCTACTACCGCCACTCGGGCTACCCCGGAGGGCTGCGCTCGCGCACCTTCGAGGAGATGCTCAGCAGGCGCCCCGAGGAGATCATCAGGCTGGCTGTCAAAGGCATGATGCCCCGCAACCGCCTGGCGCGCAAGCAGATAACCAAGCTCAAGATCTACGCCGGGCCCGAGCACCCGCACGTCGCTCAGAAACCCCAACCTTTGGAGATCGAGGCCTGATGGCCGACGAGGAGAACCGGGAGAACCCGGACGCAGCAGAGACCGAGCAGCCCCAGCACGCCGTCCCCTCCGAGGAGGCTGCGGAGATAGCGGGCTCGGCTGAGGACGCGGCGCTCGAGGCCGCCCAGGAGGCCCAGGAGTCCCCGGGCGGGCAGACGCCGCCGGAGGTGCCCGTGGCACATGCAGGCGGCGAGGGCCACGCGGTCCCGACCGACGATGCCATCGAGATCGCGGGCTCGGCCGAGGACGCGGCGCTCGAGGCGGCCGAGGAGGCCCAGGACCGCGTTGCCGAGCAGCAGGCCGTGGAGGAGGACGAAGAGGAGCCGGCGCCGCGCGAGAAACCGGCTGTCCCGGGTGCCCACCTGGAGGTCGACATCGTGCCCGAGGGCGCCGACCCGCTGGGTCGTGGCGAGCAGTCCTACGAGGATCCCTACGCTTTGGACGAGGACGGCGAGCCGGCCGAGCAGGCCGGTGCGGACGCCCAGGACGAGACGCTTGCACAGCCGATCGCAACGGCTGCGATCGACCTGGCCTCGGGCGCGCGCTATCGCGCCACGGGTAAGCGCAAGACGGCGATCGCACGTGTGACGCTGCGACCGGGCACCGGCACCTATCTGGTCAACGGCCGCACGCTCGAGGAGCACTTCCCGAGGCTGACCCTCCAGCGCAACATCCGCCAGCCGCTGGAGACGGTGGGCTATGAGGAGCGCATGGACGTGGTGGCGCGGCTCCACGGAGGCGGAATCTCGGCGCAGGCCGGGGCTCTTCGCCACGGCGTGTCCCGCGCCCTGCTCGAGGCCGACCCCAATCTTCGTGGCGAGCTCAAGCGCCGAGGATTCCTGACGCGCGACTCGCGGGCCAAGGAGCGCAAGAAGGCCGGCCTGAAGAAGGCGCGTAAGAAGCCGCAGTTCTCAAAGCGCTAGGGCGCGCTTCATGTCACGCAAGCTGTTCGGGACCGACGGCGTTCGCGGCGTCGCCGGTGAGTTCTTGACCGCCGAGCTGGCCCTCGCGCTCGGCCGCGCCGCAACCCGGCGCACACGAGCCAAGCGCCCCCAGGTGCTGATCGTGCGCGACACGCGCCAGTCGGGCGAGATGCTGCAGGCGGCGCTCGCGGCCGGAGTGAGCTCGGCCGGCGGGGACGCCCTGCTCGGCGGGATCCTGCCCACACCGGCCGCGCCGCTGTTGATCGGCCGCTACGGCTTCGACCTGGCGGCCGTGCTCTCGGCCTCCCACAACCCCTACCGCGACAACGGCATCAAGTTCTTCGCCGCCGACGGCTACAAGCTCTCAGACGAGGATGAGCTGGCGATCGAGCACGACCTCGAGCATGGCGGACTGCTGTCGGGCGGCGAGAGCTCCAACGGGATCTCGGACGCCCCGCATGGCCCGAGCGCGGATACGCCTCCGGCCATCGGTCACGTGCGCGAGCTCAGAGGGGCGCCGGAGGACTATCTGCGCGAGCTGCACACGCGCTTTGCGGCCCTTGACCTCAGCGGACAGCATGTGGTGCTCGACTGCGCCAACGGCGCCACCTACCAGGTGGCGCCTGAGATCTTCAGGCGGCTGGGGGCCGAGGTCACGGTGCTGGCAGACACGCCTGACGGGCGCAACATCAACGCCGACTGCGGCTCCACCCACATCCAGGGCCTGGCCGACCGCGTGGTGTCCGGTGCTCATGAGATCGGGTTCGCCTTCGATGGGGACGGCGACCGCATGCTCGCGGTGGACGACCGCGGCGAGGTCGTCGACGGGGACGAGCTGATGGCGCTGGCCACGCTTCACCTGCGCGACAGCGGACGCCTGGAGGGCAACGGCGTGGCGGTGACCGTGATGACCAACTACGGCTTCCACGCCGCCATGCAGCGCGAGGGCGTCTCCGTTGCCACGACGCAGGTCGGAGATCGCTACGTCCTGGAGGAGCTGCGCGCCCGCGGCTGGACGCTCGGCGGCGAGCAGTCCGGGCACATCATCGAGATGGGCTTCAACCGCACCGGTGACGGCATCGCCGCTGCGCTGCTGACGTTGGAGGCGCTCGCCGGCCGCAGGCTGAGCGAGCGTGACGCCATGCGCAAGCTCCCGCAACGCCTGGTCAACGTGGCGGTACGCGACCGTGGGGCGCTGGGGGAGGCGCAGGGGGTGGAGGCGGCGGTCCGCGGGGCAGAGCTTGATCTGGCGGGCCGAGGGCGCGTGCTCGTGCGTCCCAGCGGGACCGAGCAGCTCGTGCGCGTGATGGTCGAGGCGCCCACCGAGCAGGAGGCCCAGGAGGTCTGCGAGCGCCTGGTTGCGCTGGTCGAGCGCGAGCTCGGCTAGCTGCCGGGGGCGTCCCGGCGGAGGCTGCGGTCCGCTGGCCGCTGGTATCTTCGATCCGGTGTGTGGAATCGTTGGCTACGTGGGCAGGCGGGAGGGCCGGTCCTCGGTTCAAGAGGTGCTGCTCGCGGGCCTGGCCAAGCTGGAGTACCGCGGCTATGACTCGGCCGGGATCTCGGTCATCGCCGATGAGCGGATCGAGGCGGTACGCGCGGTGGGCAACCTCAGCGCGCTGCGCGCCAAGCTCGACCGGGCAAGCACCGGCGGCGCGGTGGCCCTCGCGGAGCGCCCGGCCACGACGGGCATAGGCCATACGCGTTGGGCGACCCACGGTCGCGTGAGCGAGGAGAACGCCCACCCGCACTACGACACCGGCAACCGCGTCCACGTGGTGGTCAACGGGATCGTCGAGAACTACATGGCGCTCAAGGATCGCCTCACGGCTCACGGCAGCGTGTTCACCTCCGAGACCGACGCCGAGGTGATCGCCCATCTGATCGCCGAGCTCTACGCAGGCGATCTCGTCGAGGCCGTGCGCTCGGCCTACGCGCAGCTGGAGGGCCACTATGCGTTCGTGGCGATGAGCCTCGACGAGCCGGACCTGCTGGTGGGCGCCCGCAAGGAGTGCCCGCTGATCGTCGGCCGCGGCGAGGGCGAGCAGTTCGTGGCCTCGGCCGTTCCGGCCTTCCTGGCCGAGACCAGGCGCGTCCAGTACGTGGAGAACGGTGAGCTCGTGGTCCTGCGCCCAGAGGGCGTCACGATCATGACCGCCGCCGGAGAGGCGGTGGATCGCCCCGAGCACACGGTCGACTGGGACCAGGAGACCGCCGAGAAGGGCGGCTATGAGACCTTCATGCTCAAGGAGATCCACGAACAGGCCGACGCGGTCGCCGACGCCATCTCCGACCGCACGGCCCGCGGCGACGGCGTGAACCTGGCGGAGGAGGGCGCTCTCGACGAGGCCGTGCTGAAGGACGTGCGGCGAATCGTGATCGTGGCCTGCGGCACCTCCTACCACGCGGGGTTGATCGGCCGCTACGCGATCGAAGAGTGGGCTCGGGTGCCCGTGGAAATGGACATCGCCTCCGAGTACCGCTATCGAAACGCGGTGATCGGCCCCGGCGATCTGGTGCTCGGGATCACGCAGTCGGGCGAGACGGCGGACACGCTCGCGGCCATGCGCCTCGCGCGCGAACGTGGTGCGCGCGTGCTGGCCGTGACCAACGTGATGGGCTCGCAGGCCACGCGCGACTCCGACGGCGTGCTGTTCACGCGGGCCGGCCTCGAGATCGGCGTGGCAGCCACCAAGACCTTCCTCTGTCAGGTCGCCGTGATGTACCTGCTGGCGCTGCGCATGGCCGAGCTGCGCGGGACGCTCCCGCCGGCGCGGCTGACCGAGCTCGTGAGCGAGGTCAAGCGCCTGCCGCACTGCATCGACGAGGTCCTCGCCGGTGTGGATGAGCAGGTGAAGCCGATCGCCGACGCCTACTGGCAGAGCGATTTCTTCCTCTACATCGGGCGCCACGTCGGTCTGCCGGTGGCCCTGGAGGGCGCGCTGAAGCTCAAGGAGATCTCCTACATCGCCACGGACGCCTATGCGGCAGGCGAGATGAAGCACGGACCGATCGCCCTGCTCGATGACTCCACGCCGGTGGTGTGCGTGGCCACCGACTCGCCCGTGCTCGAGAAGGTGGTCTCGAACATGCAGGAGGTGCGGGCCCGTGGAGCGCGGGTGATCGCCCTGGCGACCGCGGGCAACGAGCAGATCGCGCGCCAGGCCGACGCGGTGATCACGCTCCCGGCGATCGACTGGATGCTCCAGCCGATGCTCGCGGTGATACCGCTGCAGGTGCTGGCCTACGAGATCGCCCGCAGGCGCTCTCTGAACGTCGATCAGCCGCGCAACCTGGCAAAGACGGTGACCGTCGAGTAGCGCGCCCGCGCCGGAGGGCCCGCGGGGCCTGGCGGCATCTGTTCACAGCCGCCCGCGCGGCGACCATCTAGCATCGCCTGTCGTGACATCGCTGTCCCACTGGCTGACGCCGCTGCTCGACGCCGAGACGATGCGAGGCGTCGATCGCTGGGCGATCGACGAGCGCGGCGTGGCGGGTCTGGATCTGATGGAGCGCGCCGGCGCGGGGGTGGTACGCGCGGTCGAGTCGATCGCAGCTGACGGACCGGTGGCGGTGGTGTGCGGCAAGGGCAACAACGGGGGCGACGGGCTGGTGGTCGCGCGGCTGCTGCGCGAGGCCGCACGAGCCGTGAGCGTGGTGTGCGTGGCAGACCCAGGGGAGTTCAAGGGCGATGCATCGACCAACCTCGAACGCCTGCCCGGGCCGCCGCCGGTGCGCCCGGACGGTGGTGCGTGGGACGCAGAGCCGGCTGCGTCGGGCCAGGGCGGAGCGGTGCCCGACGGCGAGGGGCCGCTGGCGGGCGCCGCGGTGATCGTGGACGCGCTGCTGGGCACGGGCTTCGAGGGGGAGCCTCGGGGCGCCGTGGCGCAGGCCGTGGATGAGATCAACCGCGCGGATGCGCAGGTGGTGAGCGTGGACGTGCCGAGCGGGGTGGACGCCTCGACCGGCGTGGTGGCCGGCAGCGCCGTGCGCGCGACGGTCACGGTCACCTTCCATGCGGCCAAGCCGGGACTGTGGATTCGCCCGGGCAAGGCCCACGCGGGGGAGGTGCGGTGCGTGGACATCGGAATCCCGCGCGGCGCTCCGGGCGTGGCATCGATCGGCCTGATCGAGCCCTCGGTCCTGGCGACGCTCCCGCGTCGGGAGGCGGCGGGCACGAAGTTCGTCTCCGGTCACGTCCTCGTGGCCGGCGGCTCGCTCGGGCTCACGGGCGCGCCGGCGATGGCCGCGCGCGCGAGCATGCGCGCAGGAGCCGGCTACGTAACCGCCTGCGTGCCGGCCTCGCTGCAGGCGGTACTCGCCGGTGGCGGGACACCGGAGGTCATGACCGTCGGGCTGCCCGACGAGGACGGCGCGCTCACCGAGGAGGGAGTTGCGCGGGTGCTCGAGGCAACTGGACGGGGCGGGGCGCTGGCGCTCGGACCGGGTCTGGGTAGGAGCGAGGGGGCATTTGTGTTCGCGCGGCGCCTGGCGAACGAGGCGAAGGTGGCGATCGTGCTCGACGCGGACGGCCTGAACGCCCACGCCGGGATCCTCGGCGGTCTGGTTACCCGCCAGGCGCCGACGGTGCTCACGCCGCACGCCGGCGAGCTCGGCCGCCTGCTCGAGCGCGACAGCGCGGAGATCGAGCGGACCCGCCTCGCGCATGTCCGCGAGGCTGCCGAGAAGGCAGCTGCGGTGGTTGTCCTCAAGGGCGATGACACGCTGATCGCCGATCCTGCGGGCAGGGTCGCGGTGAGCCCCGGCGGCAGCCCTGCGCTGGCAACCGCGGGCACAGGCGATGTGCTGAGCGGCGTGATCGCAGCCCTGTTGGCCCAGGGGCTGGAGCCGTTCACAGCGGCAGCGGCCGGCGTGTACCTGCACGCCGAGGCCGGCAGGCTGGCGGCCCGACGGCTGGGGGTGGCCGAGGGCGTGATGGCCTCGGATGTGATCGCGGCGCTCCCCGGCGCACGCGCGTCCGCGCTCGCGCAGGAGGCGAGCACCGATGCCTGAGCCCGGGGTCGGAGAGCCCCTGGCAAGCGAGGGCGAGGTGGCACGCCGCGCACAGGCGCGCGTGAACATCGCGGCGATCGAACGCAACTGTGCGCGCCTGCGCACCGAGCTGCGCCGCAGCGCCATGCTGTGCGCCGTGGTCAAGGCCGACGGCTACGGCCATGGAGCGGTGCAGAGCGCTCGAGCTGCGCTGGCAGGCGGCGCGAGCTGGCTCGCTGTGGCCAGCGCCTGCGAGGCGCTCGAGCTCCGCGACGCGGGACTGGGCGGGGTTCGCATCCTGGTGATGGGCGCGCTCAGCCGCAGCGAACTCGAGGAGGCATTGGCAGCGCGGGCGGATGTGGTGGTCTGGAATGCGAGCTACCTCGAGCAGGTCGCCGAGGCGGGCGGCGGGCGGGTGCACGTCAAGTTCGACTCGGGGATGGGACGACTGGGGACGCGCAATCCCGTGGAGGCCTCGAATGTGGCGGCGGCGGCGCGGGCAGCGCCCGGCATCGAGCTGGCGGGTGTGATGACCCATTTCGCGACAGCGGACGACCTCAAGGACCGGGGGTTCTTCACGGCGCAGCTGGCCGCGTTCACCAGATGGGCGCGGTCGATCAAGGACGAGCAGCCGCAGCTGCTCGTCCATGCGGCCAACAGCGCAGCGGTGCTGCGCGAGGCCGATGCGCAGTTCGACATGGTGCGCTGCGGCATCGCCATCTACGGCATGGACCCGTTTGGCCGCGATCCCGCCCTGCGGGCGCTGGAGCCGGCACTCGAGCTGGGCTCCTACGTGGCCGAGGTCAAGCTGTGCGAGGCGGGGGAGAGCGCGGGATACGGGCGCCAGTTCGTGGCCGAGCAGGACACCTGCATCGGGGTGCTCCCGATCGGCTACGGCGACGGCTGGCGACGCGGCCTCTCGAACAACGCGGATGTGCTGATCGGGGGACATCGCCATCCGCTGGTGGGGACGGTGAGCATGGACAGCATCACGGTCGACCTGGGGATGGACGAGCACGCCGCGAGGATGCGGGGCGAGCGAGCGGTCCTGATCGGCTTCCAGGGCAGCGAGCGGATCACCGCCGAGGAGGTGGCGCGCCGCCTGGACACGATCAACTACGAGATCACCTGCGCGCTCACGCCGCGCGTGCCGCGGGTCTACCATCGCGACGGAGCGCCCGTCGCCGGCGAGATGGCGTCGTGAGGGCGGGGCCGCACGCGCGGGCGAGATGAGCTCTGCTCTTCAGATCGCCCGCACGGGACTGGCCGGCAGGCGCGCATGGGTGGTCGGCGGCACCCTGCGCGACCGCCTGCTGGGCCGTGAGACGGCAGACCTCGACATGGTCGTCGAGGGCGATCCAGGGGAGGCCGCGCGCGCGGTCTCCCGAGCGGCGGGTCGCGCGGCCTGCTTTGCCCTCTCCGAGGAGTTCGGGTCCTGGCGGGTGGTGGCGCGCGATCACTCGTGGCAGATCGACGTGGAGCCGTTGCGCGCGGAGACGCTCGAGCAGGACCTCGCGCTGAGGGACTTCACGGTCAACGCGATCGCCGAGCCGCTCGAGGGAGGGAGCCCGATCGACCCTCTCGGCGGGCTGGCGGACCTCGAGGCTCGACGCCTGCGCATGGCAGCCCCGAGTGCGTTCGCCGACGATCCACTGCGGGTGCTGCGCCTCGTGCGGGCGGCGGTAGAGCTAGATCTCGCTCCCGAGGCCGAGACCGTGCGTTGCGCGCGGGAGAGCACGGGAGCGTTGGGTGGGGTCTCGGCCGAGCGGGTATTCGCCGAGCTGCGCCGCATTCTGGCTGCCGCCCGCGCGCGCGAAGGCCTGGAGCTCATGCACGATCTCGGCGCCACCGCCGTGGTGCTACCCGAGCTCGAGGCCCTGCGGGGCGTGGAGCAGAGCCGCTTCCACCACCGTGACGTTCACGGGCACACGTTCGAGGTCCTCGACCGCACGATCGAGCTGACGGAGCGCCGCGGGCCGCACGCCGAGGAGCTGGATCGCGTGACGGGCTCCCACGACGCACAGGTTCGGGGGTTCCTGTCCGAGCCGCTCGCCGATGAGCTCAGCCGTGGAGAGGCCCTGCGCTGGGGCGCGTTGCTGCACGATGCAGCCAAGCCGCTGACTCGCGAGGTGCGCCCCTTGGATGGGCGCGTGACATTCATCGGCCACGACGTCCGCGGTGCGGAGCTGGCGCGCTCGGTGCTCGAGCGCCTGCGGGCAAGCGAGCGCCTGCGGGCGCACGTGGCGGCGCTGGTCCGCCACCATCTGCGGCTCGGCTTCCTGGTGCACGAGCCCCAGCCGCTGGCCAGACGGACCGTGTTCGCCTATCTGCGGGCCTGTTCGCCGGTCGAGGTGGACGTGACGCTGCTGTCGGTCGCCGATCGGCTGGCCACGCGCGGGGACAAAGCGGGCGCGGCGATCGATGCGCACCTGGCGGTGGCCCGAGACATGCTCGGCGCGGCCCTGCGCTGGCACGCCGATGGGCCGGGAGCACCGCTGCTGCGCGGTGATGAGCTCGCGCGCGAGCTCGCCATTGCGCCGGGGCCGCGGTTGGGGGAGCTGCTCGAGGCGCTCGCCGAGGCCCGCTATGCGGGTGAGCTGGACACGCGCGAGCAGGCGCTTGCCTACGCGCGCACGCTTGCGCAAAACATCTAGGGTGCAGCGCATGGCGGATCCCGATTGCATCTTCTGCAGGATCCTCGCGGGCGAGCTCCCGGCACGCGTTGTCGAGGAAGACGAGCGGACCATCGCCTTCATGGACATCGCTCCGGCCACGCGGGGCCATGCGCTCGTGATCCCGCGCGCCCACAGTGTCGACCTGCTGAGCATCGGCGAGCAGGATCTGCAGGCTGTGATCCTTGCCGCCCGGCGTTTGGCCGCGCGCGCCAAGGAGCGTCTGGGCGCCGACGGAGTCAACCTGATCAACTCATGTGGCGCGGCCGCGTGGCAGACGGTCTTCCACTTCCATGTGCACGTGATCCCCCGCTACGAGGGCGACCCTCTGCAGCTTCCATGGGTCCCGTCCCCCGGCGATCAGGACGAGATCGCCGCCGTGGCGCAGGAACTGGGCGGCCCGTAGCGAAATGATCCAACCGCTACATCTGGCGGTTGGGTGTGTTGAATGGCACAGATGAGACGGATAAACATGCATATAGCCGTGCTCGGGGCCCTGGCGCTCGCGCTGGTGGCACCCGCCGTGGCACCCGCCACGCTGGCTGAAATCGGCGTGATCCCGGCGACGACGCCGCCCACGGTGCCGAGCTGCCCGGCCAGTCCATGCCTGGCGGTGAGCCGCACGACGGGCTTCCAGGTCAAGGTCGGCACGGTGCGCAACCCCCTGAGCGCGACCCAGACGGGCACGATCGTCGCCTGGACGATCACGCTGGGCAAGCCCAACGCCACCCAGATCAAGTTCTTCAACGCCAACGAGGGCGGGGTATCGGAAGCGGGCATCGCGGTGTTGCGGGCGCAGAAGAGCCCCAACCTCACCTACAAGCTGATCGCGCAGGGCCCGCTGGTCAAGCTCCAGCCCTACTTCGGCAAGACGGCCCAGTTCCCGCTCGAAACGACCATCCCGGTCAAGAAGGGCGACGTCATCGCCCTCACGGTGCCCTCGTGGGCGCCCGCGCTGGCGCTCGGCTTCGGCAACGACACCTCATGGCGCGCGAGCCGTCCCAAGAAGCAGTGCACGAGCACGAGCGCCCAGACGACCGACACCCAGATCGGCGTCCCGGTCCAGTACTTCTGCCTCTACCAGACCGCGCGATTGACCTACAGCGCCACGCTGATCTCCACCCCTTAGGACGCCGCTGGCCGGCGCGAGGCGGCGTCCTCGGTCGCTCGCGTGCCCAGCACGCCACGCTCCCTGCGTCCTTGCCTCGCTTGGCCAGCGACGCCCTAAGATGGCCGCCCGGAGCCAGTCAGCGGCGGCTATGGGGCGCTGGCGCCGCCGGTGGGGCTGGAGCCGCCGCCGGCCGATTCCCCGCCGCCTTTGGTTTCGCTGCTGGCTTTTTCTTTTTCTTCGGCCGGGGCGCCGCCCGATGCTCCGGTTTCTTTGGAGCTTTCTTTGCTCGCGGCTTCTTCGCCGCCTTCGGAGTGTTCGCCCCCGGATGATTCTTCGCTCTTGGTGCTCGAAGTCTTGGTCGCGGTGGTCGACGTGGAAGTCGTCTGGACGGCAGCCTTTTCGGCGCTCGTGTCTGTCGGCGGTGTGATTTCGGGCGTGCTCTTGGGCACAGCGTCGGACACGCTGCTGCCACCACATGCCGTGACGCCCAGCGCGAGCAGCGCTACGCAGGCCGCGGCCGCCAGCCCTCGTGGCCTCAAAGTGGCCCCATGCGCCGTCCGCAGGTGGGACAGTCGTTGAGATCCTTCTGGGCGAGCTGGTCACACCAGGGACAGAAGCGCAGGTTCTCGACCGACCAGGGAAGCTTCGACGGAGAGGGAGCCAACGGCAGCACCTTGCCGACGACCTCGAGCGGCTCGTCGGACTCCCGGTCGAGGTAGATCTCATCGGGCTTGGCCTCGACCACGACCTCGCGGCCGGTGGCGGGGTTGCGCAGGCGGTAACGCTGTCTCGTGCTCACCAAGCGCACTTTACCGGAGCAGACGGGCGTCCGATCGGCTGCGTGTGCCGACGGGTCCGCTTACGCCTCCGCGACACGCTCGCGGGCGCCGGGCACGCGGATAGGCTGGCGGTGCGTGCGCGTCCTGATCTTCCACGGCTACCTCCTTGGCGGCACGGGGTCCAACGTCTACAACGCGCGGCTGGCCGAGGCGCTCGTGGGTCTCGGCCACGAGGTGCACCTGCTCTGCCAGGACCGCCACCCACAGGATCAGCCGTTCGTGGACGCGGTGGGCGAGTGGGAGGGAGGCTCGCTTCGCGTGCGCGCGCTGGAGGGTCGTGGGGGTCGCGGCGGGGAGGCGGGGCGTGGACGCTGCGTGGTCTACCGCCCGGACATCGGCCCCCTGCTGCCCGTGTACGTGGCCGACCGCTACGAGGGGATCGAGGCGCGCACCTTCTCTCAGTGCAGCGAGCAGGAGCTCGCCCGCTACCTCCATGCCAACGTGGCCGCGGTGGCCGAGGTGGCCGGTCTCCTCGGGCCGCAGGCCGCGCTGGCCAACCACCTGGTGATGGGCCCCGTGATCCTCGCCCGCGCGCTGAGCGGGGCTGTGCCGTATGCGGTCAAGATCCATGGCAGCGCGCTGGAGTACACCGTCAAGCCCGAGCCCGAGCGCTTCCTGCCGGTGGCCCGCGAGGGTCTGGCGGGAGCAGACGGGATCCTCGTCGGCTCCCACCATACGGCTGTGAGCCTGTGGGAGGCGCTCGGGGACCCGGAGCTGCCCAGGCGCACGCGGTTGGGCCCTCCGGGCGTGGACGTCAAGCGCTTCACCCCGCGCGAGCCCGCGGCGGCGGCCGCGGGGCTGCGAGCGCTGGGGAAGCGGCTGCGGACATCGCACGCGGGCGAGCAGCGGGCGAGCAGCGCCTTCACCCGCGACCCACGCGCCGCGGGCGCGTCGCTCGAGCGCCTTGACCCCGAGCGCGACCTCCTCGTGGCCTACGTGGGCAAGCTGATCGTGAGCAAGGGTGTGGACCTGCTCGCAGCCGCGTGGCCGCTCGTGCTCGAGAGCGCTCCGCGGGCGCGTCTGGTGGTGGTGGGCTTCGGGGCCTATCGGGAGGGCCTGGAAGGCCTGCTTGCGGCGCTTGGCCGTGGAGATATAGAGCGAGCACGGGCACTGGCCCTCGCGGGTAGGGCCGTGGAGGACGAATCTGCCCCCAGGCACCCCCTGAGGCATCTGCTCGCGTTCCTGGATGGGCTCGACGGGGAGCGACGCGAGCGCTACATCGAGGCCGCGACGCGATTGGGGGAGCGTGTGGTGTTCACCGGACGCCTCGAGCACGAGGAGCTCGCGGACCTGCTCCCGGCCTGCGAGGCGCTGGTCGTGCCGAGCACCTTTCCCGAGGCCTTCGGGATGGTGGCCGCCGAGGCGGCGGCGTGCGGCGCGCTGCCGCTGAGCGCCGCTCATTCGGGGCTGCTCGAGGTCAGCGAGGCGCTCGCCCGGGCCGTGCCCGAGTCCGCTGCCGCGAGCCTCTCCTTTCCCATGGACGACCAGGCCGTGCGGTCGCTGGCACAGCGACTCGTCACCTGGCTCCAGGCTGCCCCCGAGTTGCGCGCCAGGACTCGCGAGGGCCTCATCGCCACGGTCCGCGAACGCTGGTCCTGGGATCGCGTGGCGCACGGGGTGATCGCGGCGGCCCACGGCGAATTGGACGAGCTGCGCAAGCCATGAGAAGCGGCGCTCGGCCGGCCTGAGCTTGCGTCCAGCCGCCCGCCGCTTCGGATAGTGTTCCGCCCGCCGATGAGCTTCGTGCATGCCGACCCCGACGCCTCCCAACGCTCCGATCGCCGCTGCGGCGGCCTCGGCTCACGCGCCTGCGCCGGCCTCGTGCTGCTGGCGCTGGCCGTGGGTACGGCCGGATGTTCGGTCAAGGGCGCCGACAACGCCAACCTGATCCTCGGCAAGCAGACCTTCGTGGCCAAGTGCGGGTCCTGCCACACGCTCGCGCGGGCCGACACCAAGGGCACGGTCGGCCCCAACCTCGACGAAGCCTTCCGCGCGAGCATCGCCGAAGGGCTCGAGCGCGGCTCGGTGCGTGGCGTCGTGGAAGGCCAGATACAGCTCCCCAACCCAGAAGGCGCCATGCCCAAAGACCTCGTTACGGGCGCCAAGCTGAAAGATGTCGCCGCCTACATCGCCAATGTGGCGGCTGCGCCTGGAAAGGACAGTGGCCTGCTGGCCACCGCGGTCGAAGCCCCTGGCGCCGGCAAGCCCGCCGTGGAGAAGGGCGGCAAGCTTCAGATCCCCGCCAGTCCCAGCGGCCAGCTCGCCTACGTGACCAGCAAGGCCACCGCCACCCCCGGGGCGGTAACGATCGAAATGCCCAACATGTCCGGCGTCTCGCACAACATCGCCATCGAATCCGGCGCTCATGGCGCCACCCCAGGCGGAGCCAAGCTGGGCGCCAGCGAGTTCACGACCAGGGGTACGGCTACGGTGACGGTCAATCTCAAGCCGGGCACCTACACGTATTTCTGCGAAGCGCCCGGACACCGCGCCGCAGGGATGTACGGCACGCTGACGGTCAAATAGGGCCGGAGTCCGGCGCACCGCACCGCACGCGCCGCTCGCGCGACCCTGACCCGGGGCGGGCGGGGGGTCATGCCGCGATCCGGCTTCCCATGCGGGATTACGGCATCGTCGAGAGTGCCGATCCGCCGGTCGAGCGACGTCTTGGGCGGGCGCTCACGCCGATGACGCTCAGAGGATCGCGCGGAGGATCAGGATCAAGGCGACGATCACCACGATCACGGCGATCGCGTAGAGCAGGAAGCGGAAGGCCTCATCCTCGGAGCGCAGGGGGTTCAGCACGTCTGCGCCGTGTCCACAGCCGTCAGACCGTCAGAGGATGTAGACGGTCGTGTAAACGACCAACCACATGATGTCGACGAAGTGCCAGTAGATGCCGGGCACCTCGACCCCGCGGTGCTCCTCGGGCGTGTAGTGGCCGCGGAAGGATCGGATCGTGACGAACAGCAGCAGCAGCAGCCCGATGAACACGTGGGCACCGTGCAGGCCGGTCAGCGAGTAGAAGATCGTCTGCTGGGCGGCGTCCTGGGGGGCGAAGCCGATGTTGGCGTACTCGTTGATCTGGATGAACAGGAAGGTGCATCCGAGCAGGAAGGTCGTGAGCATGCCGGCCTTCAGCCCGAAGCGGTTGCCGTTCTTGATCGAGGTCTGGGCCCAGTGGATCGTGAACGAGGAGGACACCAGGATCGCGGTGTTCACGCCGGCGACCTGCACCGGCAGGGTGGTGCCGTGGGCCGGCCACGGGTCGCCGCTGGCGATGCGGATGAAGAAGTAGGCGGTGAAGAACGCCCCGAAGACCATGATCTCGGAGATGATGAAAAGCAGCATCCCGAGCAGCGCGGGCTCGACCCGCGAGCTGCGGTTCGCCGCCGGCGGACCGTGATGGTCGCCTGCGTGAACGGCTCCGTGGCTGATGCTGGCTGCCTCCATGTGGCTCCTCGCTAGGCGGCGGGGGCCGCGGTGGTCGTTGCCTGCGGGTCGACTACCACGTGCTCCACGCGTGCGGAGGTGACGCCGCGAACGCGCTCGATGAGATTGGAGCGCAGCCAGCCCGAGCGCTCTCCCGGGAGGGTGGAGATGACCACGTCGTCGACCCTGAAGAGCTCGAGGGCGTTGATGGCGGCCGTGTACGGGTCGGGATCGCCGATCATCCCAGAGCTGAGAAGCCCGGCGCCGGCGAGACGGTCGAGCATCTTGGCCAGGCGCGCGCGAGCCTCGGCCGGCCCGTGGCCGCTGCCGTGGGCCTGGGGCACAACTGCGATGAACAGGTGCTGTCCTCCGCGCGCGGCCTGCTCCTGGAGGTGCTCGAGCAGCTCCTCTCCGCTGGAGGTCTTGTTGGCCAGCACGAGCGTGACGCTGAAGGGCAGGGTTTCGTGCTCGAGATCGACCACGACGTGTTCCACGGGCAGGCCGGTCGCGTTCTGGATGCGCTCGATCAGATCCCGCCGCAGCCATCCAGAGTGGCTGGCCGGATGGGTCGAGACGATGATCTCGTCGGGGCGGCGCTGGGCCACGGCGTCCATCGTGGCGAGGAAGGGATCGCCGTCGCCGACTTCGCCGGTGGCCTCGATGCCCTCCGCCGAGACCGCCGAGAGCGCGAGGTCGACGCGCACCTGCGCCGATTCGCGCACGGCCTCGTCGTAGATCACGAGGCCTGCCGAGGGCTTGCTCTGGGGCACCACTAGGCGGAAGCGGACATCGCCGGCGGCGGCGCGCGTGCGGACGGCCTCGAGCAGCTTGGCGCCGCCGAGGGTACGGTTGGCGACCACGAGAACTTCCTTCACCGGTTGTGCCTCCTCGTCATTGGCTGGGTGCGCTCACGACGCCGGCTCCTGCTCCAGCAACCGTCGGTGCGGGGGCGGGTGCGAAGATGCCGTGCACGGCGCCAGGGACACCGTACTCGTAGGGACCGCCCACCACCGTCGGCAGGCGATCGAAGTTGAAGATCGGAGGGGGAGAGCTGACCTGCCACTCGAGCGTCAGGGCGCGCCAGGGGTTGCTCACGGCGCGCGGCCCGCCGCGCCAGCTGGTGACCATGTTGTAGACGAACAGCAGGGTGGTCGCCCCGAGGCCGAAGCTCGCGATCGAGATGAACAGGTTGAGATCGGCGAACTGCGCTGCGTAGGTGGCCACCCGCCGCGGCATTCCCTGCAGCCCGAGGACGTGCATCGGGCCGAATGTCAGGTTGACGAAGATGAACGTCGTCCAGAAATGCCACTTTCCCAGGCGCTCGTCATACATCCGGCCCGTCATCTTCGGGAACCAGTAGTACACGCCCGCGAAGATCGTCATCAGCGAGCCCCCGAAGAGCACATAGTGGATGTGCGCCACGATGAAGTAGGTGGCGCTCACGTGGATGTCGAAGGGCACCATCGCGAGCATGATGCCGCTGATGCCGCCCAGCGTGAACGTGGTGATGAAGCCGAGCGCGAACAGCATCGCCGTATCCAGGTGCAGCACCCCTCGCCATAGCGTGGCCAGCCAGGAGAAGACCTTGATGCCCGTCGGCACCGCGATGATCGCCGTCGTGATCGCCATCGGGATGCGGATCCAGGCGGCCATGCCCGAGGTGAACATGTGGTGCGCCCACACCGTGAATCCGAGCCCCACGATCGCGAGCAGCGAGAAGGCCATCATGCGGTAGCCGAAGATCGGCTTGCGCGACTTGACCGCGATCACTTCGCTGATGATCCCGAAGCCCGGCAGGATCATGATGTACACCGCCGGATGGGAGTAGAACCAGAAGACGTGCTGGTACATCAGCACGTCTCCGCCCTTGGCGGCGTTGAAGAAGTTGAAGCCGAGCGCGCGGTCCAGCAGCACGAAGAACTGCGAGGCCGCGATGAACGGGGTCGCGATCACGACCAACAGCGATGTGGCGAAGTTGGCCCACACCAGCAGTGGCATGCGGAAGAAGCTCATGCCCGGCGCCCGCATCGTGATGATGGTCACGAGGAAGTTGAGCGCGGTCATGATCGAGGATGCGCCCGCGAACTGGACGCCGATCGAGAAGAACGTCTGTCCGATAGGGGCATTGACCGACAGTGGCGCATAGGCGGTCCAGCCGTCTGCGAACGCTCCGCCGGGCGCGAAGAAGCTCCCCAGCATGATCATGCCTGCGACCGGCAGCAGCCAGAACGAGAGGGCGTTCAGGCGCGGGAACGCCATGTCGGGCGCGCCGATCATCAACGGGATCACGTAGTTGCCGAAGCCCGCGAACACGGGCACCATGAACAGGAAGATCAGCAGCGAGGCGTGGACCGAGAACAGGCCGTTGAACGTGTTGGCGTCGACGAAATGCGAGCCGGGCTGCGCGAGCTGCGCGCGCATCAGCAGCGCGAGCAGGCCTCCCACGAGCAGGAAGAAGAACGAGTTGACGAGGTACTGGATGCCGATCACCTTGTGATCGGTGTTGATGCGGAAGTAGTCCTTCCAGGTGTAGGCCCCGTGGCTGGAGTGGTCCTCCGGGCGCGTGGGGCGCCCGATCGCCCAGTAGAACCAGTAGTCGAAGCCGCCGATCCCGATCAGGAACGCGAGCGGCACGGCCAGCAGCGAGACCGAGAGGATCGCGTCCGGGGAGATGAAGTGCTGGAAGGTCGAGTGGCCGGTGGCCATTCGCACCAGCCACGTCAGCGCGGTGGCGAAGAGCGCACCGCCGACCATCATCCAGCCTGCGCGGTAGAAGCCCGGGGCTCGAAGCTTGGCGGCCATCAGGGTGTGCCCTCGAAACCGGTCATCGCGTCGGGCAACATTATCCCGTAGCCCCGCTGCTTGTGGAACCGGCGGCGGCCGTGCTCGAGCCAGCGGTCACCTGACTCTTGATCCATGCTTGGAACTGCGCTTCGGTCACGACGTGGACGGTGGAGCGCATCAGCGAGTGCCCCAGGCCGCACAGCAGGTTGCAGACCACCGGATAGTTGCCGAGGCGCACGGCCGTGGCGCGATAGTGGGTGGTGATCCCCGGCACGACGTCCTCCTGCAGGCGGAACGCTGGGATCCAGAAGGCGTGGATCACGTCCTTGCTGTGCATGCCGAAGTTGACGGACTCGCCCTTGGGGACATAGAGCTTGGTGCTGTTCAGCGGCGCACCGCCGGTCACCGACGGCGGGTACTGGTAGGTCCAGGCGAACTGCTGTCCGGTCACGCCGATCTGGATCTCGCGTGCGGGCTTCTTCTCGTTTTCGTGCAGCACCACGAACGAGTAGCTGACCAGGCCCAGCAACAGCACCGTCGGGATCGCGGTCCAGAAGACCTCCAGGCGCGTGTTGCCGTGGATCGGCGGCCCGTCCTTGAGCTCCTCGCCGGGCTTCATGTGGAACTGCCAGATGCTGTACAGGATCACGGTCACGACGATCACGAAGATCGGGATCGAGGCGAGGACCAGCACGTGGTAGAGCCGGTCGGTGTTCTTGGCCTGGACGGAGGCCTGGACGGGGAACCAGTGGATCGAGTAGCTCAGCACCACGCCGATCGCGACGGCGATGACCGCCAGCGCGAAGGCGATGCCGAGCGAGCGCTGCCTAGACACCGGCTGTGGCTCCGGTGCGCGCGGGGGAGTTCTGTTGTGCGGCGTTCCTCTCCATCGGGAGCGTGATCCTAATGCCTCCGTCCACGGACCGCTCGGACCTTGACTCGCATACGCCCAGGCACTAGATTGAGGCAATAGTTGCTAAGGCTTGGAAGAGCGGTTTCCCGGGCAGCTGAGCGCCAAGGAGAAGTGGCGGTGGCTTCCGGGGAAGAGATCTGAAGGCGAGACAAAGGACGAGGGAATGCAGGTTCACGAAGGCATGAGTCGCATGGTTCTCACGGTCGGGCCGGGGCACACCCTGCGCGCGGTCGCGCGGCTGATGTCCGAGCGGCGCGTGGGGGCGGCCGTGGTCATGGATCCGGAGGGGAACGGTCCGGGGATCATCACCGAGCGCGACATCCTCATGTCGGTGGGTGCCGGAGAGGACCCCAACGGGGAGTCCGTGGCTGCGCATCTGACTCGTGACGTCGTTTTTGCAGCACCCGACTGGTCGTTGGAGGAGGCCGCCGGCGCGATGGTGCGCGGCGGCTTTCGCCATCTGATCGTTCTTGACGGTGCCGAGACGGTTGGCATCCTGTCGGTCCGCGACATCGTGCGCTGTTGGACCCAGGATGGGGCGATCTGTCTGGTGCCGGACAAGGCGGCCGTGGGGTGAGAGGGGCGGCGCGCCTGCTGGGGAGCGGGCGCGCCAATGGCCGCGGCGGCCGGGCGCGGGCTGGGGACCGCGCCCGCCTCGCCACTGCCTGCGTGTCCTGAAGAGCATGGATGCTCGAGGCGAGCGTCAGCGAGCGCGGGCGGCGCGGCTGGCGCGTTTCGCCGCGGCCAGCGCCAGCGTGCTGGCGAGGCACGCCATCGCCGCGTAGAGAGCCAGCATGGCTCCCGTGCTCGCGCCGACGGGTGCGGTGCTCTGCGCTGAGAGCTTGCCGGCCTGTAGCGCCAGGACGCAGACGTAGACGATCAGGGCGCTCGCGATGAGCACCGTCGCCGTCGCCAGCGCAGCCCCTGCGCGACTGGCACGACGCAGGGCCCGGGGCGAGAGCTCGATACGGGCCAGTACCCAGCGAGGGGCCAGCGCGCAGACCGCGGCGCACGCCCATCCGGCGAGGCGCCAGGGCGCCTGGAAGAAGACAACGAAGCTCAGCGGGAACTGGCCGTGGCGGGCGGGTGCGGTCACGAACAACAGCCAGCTGAGCGCGCCAAAGCCGACGAGCGCGAGCGCGGGGGAGAGGAGCAGGAGCATCAGGCGCCCGTCGCGCTCCCGGAGGGCGTGGCGCACGGCCTGCCACAGCAGGGGCAGGCCGCCGAGTGCGATTGCGAGCCCGCCGAGCAGCGCGCCCGCGACGACCACGTCGTGGGCGATTGCGAGCAGGGGGTGTCGAGTGGCGGCGGCGGCGAAGTCGGGGTCCTCTGTGTCCTTCTGGAAGCCGATCCCGTTCAACGACAGCACGATCCAGCAGCAGAAGATTGCACCGATCGACAGGCGCATGCGCGTTACCGGCGGGATCGAGGAGGCCCAGGTAGGAGCGGGGCGCAGATGGGCGTCGGCTGCGCCCATGAGCAGCGACGCCACGCCGCCGAGATTTGGCGGATCGTCCTCGATCAGCGCCTCCATCTCCCTCCCGTAGCGCTCACGCCAGGCGAGCGGGTACAGGCCCACGAGCAGCCTCGCCATGCGTCCTCGGTGGGCGGCGACGCTCACGCCGGCGCTCCGTTTGCGCGCAGGCGGGTGAGGCCCGTGTTGGCGACGCTCGCCATCGTTGTGAGCTGCTCCTCGAGCGCTCGGGCGCCCGCGGCCGTGATGCGGTAGGGGCGGCGGCGCCCCTGTGCGGGCAGTGCCAGGATGAGGCCCTGGTCCTCCAGGCGCGAGAGGGCGCCGTAGAGGGTTCCGGGCCCGAGGTGGACTCCGGCGAGCGCCTCGATGTCGCTGACCATCGCGTAGCCGTGCTTGTCACCGCCGGCCAGGCTCGACAGCACCAGCAGCGAAGGCTCAGACCAGCGTCCCAGGTCCGCGAGCTTGCTCGTCATCGCGCTCCTTCGTCATCGGGCGCAGCCGCCAGGACCGCGCGCTACTACGTTACGCGATGTATCGTAGCACGAAGTAGTGAGCTCAGCTCTCGCCGTGCGTGTCGAGCGGAAGCTCGTCCACTTCGCGGCGGGTGTCTTTGATCCAGGCAAAGACGCAGTACAGGGTCAGCACGACGCCCACGACCGTCAGCTCTATGAAGGTGGTCACGCCCACGAGCGCAAGCGTTATCCCCAGCGCTGTCAGCAGCGGGAGGATCGTGGGGCCGGGAAGGTGTATCTCCTCGCCGACCGGTGGGACCTCTGGATCGAGAGGGCTCATGAGACGTACGTGGCGGCCACCACGAACGTGATGCCGAACATGAACATGCAGATCGCGGCCACGATCAGGCCGGTGCGGATGTTCTTGCGTGCGAGGCGTCGGGTCATCATCGGCAGAGGCGCATCCTACAGGTGGGCGTCCGCGACCATCGCGCAGAAGAGCAGCGCGAGATAGGCCAGTGAGAAGAGGTACAGCTTCAGCGCCGAGCCACGGTCCGCACGATGGTACAGGCGCACGGCGCCGGCGATGAAGCCGAGGCCGAGCACCAGCGAGGAGACGAGGTAGATCACGCCGAAGCCCCCGGCGCAGAAGGGCAGCTGCGTGACCGCATACAGCAGCACCGAGTAGAGGAGGATCTGCCGGCGGGTCTCGGCCTCGCCGCGGACGACCGGGAGCATCGGCACGCCCACGCGCCCGTACTCCTCCTTCATCAACAGCGACAGCGCCCAGAAGTGTGGCGGCGTCCAGAAGAAGACGATGAAGAAGAGGATCACCGCCGTGCCGCTCACCGACCCGGTCACGGCGGCCCAGCCGACCAGCGGTGGAACCGCTCCGGCAGCTCCGCCGATCACGATGTTCTGCGGGGTGCGCCGCTTCAGCCACATCGTGTACACGAACACGTAGCCGAGAAAGCCCGAGAACGACAGCGCCGCCGCGAGCGGATTGACCGTCAGCGAAAGCTCCAGCAGCGAGAGCAGCGCGAGCGTGCACCCGAACGTCAGCGCCGCGCGCGGCGAGACGCGTCCGGCGGGTATCGGGCGGGTCGCGGTGCGCGCCATGCGCGCATCGATGTCCCTGTCGAACCAGTGATTGACCGCGCCTGCGCCGCCGGCCGAGAGGTAGCCGCCGAGACAGGTGAGCGCCACGAGCAGCGGCGAGGGATCGCCGGCCACGTACATGGTCGTGATCGTGGTCAGCAGCAGCAGCGACTGCACCTTGGGCTTGGTCAGCTCGAGGTAGTCGCTCAGCAGCTGGCGGGTCCGGGGCGCCAGCCCGAGCGCGGGCGCCCCGATGGCGGGAGCTGCGCCGGTGGGAGGCGCTGCGCTCACTACACCCCGACCTGCGTCGCGCCGGTGGGGACGGTCGCGGCGCCCGCGCTGCGACCGCTGGTGCTGCGCCGCTCGATCTCGCGCCGGATGTCCTTCATCGGCTCAGCCGAGCGGACCAGCGGCACCACGTCGAAGTTGTTGACCGGCGGAGGCGACGGCGTGAACCACTCGAGCGTGTTCGCCCCCCAGGGGTCCGCGCCCGCCACGACCCCCACCTTGAGGCTGCGCGCAAAGTTCACGATCGTGACGATAACGCCTGCCGCGAGGATGAACGACCCGACCGTCGAGATCGCGTTGTAGAGCGCCAGATGGCCGACGTCGTTGTACTCGTAGACCCGCCGAGGTATGCCGTCGAGGCCGATCACGTGCTGGATCAGGAAGGTCGTCAGCACGCCGAGGAAGATCAGGCCGAAGCTCAGACGTCCGAGGCTCTCGCTCAACATCCGCCCGGTGATCTTCGGGAACCAGTAGTAGATCGCCGCGAAGATCGGCAGCACGGCTCCGCCGAGCAGCACGAAGTGCAGATGCGCGACCACGAAGTAGGTTTCGTTGACCTGCCAGTCGATCGGGAACGTCGCCAGGAAGATGCCCGAGATGCCGCCGATCAGGAAGATCGCGATCGCGCCTGCGCAGAACAGCAGCGGCGTCTTGAATTCGACGGTCCCGCGCCACAGCGTGGCGATCCAGTTGAGGATCTTCACGCCCGTGGGCACCGCGATCAGGTAGGAGCTGAGCATCACGAACACCAGGATCGCCTCGGGAATCGGCGCCGTGAACATGTGGTGGGCCCAGGTGAGGAAGCCGAGGAACGCGATCGCGACGGTCGAGGCCGCGATCGCCTTGTAGCCGAAGATCGGCTTGCGCGCGAACACCGGCAGCACCTCCGAGATCACCCCGAAGCCCGGGAGCACCATGATGTAGACCTCGGGGTGCCCGAAGAACCAGAACAGGTGTTGCCAGAGAATCGGCGAGCCGCCCTCGGTGGGGTCGAAGAAGTGCGTGCCGAAGTGCCGTTCGGTCAGCAGCATCGTGACCGCCGCCGCGATCACGGGCAGCGCGAAGATCAACAGCACCGAGTAGGTGAGGATCGTCCAGATGAACAGCGGCAGCCGTCCCCAGCTCATCCCCCGCGCGCGCATGTTGGCGATCGTGGTGTAGAAGTTGATCGCTCCGAGGATCGAGGACAGGCCGGTGAGGTGGATGAGATAGATCCATGCGTCCTCGCCGCCGCTGGGCGAGTACGTCGAGTTGGCCAGCGGGATGAAGCTCACCCAACCCGCTTCCGGCGGGTTCCAGAAGACCGAGGAGTAGAAGACCAGGCCGCCCGCCAGCAGCAGCCAGTAGGACAGGGCGTTGAGGCGCGGGAAGGCCATGTCGCGGGCGCCGATCATCAGTGGCACGAAGTAGTTGGCCAGGCCGGCCATCATCGGCACGACGAACAGGAAGACCATCGTGGTCCCGTGCATCGTGAACAGCTGGTTGTAGATCTCCGGCGTGACCAGCGTGTTGTTCGGCGCGCCGAGCTGCAGGCGCAGCATCAGCGCCTCGACACCGCCGAGGCAGAAGAACACGAAGGTCGTGACCATGTACATGATCCCGATCTTCTTGTGGTCCGTGGTGGTGATCCAGCTCGTCCAGCCCTTGGATTCGCGCTTTGCGTCGTGGGCGGTGATCTGGGGGACCGGGGCTACGTAGGTGGCCATGTCGTGCGCTTGAGCTCCTGATGTCCTAGGGGTTTTCGACCTGTCCTGCGCCGGTCTGGGAATTCAGCTTTGCCCGCGCTTCCTTTGCGGCCGCGTTGGCTTCGGTGATCTCCCGCTTCTGATTGGTCAGCCATTCGTCGAACTGCGCCGGGGGCACGGCCCTGACGGTGGCGATCATGCGCGCATGGCCGCGGCCGCAGAGGATCGCGCACTGGCCGCGGTAGATGCCGGGCTTTGAGATCTTGAACCACGTGTAGTTGTGGTAGCCGGGCACGGCCTGGAACTTGCCGCCCAGTTCGGGGATCCACCATGAGTGCACGACGTCTGCCGAGGCGATGTCGAGCGTGACCGTCGTGTTGGTGGGGACGACCATTTCCTCGTAGGAGTAAGGCGCGCCGAGCCCGTCCGGTTCGTCGGCGCCGGGATAGACGAACTGCCAGATGTACTGGCGGCCGATCACGTTGATGCTCAGCGATTTGCCGTTGGGTGGAAGCTTGCGCTCGGAGCTGGCGTACGCCACGCTGTCACCCGTGAGTTCGTCTCCCCCGGGACTCGAGTTCGGGGGGTTCTGGATCGAGCCGAGCTTGGCGAACGTGAGCACGGCGAGCGCCACCAGGATCACGGCCGCGGCTACGGTCCAGCCCATCTCCAGGCGGGTGTTCCCGCGGATCTGCGCGGCCACAGCACCCTTGCGCTTACGGAACTTGATCAGCGCGTACATCAGGCCACCCTCCACGGCCACGAAGATCACCAGCGCGATGTAGAGCGTGATCTTGTAGAGGCTGTCGATGTGGTCGGCGTTGGGCGAGCCGCCCGACAGCGGGGTGAAGAACGCGAACGTTGGGTGGAGCAGATGGCCCAAGGCGGCGGGGATTCTATTCAGGCCTGGGCGGCAGGCGCTTGATGACGTTTGCCACGAGGCCCTAGCTCCCGGAGAAACGCGCCTGTCGGCGCTCCACGAAGGCCATCGCGCCCTCTAGGAAATCGTCGCTCCCGGCCATCTCCTGCTGGAGCTGTGCCTCCAGCTCGAGTTGCTCCTCCATGCGTCCATAGAGCCAGTTGTTGAGCTGGCGCTTGGTGCCTGCATAGGAGCGGGTCGGCCCACTCGCAAGGCGTGCCGCCAGCGCCTGGCTCTCCTGCTCGAGGTGCTCGTCCGCCACGACTCGATTGATCAGGCCCCACTCGAGCGCCCGGGGAGCGGGTAGGCGCTCGCCGAGCATCGACAGCTCGCTGGCGCGCGCCATCCCCACGCGGGTCGGCAGGAACAGCGATGAGCCGCCGTCGGGCACCAGGCCGATGTTGACGAAGGCGAGCAGGAAGTAGGCGCCCTCGCCGGCCATGATCAGATCGCAGCACAGCGCCAGCGAACAGCCGATTCCGACCGCCGGTCCGTTGACGGCGGCGAGCACCGGCTTGGGTATGTCGCGGATCGCGCGCATGATCGGGTGGTAGCGCTCGGTCAACGTCCGGTAGACGTCCGGCCGCCCGTCCGGGGTGGTGTCGACGCTGAGGTCCTTGAGATCCGCGCCCGAGGAGAAGGCTCTTCCCGAGCCGGTGATCAGCAGCGCCCGCACGGCCTCGTCCTGGGCGGCCCGCTCCAGCGCCGCCAGCAGATCGGCGCCCAGCTGTGCGTTCCAGGCATTGAGAGCCTCGGGCCGGTTGAGCGCAATCGTGGCCACGCCATCGCGCAGGCGAATGTTCACCGTCTCGAGCTCCATGTACGGCTCGCTCATGTCTCTCCTCTCCTCGTGCGAAGTCGGTGGTCGGCCGCCGGCGCCGGGACTCCAACGGCGTCTCGGCGAGGTTGATCCTAAGGTGTGGAGGATGAAACGTCCCGTGATCGGCATATGCACGGCGCTCGAGCGCGCGAGATGGAGCGTCTGGGATCAGGAGGCCGTGCTCCTGTCGCTCGGCTACGTGACGGCCGTCCAGCGAGCCGGGGGCTTGGCGGTGCTGCTTCCTCCGGACGCGCAGCTCGTCGAGGATCCCGAGCAGGCACTCGAGCTGATCGACGGGCTGGTGCTCGCCGGCGGCGCGGACATCGATCCTGGCGCCTACGGTCACGAGCGCCACCTCGAGACCGTCGAGACGATGCCCGAGCGCGACCAGTTCGAGATCGCCCTGGCGCGCGCCGCGATCGAGCGCGACCTGCCCGTGCTGGGCATCTGCCGAGGCATGCAACTGATAAACGTGGCTCTGGGGGGGACGCTCGTGCAGCACCTGCCCGAGCATGTGGGCCATCAGGAGCACAGGCGCGTGCTGGGCTCCTTCGATGGTGCCGACCACGACGTGATCCTCACCGAGGGCTCGTTGGCGGCGAGCGCCGCCGGCGAGGTCGCCCACGCCACCAAGTCCCACCATCACCAGGGCGTGGAGCGCTTGGGCGAGGGCTTGGTCGTAAGCGGCATCTCGACGATGGACGATCTTCCAGAGGCGATCGAGCTTCCCGATAAGCAGTTCGTGCTCGGGGTGCAATGGCACCCTGAGGCGGATGAGAGCAGCACGGTCGTGGGCGCTCTCGTGCAGGCTGCCGCCAGAGTCGCCAGTACGCTCACTCGCGAATAGGCTCTCCGCACGCGAGCGCCACAGCGCCGAAGGGCCGCCCCGCCCGGCTCATATACTCCCGGCCAAGTGCGGCTGTCGAAGGCGATCAAAGCAACCGCATGGGGGATGGTCGCAGCCGGGGTCATCGCACCGCTGGTGCGCAAGCGCGTCAATGCCCCGCCGCTGCTGATGCAGACGATCGCCTACGGCGCGCCCGTCGGCCTGTGCGTTGCCGTGCGCCGCTCCCCGAAGCGCGACGTCGCGACCTGTGCCCTGCAGATGTGGGCCTACCTCGCCGCCTACAAGACGCCCCATGACGACGCCGACGCCCAGGAACAGCGCATGCACGTCAACTACCCGATCGTGGCAGACCGCGTGCTCGGGTTCGGGGGGCTTCCCACCGTGCGCCTGCAGCGTGCGCTGACGCGTCATGGCGAGCAGGGCCCGCACTGGCGGGTGCTCGACCGCGTGCTCGTGTGGGCGCACTGGAGCTGGTTCCTGGTCCCGCACGGAACCCTGCTGTTCATCCTCCTGCGCCATCCCGCGCGCTTCTCGCGCGCCGCGGTGATGACCTATGCGGTCTTCAACATCGGCGCGGGCATCTATTGGCTCGTGCCCACCGCACCGCCGTGGTACGCGGCGGAGCTGGACGGCGAGCGCCTTGCCCAGCCACCGGCCGTGCGTCGCATGATGGTCGAGTACGGCGAGTTCTTCTGGAGAGACGGCTGGGGCTCGCTCTACAGTGTGTTCGGAGGTAATCCCCTGGCCGCGATGCCCTCTCTGCACTTCGCCACAACCGTGATGGCTGCGCTTCTGCTCGCCGAGGCGGGACCTGCGGCGGGCGCCGTCGGCTTCAGCTATGCGGCGACGCTCGGATTTGCGCTCGTGTACCTCGGGGAGCACTACCTCGTGGATCTCGTGGCGGGGACGGCGCTGACAATGGCCGTGCGCCGCTGGGGGCCACGGGCCGGGCCTGCGATCAACGGCTTCGGTCGGGCGGTGGCCGCGCTCGAGGAGATGGCCCACTAGGAGTCCAACAAGGGAGTTGGTGCGAGCACGATGGCGTGGCGGGAGGCAGCTGGGGGGGAGGACCGGGACGAGGCGCACGCCGCGCCCGTCCCGCGAGTGCGCGTATCTGAAGAGGAGATGCCGCGCGTGGTGCTCACGCGGCGGCAGATCGTGCTGTTCGCCGTCTTCATCCTCTCGGGCATCGCCTTCTTCTACTTCGTGCTGCCCAAGCTCGCCGGGGTGGGCACGACGGTGCACCGCATCGAGCGCGGTGACACCTGGTGGATCGCGATCGGCGTGGTGCTCGAGCTCGCGTCGTTCGCCGGCTACGTGATGCTGTTTCGCTCGGTCTTCGTGGCGACAGAAGCCCGCCCGCCCTCGCGTATCGGCTGGAGTGAGAGCTATCAGATCACGATGGCGGGCCTCGTCGCCACGCGGCTGTTCGCAGCGGCCGGCGCCGGCGGGGTCGCGCTGACGGCGTGGTCGCTGCGGCGTTCGGGCATGGAGCCGCGGTTGGTGGCGTGTCGCATGGTCGCCTTCATGGTGCTGCTGTACGTGGTCTACGCGGCCTCGCTGCTGATCGACGGCATCGGTCTGGGCTCGGGTCTGTTCCCGGGAGGGGGCTCGTTTGCGATCACCGTATTGCCGGCGATCGTGGCAGCCGTCCTTTTCGCTCTCGCCGGTGCGATGGCCCTTCTGCCCGGCGATCTCGAGCGACGTCTGCAGCGCTGGGCCTCGGGCTCGGGGCGCCTCGCCCACTGGGTCGCACGCGCCGTGACCGCTCCCGCGCTTGCCGCCAGCGGGGTGCGGACAGCGATCGACCTGATCCGCTCGCGCGACGCCGGGCTGCTCGGGGCGCTCGCCTGGTGGGGCTTTGACATCTCGGTGCTGTGGGCGATGTTCCACGCCTTCGGCTCGCCCCCGCCATTCACGGTCATCTGGATGGCCTACTTCGTTGGGATGTTGGGCAACCTGCTGCCTCTCCCCGGCGGCCTCGGAGGCGTGGAGGGGGGGATGATCGGAGCCTTGGCCGCCTTCGGTGTCGACTTCAACCTGGCGGTGCTCGCGGTGCTGTCCTATCGTGGGATCTCGTTCTGGCTGCCGACATTGCCGGGGGTCGTCGCCTACTTCCAGCTGCGCCGCACCGTGGCGCGCTGGCGCGACGAGCAGAGCCTCGCGCCGGCGGGTGCTCCGCACGTGGGATCATCGGAGCCGGCGGGGGCGCTCCAGGGATCGTAACCTGTGCGCAATGCCAGTCCCCGTGCTAAACTTTACAAAGTAAAGCGCCTTGGAAACAGTCCGCCAGCTGCGGCCCGAGAGCGCGAGAATTGGAGATGAGATGAGCGAGGTAGAGAACGTGATCATCGTCGGCAGCGGGCCCGCCGGCTACACGGCCGGTCTGTACACCGCACGCGCCAATCTCCATCCGCTGGTGATCGAGGGCTTCGCGTGGGGTGGGCTGCTGCAGCAGACGACCGACGTGGAGAACTACCCAGGCTTCCCCGAGGGCGTGATGGGGCCCGAGATGATGCAGAAGTTTCGCGACCAGGCAGAGCGCTTCGGTGCCCGCCTGATCACCGACCAGGCCGATCGCGTGGAGCTCGCCACCGAGCCCGGCGGTGTGCACAGTGTGTGGGTCGGGGACACCGAGCATCGTGCGCGCACGGTCGTGCTGGCGATGGGCGCCGAGCACAAGAAGCTCGGGGTCTCCGGCGAGGAGGAGCTCGCCGGGCGCGGGGTCAGCTACTGCGCCACCTGTGACGCCGCCTTCTTCAGGGAGGCGCCCACGATCATCGTCGGCGGCGGGGACTCCGCGATGGAGGAGGCCATCTTCCTGTCGAAGTTCGCATCCAAGGTGAGCATCGTGCATCGCCGCGACGAGTTCCGTGCGTCGAAGATCATGCTCGAGCGCGCACGTGCACAGGAGAACATCGAGTTCGTGACCCCCTACCGCGTGGCCGAGTTCGTCGCCGGCGAGAGCGGTGTGCTGGGCCACGCGGCACTGGTCAACACGGTCACCGGGGCGGAGCTCGAGATACCGGCGTCCGGCACCTTCGTGGCCGTCGGCCACGAGCCCCAGTCCGCGCTCGTGCGGGGCCAGATCGACGTGGACGAGAACGGCTACGTCACAACGGCCGGCAAGTCCACCCGCACCAACCGCCCCGGCGTGTTCGCGGCGGGCGACCTCGTCGACCACACATATCGCCAGGCCATCACCGCCGCCGCCTCCGGATGCCAGGCCGCGCTCGACGCCGAGTGGTACCTGCGCGACACCCCGGGCGTGCCCGTGCCGGCGGAGATGCCGGCCGGCGATCCCGCTGAGGCGCAGTATGCGCCCGTGGCCGACCTGGCGCCGTAGCGCCTACTCGATAGCGCCCTCGAGCTCGAGCAGGTAGCGCTTGCGATCGAGCCCGCCGCCGTAGCCACCGAGCGCGCCGCCCGTGCGCAGCACGCGATGGCAGGGGATCACGATCGGAATCGGGTTCGATCCGAGCGCGTTGCCAGCCGCGCGGGACCCGCGCGGACTGCCCGCCTCAGCCGCCACCTCGCCATAGCTGAGCACGCCGCCGTAGGGAATATCGGAGGTCACGCGCAGCACGCGCCGCCCGAACGGGCCGATCAGCGACCAGTCGAGCGCCACCTCGAATGTGCGGCGGGTGCCGTGGAAGTAGTCCTCGAGCTCCCTGCGCAGCGGGTCGAGGGGCGCCGAGGACTCCACGATTCGCGGTGACAGGTGGCGGGCGAGCCGTTCGAGCACCGTGTCGATGCTCTCCTCCGGGAAGGCCAGGCGTACCAGGCCCCGCTCGGTGGTGGCGGCGAGCAGTGGGCCGAACGGAGAATCAACGGGCGCGTAGCTCACATCGGCGAGACCTTCGGAGGCGGCGCGATCGGCCAGGCGGCGGGCTGCACCGGAGGCGGCGCGTTCGACGTCGGCCTGCGCATCACCACCCAGGGCGCCGGCCGCGCTTGCGCTTGCTCCGGGGCCTGCCCCGGGGCCGCGGCGAAGCGCCTCGGCGACCATCTCGTGCTCCTGGGGTGGCTGATTCTCGTTCATGCGGGCACCGCCTTTCGCAGCTTGGTCAATCCCTCGTGCAGCGAGCGTCTCGCAGCCTCCTCCGAGCAGCCGATCGCCGCCGCTATGTCGCGGTGGGGAAGGTCTGCGACATAGCGCAGCATCACGGCCGAGCGCTGCCGATCGGGCAGCTCCTCGACAGCCTCCCAAAGGGTCTCGTCGCGGGCCACGGGCGAGGGCTCGGTGCGTCTGTCCACCGCCGCCGGCTCGGCCACCGGGATCGCGCCCCTGGCGCGGGCTCGGTGGGAGTCGAGCGCCTTGTTGTGCGCGATCGTCAGCACCCAGGAGCGCAGGTTGGATCCTGCGCGCAGGCGCGGGTAGGCGCGCAGCGCCGCCACGAAGGTGTCCTGGAAGCAGTCTTCGGCCTCGACCGGACCGACCGAGGCGAGCAGGAAGCGCCACACGATCTCGCGGTGGGCATCGAGGAAGCGTTGAAAGGGGGGGAGGGGCTCGCTCACGATCGTTTAACGCAAGGCGCCTCGAGAACGTGAGGTCGCTCAGGTCTCGTAGTCGAAGAACCCGGCTCCACTTGCCCGCCCCAGCCTTCCCGCCGCCGCCAGCCGGCGCAGCGCTGGAGCCGGGCGATAGCGCTCCTCGCGGTACTCGTCGCACAGGGCCTCGAGCACGGCGAGCACATGATCGAGCCCGATCGCATCGGCCCACTCGAACGGGCCGTGCGGATGGCTCAGACCGAGGACCATCCCCAGATCGATGTCGCGTGCCTCGCCCACGCCTTCTCCGAGCGCGAACGCCGACTCGTTAATGACCTGACAGACGATCCGCCCCAGCACCAGGCCGGGAGCGTCGCCGACCCAGGCCACGTGCTTGCCGAGCGCGTTGAAGAAGCGTTCTGCGCGTGCGGCTGCCAGGGGGGAGGAGCTCTCGTTGCGCGTGAGCTCTACCAGGCGAGCATCCGCGAACGGCGCCAGCGCGTGGAAGCCGACTCCGCTGCCCTCCGGATCGAGCACACCGAGCGACCCCGCGGCGCAGAGCACCAGGTATGCGCCGCCCTGTGGCGCGGGCCTGCCCTGGCCGCGGCGATCCGGACGCCGCTCGCCCGCGGCGGAGCCACGCTGGCCCCCGGGGGGCTCGCGGTCGCAGTCGATGATGAGCGCCGGGAGGATCCCGCCCGTGGGGTCGTTGGGAGAGCGGATCTCATAGCCCACCCGGCCCGCCGCCTCGCGCAGCTCCGCGGCCAGGGTGCCGTGCCCGGCGATCACGATCACGCCCTCGCCGCTGCGCTGCACGTCGCTCTCGGGCGGTTCCGGGTCCTCGGGGCGATAGCGCGCCGCACCGACCTCGCCGGCGGGCGGGTAGGTGTAGTAGCCGCGCCCCGTCTTGCGTCCGTGACGCCCCGCGGCCACATAGCGGGCGGTGATCGGCGAAGGGCGCCAGCGTGGCTCGCCGAAGCTCTGGGCGAAGAAGCTCTTTGAGATCTCGAAGCCGGTGTCCACGCCGACGAGGTCCATGAGCTCGAACGGGCCCATGCGAAAGCCGCCCTGCATCCGGCAGACGCGGTCGATCGTCTCGATGTCCGCGATCTGCTCCTGCGCCAGGCGCAGGGCCTCGAGGCCGAAGGGCCGGTTGCAGCGGTTGACCAGGAAGCCCGGTCCGTCGCTGGCGCGGATCACGGTCTTGCCCATCGCCTCGCCGGTGGCGTGGGCGAGCGCCAGGGACTCGGGCGAGGACTCCTCGCCGGCCACCACCTCGAGCAGTCGCATGAGCGGCGCGGGGTTGAAGAAGTGCATCCCCACGACGCGCTCGGGACGGCTCGCAGCCGCGGCGATGGCTGTGACCAGCAGCGAGGAGGTGTTGGTTGCAAGCACGCACTCCTCGCTCACGATCTCCGACAGGCGCGCGTAGATCTCGTGCTTGAGCTCGAGGCGCTCGGGCACCGCCTCGATGATCAGCTCGCAGGGGGCAAATGCCTCCAGCGAGTCCACCGCCTCCAGGCGCACGGCTGCTGCGTCTGCCTCCTCGGCGCTGAGACGGCCGCGCGCGGCTTCCTTGCGCAGGCCCGCGCGCAGCTTCTCCGCGCCACTGTGGAGCGCCTCTGGGATGGGATCGTGCAGGAGCGTCCTCGCGCCCGAGCGGCACGCGAGCTGGGCGATGCCGGCCCCCATCGTGCCGGCACCCAACACGCCGATGATGCTCGCTGGGCGGCTCACGCGGGAACGAGCGCGCCGATGCCCGTCATTTCGCGCCCGATGATCAGTTTCTGGATCTGCGAGGTTCCCTCGTACAGGGTCGTGACGCGGGCGTCGCGGAAGTAGCGCTCGACGGGGTGGTCATCGACGTAGCCCGCTCCTCCGTGCACCTGGATTGCGAGGTTGGCGCACTCGAGCGACGCCTCCGTCGCGTGGAGCTTGGCAACCGAGGTCTCGAGCGTGTTGGGGCGGCCCTGGTCCTTGAGGAAGCCGGCGCGCCACACGAGCATTCGCGAGGCGTCCGTCTTGAGCACCATGTCGGCGATCATCGCCTGGACCAATTGGAAGCTCGCGATCGGGCGCCCGAACTGCTGGCGCTCCTTGGCGTACTTGACCGACTCCTCCACGCAGCCCTGGCAGATCCCCACGCAGCCCGCGGCCACGGAGTAGCGCCCGGAGTCGAGCGCCGACATCGCAACTTTGAAGCCGTCGCCGATCCCGCCCAGCATCTGATCGTCTGAGACCTCCACGTCTTCCAGCGCGATCGAGGCGGTGTCCGAGGCGTGCAGCCCCATCTTGTGCTCGATCGTCTGCGGTTTGTAGCCCGCCTGGTCGGTGTCCACGAGAAAGCACGCGAGGCCCTTGTAGCCGAGCTCGGGGTCGGTCTGGGCGAAGATCAGCGCAACCTTGGCGTAGTTGCCCATCGAGATCCACATCTTGGCTCCGTTGATCACCCAGCCGGAGTCGGTCTTCTTGGCGCGGGTGCGCTGATTGGCGGCGTCGGAGCCGGTGTCGGGCTCGGTCAGCCCGAAGCACCCCAGCCACTCGCCCGAGCAGAGCCTGGGCAGGTAGTGGTGCTTCTGCTCCTCGGTGCCCCACTTGAGGATCGCCGAGCACACGAGCGAGGTCTGCACCGAGATCACCGTGCGGATGGCCGAGTCGCCGCGGCCGATCTCCTCGACGATCAGCCCGTAGCTGAGGTAGTCCAGGCCGGCGCCGCCGTACTCCGCCGGGACGATCGCACCGAGGTAGCCCTGGTCTGCGATCTTCTTGACCAGATCGAGGTCGAAGTGATGGTTGCGCGCGTTTTCCCTAGTCCGCTCGATGAGCTCGTTGTCGGTGAACTCGCGTGCGGTCTGCTTGATCAGGCGCTGCTCGTCGGTCAGGTCGAAGTCCATCCCTCTCCTATCGGGGTCGTGCGGAATGCAAACGTGGGGGCGTGCATGTGTTCTGCTTCACGTCGTGTATCACCATTGCTATACACCGCTCAGCTTCGGTGTGATCCACGACGCGTTCACGCGTCGCTCTATCTCCTCGGCGATGCCCTCGATCGGCAGGCGCTCCTGCGCCAGCGAGTCGCGGTCGCGCAACGTCAAGGTGCGGTCCTCGATGCTCTGGTGGTCGATCGTAAGGCAGAAGGGGGTGCCGATCTCATCCTGGCGGCGGTAGCGCTTGCCGATCGCGCCGCCGTCGTCGTACTCGGACTGCACGCGCCCCCGCAGCGCATCGTGCACCTCGCGGGCTAGCTCCGGCTGGCCGTCCTTGTTGACGAGCGGGAGCACCGCAGCCTTCACGGGCGAGAGGCGCGGGTGCAGGCGCAGCACCGTGCGCGTCTCGCCGGCGCCCGTGCCCTCGCGCTCCACGACTTCCTCGTCGTATGAGTCCACCAGGAAGGCAAGCGTTGCACGGTCGGCGCCGGCGGCCGGCTCGATCACGTGGGGCACATAGCGCTCGCCGCTGGCCTGGTCGAAGTACTCGAGCTTCTGGCCCGAGAACTCGGCGTGTCGGGAGAGGTCGAAGTCGCCGCGGTTGGCGATCCCCTCGAGCTCCGACCAGCCGATGGGGAAGAGGTATTCGACGTCGCTGGTGCCCGAGGAGTAGTGGGAGAGCTCGTCCGCGTCGTGCGCGCGCAGGCGCAGATGGTCGGGGCGGATGCCCAGCTCGGTGTACCAGCGCTCGCGCTCTGAGAGCCAGTGCTCGAACCACTTCTGGGCCTCGGCGGGCGGTACGAAGAACTCCATCTCCATCTGCTCGAACTCGCGCGTGCGGAAGATGAAGTTGCCCGGGGTGATCTCGTTGCGGAAGGACTTGCCCACCTGGGCGATCCCGAAGGGCGGCTTCTTGCGCGAGAACTGCAGCACGTTCTTGAAGTTGATGAAGATCCCCTGGGCGGTCTCGGGGCGCAGGTATGCAGTGGCGCCGGACTCCTTCACGGGGCCGATCGTGGTCTCGAACATCAGGTTGAAGTCGCGCGCCTCGGTGAGGTCGCACTCATCGGTCTCGCCGGGGTGCTTGGAGGGTTTGCGTCCGCAGGGGAGATCGCCGAGATGGTCGGCGCGGAAGCGCTGGCCGCAGGTCTTGCAGTCGACGAGGGGATCGGTGAAGCCGGCGAGGTGCCCGGAGGCCTCCCACACGCGGGGGTGCTGGAGGATCGCCGAGTCGATCGCCACGATGTCGTCGCGTTCCTGGAGCATCGCCCGCCACCACTCGTTCTTGACGTTGGTCTTGAGCAGGACTCCGTAGTGGCCGTAGTCGTAGGTCGAGCCGACGCCGCCGTAGATCTCCGAGGAGGGGAACACGAAACCGCGGCGCTTGCACAGCGCGACGATCTTCTCCATGGTGACTGGGGATTGCTCGGTCATGGCGGGCTGCGGATGGTAGTCGAGGCTTCCATCGCCCGGGGAGCATGTGCTGGTCGCGTACGCAAATCGGCGACCGCGGGGCGTGTGGCGCGACGTGCGTAAGATGCGCCGCCGTGGCGCGCGTGATGATCGTCGGCGGTGGCTGCAGGGGGCGCCAGCTGGCCGCAACGCTGGTGAGCGACAGGCACGCCGTTCGCATCACCACGCGCGCGGAGGAGGGCCGCGCGGCCATCGAGCGCACCGGAGCCGAGTGCTGGGTCGGAACGCCCGACCGCCTCGCCACCCTCAGGGGCGCGCTGGACAGCGTCACGATCCTCTGTTGGATGCTGGGCACGGCAAGTGGCTCCGCGGAGGAGCTGCGCGCCCTGTTCACCACGCGCCTTGAGCTCTTCCTGACCCAGGCCATCGACACGACCGTGCGGGGCTTCCTCTATGAGGCGCGCGGGACCGGGGTGCCCGCGGATCTGCTGGCCGAGGGCGAGCGCACCGTTCGCAGGCTCACCGAGCGCAGCGCCATCCCGGTGGCGGTGCTCACGGCGGACCCGCTCGACGGCGCAGAGTGGCTCGCGCAGGCAGGCGCGGCGGTCGAGGCATTGCTCACGCGCGCATGATCGTGACGCCTGTATCAAGCCTCGGGCCGCGCGAGCCGATGATGGCCCCAAGATGGCCGGCGATCGATCCCGATATGGACTTGCCGTCTCCGCGCTCGGCGCGATCGTGCTCGCCGTGTCGGTGTTCCTGCCCTGGTACGCGCTGAGCTTCACGCCCGCTGGGGTGAGCTTTGCCCAGCAACTCGGCGATCAGGTGGCCTCGCAGTACGGCAACGCCGCCATGCAGTCGCTCATGAGTGGCGCTCACGCCGCTCTCGGAGGGCTCGCCGGTCAGCAGTTCGCGGCGCTCAGCGCTCACCAGGCGCTGCACGACATGAACGTTCTCCTGCTCGTGCTCGCCGGCCTGGCGATGCTCGATGCGATCCTTCCGTTGGCGCGCTCGGGCGCCTCGATGCCGGCCGGAGCAGGCGGCTCGGTCGTCGTGCTCGGATCGGTGGCCGCCATCTGCGTGCTCTACCGCATGGTCGATCCGCCCGCGCCCGCCGGCAACCTAGTTTCGCTGTCGTTGCGCGAGGGCTCATGGCTCGCGCTGCTGGGCGCTCTGGCGATGGTGCTCGGCGGCCTATGGCCGCGCGCGATGTACTCCTCGACGGTCTCCGACGTCGAGGTGCGGGGCGCCTGGAGCGGACTGTCGGGCTGGACCCCCAGCAGCTGAGCGGCGCACCCCTGTGCGCCGGTGTGGGGCGCTATGCTGAGTGTAATCCCCGTAAAGCTGATCAGGATTCACTCTGGAGGGCCGGTCTCTCTTGTCCGAAGTCCGCACGGGCTCTTCATCGAGAAAGGACGACATCAATGACGCTGCAACTTGGCGACACAGCCCCCGACTTCGAGGCGGACACCACCGAGGGCCGCATCAAGTTCCATGACTGGATCGGCGACTCCTGGGCGGTGCTGTTCTCGCACCCCAAGGACTTCACGCCGGTGTGCACCACCGAGCTCGGCTACATGGCGAACGCCAAGCCCGAGTTCGATGCTCGCAACGTGAAGATCATCGGTCTCTCGGTAGACGCCCTCGAGAACCACGAGGCGTGGGCCAAGGACATCGAGGAGACGCAGGGCACGGCCCCCAACTATCCGATCATCAGCGACAGCGACTTCAACGTCTCAAAGCTTTACGGCATGCTGCCCTCGGATACCTCCGGCGACCCGCTGGCGCGCACGCCCGCGGACAACCAGACGGTCCGCAACGTGTTCGTGATCGGGCCCGACAAGAAGGTCAAGCTGATCCTTATCTACCCGATGACCACAGGGCGCAACTTCGACGAGGTCCTGCGCGTGATCGACTCGCTCCAGCTCACCGCCAACCACAAGGTCGCGACGCCCGTCAACTGGAAGCCGGGCGAGAAGGTGATCATCGCGGGCTCTGTCTCCAACGACCAGGCCAAAGAGGCCTACCCGGACGGCTGGGAGGAGCCCCGCCCTTACATCCGGATCGTGCCGCAGCCGAGCTAGGAGTCGCTAGGCCAGCGCAAGCCGGTCGTCGGAGCCGCCCGCCCGCAGTCGCTCGAACAGGTTCTCGAGGATGCGGGCGGTGGCGCCCCAGATGAGGTGATCGTCGACCACGAAGGCGTCGGTCTCGAAGGTGATGCCGCGGCGCTCGATCTGGGTTCGCGTCCTGCCCGCGCTGAGCGCGCTCAGGGACAACTCGAGCACGGCGTCGACCTCGCGCGGGGAGAGCCGCCAGGCGATGCCCGCGGGGACTGCGCCGACGAATGGGTGGATGACGTATTTGGTGGCGAAGGTCGAGGTGGGAAGGAGCTCGCCCAGCAGGCGCACGTGGACGCGCTCCAGGCCGATCTCCTCCTCGGCCTCGCGCAGAGCGGTCTCGGCGAGGTCGGCGTCGGCAGCATCCCGGCGTCCTCCCGGAAAGGAGATCTCGCCGGCGTGGCGGCGTAGATCGGCCCTGCGGCGCGTGAGCACGACGTGCGGCTCCTCCTCGGGACCCTGCAGGAACAGCGGGACGAGGACGGCCGCGGCTACCTGATCGCCGGGCGCGGGCTGCTCGATGCCGGCGGCGGAAAGCTCAGGCGGCCAGGTGAACGCGCTCAATGCGCTCCTGGAACATGACCTCGCCGTCGAGGGCGCGGTGCACGGGGCACTTGGCGGCGATCACGCGCAGCTTCTCGACCTGCTCCTCGGGGAGGTCGTCCGGCAGGCGCATCACGAGCTGGAACTTGGTCGGACAGCCGCGCTCGGCTGGGCTGTACTCGACGTCGACCTCCACGTGACCGATGTCCCAGCCCTTGCGGGCCGCGTACATCTCCATCGTGATGGCCGTGCATGAGGCGAGGCTCACGGCGAGCAGCTCGCGCGGGTCAGGGCCGGTGTCGTCGCCGCCCTGCTCCAGCGGCTCGTCGACGGTCACCTGGTGGTCGCGAACCTGCACGGTGTGCCTGAGCGTCCCGCCGTCTCGCCGCGCGGTGGCTTTCATCCTTGTGAGCCCTTGCGTATCGGTCATGTGGATCCCTTCAATCGCTCCGCCTTGCCTCTGGCTTGATCATAGCCCCGCTGCGGCTAGGACAGCGGGTTGAACAGCAGCCCTGTGAGCAGCTTGGGAAAGAAGAAGGTCGACTTGGGCGGCATGTTCTCGCCGGCGGCGGCCACCTCTCGGACCTGCTCCACGGGGGTTGGACGCATCAGAAAGGCCGCGTCGTACTCGCCCGAGGAGACCATCGCCAGCGCCTCGGCCGTGTCGCGGGCGTAGAAGAGCCCGTTGAAATGAGAGATGTCCTCGTCGCTGAGACCGAGCGCGCCCTTCAACACCAATGTCTCCAGCACGCCCGTGTCCAGGTGACGGTAGGCCTCGGAGCGTCCCTGCAGGGCCGCGTCGGCGATCGCCTGGTCCTTGAGCGTCAGTCGCAGAGCCCGCCCGTCGCGCCCGTCGATGTAGCCGAGCTGCAACGGTCCACCGCCGGGCTCCGGCGCGATCTGCTCAAGGGGCACCTCGAGGATGTCGAAGTCGCGGGCGAGCGCCTGTGCGAGCGCTTCGCGACGACCGTCGTCGAGCCCCCGCACGAGGCGATGGGTGGGAAAGACGGTCAGTCCTGGGTCCTCCAGCGCCACCAGGCACATGAGGATGTAGCGGTGCTCGCCCTCGCCACCCAGCTCCTCGGCATAGGCCTGCATCGTCTCGTAGCGGTGGTGGCCGTCGGCGATCAGCAGCTCGGCCTCGCGCGTGGCCGCCTGCACCGAGGCGATCGCCTCGGGCTCGCCCACGCGCCAAAGGCGGTGGACGGTGCCGTCGGAGTCGCTCACCTCGCCCCATGGCGGGCGATCGGTGGCCGGAACGATCGCTCGCCAGGTGGCGCCAGCGGGGTCTGAGAAGAGCGAGAAGATGGGGGAGATGTTGGCCCGCGTCGCCCTTGTCAGGCGCAGGCGATCCTCCTTTGGACCGGGATGGGTCCGCTCGTGCGGGCGCACGCGGCCGGGCCCGTAGTCCTCGATTCGCACGCGACAGAAGAAGCCGCGACGCGTGCGCCTGACCCCGTCGGGGCCCGTGTACTCCTGGGTGTGAGCCCACAGCGCCGGCTGCGGGTCGCGCACCAGCGCCCCCTGCAGCTGCCAGCTCTCGAACAGCTGGCCGGCCGCCTCATACGGGTCGCGCCCGCCGGGCTCGCCCTGGGGCAGATCGACGGCCACCACGTTGAAGGGCGAGCGTTCGAGCAGAGCCGTGCGCTGAGCGGCATCGATCACGTCGTAGGGAGGTGCCACGACGTCCGCGAGCGCTCCTACGACCGATGGGTCGTAGTGCAACGCGCGCAGTGGTTGAACGTCAGCCATGGCCGCCCGGGACGCTATCAGCGGACGTCCGCAGTGCGGATGCTTCTGTGACGACTACTCTTAGCTGTACGGGGCGTGGCGCAGCCTGGTAGCGCACCTGCTTTGGGAGCAGGGGGTCGTGGGTTCGAATCCCGCCGCCCCGATGACGGTTGAAGATCTGGATCGACCGGTTTGACGCCCGCCTGGCGCGGTCGGTTATCGTCCCCGCCATCGACACGCGGATAGTCATTCTGGGGGCTGGATTCGGAGGTCTCGAGCTCGCGACCTCGCTGTCGGAGGAGCTGGGCGACAGCGTCGAGGTGACGCTGATCGACAAGAACGACGCGTTCGTCTTCGGGTACTCGAAGCTCGACGTGATGTCGGGCGCACGACGCCCGCGGCGGTCCGGCTCGCCTACCGTGACATCGAGAAGCCGGGAGTTCGCTTCCTGCAGGAGACGATCACCGCGATCGATCCCCAGGCGCGGCGCGTGACCACGGACGCGGGAGTACACGAGGCCGACGTGCTGGTGGTGGCGCTCGGAGCCGACGCTCGAGACTCGCTTTTCCGGCGTCTATGCAATCGGCGACGTTGCCGCGACCGGAGTGCCGAAAGCGGGGGTGTTCGCGGAGGGTCCGGCCCGGGTCGTCGCGGCTTCGCTGACCGCAGATCTGAGGGGCGGCGAGCGACCGAGCGCCTATGACGGTCGCGGCTCCTGCTACATCGAGTTCGGTTCCGGTCGCGTCGGTCGCGTGGACGTGGACTTCCTCTCAGGGCCGGCGCCCACGGGCGCCTTCCAAGAGCCCTCCAGCGCTCTCGTAACCGAGAAGCAGCACTTCGGATCAAGTCGCCGCGCCCGCTGGTTCGGCGGCTGACCCCGATCGTCCCGTGCGCGCCTGCGGCCAGCTCGAAGCCGGCCGCAGACCGCTCACGCCTGGGTGGTGCTCACGGGTCTTTGGCCGTGATTTTGCCTTTGGACGCTTTGAGTTTGTCCACACCCGTGACAGTCAGCGGATTGGATCCACTGTCGTAGAGCGTCCCACCGCCGGGGCCGCCGAAGTTGAGAACGCCGTTGCCAACTTCCGGGGTCAGCGTGCCTTCGAATTCGTCCCCGACCGTGCCGGCCGATCCTGCACACCCGACCCAGAGCCGGACCTTCATGATTTCATCTCGTATGACGCTGCCGGGCGGCGGTGTCGAGTAGAGCAGCGAGCGCCATGGCAGGGCTTCCGCTTTCACTGTCAGCGCACCTTTTGGACAGGCGGCGGAGGCGACTTTGTTTTTGCACCCAGACAGCGTGAACGTCGTCATCAGATCTTCGCCCGCTCCGCCCCCGATCGGGTTCCAGATTTCCTCGCTGTCTGTCAGTTTGCACGTGATCGTCGCTGACAGCGCGTTGATCGTGAGTGCCCCTCCGGTTGTGACGGTGACCGGCGAGGAGCCCACCAACGTGACTCCTTTGTACCAATGTGGTGTGGCCTGAGCCGCCGCGGGCACGACGGCAAACGCCGTGATGGCCAGCAGCGGTGCAAGGCTGGCGATTAGCTTGCTGCGCATTGAGTCCCTCCCCCGTCCTCGTTGAGGGCCGAGCGTGGTCCCGAGCATCCGGGAGGCCCCCTGCGCCCGGATGTACCACTCGCACTGAGAGCACGCTAACCGGAGTCCGCTCCAAATGTCAACAGCTTGTGAATGGCGCATGCGGCCGCAGTCAGCGCGCTCGGGAGAAACGACAGGGCCCTCGTGTAGGCTCACCCGTCGGAGGCGGCAGGCTGGCCGGCGGCTTGTTTGCCGTGACATGCGGCATGACGGAGGGAACGACGATGTCTGCGAGCGTGGGGCGCTGCCCAAGCGTGGTCGATGACCCAGGTCCGGCTCGGCGCGAGCGAGCCCGATCGCTGCTGCTCGCACTGTCCGCGGCACTGATGCTGGCGGCGCTGGGCGCCTCCTCGGCTCAGGCCGCGGGAGCCGGGACCGGCACGACCGAAATCACATGCCAGCACGTGGTCTTCTCCTATGAAGGCTTCGCCAACGCCCCGGGCAACACGGTCACCCAGGTGGTCACGATCGCCCACAACGTGATCTCGAAGACCACCTTCAGCTTCGACGGCCCCTCCGGCTCGGACACGGTCCCGATCACGGCGGTTGCTGGAAAGTACTTGATCGACGCCCACGCGGTATGGCGCACCAACGGCGTGAAAGGCGGCTTTGACCATCACGTCCAGGTGAGGTGCGCAGCCGACTTCTCGATCGAAAAGCAGCAGCGGATACGGGGTAGTGAAGCCGGATTCACGACCCTCCCGCTCGCAGGCAGTATCGGTCAGACGGTCGAATACGAAATCGTCGTGACCAACACAGGCGTGGTGCCGGTGACCTTCTCGAGCTTCACCGACCCGCACTGCGACGAAGGCACGATCGCGGGCGGCTCGGGCGAAAGCCCGCTCGCGCCGGGCGCGTCGAGCACCTACACCTGCGATCACGTGCTGAGCGCCGGCGGCTCCTACACCAACCAGGCCACCGCCACCGCCGCGGCGGTCGGCGGCTCGCCGATCACCCATAGCTCCAACGCCGTCGTCGTAAACGTTCCCGCTGAACCGGGCTTCTCGATCGAGAAGCTCCAGGAAATCGCCGGCAGCGAAGCGGGCCTCACGACCGCACCGCTGGCCAGCGAGGTCGGACGCACGATCGACTACGAGATGCTCGTGACGAACACCGGCAACGTGCCGTTGCGCATCGAGAGCCTCACCGACGCCCATTGCGCCTCGATCGCGGGTGGCCCGGGCGAAAGCCTGCTCGCGCCAGGCGCGTCGAGCACCTACACCTGCAGTCACGTGCTCGTCAATCGAGACGGCAAAACCGGCTTCTACGAAAACACCGCGAGCGCGCTGGCCACGCCCCCGCCGGGTGACGGGCCGTCGGTCGCGAGCACGTCGAACACCGTCACGGTCACGATCCCGGGCGGGATCGGCATCACAGAAATCAGCTGTACCCAGGTGACCTTTGTCTATACGGGATTTCCCGAAGCCGAAGGCAATACGGTCCACCAGGTCCTCACCGTCGCCGGCCAGGTGGTCTCCACGACCATCTTCACCTTCAATGGCTCCTCGGGCACTGACACCGTCCCGATCGAAGGGCCGCCCGGGAAGTATCTGATCGACGCCCACGCGTTCTGGAACACGAACAACGCGAAGGGCGGTTTCGACCACCACGTCAAAGTCAAGTGCACCGGGTAGGCGCTCAGAGGCGCAGCTGGAGCAGCGCCAGATCGCTCTCGGTCGCGTCCTCGACCGGCATCGCTCGGCTACTCGACCCGGATCGGGTTGGAGACAGCGCCGATCCCGTCCACCTCCACTTCGACGGTCTCGCCGTCGTGCAGGAACCACCCCTTCGCCGCCCCGACTCCCGCCGGGGTGCCCGTGGCGATGATGTCGCCCGGGAGCAGGGTCATCGTGCGCGAGAGCCATGCGACCGTCTCGGCCACGCCGAAGATCTGATCGGCGGTGCTGCCCTCCTGCACGAGCTCGCCGTCTATGCGGGTGCGCAGGCCAAGCGCCTGGAGGTCTGGGATCTCATCGAGGGTCACCAGCGACGGGCCACAGGGGGCAAAGGTGTCGATTGCCTTGCCGCTGGTCCACAGCGGGTTCTGGAACTGCAGGTCGCGGGCGCTGAGGTCGTTGAAGGCCATTGCCCCGGCCACGTGATCGAGCGCCTCAGAGGCCTCCACGCGGTGGGCGGGGCGCCCGATCACGATCGCCAGCTCGGCCTCATAGTCGACGTGCTCGGCGTGCTCGCGCGGCAGGATCACCTCCTCGCCACCGCCCCTCAGGGAGTTTGCGAACTTGGCAAACCACATCGGCGCGGTGGGGATCGGCTGCCCGGTCTCGGCCGCGTGGTCGCGGTAGTTGAGCCCGAGACAGATGATCTTCTGCGGATCCGGCACCGGTGCGTGCAGCCGCAGACCGGCGAGCGGAATCAGCTCGGTCGCTGCGGCCGCCTGCTCCCCGAGCTCTGCAAGCCCGGCCGGGTCGAGCGCCTCGAGCAGGCCGCGAACGCTGCTCGACGGCGTTCCCAGTCCCTCGAGGGGTGCCACGCCGGCTCCCAGGAGCACGCCGGCACGCGGCCCGGAGCGATCGTCCTCGTAGGTGATCAGCCGCACCGTCCGCTCCTCAACCGCCCAGGGCGAACAGCGGCCAGCGCCCCGGAACGCCCTTGAGCTCGTGGAAGCCTCGATCCTCGAATGTGAACGGACCGCCCACCACCGTCCCGTAGACGGTGCCCGAGACGAGCACCTCGCCGGGGCCGGCGAGCCCGTTGACGCGCGAGGCGATGTGGACTGCCATGCCGCCCACATCATCGCCGATCAGCTCGCACTCGCCCGTGTGCACGCCGATGCGGACCTCGATGCCGAGCTCACGCGCCGCCGCGGTGATCGCCAGCGCGCAGCGCAGCGCACGCGAGGGTGGTCCCTCGAAGGTGGCGAGAAAGCCGTCCCCCACGGTCTTGACCTCGCGTCCGCCAAAGCGGCCGAGCTGGGCGCGGACCTCTTCGTCGTGGTGGGCCAACAGGTCGCGCCAGCGTCCATCGCCGAGCCTGGCCGCGAGCGCGGTGGCCTCGACGATGTCGGTGAACATCACGGTGAGCAGGCCGCGGGCGATCTCCCCGCCCCGGCGCCCGCCGGTGAGGAACTCCTCGATCTCCTCGACGATCGCGTCGCTGTCGCCCACGAACGGAAACGAGTCCCTGCCGTCGAGCTCGACGAAGCGCGCACCCGCGATGTGCTCGGCCAGGTAGCGCGAGTGACGGATGTCCCAGGCCTGATCGCGGCTTCTGTGCATCACCAGCGTGGGCACGCGGATGCGGGGCAGTGTGTCGCGGACGTCGAGGTCGACCAGGGACCTCGACATCGCCCGCGCCTCGGCGGGACTCGCGGCCAGGCGCTGCATGCGAGCGAACCACTCGGCCAGCGCGCGGTCGCCCGACATCGAGGGCGCGAGCGTCTGCAGCACGGGGGTGTCGCTCTTGCCCCACGCGTCTGCGTTTCGCTCGGTCATGGCCTGGCGCTCCTCGTTGGTCAGTGCCCAGTCGTAGTCGGGAGCCCAGGAGGTGCGCGCCACCGATGCGTACATGATCAGGGCGCCCACCCGCTCGGGAAAGTCGGCCGCGAGCAGCGCCCCGACGAGGCCGCCCAGCGAGTAGGTGAACAGCGCGGCGCGTTCGCTGCCGGCGGCGTCCAGTACGGCGAGAGCGTCCTCGGCGTCCTGCTCGATCGTCTGCTCCTCCAGCGTGCGATCCGAGAGGCCCGTTCCGCGGCGGTCGAACAGGATCAGGCGGTTGAACACGGCGAGGCGCTCGAGGAAGCGTCGCATCGCCGGCGCCTCCCACAGCTGCTCGATCTGTGAGATCCATCCGGGCAGGAACAGGAGATCGAGGGCTCCCTCGCCGGTGACCTGGTAGGCGATGCTGGCCTCGCCGCTGTGCGCGTAGCGCGTGCTGGGCACCATCAGGAGTCTTCGATCAACGCCCGGAAGGGCGCGGAGGGCTCGACGGTGGCTCCGATCGCGTGGACCCGATCGGAGAGCCAAAGATCCGAGGTCACCACGCGGACCGATCCCGGCTCGGTGTCGCCGGCGAGGATGCGGATGATCTCGTCGTCTGCCGAATCGCGCCGCGGCCGGGGGGCGTGTGCCACTGCGATGACCGTGGAGCGGATCGGCGGCGAGGGCGGCTGCTCGAACACGACCGTGACCTCGGCGCCGCTGGCGGCGGCCCAGCGCTCGAGCATGTCCACGAGCCTGATCATGGCGCCGTGCCGGTCCTTCCACCAGGCGTCCGGACGTGTGCCGATCACGTTCATGCCGTCAATGAGCCACCGCACCGCGACCAAGCCTACGTCCTGACTGTGCCTGTCCGTCGTGCAGAGCCTGGGCTCGGCCCGCAGGAGTCCGCCTCGTGTGAGCGATCTGCTGGAGTGCGTGGGGCAAATGCGACTCGAGGGCATCCAGGCGGGAGACATCGTCGAGGTCGATCACAAGGGCCGACGCTTCCACGCCGTGGTCACCGGTCAGGCGCCGGGCGGACTGGCGCTGCAGCCGACCGATCGGCGGATCAACTACTACAGCTGCCGCAGCCGCGAGGTGGTCGGTCACTGGGCCAAGCGCGGACGCCCGCGCCAGACCAGCGAGCCGCTGCGTCCCTCCCCGCGCCAGCTCGAGATCGATCTCACCCTGGGGCGGGACAGCCCGTCGGCCTGAGCCTGCCTGCGCTCACAGCTCGCCACGCGGGAGGTGGGGGAGACGCTGGCCGCCTCCTGGGCGCCGGCCAGCTCGAGTCGAGGTGTAGGCTCGGGCACACTGGCAAGAAGGTGGCCGGCCGCGGCCCGAGCGGGGCCACCGGGACGAGAGGGAGTGGCGCCCATGCACGAGCAGGCCAGCAGATCGCGCGCCGGCGGTGGCCGGGGACTGCAGCGGGCGGTCGTCCTCGCGCTGTTGGGCGCCGATGGCCCGGACGGCATGACCTGCGAGGAGCTCGGCTTCGAGCTCGACGCAGACGCCGCCGAGGTCGAGGCGGCCGTGCGGGCACTGCACGAGGATGGCGTACTGTCGGCCATGCAACCGCGGGTGTCCGCGTCTCGCGCCGCCCGCCGCCTCGATGAGCTCGGGCTGATCGCAGTCTGAGCGCACGGCGGCACGACCGCCTGCAGGCGGACCCGCGAGTTGACATCCACGACGCCGGATGTTCCGGCTAGGGCAGATAGGGTCCTGGGAATGAGCGACCGCGTGCTGATCCTCTCCTGGGAGTATCCGCCGGTGATCGAGGGCGGTCTGGCGCGGCACGTGCGCAAGCTCGCCGAGGCGCTGGTCCGCCAGGGTGTGGCGGTGGACGTGCTCACGCGCGGCGTGGGCTCGAGCGCCGAGGTCGGCCGTTGCGGCCCCCAGGAGATCGCCGGGGTCAACGTTCACCGCGTGCGCGAGCCCGGCTGGCCCCGCGACCTCGACCGGTTCGTGGCATGGGTCGAGCAGATGAACGAGGACATGCTGGCGGCCGGGGAGACGCTCGCGAATGAACACAGCTACGACCTGGTCCATGGGCACGACTGGCTCGTCGCCCGCGCCGCCGCTCAGCTAGCCGACCGGCTGAAGGTTCCCTACATAACCACCATCCACGCCACCGAGCATGGTCGCCACCAGGGCTGGGTGGCCGATCCGCCCCAGTCTCACATCCACTCTGTCGAGCGCTGGATGGCTCGTCGAGCCGATGCCGTGATCGTGTGCTCCTACTACATGCGCGGTCACGTGGCCGACATCTTCGACATCGACGAGCGCCGGGTGGCGGTGATCCCAAACGGCGTGGACCCGAGCGAACTGCGTCCCAAGGGCGATCTGCAGGCGCTGCGGCGTGAGTTCGCCGCGCCGCAGGAGAAGCTCGTCCTGCTGGTCGGTCGCCTGGTCTACGAGAAGGGCTTTCAACTGGCGTTGGAGGCGTTGCCGGGGGTGATCGAGCGCGTCGGCGACGTGCGCTTCCTGGTGGCCGGCAGCGGCACTCACGAGGCCGAGCTGAAGGCACAGGCCGAGCGCTTGGGGCTGCACGAGCACGGGACCTTCGTGGGCTGGATCGGCGATGACGTGCTGCACTCGCTCTACCGGATAGCCGACCTGTGCGTGGTTCCCTCGATCTATGAGCCGTTTGGACTGGTTGCGCTGGAGGCGATGGCCTCCGGCTGTCCCTGCATCGTCGCCGACACCGGGGGGCTGCGCGAGGTCGTGCCGGTGGGCGAGCGCGTCGGGCTGCGCTTCAACGGTGGCGACCCGGAGCACCTCGGGATCATGATCGAACGCCTGCTCGTCGACGAGGCGCTGCGCGACCGCCTCGTGACAGAAGCATCCGAGCACGTCCTGAGCTTCGACTGGGATGACATCGCGCTGCGTACGCGGGGTATTTACGATGAGTTCGGACAGCTGAGGACGCGAGAGGGAGTCCGGAGGGGATGACGCAGATGCTGCAGGGCCTGATGCAGGACGATTTTCCACTGACGCTCAACCACATCCGCAGGCGCATGCGCGACTGCAACCACGGTTCAGAGCTGGTGACGCTGCTCGGCGACGGGTCGGTCTCCCGCGTGGGGCACCCGGAGCTCACGTTGCGCATCGACCGGCTGGCGCGGGCGCTCAGGGCGCTTGGCGTCGGACAGGGCGAGCGCGTGGCGAGCTTCGCCTGGAACAACCAGCGCCACTTCGAGCTCTACATGGGCGTGCCATGCGTGGGAGCCGTTCTGCACACGTTGAACGTCCGGCTGTTCGCCGAGCAGCTCACCTACATCGTCAACCACGCCGAGGACAAGGTCATCTTCGTGGACGATTCGCTCGTGCCCGTCCTCGAGCCGCTGGTGGGGAGCTTCGAGGGCGTCGAGCACTACGTGGTGCTGGGCGACGGCGACGCCGGGGGACTTCCGGGAGCTCTGCGTTATGAGGAGCTGCTCGCGGAAGCGGGCGAGGGGAGCTTCGACTATCCAGAGCTCGACGAGCGCCAGGCTGCCGCCCTCTGTTACACGAGCGGCACCACCGGCAACCCCAAGGGGGTGCTCTACTCGCATCGCTCGATCAGCCTGCACGCCTCGGCCACGTTGATGGCCGACGGGAGCGGGCTCTCACGCGCCGACAGGGTGCTGTCCGTCGTGCCGATGTTCCATGCCAACGCCTGGGGGCTCCCGTACGGCGGGGCGCTTGCGGGCTCTGACCTGATCATGCCCGACCGCTTTCTCGGCGCCGAGCCGCTGGCCGGCCTGATCGCGGCCGAGCGCCCCACGCTGATGGGCTGCGTGCCCACGATCTTCAACGATCTTCTGCGCTACGCAGACGAGCACCCGGAGGTCGACCTCTCCTCGCTGACCAACGCGGCCTGCGGGGGCTCGGCGGTACCGCGTCAGCTGATGAAGGACTTCGAGGAGCGCCACGACGTGCGCATCTTCCAGGCATGGGGCATGACCGAGACGAGCCCCGTGGCGACCTACGCGCGGCCCCGCGAGGGCGAGCACGACGACGCCTACTGGGACGATCGCGCCAAGCAGGGGCGCCCGCTGCCGTGGGTGGAGCTGCGGCTCATCGACGCCGCCGGCGGCGAGGTTCCGTGGGACGGGACCTCGACAGGTGAGATCGAGGTTCGCGGCCCCTGGATCGCCTCGGCGTATTTCCGCGAAGACGACGAGGACAAGTTCGACTCGGGCTGGCTGCGCACGGGCGACATCGCGGCCGTGGACGAGAAGGGCTTCGTCCAGATCACCGACCGGGCCAAGGATGTGATCAAGTCCGGTGGCGAGTGGATCTCCTCGGTGGAGCTCGAGAACGAGCTGATGTCCCACCCCGACGTGGTCGAGGCGGCGGTGATCGCCAAGCCGGACGAGCGCTGGGCCGAGCGCCCACTCTGCTGTGTGGTGTTGCGCGAGCAGGCCGATGCGGACGCGCAGGCGCTGATCGAGCATCTGCGTGGCCGGGTGGCCAGGTGGTGGTTGCCCGACGAGTTCGCATTCGTGGCCGAGATCCCCAAGACGAGCGTGGGCAAGTTCGACAAGAAGGTCCTGCGGGGGAGGCTCGCCGAGGGGACGCTCGAAGGGCGGGTACAGCTCTCATGAGCGCGTTTGGGCGGTTCGCGGGCAGGGAACAGCCGGCTTGAGAAGTTGCTGTGACCGGCGTAGCTGATACACCTTCATTCTCAGGAGGCAGGCTATGGCCTCCAGATGGCGAACCAGAGACGGTGCTTTGCCACATAAGCGTTCAACACACCACCAATGGGAGGTTGGCATGACTCGGACCGATGTCATGGCCTCGAGCAGGCCACAGACAGCAGCCGCAACGCCGATGAGGAGGGGATCGGCCGGTATCTTGCGCCGGCTTTCGCTTCTTCCGGTGGTGCTCTTGATTGCGATGGCCATCGTGGGGCCGGGTACGGCCTTTGGGGCCAAAGAAACCAAATCGGGCTACAACCAGGAACCCAACAAACCGAGCACGGGGACCTCGCCCTCTAAAGAAACCAGTACGCCGAAAACCACGAGCAAAGAAACCGAACCGTCGTCGACGACGGCCGCCCCCACGGCGGAAGCCGCGAAAGCGAGCACGCTTCCCTTCACGGGCTTCGACCTGCGCTGGAGCGTCGGCGCCGGGCTGCTCCTGATGGGCGCCGGGTTCTCGATTGTGGTCGTGCAGCGCCGCCAGCGCCGCGAACACTGAGCGTCACCGGCATCACTCGGCTCGAGAGAGGCCGCTTGCCCCCGGGCACGCGGTCTCTCTGCCGTTGCGGCGATCTCGCCGCTACGCGCTGAGCACGGACGCGGGCTCGTGTGTGTCGAGGAAGGCCTCGACCGCGTCGACGTCGAGCGGCCGTGAGAAGAGGAACCCCTGTCCCTGGTCGCAGTGTTCGTGCTGTAGGGCCTGGAGCTGGGCTCGATCCTCGATTCCCTCGGCGAGCGTTTCGATGTGGAGGGCCTTGCCGAGCTGCACCAGTGTGTGGACGAGGGCGGCCGACTCCTTGGAGGTCGCGATTCCGTCGATGAACGAGCGATCGATCTTCAGGGAGTCCGCGGGAAACTGGCGCAGGTAGGCGAGCGAGCTGTAGCCGGTGCCGAAGTCATCGATGGCGATGCGAACGCCGAGCTGCTTGAGTCGCGCCAGACGCGTGGCGGTGGCGTCGGCGTCGCGCATCAGCGTCGTCTCGGTCACCTCGAGCGTGAGGGCACTGGGGTCAAGGCCGCTTTCTGCCAGCGCGCGTTTGACCTCCTCGATCAGCTCGTCGTCATCGAGCTGGCGCGCCGACACGTTCACCGACATGCCGACTTGGTGGCCATATGCGCGCCAGGTCGCTGCCTGCCGGCAGGCCCGCTGCAGCACCCACTGCCCGATCGGCACGATCAGACCGGAGTCCTCGGCGATCGGCACGAACTCCTCGGGGGAGATCACGCCGCGGGTCGGGTGGCGCCAGCGGATCAAAGCCTCCACCCCGATCATTCGCTCTGAGCGCAGATCGAATGTGGGCTGGTAGAGAAGGAAGAGTTGCTCGTGATCGAGCGCCTCAGCCAGGTCCATCTCGAGTGTGAGGCGATCTCGAGAGGCGGTCTGCATGCTCGACGCGAAGAGCTGGAAGCGATTGCGACCACTCGCCTTGGCCTCATACAGAGCGAGATCTGCGTCGCGCAGCAGCTCATCGGCGCTCGGGCGGATACCGACCGCGATACCCACGCTGGCGGTTACCGACAGCTCCCGACCGATCGTGTCGGTCATGTCAAAGGGCTGGCGCAGCACTTCCATCAGGCGCTCGGCGACCATCTCGGGGCCGGCATCGAGCGCCGCACCCTCGAGCAGGATGACGAACTCGTCGCCTCCGAGACGGGCCGCGGTGTCGCCTTCTCTGACGACCGTCCTCAGTCTCTTGGCCACGATCTGCAGCAGTTCGTCCCCGGCGGCATGCCCGAAGGTGTCGTTGACGTGCTTGAAGCCATCGAGATCGATGTACAGCACAGCGATCGAAAGCTGCTGGCGGCGTGCGCGGGCGAGCATCTGCTGTGCACGGTCGAGCGCGAGGACGCGGTTGGGCAGCCCCGTGAGGGCGTCGTGCATCGCCTGGTGGCGAAGTTGCCCGGCCTTCTCGTGGACCATGCCCAAGGCCCGCTCGCGGGAGCGCGCGAGCACCATGATCAGCGCCGCGAGCAGGACGCTCACCAGCGCGCCCAGGCCGAGCACGAGCAGGAACTGTGTAGCGGCGGAAAGCCCCGCGGCAATCGGCTTGCCCGAGACCTCGATCGTCCACAGGCCTTCGATCTGGATCGTCCCGGTGCGTGTGAGCCCGCCGGAGCGCACCGCCGGGCCCACTCGGCTGATCGCTTCAGCGCGGTCACCTGGGTTGCTGTGGAAGAGGGCCACCGTGAGACCAGGGTGGTCCCCTGTCGCAAGGCGCAGGAGCGGGTCGATGTCGAAGGAGCTCAACACCCAGCCCGTGATTGCGCCGCGGCGTTGGGCGACGCTCGCGAGGCGGGCGCCGGATCGATAGAAGGCGGTCTGGAAGATGATCGTTCTGAGGCCCTGTGCGCTGACCGGCAGCGCGAGGACCTGACCGGTGTCGGTCTGCGCCCGCAACAGGGGCCCTTGTGAGGCTCCGATCGGAGAGCTTCGGCGGCACCAGTCGCCCTGCAATACGCGCGCGATCTCCCCGGTGAGCCCGCCCCGCGTGGACACCGTGGCGAGCATCAGGCAGTAGGGCCCGCGGCCCGTGAGCGTCAGCGGCTGGGGAGCGCCCCCCACGACCGCGCGGAAGGCAGGGTCCGCGTTGCGGCGCGCCAGAAAGGCCCTCAGCTCGTTCGCCGGCACGCGCTTCACCACGGTCGCGCCCAGGCCGCCGGCCAGCCGCTGCTCGCCCCGCATCTCGCCAAACCACCGGGCGAACTGGCTGGGGCTCATGTGCGGCTGCATCGTGAGGACGGCGCGTAGGGTTGAGGCGAAGTCGACGTCGCGGCGCAGCTGCGTCTCGAGCGTCGCTGTCACATCGGCGGTGGTGGCGTCAAATGTCTGCCTTTCATGCGTCTGGACGCTCGAGCGCCACAGGGTGGCCCCGACGAGCGAGACCGCCACACCGACGAGGAGAACCACCGCGGCGGCGAACAGCGAGCGTCGGCGTCGCGCTCTGGGCGTCGCGCGGAACGCGTCGTCGATGGGCTCGGCAGCGATCTCGAGGTGATCCGCCATCTAGTTCGGATCGGACCGTAGTCCAGCTATCGGAACAGTAGAACCCCACAGTTCGGACTGTTGGGAAACTACGCATTGCGGGACCTATCGTGTCGCGGTCCGCCGGACTGTGCGCGCGAGCTCCCGGACGAGCAGCTCGATCGAGCGCTCGAGCTGCTTGATGCTCGCGGTCTCGACGCGCTCGAGCCCGATCGCGCGGTTGAGCCAGGCGTTGATCTCGCGGTGGCTCTGGCCGTCGCGGCGATGGAGCTCTGCGACCAGCCGGCTTCGCTCCTGGCGCAGCGCCGCGCGACGCTCGAACATCGCGATCGGCACCGGCTCCGGCGCGGGCGCCGCTGGGGCGGCGGAGGACGAAGCCGGCTGGGGCGGGCCGAACAGGGTCATCTGTGCGGCGAACTCGGCGCTCAGCGGCACGAACTCGGCGCTGGGGGATGGCTCGCTCGAGCGGCGTTCGGGACGCTCCTCCCAGCCCTCCGCCGGCTCCTCGCGCCGCAGGGCATGACGCAGCTCCGCTTCGACCTCGGAGGCGTGTGTGCGCAGGGTCTTCTCCGCCGGCAGATACACCCAGCTGGGCTCCGCCCCCCGGCCGGGGATCGTGCGTACGAAGCGTCCGACGATCTGGCGGAAGATCAGTGGCGTCTTGGCGGCGCTGGCGTACACGCCCACGCGGAGTCGAGGGATGTCGACGCCCTCTGAGACCATGTTGACCGCCACGAGCCACGGCTCGCGCGAGCTGCGGAAGTCCGCGAGCTTGTGCCCCGCGCGTGTCTCGGTGTGGAGCACCACCACGGGCGCTCGTCCGGTCACCTCGCCCAGCAGCTTGGCGATCCGGCGGGCGTGGGTTGCGTCGGCGGCGACCGCCAGGCCGCCCGCTTCCCGGTGAGCGCCGGCGCGCAGCGTGCGCAGCTTGGCGTCGGCCTCGCGCAGGATACGCGGCAGGCCGTCGGGGAGCTCGGTCGAGATCGCGGTGCGATAGCGGCGGCTGGCCTCGCGCGCGGTGAGGATCGTCTCGAAGGAGGACTCGATCACGTCATCCCCGCTACGCCACGAGAGGCTCCCGTCGAAGGTGACGAAGGCCACCGGGCGACAGATTCCGTCGGCGACGGCTTCGGCGTAGGTGTAGGAGACGTCGGGGACCACAAGTCCGTCGGCGTCGTAGCGCACGCCCGGGATGGGAGTGGCGTCGGAGCGGAAGGGGGTCCCGGAGAGCAGCAGCCAGCGCGGCGCCGATCCAAACGCACGTCGAAAGCTCATGCCCCAGGCCAGGTCCTCGCCGAGGTGGTGCGCCTCGTCGACCACCACGAGCGTGTCCGGCGAGACCTGCGCCGCCCAGCTACCCGGGTCGCTGGCGACGCGGGCGTAGGTGACCGCGACCCCGTCGAAGTCGCGTGGTGGGTTCGGACCGTGGGCATCCGGCTGCAGCTGCACCCCCACCATCGCCGCCGCGGCGGCCCACTGGCGCGTGAGGGGCGTCGTTGGGCAGAGCACCGCCACGCGCCTGGCAGTGCCCCGCGCGAGCAGGTCTCTGGCGAGCTCGAGCGCAGGGCGGGTCTTGCCGGCGCCGGGGGCGGCTGAGATCAGGAACGGGCCCTCGCGCCAGTCGGCGAGACGGTCGAGCGCGCGGGATTGCCACGCCCGCAACGATGTCGGGGAGGAGGAAGCGGTCGTCAAAGAGTCCGGCATCCTGTGGCACGGCGCGGACGGATCGAAGCGCGAGCGCCTGTGCGGCTTGGTTGAGCCAATTGCGCCTGCAGGCGAGGCGCGCCCCAGCGGCGACGGGACACCGGGCAGATCCTGCTCCATTCAAGTCCTCGAAATTGCGTCCAGATAGGAGTAGGCTTCTTCAAGCTAGCGAATCGAATAGTCGAACTTCTTCGTAGAGATTCTTGTCTCGCGTGGTTCCCCATCCAAAGCTCGGCACTGGCGTCGGCCGCGGGCAGGACCCCTCCGGCGCAGTGGTCTCGGGGGTCGAGAGCCTTCGGGCGCTCGAGCTCTCCACGGCTCTGCAGCTGGCGGCTCTGGTGGAGTCCTCTGACGATGCTGTGATCGTGCTGTCCCTCGACGGTCTGATCGCGACCTGGAGCGAGGGGGCTGAACGGCTGTTCGGCTACTCGCAGACGGAGGTGGTGGGCCAGCGGGTAACGATGCTCTCCCCGCCCGACCGCCGGGAGGAGACCTCGTTGCTGGTCGGAAGGATGCTCGCGGGCGGCGGGGTGGAGCGAATCGAGACCGAAGGCATCGCCAAGGGTGGAGGCGTGCTGAGGGTATCCCTGGTGATCTCCCCGATCAACGGCACCTCCGGCCAGCTGGTGGGGGTCGCGGCGATCGTCCGCGACAGGAGCGCTCAGAGCCTGATCGAGGAGGAACTGCAAGCCAGCGACGAACTGTACCGCTCGGTCGTGGAGGCCCTCAACGACGGGGTCGTGCTGCAGGATGCGACCGGACGGATCGTGACCGTCAACGAGAGCGCAGAGCGGATTCTGAGGCGTGAGAAGAGCGACCTGATCGGTCATGCCAGCCTGCTCGGCGGCTCCCCGGATCAGTCGATCACGCGACTGATCCACGAGGACGGTACGCCATTCCTGGAAAGCGAAAAACCGGCGATCGTGAGCCTGCGCACGGGACAGCCGCAGGTTGGCGTGGTGATGGGGATCGAGAGGGTGGACGGCTCGAAGAGCTGGCTGTCGATCAACAGCCGTCCGCTTCAGCATCCCCATGCGGAGAAGCCGTTCGCGGCGGTCTCATCGCTCACGGACATCACCTCGTTCAGGACCACGCTCGAGGAATTTCAGGCGGCGAGGTTCGAGGAGCTCGAGCGCCTCGCGCTGGCGGCCGAGTATCGCGACGACGAAACCCATCGGCACACGCAGCGGGTCGCGATCCTCGCCGAGCGCCTGGCGAGAGAGCTCGCTCTGGACGATGGCATCCTCGGCACGATCCGTCTCGCGGCGCCGCTGCATGACGTCGGCAAGATCGGCATCCCCGACCGCATCCTGCTCAAGCCCGGGAGGCTCACCGTCGAGGAGTTCGACGAGATGAAGACGCACACCACGATCGGCGCGCGCATCCTGGGCGAGAGTCGCTTCCCGATCCTTCGCATGGGACGCGAGATCGCGCTCACTCACCACGAGCGCTGGGACGGCAGCGGCTACCCCATCGGCCTGAGTGGGGAGGCGATACCGATCTCAGGGCGGATCGTGGCGGTCGCCGACGTGTTCGACGCGATCACCCATGCGCGCCCCTACAAGGAGGCATTCTCCCCCGAGCACGCCATCGCGGAGATCACACGCGCCAGCGGGACCCAGTTCGACCCGGGCGTCGTCGACGCTTTCCTGGCCTGCGTCTAAGCTTTCCGTTTCAGTCCTCGAGGGTGATCGATGCGCCTTCGGCCGGGGTCGGGTTGCCGGGCTCGTGCACGGCGCCGCTCCAGACGATCAGGTCGGTGCCCGACCACGCGATCGCGCTTTGCTCACGAGAGTTGAGCGGCGAGCGGCCTGAGCTGACCATGCTCCAGCTGTTGGTGGCGGGCGTGTAGATCTGCAGGCCGTGGGTACCGCAGGCGGCTATGAGCCGGTTGCCGACCCAGGCCACCTGGCTGCTGCCCGCGCATGGGGCCGCGCCGGTCTTCTTCCAGCGACCGGTGGCAGGGTTGTAGCCCACCACGCCAATCGGCGAGGACATCTCGGCCTGGGCCCAGAAGATGACTTCTCCGCCGGTCCAGGCTATGGGGTTCAGATGCGAGCGCTGCCGCGAGTCGATCGGGGCTGGCGCCAGACTGATTGCACGGGCCGTGTCGGCCACGGGGTTGACGGCGAACAGCGTTCCGTTGCCGCTGACGAGCGCTTCGTGCCCATCCCACACGGCGCCTTGGGCGCTCGCGAGGCTCCTTACGTCTTTGAGGGACCGCAGCTCTCGCCAAGCGCCCGTCCGGGGGTTGACGGTCGCAGCCGTAGGCGTGGCGACCTGGCCAGTGTGGCCGCCGAGAATGAGCAGCTCCCTTCCAGTCCACGCCGATACATAGCCTTCGCGAGGGCCGAGGGGGCCGTTGGGAAGACGGCGCCACCTGTTCGTGTCCGGGTTGTACGTGGCTCCGCCCGCCGGACGTTCTGGTGAGTTTCCCGCCCAAACCACCATTTCTCGTCCGGTCCAGGCGACCGCGTTGCCGCCCCCGCCCAGAATCCCGCTCGGCGAGCGGGCGATGTTGCGCCACTTGCGCGCTAGCGGGCTGTACGCGGCACCGTCCGAGCGTCGCTCGGGACCTCCGCGTACGCTCCTGGTCACACCACCCCACACGATCAGCTGCCGTCTCGTCCACACGACGCTCGCGTCGAGACGACCGGCGATCGGCGCCTTCGGCAGCGCGCGCCAGGAAGGTCGAGGGCTCACGGTCGCGCGCGCGGGCCTGCCTGCAGCTGCGCCGGCTGTTGTCGTGAGCGCAACGATCGAGAGCAGCCCAGCCGCTATGAGCAGCGGGTGTCGGTCTCTCGGTGGGGTTGCGCGCGAATGGGATGTGCTCGGAGCTCTCACAGGCCGAGTGTGCTCGCCGGGCCCTGCTCGTGAATCGGTGGAACCAGGCAGGTTCGAGCCGTAGGAATCCGCACAAACATCGATCGCGTTGTCCGGGTCGGTGTAGACTTGTGCGCGCCTCGGGTGAACCCGAGGCCAGCGGCAGTGCACCTCGTTGGCGAGGGGATCGGGCGCTGTACGGAACCGTTGCCTCACGAGCCCGGTCGCCTCCTTCAGGATTGCCTACCGCCGTTCCATCCAGGGGGAGGAGACTGCGGAAATGTCATTCAGGCTTTGTGTCCCAACGAGGGGCCTTGCAGGCGCGATCGCGCTCTTGGCAGTGGCGTTCGCCGCCACGGCCACCGGCGCGTCGGCTGCGGAAGTGAACATCGTGCGCCAAGGTAAACCGCCCTCGGTGGTTCCGGCAAACACCAAGTACTTCACGACGATCCAGGCGGCGGTCAACGCCGCCACCTCGGGCGACTGGGTGCTCATCGAACCGGGCGTGTACTACGAAGAAGTCAAGGTCACAGGCGCGCACTCGGGGATCTGGATCAGAGGCATGAACCGCAACAAGGTGATTCTCGACGGCCAGAACAAAACGGGCAACGGCATCGAAATCTATGAGGCCAACAATGTCTGGGTGGAAAACCTGACTGCGCGGAACTTCGACACGGGTCCGGAATGCGACTGCGGCAACGAGATCTGGTGGAACGGCGGTGCGGGCTCGAACAAAGTCAACGCGCATGGTTGGTACGGGAGCTACCTGACGGCCTATGACACGGGTCTCAACGGCGGCTATGGGATCTTCACTAACAACGAGACGAAGGGCTCCTGGGAAAACATCTACGCCTCGGGGTTCAACGACTCGGGCATGTACCTGGGCGCCTGTCAGGAATGCGATGCGCGCATCAGCAAAGCGGTCATGGAAGACAACGCGGTCGGATACTCGGGATCCAACTCCGGCGGCAAGCTCGTGATCGAAACCTCGCTGGTCCGAAACAACGCTGTCGGCATCGTGCCCAACTCGGAAAACCCCGGCGACGGCCCTCCGCCGCAGGACGGGGAATGCGGACGGTCAAACATCGAAAACCCGAACCCCACGCCGTCGGTCACGTCCACCAAGATCCCGCGGTGCACGATCATCCGCGACAACCTGATCACCAACAACAACAACCTCACGGTGCCGGTCAACGGCTCAACCGCGGCTGCCCCGTGGGGTGCGGGCGTCGAGCTTCCCGGCGACTACGCTGATCTCGTCGAACAGAACGTGATCGCGAACAACGCCAACAACGGCGTGCTGGGCTTCGAGTACCCAAACCCGTTCCCGCCGCAGGAAGACACGATCTTCTTCCAGCTCGCTGGAAACCGGATCAGCAGCAACGTATTCATCCACAATGGCTACAGAGGCGGTGCGTTCACGGGAGACGTGTCGCTGATGGGCGGCTTCTTCCCGTTCTCGGAATCGACCAACAACTGCGTGAGCTCGAACGTGTTCACGGGCGCCACCTTCCCGGCGAAGATCCAGGGAGCATTCGGTTGCCAGAACGCCACCACGCCACAGCCGGGAGGCGGCGAAGAAGCGATCGGCTATCTGGTCAGGCTTCCGACGGAAGCTGCCGAAGGACGGATCGTCAATCCGCCCGTCGGCCAGCCGGCCCCGCCACCGCAGCCAACCATGCCGAACCCATGCAACGACGTACCCAGGAATCCGCTCTGCCATTGAGGCGTAGGCCGACAGCTCGGCCGCGGAGGATGTGACGAGTGTCGCCGCTCTCCGAAGGGGGGCGGCGGCACTTCCCTGTGATTGGCTCTCGGGTACAGTCGCGTACGCGAACGGACGATCAAAGAGAAGGGATGCGCATGCGTCGGCTGGGGGCGATGATCATCACGGCTGTTGGGCTGCTCGCCCTGGCAAGCTCGGCGCCGGCCGCCGGAAGGCCCTTCGAGGTGAGGACGAGCCAGCGCGCCGGGATGATCAGGGTCCAGGTCCTGCCAAACGGCGCGAACGTGCGGTGGCAGGCATACCTGAACGGTCGGAACGTCACATCGGCCCTGGGCTATGTCCCGCCGTCGGGTCGCTGGATCGTGATCAGCGCCACCAACGGGGTCCGGTTCGGACGCAATCGCCTCGTGATCCAGGCGCGCTACCCCGGCAGGCTCCGCAAGATCGTCCGCACGTTCACGGTTTCCAGGAGTCGCCCGCTGGCCGCTGCGGGTCCCGACCGGCAACTCCTGGGGGCAGGGCGTGTGCGGCTCTCGGCAGCCGGCTCGAGCGCCGCCCGGGCGGGCTTGTTGCGCTACCGCTGGGTGATCGTTCGCAAGCCGGCCGGCTCGAAGGCCAGGTTGATCCGTGCGAGCACCGCGCACCCGCAGCTGATCACGGATGCGCCCGGCACCTATCTGTTGCATCTGGTGTTGCGCGAGCATCGCCGCGGTCGCGGCGGCATGTCTGCCCCGAGCGTGGACGCGCTGCAGGTACAGCAGTACGTGCACAACGCCAAGCGCGGGATCTTCCTCGCCGTGGAAGGGCTCTCCTCGACGGCGGGGAGGTTGAGGGTCTCAGGCGGCCCGTTCGCGGGCGCCTACGCGATCGGCAACGGGGCTCCGTCTCCGGACATCGCGATGTTCTTCGATCGGGCGACCATGGAGCCGCTGCCACGGGGGCACGCCTCGCCGTATCTCGTAGCGAGCAACAGCGCGGGCACCTCGACGCTCTCCGCCGCGCTCGCCACCGCCGAAAAGGAAGCGGCCGCATTGGGACACACTGTCGGGGTGCTGCTCGCGGCCACGAACGCCGGCGGCTACTCGACCGCGTTCGGGCAGTTCCTTACGGAAACCGTCAAGGTCGCAGGGGTGCCGAAGGTCGGCACGGGCACCCCCTTCGCGCTCTACGGGGTCGCCGGTGTGGCGGGCACGAGCTGGATCTCGGCGGGCGCCGGCCAGCAGCGCGAGCTGGCGGGGCTGCTGGCACCAGACAACAGCGGCAACTTCAGCTTCGCCCCCAGCCAGGTGCCGTCGATGGACGAGACCACGGTCTCCTTCGCGACCTCGCCCACGGGGATCACCGTCAACGCCAACACGATCGCAGCCGGCGGCGAGAAGCCGTGCGCGGCGGCTCCCGGCGGCTATCAGGTCCGGATCCTCGACGCCAACACGCTCGCCGACGTCTCCGATTCCGAAAACGGCGATACCTTCTGGACGAGCTCGTGCGACGACAACACCGGGGCGGTGCAGACGCAGCACATGCGCGAATTCATCCAACGCGCCGCCCTGGCATCCGGCGTGGGCCCGCGGCTTGTGATCGTCCAGGGGGTCGGGATACCGCAGCACGCCAATCCGGGCGGCAACCTCTCCAGGGAACTGCTGGGCGTGGCCAAGGAGATCAACCGGCTCGGCGGCAGCTCGGAGGCGTTCCTGGAAAACCCAGACGCGCTCACCGGCCCCTCGTACGCGCTCGTCGGCAAGAACTTCCAGACCAACGGCTCGGTGGGCTCGAGCGACTCCTCGCCGGCGGAGGTGACCACCGCGGCACCGCTCGCGAAGAAGCCGCAGGCAGCGCTCTCGGGCGTGCTCTCCCGCGACCGGCAGTGGCGCTTCGTCGTCGGCCTCAACGACGTCGGCTCGGCGCTCGCCGGCGAATCCGGGGCGGCGAACCTGCAGCTGCTTCGTGCGGCCCTCACGATCAACCCGACCACGCTCGCGCCGACGCCGTTCCCCACGCAGCCGGGCTGGCTGGAGATGTCCAACTACACGGCGCGAACCACGATCTACGGGTTCACCAACCAGTCGATCAACGACCTGCAGTCCTCGCTGTGCGCTCCGATGCCGACCTCGCAGTCCTCCTCGGGCGAACAGAGCTACGTGATCGACATCCGCTACCTCTACTGCGGTGGCGTGAAGTCGGAGGGCTCGTGGGAAGCCAAGGCCACGGCGGTGCTCGGCAAAGTGCGGGCGGGGAGGCTGGCGCCGCCGAGCGGGGTCACGAAGAAGGCCTACGAAGCGTTCCTCGAACAGCTCCAGGAAGAGGGCGCCCTGGTGGACAACGTCAACGGGGTCGTCCACATGCTCACCGCGCCCTATGGAACCCAGACGCAGGCGGAAGCGAAGATCAACCTCAGCGACGCGGTGGGAACGGTCGATCAAGCGGTCGCGAAGGCGCGCAACGAACAGCAGGAACAGTTCGAGAAGTCAGCCTCCACGTTCTCGTTCTGGAGCAAGCTCTCGGTGTTCGGCGACCTCTTCGACATCGGTCAGGTTCTTGCTGAAATCACCACCGGCGGGGCGTTGCCGGCGATCCTCGGCATAGCGAGCGGCGTGTCCGACCTCGCGGGCGACCTGACCAACGAAAGCAACGGAACGCCCGTGCTCGGGCCGTTCGTTCCCGGCACGACCGTCTCGACGATCCGCACGGACCTCGTCTCGAGCTACCGGGCGTTCGGCTCGGGCCTGGAACGGACCCGCGATCTGATCGTCTCGGACTGGGCGCGATTGCAGGCGACGAAGGGGATCAGCATCGGCGAAGAAGAAGGCCCGAAGCTGGAACAGGCCTTGAAGCTCTCCGGAGGCCAGTTCATCTGGCGCACGCTGATGCAGTCGCTGTTCGCGCCCACGAGGGTGGTCGCGACCAACTACAACCCGGCGCCGATCGACCCCCGCAACTACCGCTGCCCGGTCTGGGACGAGCCTCCGTTCGAGACCGAATACTTCGCGATGTTCTTCTGGCGGCCGTGGGGCAAGCAGGGCAAGTTCGCCACTTCGATCACCGACCACGACATCTTCGTGGACCGCGACAACCTCGCGCCGTTCGAGGGCACCTACATCGCGGCCGGGGGCCAGGAAGCGTACGTGCTCTCGGCGGGCGGGACCGGCTATCCGTACAAGGCCTACACCAACGCGGAAGCGATCCCGCCGTACAACACGGCGAACCTGGAGTCGGCCGTCAACCATCCGCCCCAGAACCTCCCCGCGGGCACCTTCGCTCCACTGTTCGAGGCACCCGACGCGGCCACCCTGGCCGGCGAGACCGAGGGCAATGCCGCGAGCCCCCAGGGGATCACCAAGCAGCTGCTCTACCCCCAGATCATTCGCGCAGCCGAACAGGCGGGCAAGCTGCAGACCCTCCAGTGCGTCGAACCCAGCGAGGAAATCGGCGAAAACGGTGTCAGCGGCTACAACAACATGGTCGAAGAACTCAACGAAGTCCCGACGGGCAAGCCGTGAGCGCGAACGCCCGCTCCGCTCCGACGACGTGAGGCTGGCTCGCCGCAGGATGGCGCTCGCCATCGGCGCCTGCCTGGCGCTGCTCCTGGCAGTGGCCGCGACCGCTCTGGGCGCACAGCCGACCCCAGGCTGTCGCGCCGCGCCGGGCGAAGGCCTCACGCTCGCGAACGTCGCCTCCGCAGGGGGGACCGTGCGCGTCGTCGGCTCGAATGGCCTGATCGCGCGCAGCGGGAACCTGACCCGCTGGCAGGTGGAGGCCACGCCGATCGTGCACAACCTCCGTGGGATCACATGGACCGGCAGGCGCTGGGTCGCAGTCGGCGACGTCGGATCGGTCCTCTACCGGCGCAATCGGAGCTGGATCGCGGCGGCCGGGATCCCCAACAGCGGCCTGCGCGGAGTCGCATCGCGGCCAGGGCTGGTAGCCGCGGCAGGCAGCGGCGGGGTGCTGCTGACATCCTCCGACGGCGTAAGCTGGACGGTCGCCAACAGCGGCACCACGGGGCTGCTGTGGGGTGGGACCCGGGTGGGGTCCATGCTGCTGTTCAGCGGCCAGGCCTCGACTGTGATCGCCAGCGGCGACGGGGTCGACTGGCGTCAGCTGTCGAGCTTCCCATTTCCAACCGGCAACCCGGTCGCACCCAGGCCGCTGATCTGGCAATTGGCCTCCTCGGGCCCGGAGATCGTCGCCGTCGGTGATTTCGGAGCGATCCTCGAGGGAACGCTGGCGAGCGGACTGCGCGCCGTCCATAGCCCGACCGAGGAGATCCTCAGAAGCGTGACCCACGGCGCCGGGAGGTGGGTCGTGGCTGGCTCCGGCGGAACTCTGCTGTTCTCGCGCGACGGCAAGAGGTGGATCGCCGACCGCTCGCCGACCGACGTGGATCTCCGCGGCGTGGCCTGGACGGGCCGGCGGTTCGTCGCCGTGGGGGACGAGGGGACCGTGATCTCCTCGGCCGACGGACGAAGCTGGCGAATGGACACGAGCGCGATGCCGTGTGCGTTGCTGGGGCTCGCCCGCGGCAACGGGACGTTCGTCGCGGTCGGAGGCGGCGGCCGCCTGCAGCTATCGCGCGACGGTCGCTGGAGGCGGGTCAGCTCGCCTACGAGCAGGGATCTCTACGCGATCGCCCGCGGCCCCGCGCGGTTCGTCGCAGTCGGTGCGAAAGCCACCGTTCTCACGTCGGGCAACGGACTGCGCTGGATGCGCCGGCCGGTGCCGGCCAGGCTCAATTTGCATGCGGTGGCTTGGACGGGATCGGAGTACCTGGCAGGTGGGGACCGGGGGGTCCTGCTCAGCTCGCCCGACGGTCTGCGCTGGCGGCGCCTGCCGTTCCCGGGCTTTCACTCGATCCGCTCCTTCGCGACCGATGGGACGTCGGTGATCGCAGCTGGGGCGGGCACCGTCGCCCGTCTGCCCGCACCCGGCGACTCCTGGCAGCTCGAGCCGGTTGGCCTCGGGCGCTTCCAGACGGGCGTTGCTTATGGCGGCGGTCGTTACGTGGTGGTCGGTCACAACGGTGGGCTGCTCGTCTCCACCGATGGCGGCGCCTCGTGGACCGCCGCCGTCTCCGGAATCACCCAGAACCTCGACGCGATCATCTGGACGGGCGGGCGCTTCACTGCCACCGGCGAAGGGATCGCCATCACCTCTCAAGACGGGAGCCACTGGCAGCAGACGGCCGTACCCGGCCACCACAGCATTCGTGCGCTTGCTGGGTCGGGGCTGGGCGTGGTCGTCGGGGTGGGCGATGAGAGCTCACACCTGCTGCTGGCGCCGCGTCTGTGAACCTCTTGGCGTCTCCAAGCCGCTGAGCGCGCCCTCGAGAAGTCATTCGTGAAGCGTCAGGAAGGGGTGCTCCACTGTCGCGAGCGCCGTCGCGACTTCGGAGGATGGCTGGTCGGCGGTGGCCGCGCCCACGTTGGTAAGCCGAGCATGCTCGGTCAGGTCGAGCCCGATCGTGACCGTGGCACTGGCTCCAGCGGCGAGGCTCCCGACAACACAGCTCACTCGTCCCTGACCGTCGATGGCGCACGAGGGGTCAGAGGTCTCAAGGTCTGCGACGGCGTCGGCCGGTACCACGTCGACTACGCGCACGCCCGTGGCGTTGTAGGTGGAGTCGGTGTTGGTGACCGTGAAGATCGCGCTCAGCCCGCGGTGGCCATGAGCTTTGGAGGCCACCAAGCTCTCACTGAGCCTCAGCGCCAGCGGCATCGGCGGTGTCGTGAACGTTCCATCGCGGCCGCTCGTGGCCAGGTCTTCCGTCGTGGCATCGAGGCGGTAGTGGTAGGTCGTTCCGGGGGTCAGGCCGGTGACGTGGGCCGAGGTCGGCTGCGAGCCGAAGCCGCTCGGCGTCGCGGATGGGGTCGTTGAGCCGTAGCTCGTGCTCGTGCCGTAGTCGAAGTGCGAGAGGGTGGCTGTCCCGTCGGGCACGACGGTCCCATTCAGCGTCGCGGTCGTGGAGGTGAGGTCGCTCACCGGACCGGTCTGGCCGGCCGAGCATTCCGGCGATTCGACCGTGGCGATCGCGGCTTCGCCGCCCAGCTCCCACGCGATCGCCGTGAAGGCGAACTGATTGAACGTGGCGCGGAAGACTCTCGGGTAGATGCCCGTGTTGAACACGGTCGGCTGCCCCTGGTACTGAATCCCGGGCACAACCTGGTTGATGTCGCCGAACGGGATCGAGGTCTGTCCACCGGTGTTGACGTAGCCGTAGTACACCCAGAGATCTCCGGTGCCCGGGTTGTGCGCGATGCAGTCCACGATTGGACTGATGCCTTCGGCTGAGGCTGCGCCGGCGCTAACCGTGCCCACCGTCGCGAGGCACAGCAGGGCGATCGGCGCGCGACCAATCGTGCGCGACAGGCGGGCGGGAATCCTCATGGGCCTCCATCGGAACGTCGGAAGGACGGCTCGCGCTGGCCCGCGCGCGCACTATAGACGCTCTTGTACAACGACGCGAGCGGCACACACATGGCGTGGAACCATGCCCGGGCGGTCGGAATCCATGATCAGCCCCCTTGCAGTGTCTCCGCGAGAATGGCCTCCGGCCTGGCTAGACCGTCGAGGAGGTCGCGAGAAGCGCCATTGAATCGTGGTGGTGTGTCGCGAACACGGTCGGGTCGAGGCGGAGAATGGCCGGGGGCGGCGCGGGCGGTTCAGTGGCTGCCATGCCCGCCGTCGGGCCGCTCGCCGCGCACTGCGAGAAGCGCCTGTGTGCCGGCGTCAGCGATGGGTCCGGTCAGAGGACCTCGTTCGGCGAGCACGTCGCGTAGGCTCCGATAACGGCTACGGAGGTAATCCTACCCATATAGCCAGTCTGTGGGTATCATTTCCTCGATGGAGACGATCGATCCACGGAAGCTGCTCGGTGACACGTTCAGATACCGCGAGGCGCGAGAGGCGGGCCTGAGTGACGGCCGCATCTACCGACTGCGCGACGCCGGAGCGATCGTCGCCGTGGGCGGCGGCGTGTACCGGTGGGCCGACGCGCCGGCGGCAGATCTCGACCTGATTGAGATCGCCGAGCGCGTTCCTCGCGGAACGCTCTGCCTGGAGACGGCACTCGCTCGCCATGGACTCATCGACTCCATCCCGGCCGCCATCGACATCGCGATCCCGCGCGGAAACACGCGGCCAGTCCTGAAGGCGCCCTGCCGCCTGCACCAGTTCGACCGTGGCACCTTCGACCTAGGGCGGGAAACGCTCGAGGTCGGCGCGCGCTCACCGATGGGCATCTATTCGGCCGAGCGCTCCATCGTTGACGTCATCCGAATTCGCCATCTGCAAGGCGCGGACGTCGCGTGGGAGGCTCTGCGGCGATGGCTGCGCAAGCCGGGGAGAAGTCCCGCGCAGCTGATCGAGCTGGCAGAGCACTTCGCCGGGGCAGAGCCGGCGCTCCGCACAGCGCTCGAGGTCCTGTTGTGAGTGTCCCGAGTCGGGCCGACGAGGGCGGGGCGTGCGTACCTCGATCTGCGCAAGCTGGCGCGCGAGACCCAACGGCCCGTTGACGAGCTGCTTCACCTGTACGTTCTGGAGGCGTTTCTCGATCGGCTTGCCAGCTCGCGGTTCGCCGAGCAGCTTGTCCTGAAGGGCGGGGTTCTGCTGGCCGCTTTCGAGGAGCGTAGAGCGACCCGCGACGTCGATCTGCAAGCGCAAGCCGTCGAGAGCGACATGGATGCAGTCTGCGCGATGGCGTGCGAGATCGCGGCCATAGCGATCGATGACGGAGTCACGTTCGAGACCGAGATTGCAACCGCAGAGCAGATACGAGACGAGGAGATCTACGCGGGCGTGCGAGTAACTATGACGGCACGGTTGGCGACGGCGCGCCAGCACTTCCACATTGACATGAACATGGGCGACCCGATCACTCCCGCCCCGAAGCAGGTTCGCCTGCCGCGGCTACTGGGTGGGGAGATGCTCCTGCGCGGGTATCCCCTGGCGATGGTGCACGCAGAGAAGATCGTGACTGCGATCGCGAGAGGCACGGTCAACACGAGATGGCGCGACTTTGCCGACATCTACATGCTCGCTCGGCGTCACGCCATCGACGGGACGGAGCTCGTTCGATCCGTCCGCCGAGTTTCCGAGCACCGGCAAGTGCAGCTTGTCCCGCTCTCGGGGGTCCTTGCCGGGTATGGGCAGATCGGTCAGCAGAGATGGGCGGGGTGGCGCCGCAGGCAGCGGCTCGAGGACCGGCTGCCAGAGCAGTTTGGCGATGTCGTAGTAGCGGTCATCGACTTCGCCGATCCAGCGATCGTCGGTGCCGCCAAAGAGCGTTCCTGGGATCCAACCGTCGGCGTTTGGTCGGCGTGACGAACTGACGGTGCCTGAACGTCTCCTCGATCGGCCCTGACGCTGAGCGTGCCACCGATGCGGGGACAGCCTGGTCGCCGAAGCGCAAGGTGGCGCTGTTCGCGAGCATTTTCCGAGGGCGTCAGGATGTGTTCCCGCGGCGCTGGGAGAGACCCGGGAAGGGTCGCAGCGGGTGGGCGCCCCGCTGCTCGAACGAGTTGGTTCCCGAGGCGTGCGCCAAGCCGCGCGTGAGATGCGGGGAGTGCTTGCACCAGGCGTTCGTCGCGCCCGGTGGAGGCGGAGCTGTTCGCGCATCCTCAGGGCCGGCAGGTGGACGCACGAAAGGACGCATTTGTCACGTCTGTGATCGCATCCTAAGTGCTGCCCGCCGCAATTTCGGTCGTTGTTAGGCGGCGAGCGCGAGCGGCGGGT
>ODAK010000102.1_pt1 | contig 90224 bp, 83 predicted proteins | sample 1539591 | NCBI WGS metagenome assembly ODAK01 (sample SAMEA3539303, study PRJEB22396) | soil metagenome | biome: tundra; feature: field; material: soil | place: USA | collected 2010-05 | depth 0.15 m | reverse complement strand
CATCGCGGTCGGGTTCTTCGCGATCGTCGGGTTGCCCTTCATGCTGAGGGAGTCGGCCTGATCGGCCCTATTCTGCGAATAGCGCTCCGTAGATTCGCTAAGAAGTCGTGGGTGTTGTACATCCGCTCTTCAACGAGCCGGATCTTATCCCGGTTCGCGACCATCCATGCCGGGGCGACGCCGTCGGCGATCGCGCGGTCGGTGACGCCGACGCTCGTTTCCGGATATCGCGTTCGAACGGCCAAGAGATCCTTTGCGAGTGCGATCAGATCGCCCTTGTGACCCGGTCGCTGCTCAGGGACGTCGACGCGAGCCAAGATCGGTTCGGTCAAACCGTATCCGTGTACGTAGCGCTTCTGAAGGTCGTTGAACATATGGACGCAGAAGGCCTCGCTGCCGATCCCGACCTGAGCGCTCGACTCGGTGCGGTACTCGGCGAGCCTCGCCTGATCTTCGCGTCCGCGGTCGCCGTTGAACGCGAGTATGGGCAGGTGCCGGTGCCACGCGGCGTCGCTGATTCCGCGTTCGAGCTCCCGCTCCTCTTGCCCGAAGACGGGATGGCTGCTCAGAAATCGCGGGTAGTTTAGGAAAGACGCGAGGCCGAGCGCAGCGGCGACGGCGAAGCGCGTCGCCGGAGTGCGGACGACGTCGACGCTCGTCAGCCATCGCTCGAGCAGACCACCCGTCGACAGCACGGCGAGGCAGAACGCGAAGGCGAGCGTGCGATAGTGCATCATATCGCCCCCTACCTTGAGTACGTAAGGGAGCGCCGAGGCTGCGACGATCCCCATGATCGCCCTGCTTCGGAGGCACAGGTGGCCGTCACCGCGCTTCTGCAGCATGACGATGACGATGGCGCTCGTCGCGGCCAGAGCCTCGAACCCATAGGGCGCGAACGAGCTGCGAAGGTAGTAGTAGCCGTCGAGGAACGAGACCTTGTCTTTCAGGTAAAACGGATTCGGAAAGAAATCGGCATAGTATTCGACACGGAAGAGCAACCAGCCCAGACCCATGAGCAGTGAGCTCGCGACGAGCCACCACGGGATACGGCGAGTCGCGAACCAGCCGCAGACGCCGGCCGCGAGCAGCGGCACGACGAACTCGTTACGCACGAGAGGCAGCGCGCCGAGCGCGACCTGAAGGGCGCGCGAGTCGGGACGGATCGCGAACAAGGCGACCGCCGCAGCCGCGAGCTGCACGAATGGAAACTCCGAGCCCGATGAGAAGTAGCAAAGCGGGCCATAGGCGGTCGCGATCACGACCAGAGGTACGTTGACCGGCGGGCCTCCGTCTCCGCCCTCCAGCGCCCGGTTGGCCACGACCGCGGCGTACCAGAACGCGGCGTACGAGCCGATCGCCGTCACCGTCGTGATTGACCAGTAGTCGAGGTGGGTCGCGCGAGCCGCGACGAGCCAGACGATCCATAAAGGGCTGCTGTAGCCCTCGACGAACTCACCCTGATTGAATACGAGGCCCCGGCCACGAAACAGCAGGTTGTCGACGTATCGGTAGTAGATGGTCGAGTCGTCGAGGATCCAGCGGTAGCGGTAAACGAGAAGGCCCCCGACCACGAGGAGGAGCCACTCGATCGGGGCCGGCATAACGAAACGTCGCGTGGCGACGCGGGCGAGAGCGATCGAATCGCGCGCGAGCGCTTTTGCGGGGAACGCGCGCGAACTCAAGGTCGACTCGTGGGCGGTAGCGTCATTCGACCGAGGAGCTCGCATAAGCTCTTTCGCGCAGCAAGTCCAGCAAGTCCACGGCGCACGACGCCTGCCGGCAAGGGGGTGTCCCACGTGTCCGCTCCAGCGCGCGGCGCCGCAGCGCGTCGACCGGGGGACAGACGTTTCCGTCTGCGTGGCTTCGTCTCCGAGAAGGGCTAGTGTGCCGGCTTCGAATGGCAGGCGGCACGCCCGAACGAGAGCTCGGATTCGGCGCCGGCGATCGAGCAACGAACTTCGTCCGGAGGCTTCGTTCGCCCTGGGCGGTGGCCACTCTCGTGTTGTTCGTCGCCCACCTTTGGCTCATTCGCAGCGTCATTCAGAACGGCGACGGCGCGGTCTACAACGAGCAGATTGAGCGGGGCATCGTGGGAATGCGCACGACCCACGTCGGGTACATCCTGTGCGGGATCGTGGCGCACGCACTGTCGCCCTTCGACACCGACGGCACGATGAACGTCGTCTGTCTGGCGTTCGCCGCGGCCGGCGGCGCTGCCATGTTCATGATTGCTCGGGGTCTCGGCGCGTCGCGGTCGGTCGCGGCTGTCGCGCCGCTCATGGCCTTTGGTATCCAGGCGTATCTGCGAGGCGCAGTTCTTGCCGAGGTTGACGTCGTCGCGTGCAGCCTCGTCCTGATTGCGGTCGCGCTGTGGCTCCAGGGCAAGGTCGCGAAGGCGGGGGTCGCATTCGGCGCGGCGATGCTCGTGACGCCCATCACGGCGATGAGCATCCCCATGCTGCTTCTGACGACGCGCGAACGAAGATACGCGCGTCGGCGATGGTCGACCCACCTTCGCGACGTCGCCGTCTTCGGCGCGGTGTCGCTCGCCGTGTACGCGCCGCTCGCCATCGTGTTCTGGCACGACTACTGGTACGGCGGCCGCGGTCTCTTGCACGCGCCCCGGGAACCGTGGAGCGTCGAGCACCAGGTCGCCCGCTCGATCCAGTTTTTGACGTCCTCTGCGGGCCCGTGGCTCGCGCTCGGGGTGGGCGCGCTGGTGGCCGGGATCGCGACGGGCGCACCGCCGAGCCTCGGCGTCTCCGCGGCGCTCGTGCTGGCTGCCACGGTGGGCGAGCGCTTCCTCGACGTTCCCGTGCAGCTTCCACAGCTCTGCGTCCTCGCGGCCCTCGTCGTCGTCGTCGCCGGTCGCTTGCCGGCGCCATGGCTTCGGTGGGGGGTGCTCGCGAGTCTGTGGCTTTCGACCGCCTGGCCGACGTATCGAGACGTGTCGGGCGAGGTTCACGCTGACGTCGAGAAGCGCGAAGTGTACCGCGCGATGATCGGGCAGACCCCCAAGATGATCCTGGCCGGAGTCCGCGACGGGTGGGACGACGGCCTGCCCTTCGAGCGCGTCGCCTACGGGCGTACGAAGCTCGGGCTCGGCCTGAGCTACGGCGACCTGCGGAACAAGGCCTCGTCGATCGTCGACGCGCGGCGAGACCACGCGATATGGCTCGTGGGCGCTCCTCCGCCGGGGGCGATGGCGCCCTTCGCCCTCGCGTGGCGGCCGGAGAAGCGCAGGGTGCGCGGCCTCGATTACGCAGTATGGGTGCCGGGCGGCCCGTGATCTACGGCATGCCGTTGCCGGCCACTTCTCCGAGGACCACCGACCAGGGAACCGGGCTTCGTCGCTCCGCGACTCGAAACGCGCGGCTCACCAGGCGCTCGAGTTCGCCGCCGCTGAAGTGCTGCACGTGCCCCGGCGTGTTCCCGAACTCCCGCAGATACTTGCCGCGCATCATGTTCATCGCGCGCCAGAGAGGCTCGCGCGGGGTACTGACGATGGCGCCGCGGCGCGCCACGCGCGCCACTTCGGCCAGCCCGCGCCCGGGCTCGTGGAGGTGCTCCAACACTTCGCAGCACACGACGAGATCGAAGGTGCCATCGGGAAAGGGCAGCTCGTAGATCGACGCGGCCTGCAGCTCGATGATCGGATCGAGTCCTGACGCAACGGCGCCGAGCTCGAGGTCGCAGGCGACGAAACGCTGCGGTCGGCGTGCCGTCGTCACGAGGTGTTGAGCGAGACGGCCTTCGCCGCAGCCGACCTCGAGGACGGTCACGGGAGCCATCCGTTCGTAGAAGCCCGTGACAGTCTGGAGAAAGCCCCTCATGAGCGCGCGCTCGATCGGGTTCTTCGACGCGTACTTGTCGTAGTAGTTGCCGACAACGTTCCCCTGCAGCGGGTGCGCGGCCATCTACGCGTTCTTCCGCCAGGGCAGCGCGCCCGTGCTCTGCACGCCTTCGACGGGGGCTCCGCGCTCGGCGGCGAGCATCGACGCTTCCGCGTCGAGCCGGCGTACGCGTGCGAGCACGTCTTCGAGGAGACGCCGGTTGCCCGCGAGGAGATCGCTCAGCATCGCGAAGAGACCCACGAGAAACGACAGAATGACCGCTCCAACGCCGACCACGAGCGACTGCGTGTGTCCGGCGTACGCGGGGTCCCGCGCATAGAGATACGCGAAGCGGCCCACGAGAACCGCGCCGCACGCGAAGAGCACCAGGGCCAGCGAGAAGAACGTCTGGACGGGCCTGTACATCGCGTACGCCCGGAGAATGACCGGCCCGTTCCGGCGCAGGTACTGCGGTACCGACGTGAAGAGCCGCGACGGCCGCCGCGTCGGGTTCGTCACTAGCGGAATGTCGTCGAACACGATCCCCGATCGGCCGAGATGGATGATCGTCTCGAGCGTGTACGAGAACCGGTTATGCACGAAGAGGCGATAGGCCGCCTCGCGCCGGATGGCGCGGAAGCCGCTCGTCGCGTCGGTGATGCGCGTTCCCGAGACCCGGCGAACCATCCCGGAGCCCCACCGCTGCATGCGGCGTTTGAGCCACGAGAAGTGAGGGATCTTGTCGGTCTGTCGGTTGCCGATCACCACGTCGGCGCGCCCGGCGAGAATGGGTTCGATGAGTCGCGCGATGTCGGGCCCGGGATACTGATTGTCGGCGTCGGTGTTGACGATGATGTCGGCGCCGAGCCGGAGAGACGCCTCGATGCCGGCCATGTACGCGGCCGAGAGCCCGCGATTCTTGGGGAACCGCACCACGTGGTGCACCCCCAGCTCGACGGCCCTGACGCTCGTTCCGTCAGTACTCCCGTCGTCGATGACGAGCACCTCGATCGAATCGATGCCGTCGATGCGACGCGGCAGGTCCGCGAGGGTCGGGCCCAGATGGTCACGCTCGTTGAGGCAGGGGATCTGAATGATCAGCTTCACGCGACGCCCGACGCGAGGGCGTCGCGACTCTATCACGGCGCGGCTTCACGGCTCAGCGCCGGGACCTCGTCATGATATCAAGCAGTTGGCGACCTCTTCGCCGTGCCGCTGTGTGCCAATGGCCGGTCGACCCGGACTTTGTCTGGGGGGGCTCGTCGGCGGAGGACCGCCGCGCGTCCGAAAAGCGCGAGGCGTCGTGTACGCCGAAGCTCGCCTTGATAGGCTCGTGCCCAACGTCTTATGAACCGTCGCGTCATCGCTTGGGTCGCTTCGCTGCTGGTCATCGTGGGGGCGGGAGTAGAGCTCTGGCACTACCGCGAGACCCATCAGCCGCCCCCCGTCACGTACGAGACCGTGCCGCTCGCGCGCCGCCACGTCGTCGGGCGAATCACCGCGACCGGGACGCTCCTCGCGACGGTCACCGTGACGGTGGGCACGCAGGTCTCGGGCCGGATCGCGAAGCTCATGGCCGACTACAACTCACCCGTCAAGAAAGGTCAGTTGATCGCCAAGATCGATCCGCAGCTCTTTCAGGCGGCCGTCGAGCAAGCGCGCGCGAACTACGGCTCCGCGCAGGCCACCCTGAAGAGCGCGAAGGCGCAGGCCGACCTCGCGGCCAAGCAGTCGGCCCGTGAGGAGCAGCTCCTCAAAGAGAACCTCGCCGCTCAGCAAGACGTCGACACCGCCCAATCCAACGTGGCGGTGACCGCGGCTCAGGTCGACGTCGCCGCCGCCTCGGTCTTGCAGACGCAAGCGCAGCTGCACCAGGCGCAGACGAACCTCTCGTACACCGACATCATCTCGCCCATCGACGGGACGGTCATCTCGCGCAGCGTCGACACCGGCCAGACGGTGGCCGCGTCCCTGCAGGCGCCGATTCTCTTCACGATCGCCGAAGACCTCGCGAAGATGCAGGTCAACACGAACGTGTCCGAGGGCGACGTGGGGCGCCTCGAAGACGGGATGCTCGCGACCTTCACGGTCGACGCGTATCCGGGCGAGAAGTTCAAAGGAAAGGTCAGCCAGATCCGCAACTCGGCGACCACCGTCTCGAACGTCGTCACCTACGACGCGGTGATCGACGTCAACAACACCGACGGGCGGCTCCGGCCCGGCATGACGGCCAACGCGACGGTCACCTTTGCCGACAAGAAAGACGTGCTCGCCGTGCCGAACGCGGCGCTCCGGTTCAAGCCGCCGCCCGAGGCAGGCGTCGCGTCGAAGGCCACGGGCGGCGGCTCCGGCGGTCACCGCGTGCGTGACGCCGGAGCGGCCGAAGCCGCCTCGGCCGCCAGCAGCGACGGCTCGGGTCCTCCATCCTCGGGCGCGGCCGGCGGCGGTGGCGGTGGCGGTGGCCGGGGCGTGAGCGGCAAGGGCGCGAACGACGCCAAGTCCGTGTGGGTGCTCAACGGCGGCACGCCGGTTCAAGTGCCGGTCGAGACGGGCCTCTCCGACGGCGCCTACACCGAAATCACCAACGACGCGGTCAAAGAGGGCGACGCGATCATCGTCGACGCCAATGTCGCGGGCAAAGACCCGGCGGCGGCGGCGCCGACGACCACCGCCCGACGGTCTCCCTTCTGAGCCCTTCTGAGCCCCGACGCGACATGCCGACTGAACATCCCACTGACGAATCGCTCATCGAACTCGACGGCGTCCAGCGCTTTTACTCGACGGGTGACGTCGAAGTCCGCGCCCTCGACGGCGTGTCGATGAAGATCGCGAGCGGCGAGTTCGTGGCCGTCATGGGCCCTTCGGGCTCGGGCAAGTCGACGTTGATGAACATCCTCGGGTGCCTCGATCGGCCGACCGGGGGCCGCTACATGCTCGCCGGCCGCGAAGTGTCGGGCCTCAGCAAGACCGACCTCGCCGGCGTGCGTAGCCAGACGCTCGGCTTCGTCTTCCAGAACTTCAACCTCTTGCCGCGAACGAGCGCGCTCGAGAACGTCGAGCTGCCTCTCATGTACCAGGGCATCCGCTCCAAGGAGCGGAAGGCGCGTGCCGCCGAGTCCCTCGGGCACGTGGGTCTCGCGTCGCGCGCCGGGCACACGCCCAATCAGCTCTCCGGCGGCCAGCAGCAGCGCGTCGCGATCGCGCGCGCGCTCGTCACGCGCCCGCGCGTCATCCTGGCCGACGAGCCCACCGGCAACCTCGACTCGCGAACGAGCCTCGAGGTCATGGCGCTCTTTCAGGACCTCGGGCACCAGGGCATCACGATCATCCTGGTCACGCACGAGCCGGACGTCGCCGAGTTCGCGTCGCGCGTCATCGTCGTGAAGGACGGGCACGTGCTCTCCGACGAGAAGCGCGCTCCGAAGCTCGTCGACATCCCGCGCTCGGGCGGCGTCGGCGGCGCCGCCGGCGGTGGACTGTGAATCTCTGGCAGACGCTCCGCGTGGCGATGCGCGCGGTCTTGCGAAACAAGATGCGCTCGTTCTTGACGACGCTCGGGATCATCATCGGCGTCGGCGCCGTCATCGCGATGATGGCGATCGGCGCCGGCGCCAAGAGCCAGGTGGAGCAGGCGTTCGCGGCCATGGGAACGAACCTGCTCATCGTCTTGCCGGGCTCGTCGAGCACGGGCGGCGTCAAGGGGGGGTTCGGCTCCCAGCCGACGCTCACGAACGACGATCTCGACGCCCTCGGGTCGCAGGTGCCCACCGTGAAGGCCGCGGCGCCCGTGCTCCGGTCGACGCAGTCGCTCGTGAGCGACGACGCCAACTGGACGACGAGCGTCACCGGCACGACGCCCGACTACTTCGACATCCGCAACTGGCCGATGGAGTCCGGCGTGGGCATCACCTCGCAAGACGTCGAGACCGGGACGAAGGTCGTCGTTCTCGGCAAGACCGTGGTCGCGAAGCTCTTCGGTCCGAACGCCGATCCCATCGGCCAGAACGTGCGCATCTCGAGCACACCGTTCACGGTGGTCGGCGTGGCGATCGGCAAGGGCCAGTCGACGAGCGGGCAAGACTACGACGACGCCGCCTTCATTCCCGTGACCACGTACGCCCGCAAGATCCAGGGAGGTCTCAATAACTTCCTCCAGGGGACGATCTACATCGAGGCGACGTCGACCGAAGACATCGGGCGCGCGCAGAAGGACATCACCGCCCTCTTGCGCGATCGGCATCACCTGTCGCCGCGCGACGACGACGACTTCTCGATCCGCAACATGAGCGAGATCGCCGGCGCCCGTCAGCAGGGGACCGACACGATGACGACGCTACTCGCCAGCGTCGCCGCGGTGTCGCTGCTCGTCGGAGGCATCGGCATCATGAACATCATGCTCGTCAGCGTCACCGAGCGTACGCGCGAGATCGGGCTCAGGATGGCGCTGGGGGCGAAGCCGCTCAACATCCTGATGCAGTTCCTCATCGAGGCGCTCGTGCTCTCAATGGCCGGCGGCGCGCTGGGCGTCGCCACGGGCCTCGGCATCGCCCGGGGACTCGCCGCGCGCTTCGCGTGGCCCATGCTCGTTCAGCCCAACGTCATCATCGCGTCCGTCGCGTTCAGCGCGACCGTCGGCATCGTCTTCGGTCTCTACCCGGCCCGAAAGGCCTCCCAGCTCGACCCCATCGACGCCCTTCGCTACGAGTAGTGCCCGAGCGACCCAAGCGATGCCACGGGCCGGCGTCGTTCGCGCGATCGCACGTCACGGTACGGACATCGCCTCGCCGGGGGGCCGGTTGGCTTCGCCGGCCGGTCGACCGGCTTCGCTGGTGGAAGAATCTCCTTGGCTTGCCGGTGCGTTTCCTTCGCGGACGGACGACTCTTCGTGCGAAGCGGATGCGTCCCCTTCGCTGGTCGATGCCCCTTCTTGCGTCGGAAATCGGGTAGCTTCGCTGGTGGACGACTCTTCTTGCGAAGCGGACGCGTTCCCTTCGCTGGTCGATGCCCCTTCTTGCGTCGGAAATCGGGTAGCTTCGCGGGTGGACGACTCTTCTTGCGAAGCGGATGCGTTCCCCTCGCTGGTCGATGCCCCTTCTCGCGTAGGAGATCGGGTGGCTTCGCGGGTGGATGAATCTTCTTGCGAAGGAGATGCGGTTGCTTCGCTCGCGGAGGACTCTTCTCGGCTCGCGGATCGGGCGTCTCCGCGGGCGGACGCCCCTTCTCGCCTTGCCGACTGGGTTTCTTCGCCGGCGCGGGAAGGCTTCGAGCGAGCCGACGCGTCGGCTTCGCGGCCCGACGCGTCGGCTTCGCGGCCCGACGCCCGGTTCCGGAAGGTCGTCGAGCCTTCGTGGCTTACTTCTCCAGTTCCCTGCGAAGCCGATGCCGTCGCCTTCCGGAAGGGCGTCTCCGCCTCGCGAGCGTTCGAGGGAACGTCGCTCGTCGGTTCGTCCGCCGGAGACTCAGAGCTTGCCGGAGACGAGGGCGAGGCCGAGGACGACGAAGAGGACAGCGGCGACCTTCTGGGTGACGGTGGGGGAGAGCATCTTGCCGGCGTGGTTGCCCACGAGGGCGGCGATGCCCGCGACCGACCAGAGGGCGGCGGCCGAGCCGACGAAGACGGCGACGGGCGCCGCGTAGCGGGCGGCGAGGGCGGCGGTCGCGAGCTGGGTGAGGTCGCCCCACTCGGCGATGAAGACGACGACGAAGACGGTCCACACCGTCGCCCAGAAGCCCTTCGACGTCGCGTCGTCGGCGCCCTCATCGCCGACCTCCTCGTGACGGACCCACATGACGATCGCCGAGACGATGAAGACGAAGCCTGCGACGACGTGGACGACGTGCGCCGGAAGGAGCGTCAGGAGCTGACCGGCGAGGACGGCGACGAGGCTCTGGATCGCGAGGGCCGCCGCCGACCCGACGAAGACCGGCAGAGCCTTGTGCCGGGTCGCCAGCACGAGCGCCGCGAGGGCCGTCTTGTCCGGAAGCTCGGCGATGAAGACGACCCCGTAGACGGAAAGCGCGATGGCGAGGAACGGAGGCACGGCGGCGGCGAGAGCCTAGCCGCAGAGGCGCTGAGAACGCAGGGAGAAGAGAATGGGGCCAGCTGGGAGCGAGCCTTCGCCCCCTCTTGCCTCTGCGTCCTCCGCGCCTCTGCGGCCAATCTCTCTCTCGAGCGACCGGCCGAGGCCTTCAGCAGGTCAGGGCCCGACGATCTCGAGCTTGCCGGCGAGGAAGTCCGACGCCCAGTTGGCCATCGTGATGCCGCCGTCATTCGTGATCGCCTGGTAGAACTCGTTGCGGAAGATGTGCTGGTGGAACGACGGGTTCATGTAGGCCGTATTCGTCCCGCCGATCTGGTACGCGGCCAGACGCCCGGTGCAAGAGTACGTCGAGACGAGATCCGTGATGCCCGCCGTGTATTTGTCGCACGTGTACCCGCCGCAGAGCGCCTGACTCAGCGTCAGCGCCGTGGCGTTGTTCGACGCGCACGAGTTCTCGCCCTGGGAGAAGAAGAGGCGAATGACCTCGTCTTGCATGGTCGTGACGACGCCGATCTTGGCCTTCGGGTACTTGTGCAGCCAGTAGTAGACCACGTTCGTGAGGCCGCTGCCGTCGGGCAGGTTGCACTCGGCGCAGTCCGATGGCAGCGACGCGTCGAAGCCCCAGAGGTCGCGCCACGTCTTCTGCAGGCAGGCGGGCAGGTACGTCGCGCTGAACGGGAGGCCCGAGTCGTCGATGACGACGACGGGGATCTTCAACCCGAACGAGTCCTGCACCATGCCGTAGTTAAGCCCGGCGCCGAACCCGCCGGCGCTCGCCCCCGTGAGCATGACCTGGCTCATGTTGGGGAACGTCGGAACGATCCGCGCGATGTAGCTCTTGAGGTTCAACCCGCCCACGAAGTGCTGGTGCGGCTCATCGGCCAGGACGCCGTCGCTCGGGATGTCGACGTCGTCTTTGGTGCCGAAGTGCACGTCGCCGGTGCAGTAAGGGACGTAGACGGCGTTCCAGTCCTTGAACGGGTTGGCCGTATTCGTGAAGTCGAAGATGCCGGGGCTGTATGCGGGGGTCGCTCCGGACGCCGGCGTCGGCGTGTACGGCACCTGACCGGCCGTCGTGAAGGTCAGCGAGCCGATGATCGTCTGGCCCTGCGTCGCCGCTCCGCCCGAGAACACGGACGCGAGGTTGCCCGGGTTGTGGCTGCAGAAGGTCGCGCTGTCGCACGCGCCGCCGCCCTCGAGGTAGATGTAGAGCTTGTCCGAGTTCGAAGGCGAGTAGTGAACGTAGAACCCGGCCGGCGAACCGTCGCGACAAAGGCCGCCCTGGTGAAAGTCCCAGCCCGGAGTTTGCGGCACGCCGGCGTCGCCCGGGATCGCGTCGCTCTGGCCGGGCGTCAGCTTGGTGCCTGGCGTGACCGCGAGCTCCACGAACTTCGTCTGCGGGTACATGTTGTTCGCCCCGCAGTCGGCGGTACCGGCGTCGCCTTCCGGCGACGCGTCGTCTCCCATGGTTGCGTCGTCGCCCGACGAGCCGGACGACCCGCCCGACGACGAGGGATTGCCGCTGCTCGATCCCGAGGAGCTCCCGCTGCCGCTCGACGACCCGCTCGAGCTGCTCGAGGCGCTGACCCCGGACCCGTTACCGCCGGGGGAGGAGCTGGAGGAACAGTGCGCAAGGACCGGCGCAATTGCGCAAGCCGCAACGGCGGCAAGGAGACGGAAGCGAAGATTGGTCATCGATAAGGGGACTCCATGAGGCGAGGTGCAGCCGACAACCCCACGCGCCGCGGTTACGCTTAGCAAGCGGGAGCCCAGGGGGTCGAATACGTATCATTGCAGGCCAGATCCCCCTTCATCGCCGAAAGAATTGACCGGAATTGATGCAGCAGTCCGACGGCAGACGAGAGCCCCGACCATCCAGCGTGGATTATTGCGCGGCCATGAGCACCGTTTTGCGCGACCTGCACGCCGGTGAGGCCAGTGAGGAACGGGTGTCTCCCCAGGAGCAGCTCGCGCAGAGGCCGGGTACCGCGCGGATGCAGTTCTGCCATGGGTCGACCGGGACGACGCTTGGGTCCGCCTACGCAACGAGCCCGCTCCGACTCCTGACGCCTCGCAACCATGGCGTTGCGGCCTGGGTGTATCTTTCCAGTTTCGGAGGCGGCCTCGTCGACGGCGACCACTTCGACGTCCAGGTTGATGTCGACCCCGGAGCGTTCGCCCTGCTGGGAACGCAGGCGTCGACGAAGGTCTATCGGTCGCCCGAGCGGCGGGCCGGGGATGCGCTCGCCAGCGGCGGGCCGACCGCACCGGACGGAACCGACGGAACGGCGGCAACTGCCGCATCTGCAGGAGCCGCCGGGACCGGAGGCGGATGCTCTCAGAGGCTCTCGGCGCGGGTCGGCGAGGGCGCCGCCCTCGCACTCCTTCCCGACCCGGTCGTCTGCTTCGCCGACGCCCGCTACGACCAGACCCTCGACATCGCGCTGGCTCCGACGGCGTCGCTGGTGGCGATCGACGGGTACACGTGTGGCCGGAGCGCCCGCGGCGAGCGGTGGGCCTTCTCTCGCTACGCGTCGCGCACCGTCGTCACGCGCGGCGTCACGCGCGGCGTGACGCGCGCGCCCTCCGGCGGACCGGGCGTGGCAGGCGGACAGCGCTCCCTCGTCGACGCCACGCGCCTCGAGCGACGTCGCGGCCACCGCGCCATCGCCGATCGCATGGGGCGGTTCGACGTGGTCCTCTCGCTCATCGCGTTCGGCCCGCGCTTCATTTCCGTACGCGAGGCGATGCTCGCGGCCATTCCGCACGAGGCGCCGAACGGGAACGGCCCGAGCGGCGATCCGGCGCCGGTGATCCTGGCGGTAAGCCCCGTGGGGGACGACGGATGCATCGTGCGCGTGGCGGCCGAACGTTTCGAAACGGCGTCGCTTGCTTTGCGTTCGAGTTTCTTGGCGCTCGCGCATGTGCTCGGCGACGACCCCTTCGCTCGAAAGTGGTGACGGTTCGCGCGCGATGCGTTAGTGGTCACCGCTGGCGATGCACCTTGCGCCTCGCGACCTCGACAAACTCGTCCTTCATGGCGCCGGGGTCGTTGCGCAGAAGCGCCTCGCCCGCGGCCTCCGGCTCAACTACCCCGAAGCGATCGCTCTCATCGCGACGCAGCTCCTCGAGCTGATTCGCGAAGGCCGCTCGGTCGCCGACCTCATGGACCAGGGGCGCCGCATCCTCGGGCGCGTCCACGTCATGGAGGGCGTGGCCGACATGATCGTCGAGGTGCAGGTCGAGGGGACGTTCCCCGACGGGACCAAGCTCGTCACGGTGCATCGGCCGATCGCGCTCGACCGCGTCGACTTGAAGCTCGCGCTCCACGGCACCTTCTTGCCCATTCCCGACGCCGCGACCTTTCCCGACGTCGCGGCTGCCACCGCGCCGTCGTCGCCGGGCGAGTCGTTCATCGCGCCCGGCACGATCGTCCTCAACGAGGGGCGCGACGTCATCGAGGTCGTCGTGAAGAGCGTCGGCGATCGCCCCATCCAGGTGGGGAGCCATTACCCGTTCGCCGAGACCAACGCGGCGCTGGTCTTCGATCGCGCGCGTGCCACGGGCCGCCGGCTCGACATCCCGGCCGGCACCGCGGTTCGCTTCGAGCCGGGCGACGAGAAGACGGTGCGGCTCGTGGCGACCGCAACGACGGCATCGACGGCGCCCGCGGATACCGCATGACCACGATCGATCGACGGCACTACGCGGACATGTTCGGGCCCACCACGGGCGACCGCGTCCGCCTCGGCGACACCGCGCTGATAGCCGAGGTCGAGCGCGACTTCGCCGTCTACGGCGACGAGTGCAAGTTCGGCGGGGGCAAGGTCCTTCGCGACCGGCAGGGCCAGCGCGCCGGGGTGAGCGATCGCGACGCGCTCGATTGCGTGATCACGAACGTGCTCGTCGTCGACGTCACGGGCATCTACAAGGCCGACATCGGGATCAAGAGCGGCCGCATCTCGGGGATCGGCAAGGCGGGCAACCCCGACGTGATGGCCGGCGTCACCGCGGGCATGGTCGTCGGGGTCACGACCGAGGCCATCGCCGGCGAGGGCCTCGTACTCACCGCGGGCGGCATCGACACGCACATCCATTTCATCTGTCCCCAGCAGATCGACGAGGCGCTCGCCTCGGGCGTGACCACGTTCGTCGGCGGCGGCACCGGGCCGGCCACGGGAACGAACGCGACCACGTGCACGCCGGGCTCCCGCCACATCCGGCAGATGCTGCAGGCCACCGACGCGTTCCCGATCAACATCGGCCTCACCGGCAAGGGCAACACGTCGTCGCCCGAGGGGCTCGTCGATCAGATCCGCGCCGGCGCGGTCGGGCTGAAGCTGCACGAAGACTGGGGAACGACCCCGCCCGCCATCGACTGCTGCCTCGGCGTGGCCGAGGGCGAAGACGTGCAGGTGACGATCCACACCGACACGCTGAACGAGTCGGGATACGTCGACGACTCGATCGCCGCCTTCAAGGGGCGAACGATCCACACGTACCACTCCGAAGGCGCGGGCGGCGGGCACGCGCCGGACATCATCCGGGTATGCGGCGAGCCCAACGTCATCCCGAGCTCCACCAACCCGACCCGTCCCTTCACGGTGAACACGCTCGACGAGCACCTCGACATGCTCATGGTCTGTCACCACCTCGACAAGACCATCCCCGAAGACGTGTCGTTCGCCGAGAGCCGCATCCGGGGCGAGACGATCGCGGCCGAGGACATCCTGCACGACCTCGGCGCGATCAGCATCATCTCGAGCGACAGCCAGGCGATGGGCCGGGTGGGCGAGGTGATCATGCGCACGTGGCAGACGGCCGACAAGATGCGCCGCGACCGGGGCAGCCTGGCGGGCGAGGTCGGCCACAACGACAACGCGCGCATCAAGCGGTACATCGCGAAGTACACGATCAACCCCGCGATCGCGCACGGAATGTCCCACGAGATCGGGAGCGTCGAGGTCGGCAAGTGGGCCGATCTCGTGCTCTGGCGGCCGGCGTTCTTCGGCGTGCGCCCCGAACTCGTCATCAAGGGCGGCTTCATCGCCTGGGCGCAGATGGGCGATCCCAACGCGTCGATCCCCACACCGCAGCCCCTCCGGATGCGACCCATGTTCGGCGCCTACGGCGGCGCGATCGGAGCGACGAGCATCGCGTTCGTCTCGCAGCGCGCCGCGCTCGAAGGGGGCCTCGCCGAGCTCGGCCTGGGCAAGCACATCGTGCCCGTGAAGCGCTGCCGGGGCATCGGGAAGCGCGACATGGTGCACAACGACGCGCTCCCGAAGATCACGGTCGACCCCGAGACCTACGAGGTGCGCGCCGACGGCGTGCTCCTGCGCTGCGGCCCGGCGTCGCGCCTGCCGCTCGCGCAGCTCTATCACCTCTTCTAGGGTGTGTGACTAGGGTGTGTGACGTGGTGCGCTGGACGTTCCTTCAGATCGCCGACTCGGCCTTTCCGACCGGCGGGTTCGCGCACTCCAGCGGGCTCGAAGCCGCGCTGCACCACGGGCGCGCGACGACCGGCGGCGGCCTCGACGACTACGCGCGCGAGCACCTCTGGAACGTCGGATACGCGTCGCTCCCGTTCGTGTCGGCGGCGTTCGCGGCTCCGGCCGACGTCTGGGCGCTCGACGTCCGCGCCGACGCGACGCTCACGAGCCACGTCGCGAACCGGGCGAGCCGCACCCAGGGGCGCACGTTCCTCGCGACGAGCGCTCGCATCTTCGACGAGCCGGCGGTGGTCGCGCTGGCGGCCCGGTCCGGCTCTCGCGTCGACGAGGCCGAGCGGCCGAAGGTCTCGGCGCACCTGGCGCCGGTGTTCGGCGCCGCGCTCTCCGCGCTGGGGGCCACGAAGGCCGAGACCCAGACGCTCTACCTCTACACGGCTCTCCGCGGCGTGGCGTCGGCCGCGGTGCGCCTCGGGATCGTCGGCCCACACGAAGCGCAGCGGCTCCAGCAGCGCCACGCGGTCACGCTCGACGACATCCTCGACGAGTGCGCGGGGCTGGGCCCGGACGACGCGGCGATCGTCAATCCGCTGCTCGAGATCATGGGCGCGACCCACGATCGGCTCTATGCGCGCCTCTTTCAGAGCTGAGGGACCCCGATGGCTCACGACCACGACGGACACGCTCACGTTCACGCTCACGCTCACGCTCACGACCGCGCGAGCGAGGGGCACGGCCACACGCACGAGGCCTGGACGCACCCCGGCCGCTTTCGTGACCGAGAGCCATCGCGCCGCCGCGACTACGCAAGCCGAGCCTTCACGGTGGGCATCGGCGGGCCCGTCGGCAGCGGCAAGACGGCGCTCGTTCTCGCGCTCTGCGGGGCGCTCCGCGACCGCATGAGCCTCGGGGTCGTCACGAACGACATCTTCACCCGCGAAGACGCGGAGTTCTTGCACCGAAACCATGCCCTCGCGGCCGAGCGGATCCGGGCGGTCGAGACCGGCGGCTGCCCGCACGCGGCGATCCGCGAAGACATCAGCCACAACCTCGACGCGCTCGAGCAGCTCATGGCCGACGTGGGCCCCGAGCTCTTGATCATCGAGAGCGGCGGCGACAACCTGGCCGCCCAGTTCAGCCGCGAGCTCGTCGACTACACGGTCTACGTGATCGACGTCGCCGGCGGCGACAAGGTGCCGCGAAAAGGGGGGCCCGGGATCACCCAGTCGGACCTCCTCGTCATCAACAAGACCGATCTCGCCCCGTACGTGGGCGCCAGCCTCGAGGTCATGGCCCGCGACGCGCGCGCGATGCGCGGCGACGGCCCCTTCGTGTTCGCCCAGGCGAACCGCGGCGTGGGGTTGCCGGAGATCACCGCGGCGATCCTGGCCGCGTGGCGCGAGGTCGTGCCCGCCGCTGAGCCCGCGTAGCGTAGGAGCGAGGCGGCCAGCGGTCGGCGTAGCGGTAATGCCGCTCACTTAAGCGAGAGAGAGCGAGAGAGAGATTGGCCGCGGAGGCGCAGAGGGCGCAGAGGACAGAGGGTTTTGCGCGCGCTCGAGTAGCTAAAGGCAGCGCAGATCGGATCCGCCGCGCAGGTTTCCAGCCTTCGACCCCAATCTCGGCTCTCCGCTCTCTGCGCCTCTGCGGCCCATCTCCCTCTCCTAAACTAACTGAGCAGCATTGCGGCCAGCGGCAGCGCGGCCGTCCGCGTCCTGGGGCGTGTCACGACGGGTCGCGCGATGCGCGGGTGGCCTCGTGGGAGCGGGCCCGGGCGGGAACCGGAAAAAACATCGCGCCGACAACTGCCGGAAACAGGCCGAGGAACATCGTGCCTCCCGAGGAGTTACACACTCATGCGAAAGTGGCTCATTGTGCTTGCGGCGCTTTGCCAGCTCGGAACCGAGGGCTGCAGCAAAGACGACGCGGCCCCCGCGCCCGCTGCGGCGTCGGCAGTGGCATCATCGAGCGCTGCTGCGCCCGCGCCTGCGGTGTCCGCGGCAGCAGGCGGCGGCGACACCATCAAGATCGGAATTCTCCACTCTCTTTCGGGCACGATGGCCATCAGCGAGACGTCCCTGCGAGACGTCGCGCTCATGACGATCGACGAGATAAACTCGAAGGGCGGAGTGCTCGGCAAGAAGCTCGAAGCGGTGGTCGTCGATCCCGCGTCGAACTGGCCGCTCTTCGCGGAGAAGGCCCGCGAGCTCCTGCAGAAGGACGGCGTCGCCGTCACCTTCGGCTGCTGGACCTCGGTATCCCGAAAGTCCGTGCTCCCGGTCTTCGAGGAGCTGAACGGCCTCCTCTTCTATCCGGTTCAGTACGAGGGCGAAGAATCGTCGTACAACGTGTTTTACACGGGCGCTGCGCCGAACCAGCAGGCCATTCCGGCGCTCGAGTACCTGATGAGCGACAAGGGCGGCGGCGCCAAGCGCTTCGAGCTCCTGGGTACGGACTACGTGTATCCGCGTACGACGAACAAGATTCTTCGTTACTTCCTCAAGTCGAAGGGAGTCTCCGACGACGATATTCACGAGGAATACACCCCGTTCGGTCATAGCGACTACCAGACCATCGTCGCGGGCATCAAGAAGTTCGCCGTCGGCAAGCGAACCGCCGTCATCTCGACCATCAACGGCGACTCGAACGTTCCTTTCTACAAGGAGCTCGGCAACCAGGGCATGAAGGCGTCGGACATTCCCGTCGTGGCCTTCTCGGTCGGCGAAGAAGAGCTCCGCGGCATCGACACCAAGCCGCTCGTCGGGCAGCTGGCCGCGTGGAACTACTTCGAGTCGATCGATACGCCCGAGAACAAGGCGTTCATCGCGGAGTGGAAAGCCTACGTGAAAGCGCACAACCTCCCGGACGGGGACAAGCGCGTCACGAACGACCCGATGGAAGCGACGTACATCGGAATGCACATGTGGGCCCAGGCCGTGCTCCAGGCGGGAACGACGAACGTCGACGCCGTGCGCCAGGCGCTCGGCTACCAGTCGTTCAAGTCGCCTTCGGGCTTCGAGATCACGCTCGATGCGAAGAACCACCACCTCCACAAGCCGGTCTTCATCGGCGAAGTGCAGGCCAATGGCCAGTTCCAGGTCGTGTGGAAGACCGACGGTCCGATTCGAGCCAACGCCTGGAGCCCCTTCATCCCGGAGAGCGCGAAGAAGGTCGCCGACTGGACCTATCCCTGGGTCTGCGGCAACTGCACGGAGGGGAAGTACGGCAGTCCTCCCCCCGACACGATGGCGGCCATGACGACCAAGAAGTGACGATGGCGAGGCGCTGAACCGGTCGCCGAGCACGAGCGAAAGCATCATCATGATGAACGCGAGGATCTTCTCTCCGCTCGGGCGGTGGTCGCGCATGAGGGTCGCGAGCCTGCTGCCGGTGGTGATGCTGGGCATGCTGCTCCTGGCAGCCCCCGCCAGGGCCGAGGGGGAGAACGACTACGCGTCGGCGCTCAAGGGTATCGCAAACCCCTCGACCGACGCGGTGGTGCAGGCCATCACCGCGCTCGGCGCGACGGAAGATCCACGCGCGCTCAAGTTCCTCCAGAGCCTCGACGGCGGCGACGTCGCTGTCGATGCCGCGGGGGGCGTCTTCGTTCGCGACCGTGGTGGCGCCTTGCACGACGCCGCCACGGGCGCACTGGCTAACGCGCCGGACGCCCATCCGCTCATCGTCGACAACTCGATCCGACGCATTCTGGCGCCGACGGTCTCGCGGCTCCAGCTGCGCTCACCCGATCCCACCGTGAGGCTCGCGGCCGTCGAGGACGTCGCGGGTCGCGCCAGCAGCGACGACGCGCCGGCGCTTCGCGACGCCCTCGCGCAAGAGAAAGTGGCCTCCGTGCACAAGGCGCTCGTATCGGCGCTCGCCGAGCTGGACCTGGCGAGCGACGATCCCAAACAGCGCATGGCGGCGATTGCGGCCATCGACGCCGAGGGCTCGGAGCGCTTGCGCCCGAAGCTCGAAACGCTCATCGCCAAGCACGACGACGGCACGTTCGGCGAACCGGACGCGAACGTCCGGGCAGCGGCGGAGAAGGTCGTCAAGGGTCTCCAGCGAAAGCAGGTCGTCTTCGACACGACGGCCGACGTCCTCTACGGCCTCAGCATGGGGAGCATCCTGCTCCTGTCGTCGCTAGGTCTCGCGATCACCTTCGGGCTGATGCGCGTCATCAACATGGCTCACGGCGAGATGTTGATGCTCGGGGCCTACGCCACCTACGTGACGCAGCAATTCTTTCACGCGCACCTCCCCGAGCACGAGTCCTGGTATCTCCTCGCGGCCGTCCCTGTCGCGCTCATCACCACGATGGCGGTCGGCGCGCTCCTCGAACGGACCGTCATTCGATTCCTCTACGGGCGACCGCTCGAGACCCTGCTGGCTACCTACGGCCTCAGCCTGCTCCTCATCCAGATCGTCCGGACGATCTTCGGCGCGCAGAACGTCGCGGTCGGAAACCCGCCCCTTCTCTCGGGCGGCTTCGAGATCTTCGAGGGGGTCGTCGTTCCCTACAACCGCATCGCGGTCATTCTCTTCACGATCGTCGTGGTCACGTTCGTGGGCTACGTCCTCCGGGGCACCTCGCTGGGCCTTCGTGTTCGCGCTGTAACCCAGAACCGGCCCATGGCCGCCTGCATGGGCATTCGCACGGAGTGGGTCGATATGTGGACGTTCGCCCTGGGCTCCGGGGTCGGCGGTCTCGGCGGAGTCGCGATCTCGCAGCTCGGCAACGTGGGCCCCGATCTGGGTCAGAGCTACATCGTCGACTCGTTCCTCGTCGTCGTTCTCGGCGGCGTCGGAAAGCTGGTCGGCAGCGTCGTCGCCGCCTTTGGGCTGGGGATCCTCAACAAGCTGCTCGAGCCGCTCGCCGGCGCCGTTCTCGGCAAGATCATCGTGTTGATGACCGTCATCCTCGTCATCCAGAAGCGCCCCCAGGGTCTCTTTGCGCCGAAGGGACGCACCGTCGAGTCGGCATGAGCCCCGCCAAGCCCACCAAAGCCGTTCCGACGCTTGCGGGGTTCGCGGCCGCGCGCCCCCTCCACTGGAATTCGTGGGTGGCCGGCGTCGTCTGCCTCGTGGTCGGAGTCATCATTCCGGTCCTCAACGTGGGCCCGTCTCCGCGGAGCGCGTTTCACATCTCGGACTTCTTCGTCACGCTCGTCGGCAAGCTCACGTGCTACGGCATCGTCGCCGTCGCGATGGACCTCGTCTGGGGATACGCGGGCGTCCTCAGCCTTTGCCACGCGGTGTTCTTCGCGCTCGGCGGGTACGCCATGGGCATGTACTTGATGCGGGCCATCGGCACGGAGGGAAACTACCGCAGCCTCCTTCCCGACTTCATGGTCTTCCTCGATTGGAAGGAGTTGCCCTGGTACTGGGAGGGCTTCAACCGCTTCGGCTTCGCGATGGCGATGGCGCTCATCGTGCCGGGCGTCGTGGCCTTCATCTTCGGGTTCTTCGCGTTCCGTTCGCGCATCGGCGGCGTCTACTTCTCGATCGTCACCCAGGCGCTCACCTACGCGGCAATGCTGCTCTTCTTCCGCAACGCCACCGGCTTCGGGGGGAACAACGGGCTCACCGACTTCAAGCGCATTCTCGGGTATCCGCTTCGCGAGCCGTCGACGCGCGCGGCGCTCTGCGCGATCACCGGGCTCGCGCTCGGCCTGACCTACGCGCTCTGCCGCTACATCATCGGTTCGCGCGCGGGCCGCGTGATGACCGCGATGCGAGACGCCGAAGCGAAGGTGCGGTTCAGCGGCTACGACCCCGTGGCCTACAAGCTCTTCGCGTGGACCGTGTCCGCCATGCTCTGCGGTCTCGCGGGCGCTCTCTACGTGCCGCAGGTCGGCATCATCAATCCGAGCGAGATGCAGCCGTCGAGCTCCGTCGAGATCGCCATCTGGGTCGCCGTCGGTGGCCGGGGCACGCTCGCGGGAGCCATTCTCGGCGCGTTCCTCGTCAACGGTGCGAAGAGCTGGCTCACCGTCGCGTTCCCGACCGCGTGGCTCTACTTCCTCGGTGTCCTCTTCGTCGTCGTGACGCTGGTGGTTCCGGGCGGCATCGTCGAGTCGTTCAGCGGCCTGCTGAAGGGTGGCGGCTTTCTCACCAAGTACTTCGGAGGCCTGGGCGTCAAGCGCGCGGCCGCCGGGCCGGAGACGGCCGCTGCCGCTCCCGTGAGCACCGGAGGGCCGGGCGTGGGCGAGGAGCAGGAGCAGCCGTGAGCGCGCAATTGCAAGTCGACAAGGTCACGGTGAGCTTCGACGGCTTCCGGGCTCTCAATGACCTGACCCTCCACCTCGAGGCAGGCGAGCTCCGCTGCATCGTGGGCCCGAACGGCGCCGGCAAGACCACTCTGATGGACATCATCACGGGCAAGACCCGGCCGGACGTGGGCACCGTGACCTTCGAGGGCAAGGACATCACGCGGTTCGCCGAGCACGAGATCGTCGCCCTGGGAATCGGCCGCAAGTTCCAGCGCCCCACGGTCTTCCCTGGCCATACCGTCTTCGAGAATCTGGAGCTGACGAGTCACGGGCCCAAGGGCGTGTTCAAGATGCTCTTCGCGCGGCTGACGGCGGACCAGCGACAGGCCATCGAAAAGACGCTCGAGCTCATCGGTCTGACCGACCACGCCACGAGGCTCGCGGGGCTCCTGTCGCACGGGCAGAAGCAGTGGCTCGAGATCGGGATGCTCCTCATTCAGCAACCGAAGCTCTTGCTGGTCGACGAGCCCGTGGCCGGCATGACCCAGCAAGAGATCGAGCGAACGGAGGAGATCCTGTCAGGCCTCGCCGGCGCGCACACGGTCGTCGTGGTCGAGCACGACATGGACTTCGTTCGCAGCATCGCGCAGAAGGTGACCGTGCTCCACGAAGGGAGCGTGCTCGCCGAGGGGCAGATGTCAGACGTGCAGAACGATCCGAAGGTCGTCGAAGTTTACCTGGGAGCGTGAAGTGCTCGAGACCCGCGACGTCCATCAATACTACGGCAGCAGCCACACGCTTCGCGGCACGACGCTCACCGTGCCGCCCGGCACCTGCACCGTGGTCATGGGGCGCAACGGGGTCGGCAAGACCACGCTGCTCCGCGCCATCATGGGTCTCGTGGCGGTGCGCTCCGGGAACATCAAGTTCGGCGAGAAGGAGCTCGTCGGCGCCGAGGCGAGCTATCGGGCGCGCGTCGGCATCGGGTTCGTGCCGCAGGGCCGCGAGATCTTCGGTCAACTGACGGTCGAGGAGAATCTGCAGGTGGGCGTGTACGCCCGAACCGACGGCAAGAAAGAGATCCCGGAGCTCGTGTTCCGGCTCTTCCCCGTCCTCAAGACCATGATGCACCGCCGCGGCGGGGACCTCTCCGGCGGGCAGCAGCAGCAGCTGGCGATCGCTCGTGCGCTCACCATCGGCCCGAAGTGCGTGCTCCTCGACGAGCCGACCGAGGGGATTCAGCCGAACATCGTGCACGAGATCGGCAACGTCATCCGCAAGCTCTACGAAGAAGAGAAGCTCGCCGTGCTCCTCGTCGAGCAGAAGCTACCGTTCGCCCGCAGGGTGGCCGAGCGCTTCTACCTCATGGAGCGAGGCACCGTCGTCGCCCAAGGCAAGATGGCCGAGCTCTCCGACGAGCTCGTTCAGAAACACCTGGCGGTCTGAGAGCACTTTTCCTCGTCGTTGATCGGGCCCGTCTCGGCGCTCGCCGTGCTCAGCGTACAGACGTACGCTTCCGCGCGGCGCCCGCCGATCCAGACCCGCTCAACTTAGAGGAAAAGCGCTCTGGCGCGCTCCTCGAAGAATACCGCACGGGGTTTTCAGCGGGGACGCCCGCAGCCAGGGGGAATACTTCGCGCCTCCGCGCCTTTGCGGTTCCCGGGATCACGACAACGCCTTGACCAAGCGGGTCGAGTCGGAGACCCACCCGAAGATGCCCCCTTGCGCCTTGATCATTCGCAGGCCCACCTCGTGGAACTCGGGAAAGTAAGAGGCGCAGCAATCGCCCGGCACGATGCACTTGAAGCCGCGGTCGTTGGCTTCGCGCACCGTCGTGTGCACGCACACCTCGGTCGTGACGCCGCACACGATCAGGTTCTCGATGTGCTGGTGCTGCAGGATCGCGCCGAGGTCGGTCGCGTAGAACGCGCCCTTGCCCGGCTTGTCGATGATCACCTCGCCGTCCTTCGGATAGAGCTTCGGCACGATGTCGTGGCCGGCCTCGCCGCGAATGAGGATGCGCCCCATCGGCCCCTTGGCTCCGATGCGAAGGTGCGGCTCTCCGCGCTCGACCTTCGCCTTGGGCGCGTCGGACATGTCGGGCCGGTGCCCCTCGCGCGTGTGCACGATGAGCATTCCCACCTTCCGCGCGGCCTCGAGCAACGCCGCGATCGGCTTCACGGCCGCGTCGAGCAGCGACACCTTGTTTCCCAGGGTCTCTCCGAAGCCCCCGGGCTCCAGAAAGTCGCGCTGCATGTCGATGATGACGAGCGCGGTACGGCCGACATCGATCGCCAGGGGTTGGGGCTCCGCGTCGACCAGGACGGAAGAACTGGCGTGAGACGTGGCCGTGGACATCGCAGGTCTCCTTCAGGCGCCCGGACAGGGGCGCCGTACCGGGACACGCTATCGGGCAGACGTTTCGGGCTCGTTGCCCGGCCGAGAACGCAGGAGTACCGCGGCGAATTCGTGTGTCCCCAGCGAGTCTCGCCGGTGGCTCCAGAGAGATTGGCCGCAGAGGCGCAGAGGGCGCAGAGGGATGAGGGTTTTGTGCGCGTTGCAGTCTCGTGAGAAGGGCGCGGATCTGCCTTACGTCGGCCGTCCTTCCTGGTTCGGGCGCCTTCGACCCCCCCTCTCTGCTCTGCGCTCTCTGCGGCTCGGCGGCCCATCTCCTCATCTTACCGGCGGAACGCTTCGAGGAGAGAGTGCGAGTCGGTGACGGCGCCGAAGACGCCTTGCTGCATCGTCACCATCTTGAGCGCGGCCTCGTGATTGCCGACGTCGGTGGCCGCGCAGCAATCCGACAGGATGACGCACTCGAAGCCGCGGTCGTTTCCTTCGCGCATGGTCGTGTGGACGCACACGTCGGTCGTGATGCCGGTCAAGACGAGGTTGCGGATGCCGCGCGTTCGCAAGATCAGCTCGAAGTCGGTCGCGCAGAACGTGCCCTTGCCGGGCTTGTCGATGATGACCTCGCCCGCGGCCGGCGCCAGCTCGGGGATGATGTCCCAGCCGGCCTCGCCGCGGACGAGCACCCGGCCGCAAGGTCCGTCGTCGCCGATGCCGACCCCCGACTCGGTCCGGCGCGAACGCCACCTCTTGTTGGCCGGCAAGTCCGAGAGGTCCGGTCGATGCCCCTCGCGCGTGTGGAACACCGGGAACCCCCGGGCCCGGAACGCGGCGAGCACCCGCTGGATTGGCTCGATGACGGCCCTCGTCAGGGAGATGTCGTAACCGAGGAGGTCGATGTATCCGCCCTTGCCGCAGAAATCGGTCTGCATGTCGATGACGACGAGCGCGGTATTGGCGCGCTCGAGCACGCCGTCGAACGGCCAGGGATACGGGGTCGATGCGACGTGGGTCATCGGTCAGCCCTCCAGGTCACGCGTCTTCGCTTCCGACGAGCGCAGTTTCCCAGTCGACGGTTTCGCGCGCGTGTCGCGGCGGTACGGAACCGATGGCAATGCAAATCAGTTTTTCGTGCTGCCGCACACGAATGCCACAAATATTAATGTGCGCGAAATCGGTACGACACCTGCGGCCGAGTAACCAGCGGTTGAGTCGTTTGAATGGTCCGCCCCGCCCGGGGACAGGGGAGGTTGAAAATAGTACCCGGGCAAACGAGGGAGAGTTCTGTCCGCGATTCCCGAGTCGAGCTTGACACATGAGGAGAGTGCCGATGATACGAGTCACGTCGCGATTGCCGCCGGTCCTGGGTTCGGCTTTGGTGCTGTTTCTGGCCATGGCAGGTGAGGCGCGCGCCCAGCAGCCCGTCCCTCCACCACCGCCCGCCGGGGCTGCCCTGCCGCCCGCCCCTGCGCCGCCGGCCCCGCCGCTGGCGGCACCACCCCCGCCGCCCTTGGCGGCGCCGCCGCCCCCGCCCATGGAAGCGGCGCCTCCTCCACCACCCATGGCGGTCGTGACCCCCCCGACGCCGCTGCCGCTCCCGCCCGAGGCTCCTGCGCCCGCGCCGGTGAAGGAGACACCCTTGCGAGTCGGCGGCGCGGTGCGCCTGGGCCTGATCCTTCAGGATCCTGACTTGCCGAAGAAGATGGGGGAGCTGCACCTCGATACGACCGGGTACTCGAACGCCGCGGAGCTCCGTCTCGGAGGCGACGTCACCGACTACTTCTCGTGGACCGCGAACTTCAACGCCCTCATCGATGGCGGAGCCGTTGGCAGCGCGGGATCGGGCAACCAGTCCACGTTTGCGGTGCTCAGCATCGAGGACCTGATCGCCCAGTTCAAAGCGGTCGACGCCTTCCAGATCTGGATGGGCCGGCTCCTCGTTCCGTCGGACCGAGCGAACTTCTCCGGTCCGTTCTTCATGAGTCCCTGGGACTATCCCGGCTTCTACTTGAAGAACGCCCCGCCCATCGGCCCGATGGAGGGCGCGAACGGCCGCAACCAAGGGATCACGGTCTGGGGCAACGTCGGTCCCGAATCGAAGTTCAAGTACTTCGCCGGCATCTACGGCATCGACCAGGGCGGGCCGAACAGCACGCAGCTTCCCGCGGACAACGCGTTCTATTCGGCTCGACTCTCGTACTCGCTGCAGGGCAGCGAGCCCGGCTACTTCGGGTCGAGCACCTGGTACGGCGACAAGGACATCACGACGATCGCCGTCGGCGGCCAGTACAAGCGGAACGGTTCGGTCGATCTCGCCTCGACCACGGGCGGCCGGAAAGACACGTTCGTGGGCATCGCCGACATTCTCACCGAGCAGAATGTCAAAGGAACGGGAACGTTCACCTTCGAAGGAGAGTTCTACGCCTTCAACAAGGACCTGCCCTTCAGCAGCTTCAGCGAAGGGGCCAACACCATCCCCATCTTCAATCCGAGAGAGGCGTTCTATGCGGTCGTCTCGTATTTGACGCCGGAGAACATCGGCGTGGGCAAGTTCCAGCCGCTCATCCGATGGCAGCAGACCATCGACCCCGAGTGGACGATCATCGACGGGGCTCTCGCCTACGTGATGAAGGAGTACGACGCGCGGCTCGTCTTGACCTACGAGCACATCGACACGGGTAGCACCGGCGGCCCGAACCGGTACCAGAACTCCCTCCAGTTCGGCGTGCAGCTCCAGAAGTAATGCGCAGCTAGTCAGTAGTGAGGGGGCCGGTCGTTCGGGGCGGCCGGCTCCTCTTGCAACTCGCGCTCGCGCAGGCGCTTCGTCTCGGCCGTGAGCGCTTCGATCTGGCGCCGCTGGGCCACGACCACGTCGGACAGTTCGTGCGCGAAACGCTCGAGCTTCATGAAGCGGAGCTCGAGGTCCACGAGGCGCGTCTCCGTTGACTCCATAGCCCGGAGGCTACTCCAGGGCGCAGGCGGCGTGCGCGTCGTTCAGCCGATCGGTGCGCCGCAGGGCAGGGAGGCGCCAGGCCCAGATGGCTTGAAACAGCCTGAACGCGCGATGTCCGAAGGCGGCCGACCAGGGGACGCGCTCGTGGGCGGGCGCCGCGGGCGCGCTCACTCTCCCACCGCGCGCTTCTTTCTCACGCGCTTCGGGGGACGCGCGAGCGTGCCGCGGCACTTCGCCGCTCCGCAGCGGCACGGGTAGATGCGGCGGAGATCGTCGAGGGTGTAACTCTCGTCGGTGGTGTACCAGTAGTCGTACGACAGCTCTTCACCCGCTGGGATGTCGCGCAGCGCGTGCACGTAGACCCGGCTCCGCGAGATGATGATCTCGCAGTTCGGGTCGCACGAGTGGTTGATGAACCGCGAGTCGTTCCCGCCCGACGAGCCGTCGATCACGAGGTCGTCGTCGACCATGAAGAAAAAGGTGTGGTGGCGTCGCGAGGTCGCGTCGTCGGGGGAGGTCGAGTCGGCCTCGTCGGGCGTGATGCGCTTGCCGGTGTACTCGACGACGCGCTCGGCCTCCGCGATGTCGCGCGTCGCAAAGACTCCCCGCCCTTGGATCTTCGACCGGCGGCTGACGATGGGGGGTTCATTCATTCTCGCGCGCTTTAAGCAGCGCTACGGCCGGGCCGCAAGGCCGAACGTGGGACGCTGGCGTCTCGCGCGGCCACGGTGCGCCCGGCTCGCTCGACGGCCTCGAGCGTCAACGGGGTGGGTCACCGCGCGATCCCGCGCATGACCACGACCGGCTTGCCCGCCTTGGCCGACGCCCGGAGGTCGATCCAGCACGAGAGCGCCCAGTCGTCGTTGCCGGCGGGATCGCAGAGGACCTGCACGACCTCCCACGTTCCCGCCGCGACGGCCTCGCCCGTCTTCTCGATGCGCGTGTTCTGCGGAGCACGCGCCGAGGGGTCGACGCGCAAGGTCGCGTTCTCTTCGAAGAACAGCGCCAGCGCCTGCTCGAAGCGCGCGGCGGTCCATTCGTCGCCGTCGGCGCCGCCGGCCGAGGCCCGCGTGACCATCACGGCCGCGGCGGGCCAGTCGTGCCGCGCGAGCGCCTTGATCAGCTGGAACAGGGCGTTACGCACGAGCACCGTGAAGCCGCGCTCGTCGCGGGTGATGTCCGGCTCCTCGATCACCGTCTCGGCGCCGACCTTCGCCGCCTTCTCGAGGAGCGCTTCGGGCCCCGCCAGGATGCGCTCCCACTCGTCGAGCAGGCTGCTGTCGACGGAGCGGACGATCGCTCGCAAGAAGATCTCGATCTCCTCGACCGCGGGGGTCTTGGCGGGCGCCGGAACCGTCTGCACCAGCGCCTTGTACGCGTCGCTCAGGTAACGGAGGAGCGTCCCTTCGGCGCGGCCGAGCTCGTATTCGCGGACGTATTCGTTGAAGTCCATGAACTTCTCGACCATCTCGCGCGCGATCGACTTGGGACGCACGTCGTCGCCCTTCACCCAGGGGTGTTTGCTCGCGAACGCGTTGAACGAGTCGTACACGAGCTCGCGCAGCGGCTTCGGGTACTCGAGCTTCTCGAGCTCGGCGATGCGCTCTTCGTACTCGACGCCGGCCATCTTCATCTCGGCCATCTTCAGCGTCTTGACCGCGTCGAGCTGCTGGCGGAGCACGTAGTCCGGGTTCTCGAGGATCGACTCGACCAGCGTCAGCACGTCGAGCGCATACGTGGGGCTCTCGACGTCGAGCTCGCCCAGCGTGTCGACCAGCCAGAGCGAGAGCGCGTGATGGATCGAGAAGTCGTCTTGCAGATCCGCGTGCACCTGGATCTTGCGGCCGCCGTCGCCGCTGACGTCTAGGATGCCCGCGTTCACGAGGGCGTCGGCCATCGTGCGGGCCTCGCGCGCGTAGATGCGCTGCTGCGCCCGGCGCTCGTGCGACCGGTAGATGATGCGCGCGACGTCGAGGCACCCGCCGCCGGGGCGCTCGAGCACGTCGAGGATCATGCTGTGCGTGACGCGGAAGCGCGAGGTGAGCGGCTCCGGCTGGGATGTCACCAGGCGATCGAAGGTGGCGCGATCCCACGGCACGTAGCCGCGCTCGGGGGGCTTCTTGCGCACGATGCGTTTGAGCTTCACACGGTCGCCGCCCGCCTTCTGTTCGAGGCGAAGGTTCTCGATGACGTGCTCGGGCGCCTGCGCCGCCACGTAGCCCTGGGTGTCGAACCCCTTCCTGCCCGCGCGGCCGGAGATCTGCTGGAAGTCGCGCACGCTGAGCACGGCCGTCTTCTCGCCGTCGTACTTGCAGAGCTGCGTGAAGAGGACGGTCCGGATCGGGACGTTCACCCCGACGCCGAGCGTGTCCGTCCCGCTCACGATCGCGAGGAGGCCCTTCTGCGCGAGCTTCTCGACGAGGAGGCGGTACTTCGGCAAGAGCCCGGCGTGGTGGAGGCCGATGCCGTGCACGAGAAAGCGCTTCACCTCCTTGCCGTAGGGCGAATCGAAGCGCACGCCCGCGGCGTCGATCGCCTCGGCGATCGCGCGCTTTCGCTCCTTGGGCATGAGATCGACGCTCATCAGGTTCTGCGCGTTCTCGGCGGCCGCGCGCTGCGTGAAGTTGACCACGTAAACGGGCGAGCGCCCGGTCTTCAGGAGGTGCTGGATGGTCTCTTGAAGGGCCGTCTCGCGGTACTCGTAGTCGAGGGGAACCGGGCGATCGGTCGACCGGACCGTGACCGTCGGCCGGTGGGTCAGCTTCGTCAGCGCCTTCTCGAAGCCCTCGGTCGGCCCGATCGTCGCGCTCATCAGCAGGAACTGCGCGCGCTCGAGGACGAGCAGCGGAGTCTGCCACGCGACGCCGCGCTCGCGATCGGCGTAGTAGTGGAATTCGTCGACCACGACGCAATCGACGGCCGCCTCCTTGCCCTCACGGAGCGCGATGTTCGCGAGGATCTCGGCGGTGCAGCAGATGATGTCCGCGTCGCGGTTCACGGCGGCGTCGCCCGTGACCAGGCCCACGCGGTCGGCGCCGAAGTCGCGGCAGAGCGCGAAGAACTTCTCGCTGACGAGCGCCTTGATGGGCGCCGTGTAGTAGCTGCGTTTTCGCTGGCTCATCGCGAAGAAGTGCAGCGCCAGCGCGACGAGCGACTTGCCGCTGCCCGTGGGCGTCGCCAGGGCCACGTTGTTGCCCGTGAAGAGCTCGAGGATCGCCTCTTCCTGCGCCGGATAGAGCTCGAGGCCCGCTTCCGCGACGTGCCCGAGGAAGAGATCCAGGAGCTCGTCGGGCGACGCGCCGGGGCGAGGAGGGAGGCGATCGGCGAGCGACATCGGCCGATGTCCTAGCACCCCGGTTGACGGGTTGTGCCAAGGTCGCCGATCCTGCCGCCATCATGCCGTTCGACCGAACGCTCGCAGGCCAGTGGTCGCCGCCCGTCTCGTCGGAAGTCACTCCGAGAGACACCGCCCTCTACGCCCTCGGCGTCGGAGCCAAGCGCGAGGAGCTCGACTTCCTCTACGAGGGACGCGGGCCGAAGGTGCTCCCGAGCTTCGCCGTCGTTCCGAAGTTCCAGCCAATGCTCGATCTGCTCGCGAAGAGCGGCGGCGACCTCGCGATGCTCGTGCACAGCGCCGAGCGCGTCACGGTGCATGCGCCGCTCGAGCCTCGCGGGCGCCTCGCGACCACGGCGGCGATCCGCGGCTTCTACGACATGCGCCGGTTCGCGCAGGTGCTCGTCGACACGAAGAGCCACGACGAGGGGGGCCGGCTCGTCGCCGAGACCACGTCGACGATGCTGTTCCGCGATCAGGGCGGCTTCGGCGGCGCGCCGATGCCGAAGGCGGCGCCCGGCGTCGAGCGACCGAAGGACGTGCCGCCGACGTTCGCCGTCGAAGAAGGCACGACGCCCGAGCAGGCCCTCCTCTACCGGCTCTCGGGTGACCACAACCCGCTCCACGCGGATCCCGAGTTCGCCAGACGCGTCGGCTTCGAGCAGGGGCCCATCCTCCACGGGCTTTGCACGTTCGGCTTCATGATCCGCCACGCCGCTCGCGCCGTCTGCGGCGGCGACGCCACGCGCATCCGGGCCTTCGAAGCGCAGTTTCGCCGTCCGGTCTGGCCGGGCGACACCCTCGTGACCGAAGGGTGGCTCGTCTCGCCGGGCGCCCTGGCCCTCCGCGTGAAGGTTCGCGAGCGCGACGAGGCCGTCATCACCAGCGCGTGGCTCACGTTCGACGCCTGAGAGGATCCTCGGCGATACGACACCCGTTCACGAGTACGCGCCGGGCACCTGGGGCCCGGCTGAAGCGAGCGCGATCGTCACCGGGTTGGGCGGCTGGAGCGACCCGCTCCGACGAGGGCGGGCCCGCACGTGGCGCCGAGGACGCTGGCACGTGGCGCCGAGGGCTCTCTGCGGTTCTCTCGCCGCGGAGGTAGGTGTGCGCCTTACGCGGCGCCTTCCATCAAGATGCGGCCCGACTGGCGGAGGGCGTCGATATCGACGTCGCCTTCGAACGCCTGCTTGCCCTTGAGGATCATCCACCGCAGCGCGTTGCGCATCGCGCGCACGGCGTTCAGCGCCGAGCGAAGGCTGGGAAACACCCAGGCGAGCGTTCCCGGCTGGCTCTCGCGCCAGCCGTAGATGACGAGCGTGACGGCGCCCGTCGTTTTCTTCGTCATGCGAGATGCCAACCGGCGAAGGTGCGATCGCATTTCCTTATCCTCGGCGCAGCACGAGCGTAAGTCCAATCGGTGATGGTGCAAGCGACATCTGAGCGACGCCACGCATAAGATGCTCCGGGTGGACAGTTCGCACGGTTCGGGCGCCCCGCCGTCGCCGCCACAGGCTCATTTCGCCACTAGCAGCGTACAAGTAGCTATTTCTTCGTTCCCGCCTCACGCCGGCCGCGCCGGCCGCGCCGGCCGCGTCTGGCCACTTCTGCCGCTCGCGCCCGCGATCGTGATCCTCGTGGGGCTCACGGTCGCGATGGCGATCGGTCTATTCGGCGTCTCGAACCTGGCGACGGCCAGCGACGATCACGCCGCCGCGCGCGCCGAGCTCCTCGCGACCACCCTCGCGGCACGCCTTTCGCGCCTTCCGAACGCCGAGTGGCTCGAGGTCATGCAGCTCGCGGGTCGAAAGACCGGAGCCGAGCTCGTGGTGATCTCGTCGAACGGGGGCAACATCTTGTTCGACGCCAGCCTGGGCATGGCCGATCGCGCGGCCCTCAAGCGCGTCGCGTCGGTGTCGTCGGGCGAGACGTTGACGGGGCTCGGCCGGGCGCGTTTTGCCAGGGCGCCGCTCTTCGTCCGGGGCCTCATGTCGGGTCAGGTGCTCGTGGCCTTCGTGCGCGAGCCGAGCGCGCCGGAGGCCGCGCCGGCGCTCCTTCGTGCCTTGATCGCGCTGACGACGCTCCTCGTGGGCGTCGCCGCGGGCGTGGCTTATGCCGTCGGACGCGACGCGAACCGTGACGTGGAGTTCGTCGGCGAGCGCGTTCGGGGGATGGTCCACGTGCGCTCCGAACCCACCGGCGAAGCCGTGCCTGTCCGCACCATGGACGAGGTGGGCGCGCTGACGGTCGCCTTCAACGCCCTGGTCGATCGCTTCGCCGCGGCTCAGTCGAGTTACACGAGCGATCTCGGCCGTGTCCGGGCCGCGGATCGGGATCGTGCGGCGTTCCTCGCCGCCGTGAGCCACGAGCTCCGAAGCCCGCTCAACGCGATCCTCGGCTTCGCCGACATCTTGATGACCGAGGTCGACGGCCCTCTCTCGGCGGAGGCGCGCGAAGAGGTCGAGCAGATCCGTGGGTCGGGCAAGCACCTGCTCGATCTGATCAACGACATCCTCGAGCTGAGCGCCCTCGAGAGCGGGCAGTTGAAGCTCTCGCGCACGCGGGTCGATCTCGCCGCCGTGGCCCATGACGTGGTCCGCGAGGCGGCGGGGCTCGTGGGCACGCGGCCGGTCGTCGTGCGCCTCGAGGGCGAGGTTGGAATCCAGGCGCTCGCCGATGCCAAGCGCGTGCGGCAGATCCTGACGAACCTGGTCGGCAATGCCATCAAGTTCACGCAGCGCGGCGAGGTAGTCGTCGGCCTCGGTCGCGAGGGGCCCTTCGCGCGCCTCAGCGTGAGCGACACCGGTCAAGGCATCAGCCCGCAAGAGCGGGCGGTCATCTTCGAGGAATACAAGCAGACGAAGGAAGAGCGGTCGCGTCGGCGCGGCACCGGCCTCGGGCTCGCGATCACGCGCCAGCTCGTGCTGATGCACCGGGGCCGGATCCGGGTCGACAGTGACCTCGGGCGAGGGTCCACGTTCGAAGTGCTCTTGCCGATGTGGGTCGCGCCGGCAGGGGAGGCCCCATGAACAACGCAGGGATGAAGAACGCAGCGGGCCGGATCGTCGCGCGTCTCCTCGCGATCCAGATCGTGTCCTGGGGCACGATGGAGCTGCTCGTCGTGGTCTTCGCGCCGCGCCTCTTGCTCCTCGATCCGAGCGTGGTGGAGGGCAGCGCGCCGCTGGTTCTCTGGGGCGCGTTCGCCACGGCGGTGGTCGTCGTCGCCGCGACGGCGCTCGTCGGCCGGCAGGTGCGCCCGGTGCTCCTCGAGCTCACCGTCGGCGCATCGCATGTCGAGCCGCGCGACGTGCACGTCCTCTACGACGCCCCGCGGCGTCTCGTGGCGATCGATCTCGCGGGCACCTTCGTCATCGCCGCCGCGACGCTGGTGACGCCGCTCCGCCCCCAGACGAACGACCTGTATACGCAGGTCGAGCTCGCGCTCCTCGCGCTCACGATGGCGAGCGTCGCGGCCCTGCCCGCCTACGTGACCATGCGGGCGTCGGTGGCGCGCGTGCTCGAGCTCGTCCCCGTCGCGGCTTCTCGCGAGGCGATCGATCTGCTCGGGACCCGTGAGCGGCGGATGTCGCGGCTGCGACGTAGACTCCTCGCCGCCGTCGTCGCCCCCGTGGCGTTCGTGGCGCTGGGCGCGTCTCTGCTCGTGCACGCGCACCTGCGCGCGTTCGACACGTCGTCCCGTCAGAACGACGCCGCCGAGCTCGCGCAGGGCGTGCTCGACGTCGTCGACGGCGACCTGCGGGGAACGAAGGCCGCCATCGACGCATCGCGCGCCTTTGGCTTCGCCTTCGACGAGTCGCGCTCGGCCGCGCTCTTCTCGGCCACCCGAACCGACGATGGGCAGACGGTGCTCACCGTGCCGCTGACGGACGGGCACGCCATCGCGCGCTTCGAGACGGCGCGACTGAGCCCGGGCACGTCCGTGTACCTGGGCCTCGCGCTGGTCGCGCTCGCGGTGGCAGGCATGCTCGGGTGGCGTACGGGTCGCGCCTTCGCCGACGACGTCTCGCTCGCCGAGCGGGAGATCGAGGCGACCGGCGTGGCCGACGTACTGCGGGGCGGTCGTATCCGCGGCGACGCACGCTTCCAGTCGGTGGCCGCGTTGATGAGCGCGACCGACAAGCTCGGGGGGGTCTTTCGCGAGTTCGCGAGCGCCCAGCAGCGCGCCATCGACGCGCGGGCCGCGACCGAGCGGATGCGCGGTCTCTTCCTGGCCTCGATGAGCCACGACCTGAAGGCGCCCCTCAACGCCATCCTCGGGTTCGCTGGGCTGGTCGCGCGCGGCGAGCTGACGGACGGGCAACGCGAGAGCGTTGCGATCATCGAGCAGCGGGGGCTCGAGCTCCTCTACCTGGTCAACACCATCCTCGACGCGGCGCGCGTCGAGGCCGGCGAGCTCACGGTCTCGCCCGAGAGGACGCGCATCGGCGACATCGTGATGCCGGCGGTGCTCGACGCGCGCGACCTGACCGCGGGCATGAACGTCGAGATCGTCGGTGAGATCCAGCCGGGCGCACCCCAGGTGATCGCCGATCCGGCGCGCCTGACCCAGGCGGTGACGGCGATCATCCTGGTGGCCGCGCGGTTCGCCGAGCGGGGACACGTGCTCGTTCGCGCCTCGATGCCGGCGAGCGGCGACCAGCTGCGGATCGACGTCGAAGTGACCGGCCAGGGCATCGCGGCGGCTGATCAGGAGAAGATCTTCGACGCGTTCAGGCACGCCGACCGCGCGCGACGCCATGGCAGCCTCGGCCTTGGCCCGTCGCTGGCGCGCTCCATCGTCGATCTCCACGGCGGAGCCATCGACGTCGAGACGACCGAAGCGGGAGGCACCGCGTTTCACGTCTGGGTGCCGAGCGAGCGCGGGACGTCTCGGTCCTAGGAAGCTACAGTGCCGCGCATGACTCCGGTGCTCTCGAGGGCCCAGATGCGCGCGTTCGATGCGCACGCCATCACGCAGTGCAGCGTGCCGGCTTTGCTCTTGATGGAAAACGCGGGCCGAGGCGCGACTGACGTGCTCGTCCGCGAGCTCTGCAGCGACGACGCACGCGGGGTCGAAGGCGCTCGCCCCGTCGTCGTGTGCGGAGCGGGCAACAACGGCGGCGACGGCCTCGTCATCGCGCGCCACTTGCTGGTCCGCGGCGCGTCGCCAACGGTCTTCTTCGCGGGCGACGCCGACAAGATGACGCACGACGCCCGGGCGAACTTCGAAGCGTGGCGCGGCCTCGGGGGCGAGATCCAGTGGCTGCCCCCCGGCGCGCCGCTCTCCACGCTCGAGCACGCGCTCGCGGGCGATCAGATCGTGGTCGACGCACTCTTCGGCACGGGCCTCGATCGGCCGATCGAAGGGTGGCTGGCGACGGTCATCGAATCGATCAACGGCTCGCGTGGACCGCGCTTCTCGGTCGACCTGCCCTCGGGGCTCGACGCGGACACCGGCGCGGCGCTCGGCGTCGCCGTCGAGGCCACGGTCACCGCCACGTTCGCCCACTACAAGCTCGGCTTGCTCACGCCGAACGGCGTCAGCCTGGCCGGGCGCGTGCGCGTCGTCGACATCGGCGTCCCAGCCGCACTCGTCGCGTTCGTCGTTTCGGCCGGCAACTCGGCCGAGCGGCTCGAACCAGACGACGTCGCGTCCCTCGTGGCCCGGCGCCCCCCCGGGGCCCACAAGACCTCCGCGGGGCATGTCGCCATCGTCGCCGGCTCACCGGGGCGCATCGGGGCTCCACAGCTGTCCGCCCACGGCGCCCTCCGGGCGGGAGCCGGTGTCGCGACCATCGCGACCTGGCCCGAGGCCGCATCGGCGTTGCAGTCTCATCTCCTCGAGGTGATGTCGGCGCGGATCGACCCCACGGCGATCGCCGAGAGTCTCGACGCTATTCTGCGCGGAAAGCACGCCGTCGTCGTCGGCCCCGGGTTCGGTCTCGGAGACGACGCGCGAATCGCGGTCGAGTACATCCTCGCGGCGTACCAGGGCCCCGTCGTCGTCGACGCCGACGCGCTCACGATGTTCGCGGGTCGCCCCAGCGTGCTCCTTGCGGCCAAGAACGCCGTTCTCACGCCGCACCCGGGCGAGGCGGCCAAGCTCCTCGGAAAGTCGACCGCGCAGATCGAGAGCAATCGCTTTCATGCGGCGCGCGAGCTGGTCGCGGCGACGGGGGCGGTCGTCGTCCTCAAGGGCGCGCACACGATCATCGCCTCGCCTGATTCCCGCCTCGCCATCAGCCCCATTTCCTGTCCCGCGCTGGCCACTGCAGGATCGGGCGACGTGCTCTCGGGCATCATCGGGGCGCTGGCGTGCACGCTGTCGGGGTTCGACGCGGCCTGCGCAGGCGTCATGCTCCACGCGATGGCCGGCGAGACGTGGTCGCGCGCCCACGCGGGCGCCGATCGCGGGATGCTCGCCTCGGAGATTGCCGACGCGGTCGCCATCGTGCGCCCGTCGCCGAAGTAATTCCCCTCGCGGCCCACTGGCCTCCGCGGCGACCTCCCCGTCGTTCCGTTGCTCGACGGACACAGAGGTTTGGGCGGCCGGACGCGCCGCGGGCCCTGGAACGCTCTTTTTGCAATGATTTCGGCAGGTCCAGGAGTGGCACCTGGCTTGCGATGGTCCCGTTCGTACCCACGGAGGAGCCATCGATGTCCGCTCGCGCTTCCCACCCTGACTTATCCGACCCCCTTGAACGTCGCGCGCCTCGCGGCGAAAGACCTGGGCCCCTCGTGGCCCGCGACGAACGCGAGCTGCGCGCCGGCCTCGTCGCTCTGATCCCGCAGCTTCGCACGAGGGCGCTGCGGCTCTGCGGCGACGCGACCGCCGCCGACGACGTCGTCCAGGACGCGGTCGAGCGCGCCCTCCGCTTCTCGCATCAATACGAGAGGGGCACCAACCTCCGCGCCTGGGCGCTCCAGGTGCTCTTCAGCGTGTTCATCACCCGCTGGCGCCGGCGGCGTCGCGAGCGCAATGCGGTGACGCGACTCGCCGGCGACCCCTTCGCCTGGACAGTGCCCGCACCGTTCGGCCCGCCCGACGCGGGCAGCGGCGCGATGACCGCATCGACGCGCCGCACGCTCGACGCGCTGCCCCACGGGTTCCGCGCGGCCGTCATTCTCGTCGACCTGGAGGACCGGAGCTACCTCGACGCGGCCGAGACGCTCGGCGTCCCGGTGGGCACCGTGATGAGCCGGCTGCATCGGGGCCGCAAGCTCCTCGCCGCGAAGATGGGCGCCCGCGAAGCGGCGTAGAGCGGGTCGCTCGAGGCGCTACGTGCCGCGCGGGTTCCACGGCACGTCGCTCACTCCGGCGATGACGTTGGCTCTTCGCGCGAGCGCGAAGAGCAGATCGCTCAGCCGGTTCAGGTAGACGAGCACCTCGGGTCGCACCGGACCGTCGTCGATCGACAGCGTGGCGCGCTCGGCCCGGCGAGCGACGGTGCGCGCCAGGTGGAGCGCGGCCGCCTGCGGCGACCCGCCGGGGAGCACGAACGTCTTCAAGGGCGCACAGGCCGCGTCGGCCTCGTCGATCGCGCGCTCGAGCCGCTGGATGTCCCCTTCGGCGAGGAGCGCCATGCTGAGCTTCGACTCGCGCCCGGGGACGCACGCAAGCTCGGCTCCGAGCGTGAACAGGTCCTCCTGGACCTTCTCGAGGACGGCGTCGACGACGGGGTCGAACTTCGTCGCGCGCGCGACCCCGATGACCGCGTTCGTCTCGTCGACCGTGCCGTAGGCCTCGACGCGCGCGCTCGCCTTGCGCACCCTCCCGCCGCCGAAGAGCCCCGTGGTGCCGTCGTCACCCGTCTTCGTATAGAGCTTCATCGCGAGCTCACGTCTGTCGCACGACCTCAGGCCCGGTGCAACGCGGCCGCCTGGGTCTGCGCCTCCGTGGCGACGTAACTCCGGGCAAAGTCGAGCGCGGTATTGATGGTCGCAGTGGCGTCGTTCGCGGCGTCGGACGCGTCTTTGGCGTCGTTCGCGAACCGGTCGGCGGCGGCCTTGTCGCTCGCGGCGTCGGCTTCGTCGTCGTGCTGGGCGGCGGCGAAGAAGCCGTCGACCATCTTGGTTGCCGCCGCCGTCAGGTCAGTGCTCGCTGCACCCCACCCGGACGGCCCTCCCGTTGGCGCTCTCGGGATGAAAGCGTCCCCGAACGCGGCGGCGACTCCGATGCCGCCGTCGACCCATGCCTGCGCCCGCATGCTCGACGCCTCGCTATGGATCGCCTGGACCTGCGCGGCATCGGCGCGCTCCTGGTCGGCTTCGTCGATGGCCCGCTGGGCGTGCGCCGTCGCACGCTGCGTGTTCCCGTTCTGGATCGCGAGCGCGGCGATCTCGGCGCCGAGATCGCCGCCGTCGACGAAGGGACTCGCAACGTCGAACGTCGTGGCGCTCGACTGGAGAGGTTGAATTGCGGACATGGCTCTATCCCTTCACCGTCATCGAAGCGGGCGCCACGATCGTGGCGTCGTTGGTTTGCATGGCCTGAGTGAGTACCTGGAGCGATTGCTGGTGCGACTTGTCGGCGTCTTTGAGATCCGCGATCACGTCAGTCGTGAGCTCCTGGAGCTCGGTCATGCGGTTCGTGGCTTGTGTGGCGCCGGCGCTCGCGTCTTCGGCGTTCGCGGCGAACTCGCCGGTCTTGATGCCCGCCAGCGCCGCGCCGGCCTCGGCCGTGACGGTGACCGTCGTCACCGCGGCGGCGATGCCCGCTCCGACGACGATCCCGGCGGCGCCCGCCGTGAGGATCACGCTCCCGGCTGCCGCGGCCACGATGGCGACATCCCGCAGACCCGTCTCGAGATCGCTCCAGAACGCGGGGCTGTTCCAGGCGGCGTCGAGGTCGTGCCCGGCGTCTGTGAAGGCGCTGCCGACGTCCCCGTGAACGAGGTCGCTCGCGACGTCGCCGAAGAAATGACCGATGCTCGCGAAGAAGCCGCTCCCCGAGTCGGCCGCGTTGGCCTGCTCCTGCTGAATGGCGGCCCGCTTGGCCGCGTCCTGGCGCTGGGTCTCGGCGTCGTTGCTTGCGACCTGACCGTTGCCGCTGTCGACGACGTTCTGCCTCAGCTCGGAGATCACGGTGTAGAGCTCGGCCATCGTGTCGTCGAAGGCCCCGAGCATCGATCGATCTTGCGGGGGTTGAGCGGGGCTGCTCCCGATCGCGGTCGTCAAGGGAACCCCCACGGAGCGAGGCCAGGATGCTTCGAAGTCTTCAGTGTCGTGAACATGGGCGGCCCTTACTTTCCGATGTTGTCGGCGATCTTGTTCTCTTGATCGCCGAGGGATTGAACGATGTTCGTGGTCAGCGAGATGGCCGTCTGTCGCTGAGACATGAGCGACTGGAGCTGCACCATCTGCAGCTCGGACGACGAATTGAGGTCGCTGGCCGCGTCCGTGAGGTCCTGCGCGTAGCCTTCGACCTCGGTGGCGGCGAGGTTTTGATCCGCGTTCCAGGACGCAATCATGGCGTCGCGAGTCTTTTGCAATTTCTGCAGCGCCGGCGATGGCGGAGTGCTCTTGTCGGCCGGCGTGATGTCGGCGATCGCGGTGTTCAGCTGATCGAGCATGCCCTGGTAAACGGTCGGATCCGTCACGGCCGCGGAGCTATTTTCTTTGAACTTGTTGGCCGCGTCTTGAATCACCGCGATCTGGTTGGCGTTCTTCTCTTGGTTGTCGAACGACGCCTGGACCTGGCTGTCGATCGAATTGAGGCGCGCCTGGCAATAGGCCATGAGCGCATCGGGCGTGAGGCTCGCAAATCCGACGGCGGGCGCGCCGCCGCCGAGCGGATCGGCCGGTGAGGACGTGCTCGCGATGCTCGGGGATGACGAACTCCCGTTATAGTTCGTAAGAGCCTCGATGGTGGCGTTCAGGTTGCTGTAAGGCGTGATGTGAGCGATGGCGCTCGGCGTTGCCGTCATGGTCTTGTCTCCGTGTTGAGGGTGAGGTCTTGCGTCAGCCGCGAAGGCCGCGCGGGCACTCGGTCGCGACGATGCTCGACGCTTCGATCGCTTCGAGGAGCTCGTCGGGCACGAAGATGGTGGCGTCGCCGAGCAGCGCGAGCACACGCTGGGCGTGCTCCCAGGCGCCATCTTGTCGCGCGCGCTCCGCCCTGATCTCCTCCAGACGCTGGTGGCTATATGCCGGCATGGGTGGCTCCTTTTGAAACCCCATCGGCCGGCGCCCGCGCGAGTTGCGCGCCCCTCGGCGAAAATGCGTCAGCGCGCGATGGTGCCTTGCGTGGCGCACGGCGTGTGGAGCCCCCGACTCACGATGCCGGCGATGTCCGCGCGTCCGCTCGCCGTGTTGATGCGGATGCGTCCCGCGCCGCCGCCGCCCGAGCCCGCCATTCCCCCATCGGGCGCAAGCCCATCGCCGCCGTTGATCGCGCTGCCGGCGCTGCCGTTCCCGCCCGACCCGGCGTATCCCGGGGCGGGCTGGTCGTTGGCGGTCGCGTCGCCGCCGATCGCATTGGATGCTCCGCCCCCGCCTCCGTTCGCCGCGACGTGGCCATGGATCGAGATCGCCGGCGCCTCCAGCAAGATGGCTCCGCCCGACCCGCCGCCGCCCGTGTGCGCTCCGCCGCCGGCGTGAATGGCCCCCGTCGGCCCGACGCTGATGCTCGTGCCGGCCACGATTTCCAGAGCGCCGCCGCCGGACCCACCCGGGATGTCGCCGAACGAGCTGAAGTCGCCGCCTTCGGACCCGCCGACGAGGGGATGGAGCGTGGCGCTGCCATAGGTCGCCCCGCCCGGCGCGCCCGGTCCTGACGCGTTGCCGCCATGCCCCCCGACGCCGCAGTACGACGCGCCGCCTTCTGTCAGCCGGCCATCTCCAGAGCCTCGCTCCGGCGCGCGCGCTCGAAGCGCTCGATGGCCTCGCGACCCAGGGCCCGGCCGAGCGCGTAGTCCCGGTGGAGCGAGTCCGGATCGCGCGAGGTTCGACCCGTCGCCAGCGACCTCGCCGGCGCCACCTGGATCACGTTGCAGCCCGCAGGGGGCGCCTTCATGAAGGCGACCGCGTCGCGATAGACGCTGGCTGCCCTGCGACACGCCCTAGCCACCCCCGGCTCGTGGCGCATCGCCCAGGCGCCGACGCGATTGCCGACGCGCGCGTTCTTCACGAACTCGGCGGCGCGCGATCGAACGACGACGATGGTGCGCGCGCCGCGTCGGTAGGCTTCGCGCACGGGAATCGGGTCGCTGAGCCCCCCGTCGACATAGCGTTCGCCGCCGAGGCTGATGGTGCTCCGGTAGAGCACCGGCAGCGCGCACGAGGCCTTGAGCGCATCGAGCATGGTTTCGGCCCCGGGCGCGAGGTACCGCGGCTCGCCCGTGCGAACGCACGTGGCGACGAGGGCGTATTCGACCTTGCTCGCGGCGGCCGCGCGCCGATCGAGGGGGTCTTCGCGCTCGATGGCGTCCCAGAGCCAGTCGAGGTCGAGCGTGTGACCGCCGCGAACGCCGCGCCACGGATCGATGAACTCACGGCGGGACATCTGATTGAGGAAGCACCGGCGCGTCCGGCCGTGCTGCCCGGCGAGGAACGAGAGGATGTTCGAGGCGCCCACGGAGACGCCGAGGGCCACGTTGAAGGGGCAAAACTGCTGCTCGAGGAAGACGTCGAGGACCCCGGCGGCGAAGATTCCGCGCATCGCGCCGCCTTCGACGACGAGGGCAACACGGCCAACGGGGCGAGCGGGGTCCGAGCGGCCGGAGGGGCGGGCGTCATCGGCGAGGCCTCCCGTCATGGGACCGTTGTGACCTGCGCGACGGTCGGAGTCAACGCTCGCACGACGACCTGACCGCCGCCCCGGTGCCGAACGTCGACGATGGCGCCGCCGCCCGCCAGCGGCCGGACCACGAACCCTTCGCCCACGCCCTCGGTGCGGGCGCATCCCTCCGAGTCTACAATCGCCGGCGTGCGGCGCGAACGCGGTCTCGTTGTCATCATCACGTACAAGCTGAGCAAGGCGGGGTTGTGGTTCGCCCTCGCGATCACCATCGTCGTCATGATGCAGCTCGGCCTCGGCGATCACCTGCTCGGTCTCGCGCATCACCTCCGATTGCACGCTCACCCGTGGAGCCTCGCGCTGGCCGATCTCGCGGTGAAGGCGTCGAGCCGGCGCTCGCTCTGGAAGATCGTGTTCGCGCTCGTCGCCGACGGTTCGCTCACGCTCGTCGAGGGGTGGTCTCTCTTGCACGGCCGCTGGTGGGGCCCCTGGCTGGTCGTCGCGGCCACGGGCTCGCTGCTCCCCTTCGAGATCCTCTCGCTCCTCCGGCATCCTCACGCCGTGCGCGCCCTGATCCTCGTCGTGAACCTCGCGATCGTGGCCTACCTGGCGCGCAAGGCGCTGCGCGAGCATCGCCTCAGGCGTCTCGAGCGACGCGATCGAGCATCTTCCGTACCCCCTCGCGAAGCGTGGCCTCCGGCGTGAGCAGGCTCACGACGACGTAGGCCTCGTCGTCGAAGTCGAAGAAGTGACCGGGGTGGACGTGCACGCCGTCCTGCTCGAGGAAGAGGAGCGCCCACGCCTCTTCGTCGCGCGTACGGGGCAGGCGCAACGTGGCGTACCAGCCGCCCTCGGCGTCGAGCAGGGACACGGCCGACCCGGTCAGCTCCGCCGCGAGCCATGCGAGGTTCGCGCGCGTCCGCTCGCCGATGGCGCGCTCGGCCACCGAACGCGAGGCGAGCAGCCCCGGCAACGCGTGCTGAACTGCCGTGCCCACCGAGAGGAACGCGTCGGCGATGACCTCGAGGCGACCGAGCGCGCCGGCGACGCGGGTGGGCTCGCCGCCGACCGCCGTCCACGCGAGCTTCGCCTGCGGCAGCGCGGCGAGCTTGGAGAGGCCGCCGAGCGCGAAGACGAGCGACGCGCCCTCGGCCTCGAGCGCGGTGACCGCGCGGCGATCGCCGCTCCGGTCGTCGCGAAGCGGATAGCGCCCGAAGACCTCGTCGCTCACGATCGGCAAGCCCAGCGCCGCGAGCGTCGCGAGCTCCGTTGCCTTCAGGTACGAGCCCGTCGGGTTGTTGGGGCTGACGGTCACCACGGCGCGCGTTCGCGGCGAGAGCGCGGCGCGCAGGGAAGGGAAGTCGACGTGCCACACGCCGTCGTAGGCGAGCCGGTAGGGGACGGCGCGCACCGCCTCGAGCCGCGCGAGGTGCTCGAAAAGCGGGTAGCTCGGGCGCGGGACGAGCACTTCGTCGCCCGGGTCGCACAGCAGCTTGAAGAGAAACGCGTAGGCCTCGCTGGTGCTCGCCGTGAGCACGATCCGCGACGGCTCGACGGCGGGGCCGTGCGCCGACAGCTCCCGGGCGACGGCCTCGCGTGCGCTCGCGAGCCCGAAGGCGGACGGCGCATAGACGAGCGCGGCCTGCGGGGCCAGCGCTGCGAGGATGGCCTCGCGATCGTACGGGATCGCCGCAGACGTCGGGTTCGCGACCGTGAGGTCGAGGACCCTCCGAGAGCGCGCGAGCGCCGTCTCGAGCGCCACGGCAAGGGCGTTCGGGGCAAGGTCGACCCCGGAGCGGGAAGAGAACATCGGCCGCGACTATAGCCGCCGGCACTTCGTCGCCGCCGGTCAGCCCGACGGCGGCGTCGACGCCGGCTGGAACGCCGACTGGAGCGTCGCGTCGGGCTCGACGAACTCGATCGCCATCCGATGTGCCCACACCGCGCGCGGATCTTCGTCGCGCGGCTCGACGCGCACGATGCGCCCGGACAGTTTCGCTTGGGGCGGAGACGCTGGCGTCAACTGCTTCTGTCCGTCGACGACGATCGATCCGATGTGGAACTGAGCCGACGCCCGGACGCTCGATAGCGGGCGCGGCGACCGGCCAGATCGCGTCGGGGACGAAGACAGAGCGCGCCGCGCCGACGGTGATACCCTCCGGCCTGATGTTCGAGGCCAACGCACCCTCGACGATTCGCATGATCGACGAGATGCGAATCGCCCGGGTGCGCCAGAAGATCGACGAGCTCGCCGTGCGTACGTGCGGGTCCGAGGCCGATGCCGACGATCTGGTCGCAAACTCGATCGTGCTCGTGGGCGACCCGGCCAAGCGTCCGTGGGATCCCGCGGTGGGCGGCCTGGCGCGCCACATGGGATACGTGATGCACGACGTCTGGATCGCGCATCACCGTCGCGCCTGGACCCGGCGCGAAGTCGTCGATACCGACGGGGCCCACGAGGCGCCCTCACGCCACGAGACCCCGGCTGACGAGGCGCTCATCGAAGCCGAGACCCGCGGCCGGATGAAGCGCCTCGGGCTCGAGGTACGCGCGACCCTGGTGGCCGAGGACCCGAGCGGGCTCAAGGTGTTCGACGCGGCCGGCATGGGGATCGAGGGGCTCGGCGAGCTGGCGTTGGCCGCCGGCCTCACGCCGAAAGAGGTCGAGAAGGCGCTCCGGCGCATTGCCTACCGGGCGGCGCGCATCAAGGAGCGAGACGACGCCGAGCTCGCCAGAGGTCGCAAGCCGTCGCCACGCGTCGACGGGCGCTCCCGCTCCGGCCAGGACCGTCAATGAGCAGCGAGACCGAGAAGCCCGATCCGGCGCGCGGCTGGCTCTTCGTGGAGAAGCTCCTCGCGAACGAGGAGACCGACGAGGTCGACGCCATGGACGACGAAGGCCTCGCCGTGGCTCTCCGCGCGCGCGGTCGCGATCCCGACAAGCTCACGAGCGTCGACGACCTCATGGCGCGCGCGGCCGCGATCGTCGAGCGCGAGGCCGCGCGTCCGCGGGCGATCGTCGTGCCCCTTCGCCCCAGGCGGGTTCGCTGGCAATCATGGCTCGCCGTGGCTTCGCTCGGGGTCCTCGGGGTCTTCGTCGTCAAGATGGGCCAGGGGCCCGATCGCGTCGGCGCCGCGCCGCCCGATCCGCACGGCCTTCGGGTCGAGGGGGTCCGCGCGTGCATCGACCGCAAGTGGGATCTGTGCGAGCAGCGCCTCGACGCCGCTCGCGCGCTCGACCCCGCCGGAGACTCCGACCCGACCATCGAGGAAGCGCGGCGAGAGATCGCAGAGGCGCGGAAGGTCATGCAGGAGAGAGAAGAGAAGCTGCACGAGCAGCCGCCTTAGCAATAGGCTGATCGATGTTGATCGATCATGCGTGCTCGGAGATCGCTCCGCCGAGCGGCGTGACGCGCCCGCGTTCGCCGGGACGCCCGTGCCGCCTCCGCCGATTGCTTCGCCGCGAAAGCGCCGAACGTGGGACGCTGACGGTCCGTTTCGATCCGAACGATTCCCCCGAGTCTCGCCCAGCTCACCCAGCCCATCAGCTCACCAAGGAGGTCCTTCCCATGGCACGCGTGTGGCGCCACATCGGCGTAGGTCTGCTGTCCGCTTCGTGGATCGTCGTTCTCGCGGCCTGTCACCTCAAGCCCCAGGCCGGCGGCAAGTGCTCCAACGTCGGGCAGTACGTCTGCTCGGATCCGCAGAACGCGCTGCTCTGTCAGGACGGGACGTTCACCCCCATCGCGTGCCGCGGCCCCAAGGGCTGCGCCGGAACAGGCACGGCATCGCAGTGCGACGACGACCTCGCAAACGAAGGGGACGGCTGCCTGACGACGCTCAACGAGAACTTTGCGTGCAGCACCGACCATTCGAAGGAACTCCTCTGCAAGAACGGCAAGTTCGCCGAGGTTCGCTCGTGCAAGGGCACCAAGGCGTGCTCCATCAAGGGCGACTCGCTCCATTGCGACGACAGCCTCGCCGACCCGGGTGATCCCTGCGTCGAAGAGGCGGGCGACGCCAATTACGCCTGCAGCCCCGACAAGGCGCTCGAGGTGGTCTGCAAGGCCGGCAAGTTCGAGCAGTCGAACAGCTGCCGCGGCCCCAAGGGCTGCTGGATCGGGGGCGACACGGTCCATTGCGACATGTCGTTCGCTCGCGAGGGCGAAATCTGCCGTCCCGTCGACAACCACTCGTGCAGCGAAGACGCCAAGAGCGAGGTGCTCTGCAGCCCGCAGATGAAGTGGTCGAAGAAGCGCGACTGCAAGCGCGAGGGCTGCAAGGTCAAAGGCAACGAGGTCTACTGCAACTGACCGATCGGCTTGTGCGTAGGCCTCCGGGACAGTAGTGATCGGCGGAGCTCCACGCACATGGCACCGCAGGCACCGCAGGCACCGTCGTTCTCGGGCGACTCAGGACCGCCTTCCGCGACGCCACGCCGCATTGGGGTCTATGGGTGGGGCGTGGTCGCGCCGGGAGCGCGGAACGTGGCGGCCCTCGAAGCGCTGCTCGAGAGCGGCCGTTCGGCCCTTCGTACGAGCAGCGACCGCGGCCGGGCCTCGCTCGGCGGCGGGCTATTCGCGACCGGGGAGCCCGACTTCGACCTGACTGACTACGAGCCCTGGATCGCCGCCCGTCACGGGGACGCCTACCTGGCGCGCATGCGCACCAAGATGGGCGAGAACGTTCAGTTTGCGGTGGGCGCGACGATCCAGGCGCTCCAGTGCGACGAGCGGCTCGAGGGGCTGCTGAGAGGGCTCGACGACGCATGTCAGGTCTTCATCGGCTCCGGCGTGAGCGACCTGCCCGAGAGCTACCGGGCGGCCGCCTCGCTGGGCAGGGCGACGCGCGTGTGGAACCACTTCTGGGCGCAGCCTGCGCACTGCGGCGCGCGCCGTCGCTTCGAGGGCGAGCGCACGCTCCCGGCGGGCGAGACGCCTCCCCTCGATCCGGGCGCGTTGCCGGTCGACACCGAAGAGCGGGCCGACGCGCTGCGCTCGTGGGACGCGTACTGGGCCGCTCGCTCCGACGAACAGCGGGTCTTTCTCGATCGCTTCGCGGCGATCGAGAGCATGGACGCCGACGACGAAGACCACGAGAAGGCGCACCTCAACGCCATCCGCAAGCGCGTGCGGGCGCACCGTGCCCTCGTCGACGAGGTGGGGTGCCCGCCGCCGCCTTGGACAGCCGTCAGCCCCAACCTGATCTGGAACATCCAGAATGCGGCCGCGGCCCAGATCACGATGCTGCTCGACGTGCACGGCGCCGCGTGGGCTCCCGTCGGCGCCTGCTCGACGTTCGGGGTCGCCATCAAGTGCGGGCGCGACGCCATCCTGCGCGGCGAAGCCAAGGTGGCGATCGTCGGAACGACCGATCCACGGCCCGACGCGGCGCTCGCGGGCGCGTTCCACTCCGCGCGCGTGATGCCCGGGGTTGGCGAAGTGAACATGCCGTTCACGTCCCTGCGTGGCACGCACGTTTCGGGCGGGTCGTGCGTGTGGATCCTCGGCGACGCCGAGTGGTGCGAGGCTCGCGGCCTCGAGCCCGTGGGCGGATACATCGAAGCCGTGGCGCTGTCGTCGGACGCGGAGCACATCATCACGCCGTCGCAGAGCGGCCCCAAGCGTGCGATCGCCCGGGCCTACCAGGAGGCGGGGATCACGGCCGCCGACGTGTCCGTCATCGATCTGCACGCCACGGGCACGCCGGGCGATCTCAACGAGCTCGCGCTCGTCGACGCGTTCATCACCGATCGCACGCGCATCACCGCGCGCAAAGGGCAGCTCGGGCACGGCATGGCCAACTCGGGCGGCTGGGAGCTCACCGCCCTGGCCCTGGGCCTCGCGCGAGGGGTGGCGTTGCCCACGGGAATCCCGGCCGACCGTCTTCACCCGCGTATCCCGAATCCGAAGGCCATCGTCACCGACGAAGCGCCGCTCGACGGCGACATCGGCGTGAAGCTGATGCTCGGAATCGGCGGCCTGACGGCCTGCGTCGTTCTCCGCCGCGCGCGCTAGATCAAGCGTCGGCGTCGCGGAACGAGCCCGTCTCGACGCTCGCCGTGCTCAACGCACGGGAAGTGCGTTTCCGCGCGGCGACCGCTGCGCCGGCCCCGTTCCGCATAGCCGACGCTTGGCCTAGACTGGGGCCCGCGCAAGGCCGGTTTCCTGGGGCGAAGAGCCGGGACGAGATGGGCCGCGGCCAATCTCCTCTCGTCTTTCGTGACGGCGACAGAAATCGTGACGCGCGACGTTGACAGTAACGAGTGTCACAGTTATAGATGAATCACGATAGAGAGACGCGCTAGGGCGCGCGCGAGGTGCGCGTGGCCCCTGGATGCGCGTCGAGCCCTGGAGGCGTCGATGATGATCGAATCATCCCGCGCGAGTGCCATTTTGTGCGCTCCGCCAAGCATCACTGTTCTCAACGATTCCGAGGCCCGCCCGGACCCGACCCGCGAGGAGACGTACCGTCGGTTCGGCGATGAGCTCGACGACGTCAAACGCCGCGCGTTGTCGCGCGTGGGGGCCGAAGACGTCACGTACGTTCGTCGGTTGAACCGCTTCTCGCGCGGCATGGAGATCGCCGGCCGCCTGCTCATCATGCTGAGCCCCGAGCCCACCACCTTTTTTCTCGGGGTGGGCGCGCTCTGGGTGCACAAGCAGCTGCAGTCGACCGAGATCGGTCACACGGCGCTTCACGGTGCTTACGACCGCCTGCCGGGAGCCAAGGCGTTCGCCTCGAAGACGTTCCGCTGGGATACGCCCATCGACGAGGCGTCGTGGCGCCTGGCGCACAACGTTCGCCACCACGGGAACACGAACGTTGCCGGCAAGGACCCCGACACCGACTTCGGCCCCGTGCGGCTGACGACCCAGACGGAGCACACGGCGTTCCACCGGTTCCAGCTCGCGTTCGCTCTCGGGATCATTTTTCCGCTCTTCGCGTTCACCATCAACACGCACGTCACCGGGCTGAGCGAGGCCCTCGCGCCGGAGGGACGGCCGCTTCACTTCTTGCCCGACCGTTCGACGGCCAGCCGCCGCGCCGCGACGAAGAGGGCGCTACGAAAGTACGTGCCGTATTACCTCTACAACTTCGTTCTCTTCCCGCTGCTCGCCGGGCCCTTCTTCTTGAAGGTGCTGCTGGGCAACGTGCTGGCCGAGGTGATGCGCGACATCTACTCGGCGTGCACGATCTTCTGCGGCCACGTGGGCCACGACGTGAAGAGCTACCCGGCCGGCACGCGCGCTCACGGTCGGGGCCAGTGGTACGCGATGCAGATCGCATCGACGAACAACTACGAGGTCAGCCGCCCCATCTCGGTGCTCTGCGGAGGGCTCGACCGGCAGATCGAGCATCACCTGTTCCCTACGCTCCCGCCGCAACGACTGCGCGAGATCGCGCCGGACGTGCGCGCCATCTGCGAACGCCACGGTATCGAGTACAAGACGGACACCTGGGGCCGGACGCTCAAGAAAGCCCTGACGCACATCGGAAACCTGGCGCGCAACGCCCCGCCCGGCGGGAGGGTGAGCGCCGGATTGAGCGAGATCGTTCGCGAGATGTCCTGATGCTGCTAGAAGTGTCAACCACGCCGGACATGAGCACGACCGCCGAGCCGAACAAGTCCTCGTCGGCGTCGGCGTCCGAGTACACGATCGACGAGCTCGCGGCCGCGGCCAAGGTCCCGAGTCGCACGATTCGTTTCTACCAGTCGCGCGGCGCGCTCATGCCTCCCGAGATCCGCGGGCGCGTGGCCTTCTACGGGCCCCCGCACCTCGATCGCCTCAAGCTCATCGCGCAGCTGCAAGACCGTGGGCTCCGCATCGACGCGATCCGCGACCTCTTGACCAGCATCGATCGCGGCGAGGTCGATCTCGCCGAGTGGCTCGGCGTCGAGCAGCAGGTGCAGGCGCCGTGGGCGAACGACCAGCCGCGAACGGTGACCGAAGACGAGCTCTACGAGCTCGCCGGGTCGCGGCGCCCCGCTCTCGTCGCTGATCTCCTGCGAAACAAGATGATCGAGCGTCACGGCGACGTTTATCTCGTGCAGAGCCCGGCGCTCCTCTCCATCGCGATGCGCCTCGAGGGCATCGGTGTCGATCTCGTGACGGCCCGGCGCGCCGAAGAGACGGTCCGCAAACACGTGGGCCGTGCGTCGAGCGAGCTCGTCGAGATGTTCGTCCAGGGCTTCGGCGACGGCGCCATCGCGCCGCGCGAGTTCGGTCCGGGTTTCACGGCTCTCCGCTCGCTGGGCATGGACGCCGTGCGCATCATCTTCGGCCGGGCCATGGAGCAAGAGCTCCGCAAGCTCTACGAATCCGGCGCCCTGGCCAAGATCCCGGGCCGCGCCCACCGCGCCCAGCGCGCTCGCAAGCACCGGTAGCCCGCGCCGCGGTTTCTCCCGGGCTACGAATCGAGGAGGTTTTCGGCTTTCAGCCAGTCGTAGGATTCGCGGAGCATGTCGGCGAGCGGGACGGGGGCGTAGCCGAGCTCGTGGATGGCTTTGTCGCTCTTGAAGTAGTGCGGTGCCGCCGTCGACACGGCGATCTCGGGGGTGACCTGCGGAGCGCGCCGGGTCACGTGGGAACCCCACTGCGAGACGCGCCCGAACGCGCGCATCACCCACGGCGGGATGGGGCGCGACGGCACCTTGCGCCCGGTGAGCGTCCCGATGATCCGGATCACGTCGAGGTAGCTCGCGTCGACGCCCCCGAGCAGGTAGCGGTCGCCCACGCGGCCCTCGTCGACCGCGGCGATATGCGCGCGCGCGACCTGGTCGCCGCTCGCCCAGCTTCCAGCGCCTGCGGGCACGCCCGGCAGCTTCTTCTGGTGCACGGCGCGTATGAGCCGCGCCCATCCGGTCACGTCGTAGCGACCGAGAACGTGCCCGGGGTTCATGATCACGGCTCGTAGCCCGCGCGAGATGCCCCTTTCGACCTCGAGCTCGCCCTCGTACTTCGTCCGCACGTAGTTGATCGAGGAGTCGCGAGCGTTCGACTCCGCGCCTTCGTCGAACGGATTGACCGCCTGGTCCCCCCACGACGCGACGCTCGACGTATGAACGAGGAAGCGAGCCTCCTTCTTGATCGCGGCGTCGACGACGATGGCCGTGCCGGTCACGTTGACCCGCGTCTGCTCGGCGTCGCCGCCCGACCAGAGGTTCGTGTTGCCCGCGATGTGGAAGATCGCGGCACACCCGGGAGGCATCCCCTTGCCGATCGATCTGGCGTCGGTGACCGACCCCACCACCAGCTCGGCGCCGTAGGCCTTCAGGTGACGGACGTCGGCCGAAGGACGATGCAGGGCCGTGACGTGCCATCCGCTCGAGGTCAGCTGCTCGACGACATGACGACCGATGAACCCCGTCCCCCCGGTCACGAAGGCCGTTCTACGCACCACCGAACCTTACACGCGGGCGACGGTTCAGTCCCAGCCTGCGTCGACCGCGGCCAGCTCGTCGTTCGGTTCGGACTCGATGGGGGACGCGTGCACTTCGTGCTCGAGATCTTCGCCGGGACCTTCGGTCAGGGGGATGACGACGGCGATGTCTTGCCGGGGCCCTTCGGGGCTGCGCGACTTTCGAGCGCGCGGCGGTCGCGAGCGTCGGGACATGGGCCACCACCTTCCTCTGGAACCGTCTGGAACCGTCTGGAACCGAAGACATCATGGTACCTGTCGCAGGCAGGTAGCCAAGGACTTATCGAAGTCTCACGGCGCGCAACCGCGCCGGCCGTATCGGGATCATACAGCCATTCTGGCTCTTTCCGGCCCCACGGTTCGACGCACCTGCGCGGAGGCGCCGCCTCGCGTTAGGCTGCGCCCCCATGGAAGCGAAGACGATCGTGGTCGGCGCCGGGTCATCGGGTGCCGTGATCGCCGCCCGCGCGACGGAGGACGCGGGACGCGAGGTGCTGCTCGTCGAGGCCGGCCCCGACTACCCTTCCGGGGACTTGCCCCCGGACCTCGTCGACGGCACGCGCAACTCGATGCGCCGTCATGACTGGGGTCACCTTCATCGCGCGCGGCCCGGACGCCGCATGCTCTTCTGGTTTCCGCGCGGGCGCGTCGTCGGCGGCTCGTCCGCGGTGAACACGTGCATCGCCCTCCGCGGTCAGCCGGCCGATTACGACGAGTGGGCATCTCGCGGTCTCCGCGACTGGGGATGGGACGCTTGCTTGCCGGCGTTCAAGCGTCTCGAGAACGACCTCGACGTTCGCAGCGCGTGGCACTCCCAGGACGGGCCGGTCCCGATTCGGCGCCACCCTGCGAGCGAGCTCGTTCGCTGGCAGGCGCTCTTTCTCGACGCTTGCAAGGCGCTCGGCTTTCCGCGTGCCGACGACTCGAACGATCCGACGGCCACCGGCTGGGGGCCGCACGCCATGAACAAGGTGGGCGGCGAGCGTATGAGCGTCGCCCGCTGCTACCTCACGGCGCCGGTTCGCGCCCGCGCGAACCTTCGCATCCAGCCGCTGACGATCGTGCGCCGCGTGCTCTTCGAGGGCCGGCGGGTCCGTGGGCTCGAAGTCGAGACGCAGGGGCGGGTCAGCGTCATCGTGTCTCGCCGCGTGGTGTTGTGCGCCGGCGCCACCGCGACGCCGGGGATCCTCCTGCGCTCCGGGATCGGTCCACGCCGCTCCGTCGAGCGCGTCGGCGCAGATCCGGTGATGGAGCTCCCCGCGGTGGGCGCGCGGCTCCTCGACCATCCCGGTGTCGCGATCTTCTTGAGGCCCAGGCGGTCGCTCCATCAAACGATGCGCGACCCGCTCATCCAGACGGTGCTCCGCTACACGTCGTCGAAGGCGAGCTCCTGCCCCAACGACATGATCCTGCAGCCGGGCTCCGTATTGCCCCTTCCGTTCATGACGCTGCCGCTCGTCAGCTTGATGTGCAGCGTCGGCAAGCCTCGGGGCTTCGGTACGATCGAGTTCACGTCGCCCGATCCCCGGGTTCGCCCGCAGATCGAGTCCCGTCTCCTGGTCGACGACCAGGACCGGCACCGCGCCGTCGAGGCGATGCGGCTGGCGGCGGATCTCGCCGAGACCGCGCCGATGCGCGGGGAGGCGACCTTCTTCTGGCCGCCCGGCCGGGCCGTGGCGAGCGAGACGAAGATGCGCACGTGGATCGGCCGCATCTGCGACTCCGGCTACCACCCGTGCGGCACCGTGCCGATGGGAGCCGACGACGCGAGAGACACGGACGCCGCGACCGACGGACGCGGTCGCGTCCGAGGGGTCGAGGGCCTCTGGGTCGCCGACGCGAGCCTGATGCCCACGATCCCGAGCGCCAATACGAACTTGACGACCATCATGATGGGCGAGCGCTTCGGCGAGTGGATGAAGACCGGGCAAATGTAGCGTCTGGACCCTTTCACCCCTTGCCTGCGATCTGCCCACCAGTTTGGCGCATCACCTCGGCCATGAGCACGCCGGCGGCCACGGCCACGTTGAGCGACTCGACGGCGCCGCTCCCGCGAATGGCCACGATCGCGTCACACTGAGCGCGCACGCGATCGGCGAGGCCCTCGCGCTCGTTGCCGAGCACGAGCAGCGTGGGGCGGCCGAACGCGAAGCCGATCGCGCCCGCCTTCGCTTCGCCGTCGGCACCAACGACGCGCACGCCGCGCTCACGGAGGCGCGCGAGGGTGTCGGCGAGATCGGTGGTTCGCGAGACGAGCAGGTGCTCGACGCCGCCTTCGGCGACTCGGATTGCGGTGGGCGCGAGGTCGGGGTGCGGCGCCTGCGCTCCGAAGAGCGCGCCGTCGAAGCCGAAGAACGCTGCGCTGCGGAGGATCGCGCCGACGTTGTATGGATTGCGCACGCGATCGAGGGCCACCGCCGCGCCGCGGGTTCGTTCGAGCACCTCGGCGAACTCGCGTGCCGGAGCCCATCGGAGCGGTCGCGCGATGACGCAGAGCCCCTCGTGATGGGTCGACTCGGCGAGGCGGTCGAGTTCGGTCTCGGACACCTCGGCGCAGGGCAAACCCGTTCGCGCGGCCGCGCGAACGAGGTCTCCGAGCTCGTCGCGGACGCCGCGCGTATGAACGACCCGAACGACGTCGCCCGGGCGTCTCGCGAAGACCGCCAGGCCCGCGCGGAGGCCCTGCACGACTTCGGACCGCGGATCGCGTGGCTCACGAGGCCCGCCGGGTCCCGACCCACCGGAACGAACATCGCGCCGCTCACGGGGGCCGGCCGATCCTACGAAGCCTTGCTTGCGGCGCGGCGCGGTCACGCTTTGCGGCATGATGGCATAGGCGCGGGTGCGGGCGAACTCGGGAACAATCGCGCGTAGGAGACGGTTACTCCTCGCGCGGGGGGGTGTTCTCGAGCGGGAGCCTGGAAAAATCGGGCCGGCGGCGTCGCGCGGGCGCGAGTGCCGCCTATACTTCCGGGCGATGCGCATTTTCGACCGTCTCGCGAAGGCCGGCGCTCTCGTCGGCGCCTTCGTCGTTGCCAGCCTGCTCGCCCTGCAATTGCACGGGGGCGGACTCTGGGATGGGCTCGCGCCGGCGATCGCGGCGGGGAACCCGGTCGCGCAGGAGCAGAAGCCGGCGCCTTACGACCTGACGCAGCTCAAGGTCGTCAACGAGGTTCTGAAGACGATCCGCGATCGCTACGTCGATCCGAAGCGCGTCAAGCCGAAGGAGATGCTCCTCTCGGCCCTCGACTACGTGCAGAAAGACGTGGCCCAGGTCATCGTCACCCGGGAAGAGAACAACCCCTCGAAGGTGCGAGTCCGCGTCGACACCCAGGAGAAGGAGTTCCGCGTCGACGACGTCGTCGGCCCGTGGGACGTGAGCTCGCACCTTCGCGATGCGTTCGCGTTCATGCAAGACGGTCTGCGCGGAACGGACGTCGATCTCCGCGACGTCGAGTACGCGGCCTGCAACGGCATGCTGCACACGCTCGACCCGCACTCGGTGCTGCTCTCGCCCGACGCGTACAAGGAGATGAACCTTTCGACGCAGGGCCAGTTCGGCGGCCTCGGCATCGTCATCTCGATCCGCGACCAGCAGCTCACGGTCATGAACCCGATGCCGAACACACCGGCGGGTCGCGCGGGTCTGAAGAAGTTCGACCGCATCCAGAAGATCAACACCGAGTCGACGCTCAACATGGGCCTCAACGAGGCGGTCAACCACCTCCGGGGCGTGCCCGGTACGAAGGTCACGGTCTGGATCCACCGCGAGGGCGCGGACAGCTGGGCGAACGCGCGCCCGTTCGAGCTCACGCGCGAGGTCATTCACGTTGCCTCGGTGGACCACAAGCTGCTCGAGGGCGGTATCGGCTACGTGCGCCTCAAGCAGTTCCAGGCGAACACGACCAACGACCTCGAGGCCGCGCTGGCCGACATGAAGAAGAGCGGCGAGCTGAAGGGGCTCGTCCTCGATCTCCGCGGCAACCCCGGAGGTCTCCTCGATCAGGCAGCCAAGGTGGTAGACACCTTCGTGAGCGACGGGCCCATCGTCGCCACGGTGGGCAACCCGAGCGAGGGGCGGGAAGAGAAGGTCGCCCACGGCGACGGCACCGAGCCGAACTACCCGCTGGCCGTGCTCGTGAACGGATCGAGCGCGAGCGCGAGCGAGATCGTCACCGGTTCGCTGAAGAACCACGAGCGCGCGGTGGTCATCGGCGACACCACGTTCGGCAAGGGTAGCGTGCAGCTCGTCTTCACCGATCTGCCCGACAAGGCGGCGCTCAAGCTCACCATCGCCCAGTACCTCACCGAGCCGGGTGACGTCTCGATCCAGGGCGTCGGCGTGACGCCCGACATCGAGCTCGATCCGATGACGGCAGACTCGCTCGAGATGGATCTCACGGCCGATTCGAACGGCATCAAGGAGCGCGATCTCTCGCGCGCGCTCTCGAACGTGCGCGCGAAAGACGGGGGCCGTCCGATGGAGCTCGTGAAGTACGACCTCCCCATCAAGGAGCGCCTGGCGGAGCGCGAGCGCGGCGGAGACCTCGACGAGAACTTCGAGCTCGACTTCGCGATCCAGTTCGCGCGCGGCTTCGTCGCCCACGTGCAGTCGGGCAAGCGAACCGAAGAGGTGCGACAGGCCAAGCAGTACATCGCGGACGCTCGGAAGGCGGAGGTCGAGAAGATCGCCGAAGAGCTCAAGGGGCTGAACGTCGACTGGAGCGACGCGCCCGCCGACGTCGCCGCGGTGACCCCGCCGGGACCGCCCGCCGGCCTCGAGGTGAAGATCGAGACGGACCGGCCCAACAACGAAGTGACGGCGGGCGACCCGATCAACCTCAAGCTGACCGCGACCAACCACGGGACGGTCACGCTCTACCGGCTGTTCGGCGTGACCAAGAGCGAGAACCCGCTCTTCGACAACAAGCAACTCGTCATCGGCAAGCTCGAGCCGGGCAAGTCGCGAACGGTGACCGTGCCCGCGGGCTGGTGCGACTTCAAGGGCCACAAGGTCGGCTCGTCGACGCAGCTCCCGAAGGACGCCCCCCGGCAGTGCCTCGTTCCCAAAGATGCCCTCATGCGGTCCGACGGCGTGAAGGTGCACTTCGAAGAGGCACGCGGCCGGACGCCGGCCGACACCGACATTCGCGCGACGGTGAAGTCGCTCGACCGGCCGATCTTCGCCTACTCGTACGAGGTCATCGACAACCGCCTCGGCAATGGCGACGGTCGCCTCCAGAGGGGTGAGGACCTGACGATGTACCTGACGGTCAAGAACGTCGGGAAGGGCCGATCGTACGAGACGATGGCCAACCTCCGGAACCTGTCCGGTGAAGGATTGCTCTTGCACGACGGCCGCTTCGACCTGTCGAACATGATGCCCGGCGACAGCAAGCGCGTCGCGTTCACGTTCGACGTGGGGCCGGCCCTCGCGGATCCCGAGGCGAAGGTCGAGCTCTCGATTCACGACGAGGATCTGCGCGAAGGCGTGGTCGAGAAAGTGCGCGTTCCGGTGGCCGACGCGGCGGTCGTCGCGGCCGCCGGCGGCGTGCAGCATGCGACGGCCAGCGGCGCCGACCTCTCGAACGAACCCGATGCCGGCGGCCGCGTCTTCGCGCGCCTGCCCGCCGGGGCTGCGGCCACCGTGCTCGGCACCGCCAACGGCTACGTGAAGCTCGCGCTCGGCGACGGTCGCTTCGGCTTCGCGAAGGCGTCCGATCTCGAGAAGGGCGGCACGGCGACGGCGCAGGTCGGGCTCGAGGACTCGATGGGGCATGCTCCCCCAGCGCTCGACCTCCCGCAGCCGCAGCTGGCCACGCGCGACGTGCACACGCTCGTGCACGCGGTCGCGAGCGACGACGCGCGTCTCCTCGATACGTTCATCTTCGTCGGCGCGCGCAAGGTGTTCTACCGATCGAACCGCAACGGGCCCGACCCGAAGAAGATGGCGTTCGACGCCGACCTGCCGCTCCGGCCCGGGGTCAACGTCGTCACGGTCGTGGCGAGGGAGAACCCGGACACGACGACGCGGCGCACCTACGTGGTGCGGCGCGACGGACCGAATGGCGAGCTCTTGCCGACGCCGAAGACCGACGACGATCTCAGCGAGACCGCCTCGTCGGACGATGACTGACCCGCCGGAGCCAGCCTCTTGAGCGTAAGACTGCACGTCAACGTCGATCACGTCGCGACGCTCCGCAACGCCCGCGGGACCCCGTATCCCGACCCGCTGCGAGCGGCCGAGGAATGCCTCGCGGCCGGCGCCGATGGGATCACGGCCCACCTTCGGGAAGACCGGCGCCACATCCGCGACGACGACATCCAGCGCATCGCCGCGATGTGCTCGCGCGCCGGCGTCACGTTCAACCTGGAGATGGCGGCCACCGACGAGATGGTCGGCATCGCTCTCCGCGTGCAGCCGCAGGTGTGCACCCTGGTCCCCGAGCGCCGCGAAGAGCGGACCACCGAGGGCGGGCTCGACGCGATCGGGGGAGGCGAAGGGCTTGCCCGGAAGGTCGCCGCGCTGGCGTCGGGCGGCATCAAAGTGAGCCTCTTCATCGCGGCGGACTCGCCGCTGATCGACCGCTCGCGCGACATCGGCGCGCGGCAGGTCGAACTGCACACCGGCGAGTATGCGCGGGAGTATGCGCGCGAGTATGCGCCCGCACGCCTGGCCGAGCTTGCGCGGCTCGCCGACGGCGCTCGGCGGGCGCACGCCCGCGAGCTCGATGTGGCGGCGGGCCATGGTCTGACCCTGGAAAACGTGCCCGCGCTCGTGGCGCTACCGGAGATCGTCGAGCTGAACATCGGCCACGCGATCGTCAGCGACGCCGTCTTTCTCGGCCTCCGCAGCGCGGTGATGGCCTACCGCGACGCCATCGATCGCGGTGTCCGCTCTCGCTGAGGTCTCAGCCCGGCGGCCTTGCCCCGATGAGAGTAGCGAGAGCAACGAGACCGATCGCCCAGGTGACGAGCCAGACGCTCGCCGTGGCGCTGGCGTACGCGAGAGACGCGCGCAGCAGCCAGCGCTCGACGCGCGTGACGGACTCGCGGGGGCCCCCGCCCATTCGAGGAGCGCGGTCCCGAGCAGGCTCACCGCGAGCGCAGCGAGACCGGCGACGGCGAGCCGGGAGCCATCGGTCTTCGACCCGACCATCGGCATACTGGATCCGGATTTGCGCGAGGTTCATGACATTCCTCTCTCGGCCCACCTCGATCGGGCGGGTCGTTCAACGGCCCGCCGTCTCGATGGCGCAGAGGGCGCTGCGCGCCTTGTTGCGGGTTTCTTCGGCTTCTTTCGGCGGATCGCTTCCCTCGACGATGCCGGCGCCGGCCGTGACGAAGAACGTGTCGTCTCGGCAGACCGCCGTGCGGATCGCGATCGCGAAATCGAGGTCGCCGGTCTTCGCGACGTAGCCAATCGCCCCGCCGTAGATCCCGCGGGGACCGGCTTCGAGCTCGCGAATGATCTGCATCGCGCGGACCTTCGGCGCCCCCGACAGCGTTCCCGCGGGGAAGGCCGCGCGAACGACCTCGAGAGGCGGCGTCGACGGCGGCACCCTGCCGGTCACCTCGCTCACGATGTGCATCACGTGCGAGTAGCGCTCGATCTCCATCTGCCGCATGACCTTCACGGTCCCAACCTGAGCCACGCGACCCACGTCGTTTCGCCCGAGATCGATGAGCATGACGTGCTCGGCGCGCTCTTTCGGATCGGCGAGGAGCTTGCGCTCCAGCTCCGCATCTTCGTCGGCGGACTTGCCGCGCCGGGTCGTACCGGCGATGGGCCGGAGCGTCATCGCACCGTCCTGCAGGTGCACCATCGTCTCGGGGCTGGCTCCGGCGATCTGCGTTCGCGTGCGCTCGCCAGGCGCGGGCGGCAGATCGAGGAAGTACATGTACGGGCTCGGGTTGAGCACCCGCAGCGCGCGGTACACGTCGAACGGGTCGCGGCGGCCGCGCGGAACGCGGAACGTGCGCGCGACCACGACCTGGAACGCATCGCCCGCGGCGATGTACTCCTGCGCGCGCCGAACCCGCGCCTCGTAGGTCGCGTCGTCGAGGTCGACCGTGATGTCGCCGGGAATCTTCGTTCGATCGGGCAGGGCGAGCGGCGCGAGCGGCGCGGGGTCCTCGAGGAGCGCCCGCGCGCGTTCGACCTCGGCGGCATCTTCGCCGGCGATCGTGACCGTGTGCGAGAGGCTGTCGAAGACGACGATCGTCGCGCCGCCGAAGAAGCGTCCCAGCGGCGCCGTCGCCATGTCGCCCCAACCAGGCACCTTTTCGATCGCATGCACGAGGTCCCACGCGAGGTAACCCACGTAGGCGTGCGCGAAGCGCGCCGCGGGTCCGTCTCCGCCGGTCGGCTCCGAAGACGGCTCGAAGAGGCGGCGTGCCGCCTCGAGGGGATCGCGGCCATTCGCGGGCACAGGTACCGCCTGGCCGCGAGCCCCGACCCACTGCCCGTTCGCCAGCAGCGTCATCTCGTGGCGCGGCCGATAGCCCAGGATCGAGTAGCGCCCCCACCTCTCTCCGCCGACGACGCTCTCGAGCAAGAACGACGCAGCGTCTCCGGCGGCGCGCCGGAGCGCAGCATAGGCGCGCACCGGGGTGATCGTGTCGGCGACGAAGGTGAGCGTGGCGACCATCGAGCTCCTTGTCTTCTGCTATTTTTGCGACGCAGCCGCGGGGGCCCCGGCGAGGCCCAGCAGCTGTCGCGCCCGGGCCGGCGTGGCCGGCTGCCGTCCGATGGAACGAGCATATGCCGCCGCGCGCGCCACGAGCGGCGCGCTGCCTTCGGACAGCACGCCCTTGCCCAGATAGATGTTGTCTTCGAGACCCACGCGGGCGTGCCCGCCGAGGCGCATGGCAAGCTCGGTCATCGGCTGCTGCCAGCGGCCGATGGCCGCGACGCCCCAGGTCGCGCCCGCCGGGAGCATCGACCGCATCCAGCCCATGACGTCGTCGCGGGCGGGGCTGGCGCCCTTGACGCCTAGTACGAACTGGAAGTGCAGCGGACCCCGGAGCGCGCCTTCGGCCGCCAGCGCGAGCGCCTCGGCGACGTGACCCACTTCGTAGCACTCGAGCTCGGGGACGGCGCCGGCCGCCTGGATTCGCGCCGCCAGCGTTCGGATGTCGCCGCGCGAATTGATGAAGACGTCGTCGCCGAAGTTGATGGAACCGCAGTTGAGCGTGGCCATCTCGGGCCTGCAGGACAGGGGACCCGCGCGCTCGTCGATCGACATGCCGACGGCGCCGCCGGTCGAGGGCTGAACGATGCAGTCGCAAGCGCCTCGGATGGCGTCGATGACCTCGGCGAAGCGCTCGCTCGCCTGGGTGTTCGTGCCGTCTTCGTTGCGCACGTGCAGGTGAATGACCGCCGCTCCCGCCTCTCGGCAGCATGCCGCCTCGTCCGCGATCTCTCGAGCGGAGATCGGCAGGTACGGGGTGTGCGCGCGCGTCAGCTCCGCGCCAACGATGGCCGCCGTGATGACGAGCTCGGCCGGCTCGGCCTCCGACGGCGTGACGATGGGGCCAGCGCCGGGCGCAGGTCCCGGCGGAAGCCCGGGGGGGTAGAGCTCCGGAGGCCGGCGCTGGAGGGCGACGGGCACGACGCACGTACCGACCGCCCGCGCCACGACGACCGGCGGCGAGAGCACGTCGGCTGCGCTCGGCGCGAGGCCCGGTGAGCGTACGTTCGCGATGATCTTCTTCGCCTCGAAGAGGAACTTGCGGCTGGTCTTGCCGATGGCCACCAGCTCGCCCGTCACTTCGATGAAGTCTCCTGCAAAGATCGGCGCGAGGAACTCGACGTTCTCGTAGGCGCGGAAGAGGCCTTCGTCGCCGTCGAGGCGAATGAGCATCTCGGTCGCCACATCCCCGAAGAGCGCAAGCATTCGCGCCCCATCGACCAGATCGCCGGCATAGTGCGCGTCGTGAGCGCTCATCCGCAGGCGCACGGAGACCCTCGTCCCGATCATGATCGAAGAAATACCCGTTCACGGACGAGTCGCCAGCTGAGCGCCCTCGCGTCGACTCCGCGGGCGCGCAGGATGTCGTTGGGCGCCGTGGGGAGCGTTTCAGGGCGGCCGACCGCTACGGCCACCTCCCACGCACCCGCGGGCACGCCGGCAAACAGCGAGTCGACGGCTCCGGCGATCGTTACCGTTCCGTCGGCCGCGACGGAGAAGGGCGGATCCCATGGCCGGACCTCGTCGCCTCGTAGCAAGAAGCCGCGCGCCGCGATGGCGCCGCTCACGCGCGCGTCGGGACGGAGCTCGACCTCGAACTGGCCGCCCGGCGTGAGGGTCACTTCGTCGGTCGTGCTGCCCGCGATGGCGAAGCCGGGCACCGTGGGTGGCTGGAAGTACAGCCGGAGCGCGACGAGACCCACGGCGACGAGCACGGCTCCGGGGAGGAGCACGAGGGCGATCTTGTTCTGGCTCACGCGGTCGCCGTGCCGGGCGCCCCGCTTGCCGCACGCGCTCTCGAAAGCGCGAGATGATCGGCGTGGGTATGATTCGGCAGGAGGTCGCCGCCGCACACGCGCTCGATCTCGGCGCCCATCTGACGCCGGAGGGCGAGGGCGTACATCTTGAGGTCGCCGCGCAGGGACCAGAGGGGATGCTCGAAGGTCGCGGGCTTGTTCTTCTCGAACAGGAAGTGCCCGACCCACGCCGGCCCGTACCCGACGACGGGCGCGGCGAGGAGCCACGCCGGGTTGATGGTCACCGCCGCGAGGCCCACCGTTCCGAGAACCGCGGTGGTCCCGATGTAGTGGAGGGCGCGGTTCCGCGGATCGCGGTGCGCGTGCACGTAGTGGGGCCAGAAGTCGTTGAACGATTCGATGCCGGATTCGGTCATGGCGAGCGCGAAAGGTAGCACCCGCGCCCATCACGGGCGAGGTTCCGTCCTGGCGTGAGGCGCTCTTCGGCGGGGTCCGCGAAGAGAAGTGCTAGCGTTGAAAGTATGCGCCGATTGCACTCTGCGCTGTCGATCGTGCTTCTCGTGTCCGGGGGAGCGGTCGCGGCCTGCAGCAGCGAACCGTCGAGCGCGCCGGTCAACCCGGGCGACACCCTGTACGTCGACGTCGAGGCCGGCGCCCCTCCACCCTCGAGGAGCAGCGACGCGGACACCGATCCAGACGGCGTCTTCGCGCCCGTCGACGGGTCGGGGATTTATGGCTCGGGCATCTACGACGCCTCGGCCTACGCCGTACTCAGCATCTGCATGCCGGCCGACGCGTCCGCCGGGTCTTCGGCCTCGGACGGCGGGGGCGGGAAGAACCGGAAAGACGCCGGCGCGGGCGACGGGAGCGAAGCCGGCGCCGATTTCGACGCGGGCTACTCGCCGACCGACGGCGGATATCTGGCAGGCGACGCGGGGTGCGAGCCCTTTCCCGCGAGCTGTACGAGCCAGACTGACGTCTGCGCTTGCCTGCTGGGCACCCTGGCCGCCCAGATCCCGTGCCCGTATCCGCACTGCGCGGCCAATTCCAAGCGCACGGCATACGGCGTTTACTGCCCGCCCTGAGGGCCGCGGCCGGGCGGCCGGCCCACACCGGTCGGTGAGGCGGCCCTCTTCCGGCGGTCGCTCCTTCAACGATTTGCGTCGTTTCCTTCAACGATTTTGGCCTGACGCCCTGCGGCGTGACAGACTCCTCCCAGGCCCTCGTGCATTCCGTGATCCGGCGGCTAGCCGCGCTGTTCGTCCTTGCGATTCCCGTCGCGCTCGCCGCCGACACCTGGGGCGCATCGAGGATCCGTTCGGCGCCGCTGCGCGAGGCGCGTGTTCTGACGATGACGCCGCTCGCCGGCCACGCGGTGGTCGAAGACGGCGCGGACGACGATCGGTCCGAGAGCGCCGTCGTACTCGTCGTGCTCGACGGTGTGCGCTGGCAAGAGATCTTCAACGGCATCGACCCCTCGATGGCGCGCCAGCGCAGGATGACGAGCGCCGAGCCTGCGAACCCGCGCGACCTGATGCCGAACCTCCACCGTTTCATCGAGTCCGAGGGGCTCGCGATCGGTGCGCCCGGCCATGGCGGCGAGATCTCGGCAACCGGTCCGCAGTTCATCTCGCTGCCCGGATACATCGAGATCTTCGCGGGCAAGCCTGATTTCGGTTGCTACCGAAACGACTGCGCGCCGGCCCCGGCTCGGACCGTGGCCGATCAGGTCGAGGACGCGAGCGGCGTCGACGATGTCGCCCTCGTGGCGTCGTGGCCGAACATCGCCCGAGCGGCGTCTACCGCGCCAGGCTTCGCGTTGACCGCGGGGCGCAAGCTCGTCGCTCGCCAAGACACTCTCCGGGCCGACGCGGCCACGGCTCGTCTGCTCGACCAGGGCGCGCACGCGTCGGCGTTCCCGGGCGAAGGCGAGTACCGCCCCGATTCGTTCACGAGACCGATCGCGCTCCGGGTGCTCGCGTCTGCTCGACCGCGATTTCTATTCGTCGGCCTCGGAGACGCGGACGAATACGCCCACCGGAACGACTACCGCGGATACCTCGGTGCGCTCCGATCATCCGACGAGTTTCTCGGCGCGCTCACCGAAACCCTTCACTCGATGGGTTCGCGCGGCCGGCACACGACGGTGCTCGTGACGACCGATCACGGGCGCGCCTATAACTTCATGGACCACGGCCCCGCCTCGCCCGAGTCCGGCCGTGTCTGGCTGGTGGCCGCCGGGGCCGACGTACGCGGTCGCGGTCTCGTGGCGGCAGGCCGCCGTCATACCCTCTCGGACGTTGCGCCCACGGTGCGCGCGCTCCTTGGAATTGGCGAGGGCGACGCGCCGCCCATTCCCGAGATCGTTTCGGCGCGCTGACGCTGTCACTGGAACGCCCGGATCCCGAAGCCTGAGGCCCAGGCGCGGCGGTGGTGCCCGCTCACTTCACAAGGCCCCGATGTAGACGCGATCGCATCGCGCTCGCTCGCTTAGTCGCCGCGTGGGACCGACTTTGCTTTATGGTTGATCTTCGGCGATGAGCGTCTTCTCCAAGCTCTTCTCCGGAGGTCCGAAGGGCGAGACAGAGGGCACGTCTACCAAGACGGCCGAGGAGGGCCCATCGATGCAACGACCGCCGAACGAGGGCCGTGGCGCCGGGGCACCGGCGCCGCCGAATGCTCAGTCGCCGAAGGCCGCTTCGCCGCCCCCGAAATCGGCGCCGCAGCGGGCGCCCGCGAGCCAGGCCACGCCCTCGAAGGGAAACGTTGCAGCCCCGCAGCCGCCGAGCACGGCGGCAAAGCCCGCGGCGACGCCGGCCGCCGCTACCCCCCCCGCCGTCATCGTCACCCGCTCGATCGACATCGGTGCGAACTCGACGGGCAAGCAGCAGCGGCCGGCGATGCCGCCGATCTCGATCGGCCCGCCGACGGCCTCTCCCGCCAAGGCCTCCACAGCGTCGGCCGTTCCGCCCGCCGAGTCCCGCACCTCCGTGCGGCCCACCGCGCCGGAGATGATGACCACGCCGCCCTCGAACGGTCAGGCTTCGATCGCCGACACGTTCGAACGGCTCCTCAGCTCCGAAGACCTCGAGGCCGGCTTCGCGTCGATCGAGAGGTCGTCGTCGTCCATGGCGGCTCACGCGTCGACCGCCTCGCTGGCGATGACCGATCTCGCCGAGGTGCGCGTTCTCTTCGCGCAACTCGCGGCGAATCACGTCCGGCAAGTGCGCGACTTCATGATCGACCTGCGATGGAGCGAGCCGACGACGGACTGGCTTCCCATCTGCGAGCCCGCGCTCCGTTCGCTCCGCCGCGCGGCCGACAAGCTGGAGCTCACCGACCTCTGCGAGTCGCTCGATCGCTTCTCGACGACGCTCGGCGAGACCATCGCGAGCGGCGCCAAGACGATCGCGGGCGGGTCGCGAGAGACCCTCCTCGCACGGTACGACGAGCTCAGTCGACTGATGCCGCAGGCGTTCGCCCTCGATCTCGATCGCACGCAACGCGAAGCGGCGATCCTCCAGTCGCTCCTCCTGCAAGTCCCCGAGGTCAAGAAGGTCACCCTCGACCGCATGTACGCGGCGGGCCTCACGACGCTCGAGGCGATGTTCCTCGCGAATCCGGGCGACATCGCTGCCACGACGGGAATCGCCGAGCCGCTCGCCCGGCGGATCGTCGAGCGCTTTCGCGCTTATCGCGAGCAGGTCAAGGCCACGGTTCCTGACGCCACGCGCGCCCGCGACCGCGAGCGCATCGCGGAGCTAACAGCGCGCCTCCGCCGTGAGAACGACGATTACGAGCGCGCCGCTGCCTCGTGGACGCGCGAGGCGAGCGACCAGAAGAAGGAGCTCCGGAAGGTTCGCGAGCAGACGCTGCTCGACATCCAGGTGGCCCTCGCACGCCTCGGCGAGGTCGATCGCCTCGGCCAGCTCGAGCGGCTCCCGTTCGAAAAGAAGCTCGCACACCTCGAGTCGTTCCTCGAGGAAGCGCGCGACAAATACGTAGCGCAGTCCTGACGACGAGGAGGTTGACGGTCCCCATGCCCGAGTTAACGGCCGACGTTGTACTGAGAAAAATCAAAAGCGGCGAGAAGGTCGAGAGAGCCGATCTTCGCGGCCTCGCGATGCCCAAGGCCGTCCTCGAAGGCGTGAGCTTTCGACGCTGCGATCTCGACGGCGCGAACTTCGAGGGCGCACGCCTCTCGAAGGCGGTGCTGAAGAACGCGAGCCTCCGGGAGGCCTTCCTCTCGGGCGCCGATCTGCGCGAGGCGAACCTCGAGAGCGCCGATCTCGAAGGCGCCAATCTTCAAGGCGCCAAGCTGATGGGCGCCAACCTGAATCGCGCCAACCTCGAGGGGGCGAACCTCCAGGGCGCCGACCTCACGGGCGCTCGCCTGACGCACGCCCAGCTCGAGTCGGCGAAGCTGGGGGGCGCCATCCTCATCGGAGCGCAGCTCGCGCACGCCGATCTCGGCGAGACCGATCTCTCGACCGCCAAACTCGACGAGGCCGACCTCACGAGCACCAACCTGACGAGCGCAAACCTCGAAGAAGCGAGCCTCGTACGGGCACAGCTTCGCGACGCGCAACTTCGCGAAGCCTCGCTCAAGGGAGCGAACCTCTCCGGCGCCGCGCTGGTGAATGCGACCCTCGCCGCCGCCGACCTGACCAACGCCGACCTGACGGGTGTCGACGCTCGTCGCGTGAGCTTCGCCGGCGCCAAGCTCGAGGGCATCAAGCTGACGGGCGCGCGGCTCTACGGCATCATCGGCACCGGCGGACCGGTCCATGGCGTCATCGCCGAGTGGGTCGACGACAGCGCTGATGGCACCGAACACAAGGTGACGGGCGGCCGCATCGCGACCCTCCTCTCGGGTCAGAGCGCGGAGCCCGCGGGCTTGAAGCGCTATTTCGGTCGCGGCGACGTCCTGCGCAACGCCAACCTCGAGTTCGACGCGGGCGCGTCGGTGGAGATCGAGAGCCTCTTCGAGCACTGCACCATCTCCCTCGGAGACGGCACGGAGCTCGTGGTCGGCAAGAGCGGCGTCCTGTCGGGGTGCCAGGTGAAGGGAGCCGGCCGGATCACGATCCACGGCAAGTTCGTCGAGCGCGAGAGCCCGGGAATCGTCGGTGCCTCGCAGCTCATCGTGAGCGCGGGAGGTTCACTCGTGGGGGCGGTGGAGCAGCCGCCGGATCAAACGCGTTTCGCGTTCGAACCGGGATGCATGCTCCGGATGAAGATTCAGCAAGGCAAGAAGGAACGAGCTAGCAAAGGCGGGAGGCCGCGATGAGCGATCCGAAGAGCACGACGCACGATCGAAAGACCCTGGTCGAAGAAGGCACTCAGTTCAAAGGTTCGCTTTCCTCGAATTGCCCTATCGAAGTGAAGGGTCGCGTCGAGGGCGACGTCACCGCGCCGTCGCTCACCGTGGCGGTCGGCGGCGCCGTTCACGGCAAGGTCAAGGTGGGCGAGATTCGCTCGCAGGGCGAGCTTGCCGGAGAGTTCGACGCCGACGTCGTCCAGCTCTCGGGGACCATCAAGGACAACACGGTCATCCGCGCAAAGTCGCTCGAGGTGAAGCTCTCGTCGCCGACCAGCAAGATGCAGGTCATCTTCGGCGAGTGCGAGCTCGAGGTCGGGGGCGAACAGCCTCCGGCGGGCGTTGCCGCGAAGCCGTCCGAGCATCCCAAGACGTTGAGCGTTCGGCCTACCAAGATCGAGAGCGTCCCGCCGCCCGAACCGAACGGCACGATCTGACGCCGGTGCTCGGCGCCTGACGGGCCGGCACCGGGCGACGGACGCCGACACGCGGCGCCGACGCGAGCACTCGGAAACTGGGGATTTGGGGAGAGCGGCGCTCTCCCCAAACTCCCGACGACCTACTGGCCGTGAACTTCCGTGCAGAGGTTGCCGTAGATACCGAGGATGCTGAAAGACTTGTGATCGACGCTCGCGACCTGGGTGATTCCGCCGGCCGACTTCGCGGCGTCGATGGAGCCGTCGCCGACCGCGACAATGCCGAGGATCGACATCACGCAGGCCTCGCCGGTCTTCGTCCCCGTGCCCGGGCCGACGCCGGCGCCGACCGTGTAACCAGAATAGATGTCACCGGTCACGTAACCAGGAGCCGCGATTGCGCACCCCAGAGCCGTGACACATGCAGCCAGACCCAAAAGGATCGTCAGAAGCTTCATCGCAGTCTCCCATTGTTAAGGCCCCCGTATACTGCTGAGGCCCGTGAAGGCGGCACGAGCTTAAGGGGCGCGCGCCGTCCCAGTCAATAGGTCATCGCCTCGCGATATCGTGACGGTATTCGCGCGTTTTGCCGCGTAGTCGCCTCGTCACTCGGTCAGCCCGTCACTTGGCCTGCGTAACGCGGTCGTCACTTTTCAGCGACAGGGCTCGCCCGGACGCCGCCGAGGCTCATCTCGACCTCGAGGCCGCGCAGCAGGTAGTTCGAGTCGCCGAGCCATCGCCACAAGTACTCCGCGTAGGCTTCGACGCCGAGACGAAGGCCCCCGAAATGGAGCCAGACGGCGGCCGACGCGCGCGGCGAGAACATCTCGAAGCTGAAGTCGCCGTGGAACGCGTCGACGGTGAACGTCGACAGGCCGCCTCCGACCTCCGGCTCGACGGGGCCCAGCGCCAGACCGACGCGAACGGTCTGCACGAACGATAGCGCGTACGACTTGGCGTCGAGAATTCGCAGCGTCGGGTCAGACGTCCACGTCAATCGAAACGGCAGGACGCGCGCCGTGGATCGGCTGCCGAAGGCGAGCTCGGAGCCGCGAGACCAGCGCGCCACCGAGCTGCCGACGGGCCGATAGTCGACCAGCGCGTAGTGCAGTTCGAAGGCCGACTCTTGACGCTCGGGCGACCAGGCCGCGAGCGTCCATTGCCATGCGCGGTCGCCGCTCTCTGCCTGGGCCTCGGCGGGTCTCGCCCCGAGGACCGAGAGAAGGATCGCGAAGATCGTCGGGAGGATGAAGCGGGTCACGGGGCGGCGGAGGCTACCACCCCGTGACCCCCTCCATCGTCGCGCAGCGCGCGGACGTCGCGTCGAGGCGTTCGCGCGCCGCTCTTGCTACTTGACGAAGAGCATCTCTTCGTACGTGGGCAGGCCCCAGCGATCGTGGGCGACCAGGCCTTCGAGGCTGTCGCAGGCGCTTCGAATCTCCAGCATGACCGGCAAGACTTCGTCGCAGAAGTGAGCCGCTTCTTTGACGATGGTCTTGGCCGCGCCGTGGGCCATGGTCTTCTCCAGGCCGTCGACCTTCTTCTCCACAGTGGTCACCAAGCCGGCGATTCGCTCGAGCAGCGCCGTGTCGGTCGCGATGCCGAGGGCCTTCAGCGAGCTGCACGACGCGGCGACTTCCGTCTGGTAGCGGAGAGCACCGGGGAGAATCATCGTCCTCGCCATGCTGAGGACCAGCTTGGCTTCGACGGTGACCGACTTGACGTACTGCTCGAAGGCGACCTCGTAGCGGCTGTGAAGCTCGCGGGGCGTCAGCACCTTGTACTTGTCGAAGAGCGCCACGACCTCCGGCCGCTGCAGGGCCGGGAGGGAGTCGACGGTCGTCTTCAGGTTGGGGAGGCCCCGCTTGGCGGCTTCGACGTGCCACTCCTCGGAGTAGCCATTGCCGTTGAACACCACGGAGTCATGCTCCTTGGTGATCTTGGCGAGAAGCTCGGAGATCGCGACGTTGACCGCCTTGCCTCCGGCGACCGCGGTCTCGAGCGCCGTCGCGATGAAGTCGAGGGACTCGGCGCAGATCGTGTTGATGACGAGCATGGGGCCGGCGATCGATTGGCTGGAGCCGACCGCGCGGAATTCGAACCGGTTGCCGGTGAAGGCGAACGGGCTCGTTCGGTTCCGGTCGCCCGGATCCTTCGGGAGCTTCGGCAGCGTATCGACGCCGATCTCGAGCGTGCCCTTCGACTTCGACGACTTGGCTCCGCCGGCCTTGATCTGCTCGAAGATGTCGGCGAGCTGCTCGCCGAGGAAGATCGAGATGATCGCGGGAGGCGCTTCGTTCGCGCCGAGGCGAAAGTCGTTGCTCGCCGAGGCGACCACCGCGCGGAGAAGGTCGCCGTACTTGTGCGTCGCGCGAATCACCGCGGCGCAGAAGACGAGAAACTGCGCGTTCTCATGGGGAGTGTCACCGGGATCGAGCAGGTTGCCTTGCGTCGCGTTGCCGATCGAGAAGTTGACGTGCTTGCCCGAGCCGTTGATCCCGGCGAAGGGCTTCTCGTGTAGCAGGCAGACCAACCCGAAGCGCTCGGCGACGCGCTTGAGCGTGACCATCACGAGCTGCTGGTGGTCCGTGGCGACGTTGCTCGCCTCGAACATCGGCGCGAGCTCGAACTGGCCCGGCGCCACTTCGTTGTGCCGGGTCTTGGCGGGGATGCCGAGCTTGAAGAGCTCTTGCTCGACCGCGATCATGTACGCGTTGATGCGCTCGGGGATCGCACCGAAGTAGTGATCCTCGAACTCTTGACCCTTCGCCGGCATGGCGCCGAAGAGGGACCGCCCCGCGAGCATGAGGTCCGGGCGCTTGTAGTAGTAGCTGCGGTCGATGAGGAAGTACTCCTGCTCCGCGCCGGCGTACGACACGACCATGGCCGGGTTCGTGTGGCCGAAGAGCTTGAGGACGCGCAGCGCGTGCGTGTTGAGGGCCTGGGCGGCGCGCAAGAGCGGCGTCTTGGTGTCGAGCGCTTCGCCCGTCCACGAGACGAACGCCGTCGGGATGCAGAGCGTGGATCCCGTCGCCGTGTCGAAGAGGTACGCGGGGCTGGTGACGTCCCACGCCGTATAGCCGCGGGCCTCGGAGGTCCCTCGGATGCCGCCGTTGGGAAAGCTCGACGCGTCAGGCTCGCCCTGCGTGAGCAGCTTGCCGGAGAGCTCCGCGATCGAACCGCCCTCCCCGTCGGGGCTGTAAAAGCTGTCGTGCTTCTCGGCAGTCAGCCCGGTGAGCGGGTAAAAGACGTGCGCGTAGTGCGTCGCGCCCTTCGCGAGCGCCCAGTCCTTCATCGCCGCCGCGACGACGTCTGCGATCTTGGGGTCGAGCGGGTGCCCGGTCTCGATCGTCTTCTTGACGGACTTGAAGACCTCTTTCGGCAGGTGCGTCTTCATCGCCGAGAGGCCGAAGACGTTCGAGCCGAACGCGATGTCCGTGAGGCGCCCCTTCGTGTGATTGCTGGGGGCGTGGCCGTTCGAAGCGGACGACGCGTATCCGTTCGCCACTGCTTCTGGTCGAGCAATGCTTGCAGTCATGACATCCTTTCGTGCGTCCAGAACAATAGGACGCGGGGTGGGGACTCTCCGCCGTCGTCCGTTTCGGATGAACCGCGGGAGTGTTTCCGACTCTGCGCATGTGTCCGGCTCAGCGAACGAAGATGGGGTTCGTGAACCCGAACGGGAGGGCCCCCGGACGGTGCAAGAAGGCCATGGGCTTCTTTCCGCGCGCGATCCCGATGATCCAGTCTCCGGGTCGGAGCTCCACGCGGGCCGTTTGGTCGAAATGGAAGGGCGCCCCGGTGACTTTCGTGGTCCATTTGCTGGCGACTTCGCCACGACGCACAATCTCGATACTGGAAATGTCGACCCAGGGCGGCGCGTCGACCTGGACCCGGACATCGACGCCGTTCGCGGCGTCCGGGCCGGCGGCGATCTCCTGGCCGACCTCGGCGCCTCCGGCGCTGATGCGCACGAACGGGCCGCTCGAGACGACGACGCGCCCGTGCCGAACGGCGTCGACGAAGGCGCGCTCGTCGAAGGCCTCTGGCGTGTCGGGCGCACCGTTGCCGACGCGGACGAAATTCCTTGGAACGCCCGCCTCGTGGTAGGTCAGCTTGTGCGAGTCGGAGTTGCCGGTCGCGGTGACGCGAAGCCCGGCGTCGAGCAGCGCGTACCAGTCGCGCAGGCAGGCCTCGACGCGGTCGATGCTCGCGTAGTCGTCGCCGTTGAAGACCTCTAGGGCGTCGAATCCCGAGTCGAAGAGCGGCGCCCGTCGACGCCACCCTTCGAAGTCGAGCGGGTCGAGGTGAATCAGCTCGAAGAACCCGATGGGCCCCATGCGCGGGTGGTTCACCTGAACGACCTTGTCGCGGTCGACAGGGGCGGCCGCCCGGGCGGCCATGAAGATGTCGTGCGGCGTCGTTCGCTCGTAAGGAATTGGAGGTTCACCCGCTGCGAGTGGGAAAACGTTGAAATGGCCGAGCTCGACCCCGCGCGTCGTGACTTCGTCGCCGACGATCGACGCGAGCCAGCGCTGGGCGCCGAGCGCGCGGATGGTCGGCCCGTAGTCGGTGATGGCGTTGTGGTCGGTGGCGGCGGCGACCTCGACCCCCGAGGCCGCGAGCGAACGCACGCGATCCTCGAGCAAGGTCGGCGCGTCGGGAGAGGGAAGGGCGTGGACGTGCAGGTCGGCGGAGATCCATCCGCGCGTGTCGACGACGCGTTCGAGCGTCGCCTCGATCGACGTGGCGCGGCCCTCGTCGACGTGGATCGTCTGCTCGCTCGTCGTGTACTCGAAGCCGCGCGAGAGGATCACGCGATACGTCCCGGCGGGGATCGGGACGTCGCCCTCGCCGAGGGAGACGATCGCCTCCAGCGCGGCGCCGTCGTGGGGCTCGTCGCCCCAGTCCGGGTCGGGCGTCGGGGGCACCCCGCGGACGATGAGGCGAGCGGGAAGGGTGGACGCCCCGCGCTCCGTCACGTGCCAGTGCAGGCGTCCGGCCCGCGGGGGGGCGAGGCTGGTGGCCTCGTCGCCCGCAGTCCAGGCGCCGGGCGCGTACCCGGGCGCGGTGGCGCGGATCCGGAGGCAGCCCTTCGTCACCAGCGCGTCGCGAGGGGATGCGCCGAGCAAGAATCGCTCGAACGGCCTCGCGGAGGCCGAGACTCCCGTCGACGTGCCCGCGTCCAGCGAATCCGGCGCGCACGACGCGATCTCGGCCACCGCCCGCTCGGCAGCGACCGCGGGCAGCTTCAGCGGGACGAGGGCGACGCCCTTCGCGCGCTCGAGCGCAGTCACGGCGTCGCCGAGCGCGCCGTCGGCATGCGCCAGCCAGAGCGTTCGCGGCCGTGACGCTTCGCCCGCTCGCAGCTGGAGGGCCTCCTCTCCCGTGTGGGCGCGCTCGTGAAAGCCCGGCTCCGGGGCGTTGAAGCGCGCCACGAGCCGACCCGCATCGAGGCCGAGCGCGTACGCCTCGCCGAGACCTTCGCGTGCAATGAACTCTCCGGAGTACGTGCCGCCTCGGCTGACGAAGCCGGTGCCCTCGACCCAGGTCGGGACGTTCCCCCAAGCGACTCTCTCTCCGACCGTGACGCCCAACGTGGCCGTTCCCGCGTCGGCGTCGCCGCTCGAGGTCGCGACCGACTCGATTCGAAGTGTCGGTCCGACGAACGAAACGAACGTCCATAGCGTCAACGGGACGTCGTGCGCGCGACGCTCGATGCGCACGACCCGCGGCGCTTCGGGAACCGGTGCGACGGCGACGACCTCGGTCCGAACGTCGTCGAGGCCCACGTAGAGGGTGGGCTCGACCCCCACGAGCGCGTCGTCGCGACCCGCGGTCCCGAAGTCGACGATGCGGCCGCCACGGGCATCGACGACGGCGACCTGTCCGGCGCTCTCGAGGCGCCAGTCGCCCGCTCGCGCGTCGACCCGAGGGCCGGTGAGAGGGACTTCATCTCGCGCGCCGATCCGGAACACCTCGCCATCACCAGTCGATGACGGCGCGGGCGGACTCGACGCCGTCGCGGAGACGGGCGGGTCGTCTCGGACCGGCGACCGACCCGAGCACGATGCGAGCGCGGGGCCGAGCAACGTGACCGTGAGCGCGAGGGGGCGCCGGAGCATGGAGCGATCAGGCCACGTGGACCGCGTGAGGTGGAGCTTCGGCCACCCGCGGCGGCGCGGTCCACCCGGCGAGCGGCGCCGTGTCGAGCCAGCGCGAGAGATCGGCGAGCGCGCGCGTCGCGATGGCCTCGTTGCGCTCGCGTTTCTTCATTCGCACGTTCGCGAGCGGCGGCAGCCAGGCCCAGGTGACGTTCGAAGGTTGGTAGTCGTGGGTCGGCCGAGTGCAGTGGGTGATGACTCCGCCGAGGGCGGTGGCCTCGGGGGGCGGCGCCAGCTCGTGGCCGAGGAGCGCCTGCGCGAGCAGCACGGCGCAAACGAAGCCGCTCGCGCAGCTCTCGACGTAACCCTCGACCCCGGTGATCTGGCCGGCGAGAAAGACGCCCGGTCGCGCGCGGAGCTGCATCCTCGCGTCGAGCGCGCGGGGTGCGTCGACGAACGTGTTCCGGTGGACGCTCCCGAAGCGGAGGAACTCGGCATTCGCCAGCCCCGGGATGGTGCGAAGGACGCGCCCCTGGTCGGTCCAGGTCATTCGCGTCTGGAAGCCAACGAGGTTGTAGGCCGAAGCGGCCGCGTCTTCGGGGCGCAGCTGCACCACCGCGAAGGGACGCGACCCCGTGCGCGGATCGACCAGCCCGACGGGCTTCATGGGACCGAAGGCGAGCGTCATCGGTCCGCGCGAGGCCATCACGTCGATGGGGAGGCAACCCTCGAAGTACCGCACGCTCTCGAAGCTCCGCGGCTCGACCTTCTGAGCCGCGACGACGTCGGCGACGAACGCGGCGTACTGCGCCTCGTCCATCGGGCAGTTGATGTAGGCCTCATCGGCGCCGTCTTCGGCTCCCTTGCCGTAGCGCGATTGCTTGAACACGCGATCCCAGTCGATCGAGTCGGCGGCCACGATCGGCGAGATGGCGTCGTAGTAAGCGAGGTGCTTGCTTCCCACGGCGCCGGCGAGATCGGCCGCGAGGGCGTCGCCGGTGAGCGGCCCCGTTGCGAGCACGACGGGCGCTTCGTTCGAGGCCGGAGGGATCGCGTCGATGATCCGCGACTCGAGTGTGACGCGCGGGTGTCCACGAAGGCGCTGGGTGACGAGCGCCGAGAACGCCTCGCGATCCACGGCGAGGGCGCCTCCTGCCGGGACCCGCGTCGCATCGGCGACGGCGAGGATCAACGAGCCCCCTCGGCGAAGCTCTTCCTTCAGGAGCCCGACCGCATTGGCGAGCGCGGCCCCTCGGAGCGAGTTCGAGCATACGAGCTCGCAAAAAGCGTCCGTGGTCTGCGCAGGCGTTCGCGCGAGGGGCTTCTGTTCGACGAGGCGGACGTCGACGCCCCGCTCCGCGAGCTGCCAGGCGACCTCGCACCCGGCGAGGCCCGCGCCGATGACGGTTACGGAAGGCATCGGCGCTCCTCTAGCATGGGCCACCCCCCATGCGCTTCCACGTGCTCGACGGCTCTCGCGTCTTCATCGACCTCCGGGCCGGTGGTCTCCTCAGGGCCATCGCGCACAGCCCCACCCTGCGGGCGACGCCCGAGTCGTTCTCGCTCGACCTCGCGGGCGGCGAGGCAGCCGTCAGCGCCCACTTCCGGGCCGACGCGATCGCGGTCCCCGAAGACATGTTCGGGCCCGATCGAGACAAGATGCGAGACAACTTGACGAGCACCGACGTCCTCGACGCCCGCCGCCACCCGACGATCGAATTCCGAGGGCGGTACGCGGGGACGACCGCGGGCGGCGCGCTCGGTGGGGAGCTCGTCATCCGAGGCGTCGCTACGCGCCTCTCGATGCCGGTGCGCGTCGCGCGCCAGTGGGACGCGCTGGCGGCCGAGGCGTCATGGGAGGGGACGCTGACGGGCCTGGGCGTGAAGCCTTACAAGGCCCTGCTCGGCGCCATCAAGCTCGAAGACTGGATCCGCTTGCGGCTCGAGGTCCGCTTTCAAGAAGCGCTGGAGCACGTGCGCTGAAGCTGGGCTGGCGCCGCTCTTGGCATCGCTCCAGGCGCCGATCCAGGAGAGGCAGGGGGAACGCCCACCGGCCGGGTCCCGTCAGCTTCCGGCGAGGCTCGCGCGCAGCTCGAGGAGCGACGGGTGCGGCGAGTAGCCCTTTGGCAACGCGGCGATGGCGGCATCGGCGTCGGCGACCCGGCTCTCGAGCAAGAAGCCGAAGGCGAGGAGGTGGAGCGCCTCGGCCCGAACGGGGGCGGACCGCGACCCGAGGGCAACGGGGCGGGCGAGCTCGAGCACGAGGGCGCCGTCTTTGGCGTCGAGCGCGTCGTGCGCGAGCTTCAGCGCGGCCTGCATGGGAGCGTCGTGCTCCCGCGCAGACAGTTCTTTGAGCCCGCGCCAGTTGGTCGCGACGAACGAGATCGCCAAAAGGGCGCCCCACCACGACTGGAAGAGGGCGGCGGCGACGATCGCGAGCCCGGCCACGGCGATGGACACGACGCGCGCGGCTCGCTCCCCGCGGCCTCCGGTGAGCGCGTTGAGTCCCTGCGCCATGACGTTGCCGCCGTCGAGCGGCAGCATCGGAAGCAAGTTGAGGATGCCCCACTCGAAGTTGACGGCGAGGAGCTGGCGGTAGACGAAGGCGCCGATTCCCGCCGGCGGGAACGCGGCCGGCCCGATCCCGAAGCGGACGAGGGCCGCGGCGGCGAACCCCGCGCCGGGACCCGCGAGGCTGATCGCGATGCGCCGCGCCGTCGAGAGCTCGCGGGGGACGGCCCACGACGTGGTGCCTCCCATGCCGTGCAGGTCGATCTTCGGCTCGAGTCCGAAGGCCAGGCCCATGGTGGCGTGACCAAGCTCGTGGACGAGCACGGAGACGAACACGATCGCGATCCACGCCACGAGGACCCGGAGGTCCGTACCGGACATGCCGAGCAGCACCGTCATCACGAAGAACGACGGCGCGATGCGAACCGGGATCTTGCCGAGCCGGAAAGAGAGATTCATGACGCCCGAGGCAAAAGCTAGCTTGTCACGGCTTCGCCGCACGCGCGAGGAGCTCAGCCGCCTGGCGCGAGCCTTCACCAGCGGTAACCCGAGCCGCGTCACCGGGGTCGAGTCACCCGGGCCGAAGCATGTTACGAATGCGCCACTCGCCGTGGGCCACGATCTCGACCGTTTCTTCGCGCTCGTGCGCCGCGAGCTCGGCGCTGCCGAGGTGACCGTGCTCGAGGCCGGCGCCGCTCCGCCGGCCGACGAGGCTCGCGAGCTCCGGTGCACGCTGCCCGACGGCCAGGTGGTCGCGATCCGCTACGACGCGCCGCCGCCGGACCGCGACGCTCTTCGCCGGCGCCTCGAGATGCTGGCGAGCACGTTCGACACCGTCGCCGAAGAAGCCGCTCCGGGGCCGCGATCGAGGCCCCCCGTGGGTCGATTGCTTCGCGAGGAGCTCCAGAAGCTCTGCGAGCGATCCGGCGCGGTCAACGCGCTCGTCATCGACGCGAACTCTCCCATCCTGTGGGGCGCCGCGTGGCCGCGAGACGTGGCGTCCGAGGCCGGGACCGCGTTCGGCCCGCAGCCGGAAGACGTGGGCCCGACGTCCGAAGACCAGGCGTCGGTCGCGGCCACCTCGCGCAAGGCCCTCGAGGCCGTTCGAAAACTCGTCGACCTCGCGGCCCTCCGCAAGGGCAAGCGAGGCCGGCATGTCGAACGCGAGGGCGACGCGCCCTTCGTCGCCCATTCGTTTGCGGGCATCTACCTCTTGACGCTCGTCTTCGAAGCGCCTTTCGACGAGCTCCGCGCGGAGCGCGCGGTCGTCGAGTCGCTGTCTCGCATCGAAGCCCTCGTGCTCGCGCTGCCTCCGCTCGACCCGCCGCCACGCGACGGAGGCGGGGTCGTCGCCATCCGCCGCAGTCGCAGGCGATGACGGCGCCGCTCCTCGATCTCAAGAACGTCACCGTGGTTCGCGGGCAGCGCGCGGCGCTCGCCGGCATCACGCTGCGCATCGAGGGGTTCCCTTGCGCCTCGCGTGCGAGGACGGGTACTTCCACGTTCACTGACGCCTCGTCGAGAGCCGGGCTCCCGGCGTGACTCGACGGTTCAGGCCAGCGCGCTCCGCGCGATGACGAGGCGCTGAATCTCGCTCGTTCCCTCGTAGATCGTCGTGACCCGCGCGTCGCGCAGGTGACGCTCGGCGGCGAAATCGCGCGTGTACCCGTATCCGCCGTGGATCTGCACCGCGCTGTTGCAGACGGCGATGGCCGCTTCGCTCGCGAAGAGCTTCGCGATCGCCGCTTCGCGCGAGAACGGCCGGCCCGCCTCCTTCATCGCCGCCGCGCGCATCGACAGGAGATGGGCGGCGTCGATGCGAGTCTGCATGTCCGCGAGCATCCACTGAATGGCCTGGTGCTCCGCGATGGGCGCCCCGAACGTGCGCCGGTCCTTCGCGTAACGCACGCTCTCTTCGAGGGCGGCGCGCGCGATGCCGACGGCCTGCGCGCCGATCCCGATGCGGCCGCCGTCGAGCGCCATCATCGCGATCTTGAAGCCGTCGTTCTCGGAGCCGAGCATCGCGGTCGCTGGAACGCGGCAGCTCGCGAACTCGAGGGGCACCGTGCTCGATCCGCGAAGCCCCATCTTGTCTTCGGGTCGCCCCACGCGAAGACCGGCGGCGTTCCCGTCGACCAGGAAGCACGCGATGCCTTTCGTTCCCGTCTCCGGCGGGCCGGTGCGCGCCCAGACGATGAGGACCCGGGCGGCGCTTCCACCGGAGATCCACTGCTTGGCCCCGTCGAGCACCCACTCGGCGCCGTCGCGCCGCGCGGTGGTGACCATCGCGCCCGGATCGCTGCCCGCGTCCGGCTCGCTGAGGGCGAAGCAGCCGAGACCCTCGTCGCCCCGGGCGAGGGCAGGGCAGTAGTGGCTCGCTTGCGCCGAGGTTCCAAAGCGCGCGATCGCCTCGCCCACCATGTTGGTCACGCTCATGGTGACGGCGATCGACGCGCACGCCCGCGCGATCTCTTGCACGGCGAGCGCGTACGCGACCACACCGGCGCCGGACCCGCCGAGCTCGGGCGCGATGTTCACCGCCATGAGACCGAGCTCTCCGAGCGCTCGCACGACGGCCGGCGGAATGGTCGCGCGGGCGTCGATCTCGGCGGCGATCGGCAGGACCACGCGCGCCGCGAAGTCGCGCGCGGCGCGCTGGATGAGGGCCTGGGTCTCCGTGGGTTCGAAGTTCACCGTGGGGCTCGCCTCGATTGGACCTCAGAGGTCGAAACCGACCTTGGCCGGCCAGCTTCCGGGCGAGGGGAGGCCCTTCATCTTGCGGAGGACCTCGGCGAGGCAGTCTGTGTGGTCCTCGCCGTCTTTCGTCGAGGTCGCCACGCCAGCGCCGAGCACCTTGCCGCCGGGACCGACGTACATCGTCGCGTGGAACGAGGCGTTCGCTCCGGCCTTGCACTTGTCGATGGAATCGCCGTGCTTTCCGAGGGCGTTCGCGACCTTGTCGGAGTTCCATTCGCTCGCGGGGCGCGCCGATTGGAGAGGTAGCTCCATGCCGTAACGGGCCTCGGCCTCGCCTCCGTCGGGCTTGGGCCAGCGGGCCGACATGACCGCGCCGAGCAGACACTTCTCGGTGTCCCGGTCGCCGAGCTCGCTGCCCTCGAGGTAGGTCCAGCGCGTGGCGCCGTCTTCGCCGATTCGCACGAAGAATTTCACGCTCCCCGACAGCACCTCGATGCGGTCGAGCGCTTGCTTCTGGCAGGTCATGAACTTGTCGTCGAGCGCCCCGAAGGCGCGCTTCACCGCGCCGGGGTCGACGCTCCCGAGCTCGCTCTTCATCTTGAGCGAGGGCTTCGCCGGCGGCGGCGGCCGTTCGTCTCTGGGGGCCTGGGCCTCCTTCGGCGGAGGTTCTCCTCCCCCGCAACCGGCGCCTATGAGCCCGAGCGTGCACGCCAGCGCGGCCAACGAGATCGAGTTTCGCATGGATCTATCGGAGGAGATTGGCGGCGATGACGATGCGCTGGATCTCGCTCGTTCCCTCGTAGATCTCCGTGATGCGCGCGTCGCGGTAGTTCCGCTCGACCGGGAACTCGGTCGAATACCCGTAGCCCCCGTGCACCTGGATGGCCTTGTGGGTGACGCGGGTCGCCATTTCGCTCGCGTAGAGCTTCGCCATCGCGCTCTCGGCGGTGTGGCGAACGCCCTGGTCCTTCATCTTGGCCGCGCGCCACGCGAGCAGGCGCGCCGCGTCGATCTGCGTCGCCATGTCGGCCAGCATGAACTGGATGGCCTGGTGCTGGGCGATCGGCACGCCGAAGCTCTTTCGCTCCTTTGCGTAGGCGACGCTCTTTTCGAATGCCGCACGCGCGATGCCGATCGCCTGACATGCGATGCCGATGCGCCCCCCGTCGAGGGTGGCCATGGCCACCTTGAACCCGTCGCCCACCTTGCCCACGATGTTCGCGTCGGGAACCTTGCAGTTCTCGAAGAACACGGTGCACGAGTGCGCCGCGTGGATCCCGAGCTTGTGGTCCGCCGCGTTCTGGGTGAAGCCGGGGGTGCCGCGCTCGACGAGGAACGCCGTGTGCTTCACCTTCGGACCGCTGCGATCGGTCACCGCGAACACGATGATCCAGTCGGCGTGAGGGCCGTTGGTGATCCAGTTCTTGGCTCCGTTGAGAATGAAGCCCCCGGCCGTCCTCTCGGCGCCGGTCACCATCGTCTGCGCGTCGGAGCCGCTCATCGGCTCGGTGAGGCCGAAGCAGCCGAGCTTCTCGCCGCTCGCGACGGGCGCGAGCACGCGCTTCTTCTGATCGTCGTTGCCAAACTTGTAGACGGGGTCGCAGAAGAGCGAGTTGTTGACGCTCATGATGACGCCGCAGCTGGCGCAGGCGGCGCTGATCTCTTCCATTGCGAGTGCGTAGCTCAGCGTGTCCATCCCGGCGCCGCCGTGCTCCTGCGGGATGGCGACGCCGAAGAGGCCGAGCTCGGCCATCTTCGTCAGGATCTCGCTCGGCCAGCGGGCGTTCTTGTCGAGTTCGGCGGCCTTGGGCGCCACCTCGCGCGCGGCGAACTCCCGCGCCGTGTCGCGAATCATCCTCTGCTCGTCGGTCAGCTCGAAATCCATCGTGCGGGCAATCTAGCGCGGCTCGTCGTCGCGGGGAATCGCCGTCCCTCGACTTCAGGGCGAGCGCGGCGTCAGCCGCCTTCACGCTGGCGCGGCGCCGGCACGAGCTCGACGAGGCCCGGCACCTCCGCGGCGCGCGCGCGGAGCTTCGCCTTCGGGCGGACGGCCACGGGCACGTCCGCGCCCGACAGGAGGGCCACGTCGAACCCGTTGTCGCCGAACGACGCGTAGATCCGGCGTTCGGCTCCGACGCGTTCGCGCAAGCGGTGCATCTTGCCCTCGCCGTAGGGGATCGGCGCTTCGACGCCCGCGAGCATTCGCTCGCCGTCGAAGCGCGGGAGCGCCGCGACCACCCGGGAGGCGTCGAACCCGACGCGGGCGCCCGCCTCTTTGACCACGGCAAAAGGGGACGCGCTCACGAGGACGCGCTCGATGCCTGCCGCCTGGGCGCGCGCGAGCACCGCGTGGACCTCTCCATGAAGGCGGCCCGACAGGTTCCCTCTGGCGACGACCTCCCCCGCGAAGGCCTGGACCTCGTCGCGAGTCCATCCCGCGAAGCACCAGGTCATCAATTCGCAGGTGCGTTCTTCGGGGTACGCCCCTTCCAGATACGCTCCGTAAATCCGGCGCGCGATGTCCGACCCCTTGCCGGCATCGGAGAGGTCGTGAGCGCGCGCGATGCTGGACAGGGCCTCCACGGCCTGGGGTTCGACGCGCCCGCGATCGAGGAACGCGTGAAAGAGGTCTTCCCCCACGTCGCCACTCCAGAGGGTTCCGTCGCCGTCCGTGGCGACCACGCCGCCCGGGTGCTCGCGAGCGAGGGCCTCGATCCGCGCCCAGACGTCGTCCGCGGTCTGCAATTGCACTTCGCGAGCATAACGGATCGCCCGACGGCCGGCTTCGACTAGGCTCGCGCCGCCGACGAATGGACGATTCGAGAAAATGGAGAGATCGATGCGGACGGTGATCGCCCGGGGCGGCCTTGCGGTCGCGATGGGAATTTCGATGGGCACGGCGACGACCGCGCACGCGCAAGGCGCACCGCCGCCCGCGCCCGCACGGCCGCTGCCTGGCGCGGCTCCCGGAGCGACAGGGGCCCCGCCGCCCATGCCCTCGTCGCCGCCCTGGCCTGCGTCCGGCGCGGGACCTGCGTCCGCGGTCTCGCCCTCGTGGGCGCCCGCGACCAACGACGAGGCGGTGGCCGTCGAGGTTCCCTCCGACCTCGTGCAAGTCCACGAAGGGGGGCTGACGGCCGATCAAGCCGGAGGCCGCGCCTGGCAAACGAGCTGGAGCGCGAAGGCGTCGGAAGAGACGCTCCGGAGCGCCGAGGCGAAGGTCGACGCGGCCTGGGCCGGGTTCCTGCCGAGGCTCTCGGCGCGCGGCGAGTACGAGCGATTGAGCGAGTTCACGCCGCCGGCGTTCGTCATTCCGTTGCCAGCGCCCATACCCCCGATCCCTCCCATCACGTTCCCCCTCGTCTTCAACAACTGGACGCTCACGGGCACGATTACGGTCCCGATCAGCGATTACTTCCTGACGATCGATCAGCGGTACGCGTCGGCCACGCACTCCGAAGAGGCGGCCCGGTGGAACGTCATCAGCGCCCGCGCCGGCGCGCTCAGCGACGGCAAGATCGAGTACTACACGTGGCTCCGGAACCGCGGAGCCGTGATCGTCGCGGTGCAGGCGCTGAACGACCAGAAGACGCACCTTCGCGACTCACGAAATCAGTTCGCCGTCGGCAACGCGTCGAAGGCCGACGTGCTCCGCGCCGAGACCGCCGTGGCCTCCGCCGAGCTCGCCCTCGAGCAGGCCACGAACCTCTCGGACCTGACCGAGAAGCAGCTCCGGGTGGCGATGCACCTGCCCGAAGAGCAGCGATTGCTCCCGGGCGAGGACCTCCAGGTTCCGCTCGCGTCGTTCCAGGGCAACCTGAAACAGATGACCGCCGAGGCGCTCAGCGCGCGTGCCGAGATCAAGAGCGCCGACGCGAACGCCGCCGCCGCCGAGAAGCAATCCACGGTGGCCAAGGCCGCGCGCTACCCGACGTTGAGTGCGTTCGCCGACGGCATCGTCGCCAACCCGAACCCGCGATACTTCCCGCAGACGCAAGACACGCACCCTTCGTGGGACGCGGGCGCGATCATCAGCTGGTCGCCGAACGACATCCTCACGGCCAACGCGTCCGCCCACGACTTCGAGTCTCAGGTCGCCGCGATCAAGGCGACCCAGAACACCACCCGCGACGGCATCGAGGTCGAAGTCCAGCAAGACTGGCAGGGGGTTCGGGAGGCCGACTTCGCGGTCGATTCGAGCACGCGCGAGGTGGCGAGCGCCGAGGAGGCGTATCGCGTGCAAGGAGAGCTCTTCAACAACGGCCGCGGCACCTCCGCTACGCTCACCGACGCCGAGGGGGACCTCACCCGCGCCCGCCTCGATCTGCTCAACGCGCGGGCCAACGCGCGCATCGCACGGATCCGCCTCGACCACGCGCTCGGCCGCGATGTGCGGCCGGTCTCGGGCGACGCTACTGGCCCTCGTTAGCGATGAGCAGCCGGTTCGAGCCCGAGCTGATGTAGATCGTCGTGTTGGGCGTGGTCGCGTCGTTGTCGAGGTCGCACAGGGCCTCGGCGACGAACCAGGGCTGACCGCCGAGCGAAGCGAAGTTGGCGGGCGCACCGTTGACGATGACCTCGGCCGGCGCCGCGGCGTTTCCGGCGATGACCGAGTACCCGAAGAAGACGGGACCGCTCGGGGCGACGTTCAGCGACGCCCAGGCTCCAAGGTTGGCTCCCCATGCGGTCTTGAGCGCCGCCGTCGGCGTCGCCTGGGGATAGAGAGTCGAGAGGCTGGTCTCGGTCGCCAGGTAGCCGCCGTTCTCGGAACGAAACGACTCTTCGGCCATCCGGATGCTCGCCAGCATGTCTTCGGCTTCGCCGACGTGCGAGCTCCGGACCCACTTGCGATAGGAGACGCCTGCGACCAGGGCGAGGACGCCGACCACGACCACGACGATCATCATCTCGATCAGCGTGAAGGCCCGCTGGCGGCGTACGGTCCGCATCACACCGTAGAATACCGGATAGGGACCCGGGCCACCACCCGCCCGCCTTCGCGAGACGAGCGCGCAGCGCAGCGCAGCGCCCTAATCTTCCTCTTCCCTACATGCCCTAGTGATGGCGGGCCTAGTGATGGCCCTAGTGATGGCGCCTCGCGCGGGCGTCTCGCGCCGTGGGCGCGGGGCCCCCCCTTTGCCATCTATTCCATCTCGCGGTGGGTTGCTCTAGCGTGCCGCACCTTGCGAATCGCGGCTTTCATGGGCGCCACGCGGGCCTTTGCCCTGGGTGCCCCGGTCATCGGGCTCGGTGCTCTCGTTACGTTCCAGGCGGGATGCACGCGCGGGCGAGCAGGGCCGCCGGCCGAGGCGGCCCGAGACTTCGGCGACCTCCAGCATGCGCCGCGCCTCTCGAATGCCGACGCGGTCGGCTACCTCGCCATGGCGCGTGCCATCGTCGATCGTCGAGGCCGGGCGGCTGCTGCTCCTCCGGCGCCCGCGCCTGGACGCCGCGTCGTTCTCGCCGTGTGGCCGGGGAGCGAGTCGGGCAGCTCGCCTGCGTCGCCCGCGGTCGCCACGGCCAACGCCGCCAACCTGGCCGACGCCGTCGCCGCGGCGGCCGACGCGATCGCGGCGAAGGGCCTCGATATCGCGCACGCGCGCATCGAGCTCGACGTGACCACGGGCATCGACGGGATGACCCTCGACGAGGATCTCGAGGTCCCGACGGCGACGGTGGGGCTCGAAGGGGTGCTGGTCGTTCGAGACGACGGAAAGACCGGCGCCGTTCTTCCGGGCGAGATCGTTCAGCGCGCGATGTTCCGTTCCGGGTCGCAACCCAAGCTCGATCATACGAAGACGAGACCGGTACTCGCCGAGAGGGCGGGCGTGGGCGAACCGGATCTCGCCGGCATGCGCGCCTACCGCTTTCGAGCCGACGCCTATGTCGAGTCGGCCGCCAAGGATCGCGCTCTGTCGCTGCTGCGAGGGGTGGTGGCCCCTCCCTCAGCAGCGACTCCGGAGCTTCTCTTCGCGGCAGTTCGGCACGGCGCCGAGTACCTGTCGCGCGTCATGAACGACCAGGGCCGCTATATCTACATGTATCACCCGGTCGAAGATCGGGACGACCCGTCGTACGGCTTGCTCCGCCACGCGGGGTCGACCTACGCGCTCCTCGAGGCCTACAGCGAGTTCGATACGCCCCTGTACCTCCAGAAGGCCGAGCGCGCGCTGGGCTACTTGAAGTCGCACCTCACCGACGACGCGGCCTCGCAGGGTAAGTACGCGACCGACACGAACGACGAGGAGCAACAGAAGTCGGGGGGCGCCGGTCTCGCGCTCCTCGCGTTCACCGAGCACGCGGCCGTCACGGGCAAGCGCACGGAGCTCGAGACGATGCGAGGGCTCGCGCGCTTCATCATCGCGCAGCAGTACGCCGACGGGCACTTCCGCGCGAACTCCGACCTGCCCGACGAGCCCGGAAAGAAGCGAAAGCGCGAGCCGGTCTATTACCAGGGTGAGGCCGCGCTCGGCCTCATGCGCCTCTACGCGATCGATCCGCAGCCCTCGTACCTCGACGCCGCGCGAAAGGCGGCCGACTGGGTCGCGCAGGTCCGTGACGCGGACGTCTCGCAGGACAACCAGGAGCACGACCACTGGATCTCGTATGCGTTCAATGATCTCTATCGCGTCACCCGGAACGACACGTACGTGGAGCACGCGTACAAGATCGCCCGTGCGATCCTGAACAAGCAGCACCGCGCCGGCAATGCCGCGGCGCCCGACTGGGTGGGCACGTTCTACGAGGGTCAGACGACGCCGGGCTCCACGCGGCTCGAGGCCTACGCCGCGGACATCGCGCTGTCGCGATTCGCGGGCCGTGCGGATGCGTGGCTCGTCGACCCGGCGCGCGAAGTCGGCGCGTCGATGCTCGGCCAGCAGTTCGGAGCCGAAGACGACTACTGGCTACGCAACCCGACGAAGGCCGAAGGCGGGGTGCGCGAGAGCCTGATCGTGCAAGACGTTCGCATCGACTACGTGCAGCACGCGATGAGCGCGTGGCTGCACCTGGCGCGCGAGCTGAGGGACCCCCGCTACGGCAAGACCGGCGCCCCCTCGCAAGACGCGGTGCGACCGCAGGCGGCCGGGCTATAAACGCCGGCATGTCGCGACCGGTCGTCGGGGTCATCGGGGGAGGGGCATGGGGGGTCGCGCTCGCGGCCACGGCGGCGCGTACGGGTGGGACCACGCTCCTCCTGTCGCGACGTGCGCTCGGCGGCGCCGTGCCGCCGGGCGTCGAGCTGGCTCGCGACGACGCGGAGCTGGCCGAGCGCGCCCGCCTGCTCTTGCTGGCCGTGCCGTCGGGCGTGGCGCGGGACGTGGCCCGCAGCCTCGGACCGCACATCGACGGGCGGCATTTCATCGTGCACGGGGTGCGCGGTCTCGTTCCGGTGAGCGACGTCCAGGGCGGCGCGCCTCTTCCGGGCGTCGCGTCGACCGACGACCTCGAGACGATCTCGGACATCGTGCGCGACGAGACCCCAGCCCGGCGCATCGGCGCCCTCGGGGGGCCGGCCCTCGCCTCGGATCTGCTGGCGGGACGACCGAGCGTGATGGTCTGCGGCTCGCGCTATCCCGAGGTGACGCTCGCGCTACGCGAAGCGTTCGTGGGTCCGCTCCTTCGCCTCTACGCCACGGAGGATCTCCTCGGCCTCGAGTGGGCGAGCGCGCTCGTCGGCTGTCTCGCCATCGGCGTCGGGTACGCGCGAGGCGTCGGTCTAGGGCCGGGGCTGCTCGCGGCCTTCATCACGCGGGCGGTCGAGGAGGCGGGCCGGCTGACGGCCGCGGCCGGCGGCGACGCTCGCACGCTGCTCGGCCTGGCGGGCTACGGCGACCTCCTCGCGACGATCGCCCAGCCCGAACGGCCCGAGGTGCTCGTCGGCGAAGCGCTGGCGCAGGGAAAGTCGCTCGAGCAGGCGCTCGCCGAGGCGCATCAGCGCGTGGAAGCCGTAGAGCTCACCGGGCAGCTCGTCGCCTGGGCGGCGGCGCGCGACGTGCGGGCGCCGATCTTCGGCACGCTCGCGAGCGACGTCCTCACGGGCCGCACGTCGGATGCTCTCGTTCGCGAGCTGATGCAAGGTTGACGCTCCGCCCCCTCACTCGGTCGTCGGCTTCTTGAGCAGCGTGGCGCGCGTCACCGTGCGCTCGTCGCCGAAGCGCTCCGAGATGCGCGCCGAGACCTGCTCGATGCGTCGGCGCTTCTCGGCCTCGACGTCGGGGATCAAGGTCAGCGGCGGGCCGCCGGCCTCGAGGCCGCCGACGCTCACTCCCGTCAGGCGGACGCGGCGCGACTCGAGAGGGAGGCGCGCCAGGAGAGCCACCGCGGCCCGATAGATGGCGTCGGTGTCCTGTACAGGCTCGGGAAGCGTGGTCCTGCGAGAGCGGATCGTGAAGTCGGAGTACTTGACCTTCACGACCACCGTCCGCGCGGACAAGCCGCTCCTGACCAGCCGCCGCGCCACGCGACCCGCGTGCTCGAGCAAGGTGCGCCGGATCGACTCCGCGTCGAGGAGATCGTCCTCGTAGGTCTCTTCGGCGCCGATCGACAGGGCCTCGCCGCTCGGATCCACGACCCGCTCGTCGTCGCCTCGCGCGAGCAGGACCATCTGCTGTCCCCAGGTGCCGAAGTGCGCGGCCATCGTCTTCGGATCGGCCGCGGCAAGATCGCCGATCGTCACGAAGCCGAGCTCGCGCATCTTCGGGGCGGTCTTCGGCCCCACCCCCCACATGCGGTCGACCGGCAGGGGCGCGAGGAACGCCGCGACCCCGTGGACCGGAACGACCACGAGCCCGTCGGGTTTGCGCAGATCGCTGGCGATCTTCGCGGCGAACTTGCACGGCGCGACCCCCGCGGAGGCGGTGAGCTCGAGCTCCGCCCGGACGTCGCGCTTGATGGCGCGCGCCGTCGTCTCGCCGTCGCCGAAGAGCGCCTGGCTCGCCGTCACGTCGAGGAACGCCTCGTCGAGCGACAGCGGCTCGACGAGCGGGGTGTACCTCCGGAAGATAGCGAACACCTGCGCGCTCGCGGCTTCGTACCGATCGCGTCGCGGCGGCACCACGATCGCGTGGGGCGCGCGGCGGAGCGCCTCGCCCATCGACATGGCCGAGCGGACGCCGAAGGGCCGCACCTCGTACGATGCCGCGAGCACGACGCCTCGCCGCGATTGGCCGCCCACGATGACGGGGCGTCCGCGAAGGCTCGGGTCGTCGCGCTGCTCGACGGACGCGTAGAAAGCGTCCATGTCGACGTGCAGGACGGTCCTCATGTCAGCTCTTGAGGGCGTTCTCGAGGACCTTCTGGATCAGCGCTTCGTAGCCGATGCCGACTTGCATCGCGGCCTGCGCGAAGTCGTCTTCCTTGGCCAGCGAGGGGTTCGGGTTCGCCTCGATAACCACGATGTCGCCCGCCGCCGTGAGCCGGGCGTCGATGCGCCCGAGGCCTCGCACGTGCAGGATCCGGCACACGCGCCGCGCGATCTCGGCGAGCTTCTTCTCCACGCCCGCCGGGAGTGGGCCGGCGGGCCCGTTCCGGATGCCCCACTTCTTGCGGTAGCCCTCGTCCCACTTGGCCTTGGCCGTCGCGAACCGGGGCGCATCCTTGAGCGCAAGGGGGACGTTCGGCGCGTAGGCCGAAGGCGACTCTCCGTCGACCGTCGCCAGCGCCGGGGCTTCGCCGAAGAAGATCTCGCGCGGCGGAAACACCGTCAGGCGCTTGTTGCCCAGGACCCCGAGGTAGAGCTCGCGCCCGTCGACGTACTCCTCGATGAGCGCGTCGGTCTCGAAGCGGTCGTGCAGGAAGCGCGCGCGCTCGAGGACCTCGTCTTCGGTCTTCGCGAGCGACGCTAGCGCGATCCCGTCGCTCGCCTCCTCGCCGATCGGCTTGACGAACGCCGGGTACGAGAAGCGCCGGAGGCGGCGAAGGGGCCGCTCGCGCCGCGAGACGACGAACCGCGCCACCCGGATGCGGTGGAACGAGAGCAGCTCCTTGGCCAGCGCCTTGTCCTTGCAGAGCATGAGCGCGTCGGGCCCGGCGCCGGTGTACGGCACCTTCAAGAGCTCGAGGAGGGCAGGGATGTTCGGCTCGTGGGCGCGGTCCGAGAAGAACGTCTCGCACAGGTTGAAGACGACGTCCGGCTTGAAGGCGTCGACCCGGTCGAACACCGACTTGGCGTCGTCGTAGACGGCCAGCGTCTCGACCTCGTGCTGCAGCGTGCGGAGGCACGAGAGCACGTCGGCTTCGGTCGGCTTGGCCTCGTCCGTTCGCAGCGACTGCTCCGTGAACTTCTGGCCCTCGGCCACGGGACGGTGCACGTCGAAGAGAACGAGGATCCGCATGCGGCTATACCGACCGCTTGAAGCGACCCGTGTAAAGGTGGTTCGTCACGAGCGAGGCGACGTACGCCCCCACCTCGAGGGCGAGCGCCACGTCGTCGCCGCGCGCGTGCAGACTGAGGCGCCGGCATCGCTCGAGGAGCTTTCGCGCGAGGCCGTCGACCACGTACTTGCGCTGTCCCGTCCAGCGAACGACGGCGGCGACGATGGCTTCGCGCCTGCGGCGCATGAACGCCGCCGCCGTCCCGTGACCGGTCGCGGCCTGCGCGAAGATGCGTCGAAGGTCACGGTCGTAGAAGTCGGGGTAGTCCTGGGCCGACAGCTTGCGCCGGAGCGCGTAGTAGTGGGCGAGCGTCGACGTGAGCTTCGACGCGTCGGCGCGGCGCCGGCCCTGGCCGGGGGTGATGGCGGGCGCCTTCTTGCGCGCCTCGTTCATGAGCGAGTCGACGTACTCGAGCTTCGCGAGCGCCCGCCACCCGCCGTAGCGGACGCGCCAGTCTTCGGGCGGCGTCGACAGCCACACGGCGAACGTCTCGGCAAAGTCTTCGTCGGGGTGAGCTTGCGCATACCAGTTCGGCAGGTGGCGCACGAAGCTCCGGCTGTAGGGCCGCGGGCGGTACCGCTCGGGCTCGTAGTCGATGTCGGGGCTGCCGAACACGGCGCGCCAGCTGCGCCGCGACGAGAAGCGGTAGGCGTGGTCGATCGCGTGCCCGCATTCATGCCGGAGGAGCTGCGCGCACGTCTCGGGCGTACCCCCCTCGACCTCCAGCATCTGGTTCAGCTCGAGCTGCTCGAGCCTCGGATGGGCCAGGTAAAACGGGATCGCGATGGCGGGGACGCCGTCGGGGCTGAACCACTCGTCGCCGAGGTAACACGGGGGCCGGAGCGCCAGGCCGCGCGCGCCGAGCTCGGCGTAGAGCCCCGCGACGCGAGGTTCGAGCGGGCTGCCTTCGACGGGGACGTGGACGTCGCGGATCCTCAGTGCCAGAAGCTCGTCGTCACGCAGGGTGACCCAGGGGGGATCCACGTGGGCGAGGATAGTAGCAACTGCTCGCTTCCCGGCC